>SDBV01003673.1_pt1 | contig 22423 bp, 22 predicted proteins | sample 2277081 | NCBI WGS metagenome assembly SDBV01 (sample SAMN10402039, study PRJNA504765) | marine sediment metagenome | isolation source: marine sediment core GS10_PC15, 223 cmbsf | place: Arctic Ocean: Southern Knipovich Ridge | collected 2010 | reverse complement strand
TATCCAATAATACAGGCAGGAATAAGAGCTGGGCTAACAAACTTAGCGATACCGAGTGTAAATTTTACAGGTATAGAAGCGATTTGAGCAGCTTTTGAGTTGGCAATTTTTCCAAATGGTTCTGCGATAGCTTTGGTGACAGCTCTTTTTACTCTCTGAGTTTGGTATGACCAATTAAGATCTCTTAAAATATCTGTTTGGTTTTTCTCTAAGACTTTTTCGGCAAAAGGAATCTTTTTCATGAATACTTCAGAGAAAGATTTCAAAGCGCTTTTTTTACCATTTTCTAGGCAACTGTTTGCGTATATTTCAATATTACTAAAATATCTGTTTTCAAGGTTACGCTTGACAGTGCTCATTTGAGAATCTACATGATCTTTGATAGCTTGTGGGGATGATAAGATCTCTAAATTACCTTGAAGATCTATTTTAGCATTTAGTTTTAATTGGGGACTATAACCTTTTAGGTGTTTTTCCCAGCTATCTAATTGAGCTTTAGTTGTTACCTTGCTTGCTATGTGGTTCAAAAGGTTGCTTTGAGCTTTTGCACAAACCCTCTCAGCCTGTTCAGCTTTTCCCTTAGAAGTTGAGATTTTTCCATCTTTGAAATTTGAATTTAAATCTGTTAGAGCTTTTATGTAAGTTTTTGCTTTTAATTTGAATTGATAGTTTATAGTGCGGGTATAATATCTATATCCTTCTTTTAGAGAACCGAGTGTTATGGCTATTGCAGAAGCCTCAGCGCTGATAGGGGCAAAAATAATAGCCATAGCAATCATCGCAATTGCAAATTTATGGGAGGCTAAAAAGTAATAGGTAGCTTTTATTTTTTTAGAAATGTAGTCGGGAATGTTTTTAATGTTTCTAAATGTTTTTTTAGCAAACTCAGAAACTTTGTTTGGTTGGTTGTTTTGAACAGCCGGGGATGCCCCTGAGCTATTAGCGGGAGATACTTTGCTTGTCATAATTAACACCATTAAATTTAAATTTATTGTAAATACAATAATAATTTTCCGATTAAAAGAAAAATAAAAATATAATTTTAAATTAAAACCTGTCAAAAATAAGTCTTATTTTATATCATCTTATGTCTAATTTAATTGAGAGTATTTATGGAGCTCATCTTAATGAGACCCAGAGGTTTTTGCGCAGGTGTTGTCAGAGCGATCCAAACAGTTGAAAAAGCTCTAAAAATTTGGGGTTCACCAATTTATGTGAAACATGAAATCGTTCATAATAAACATGTGGTTAACTCGCTTAAAGAAAAAGGCGCTATCTTTATTGAAGATTTAAATGAAGTTCCTATTGGGGAGAAAGTAATCTATTCTGCGCATGGAGTATCACCCCAGATTAGAGATATGGCAAAAAAAAGGAACCTATTTGAGATTGATGCAACTTGTGGCCTTGTTACTAAAATTCATTCGGCTGTGAAAAGATTTTCCAAAAAAGGTTATAAAATAATTTTGATCGGCAAGAAAAAACATGTGGAAATTATTGGAATTGCTTCTGAAGCGCCTGAAGATACTATAGTAATAGAGAAAAAAGAAGATATTGATAATTTAAGTTTTAATCAAAATCAAAAATTATTTTACATCACTCAAACTACTCTTAGCATTGATGATGTTAAAGAAATTGTAAGTGCACTCATAAAAAAATTCCCAAAAATTGAGACTTTACCATCCTCTTCTATTTGCTATGCTACAACTAATAGACAGATGGCTTTAAAAAAAGAGGCTAATAATGTCGATCTTGTTTTGGTAGTAGGGGATCCAACCAGCTCTAATTCAAATAGATTAAAAGAGCTCGCTATCAAAAAAAAGCAAGTAGCGTATCTTATAAATTCAGAAAATGAAATAAAAGATTCTTGGTTTGAAAATGTCAAGAAAATAGCTATGACAGCAGGAGCATCTACTCCGGAGACAGTAGTTCAAAAATGCATTGAAAAACTATTGGATTTTGGACTTAAAAAAGTTCATGAAATTGTTTATAAAGATGAAGATGTTGTCTTTGCTTTGCCGACTCAATTAGACGGTGTTTTAACCAAGTGACAAGCAACTTGGTGGTCTTTTTCAACCTCTTTTAGAGCAGGTCTTATTTCAAAACATTCATTTTTAGCATATGGACATCTAGTGGAAAATAAACACCCTTTTGGAGGATTTAAAGGAGAGGGGATCTCATTTTTTAAAATTACTTTATCATTATTTTTTTTCTTAAAAGAAAAAGAGGCTGAAATCAAAGCTTGTGTATAGGGATGTAAAGGATTTAAAAAGAGTTTACTGCTTGGAGCCAGTTCTAAAAATTTTCCTAAATACATAACAGCAGCGTTTTGTGAGATATATTTAACAACAGCCAGATTATGAGAGATAAATAAATAACTCAAATTCAAGTTTTGTTGAAGATTCTTTAATAAACTTATTATCTGGGAGCTCGTTGAAATATCTAAAGAAGAGAGCGGCTCATCACATATAATGAATTTTGGGTTTAAAGCAATGGATCTCGCTATTGCAATTCTCTGTCTTTGGCCCCCACTTAGTTCATGAGGATATCTTTTAGCGATAGTTGAAGATAGATTTACTTGATTTAATAAAGACGTTAATAAATTGAGCTCTTTCTCTTTTTTAAATTTTTTATGGATTTTGATCGGTTCTAAAATAATTTCTGAAATTTTCATTTTAGGATTTAAAGAAAGATAAGGGTCTTGAAAGATCATTTGAATATTTTTTTTAAGCTCATTGTCATTTTTAAAAATAGATCTATTTTCAAAAAGAATTTGACCTGATGTAGGTTTGATGAGATTTGCAATCATATTAGCAATCGATGATTTGCCGCAGCCAGATTCTCCCACAATAGCAAAGGTTTTGCCCTTTATGATGTCAAAAGAGACATCATCGACAGCTTTTAGAATTTTATTTTGTATTAAAAAATTCTTTTTTAAATTTTTGATAGAGAGGAGCTTTTTATCCATGTTTTTAAGGCTTTTTTTGATTTATTTTTATAATGATGGCAAGCAACTATATGATCAGGCGATATAGAGATGTCCTCTGGGTATGTAGAGGCGCAGATCTCTTTTTTAATAGGGCATATTTCATGAAATAAACATATTTTTGCCCTTTTAAATAAGTTTAAGCCATAAAATTTATCTGTTTTTTTCTTATCTTCATCAATTTTAATAGCTGAATCTATCAAGAGTTTAGTAAAAGGGTGTTTTGGAGTTTCTAAAATTTTATGAGATAGAGCTTTTTCTACAATTTTCCCAGCATACATCACATATATTTTAGATGCTATATTAGCAATAAGTGAAAGATCATGAGAGATAAAAATTATTGAAGATCCATATTTTTTGTTGATGTTTTTAAATAAATCTAGAATCTGCATCTGATATGTCGTGTCTAATGAAGTGGTCGGTTCATCAGCCAATATGATTTTAGGATTGGCAGCGATAGCAATTGCTATCATTACTCTTTGTCGCATGCCACCGCTAATCTGATGCGGATATTGATTGTAGCGCATTATTTCATCTTGTATACCAACGTCTTTTAAAAGCTCATATACTTTTTGTTTTGTAGGCTTGCTCATGATCGCTTCTTTGATTTGTTTACCAATTTTCATAGTTGGATTTAAAGAAGAGAATGGATCTTGAAAGACGATGGATATTCTTTTTCCTCTTATTTTTTGCATTTCTTTTTCAGATTTTTGAATAAGATTATCTTTTTCAAAAATTATTTGGCCATTTGTTATTTTTGCTTTTTTATCTAACAACCCCATTATTGTCATAGCAATTGTGCTTTTGCCTGATGCGGATTCTCCCACAATGGCAATGATTTCATTTTCAAAAAGATCTAAATTAACCCCTTTCAAAGCTTTTAGTTTTTTAGTTTTTTTGTTCGCATTTATAGTAAACTCAACTTCTAGATCTTTAATTTCTAAAACTTTTTTCATTTTACCTCTCTAGGATTAAAGGCATCTTGAATACCATCGGCGACTAAATTAAATGCAAGCATTGTCAAACAGATCATAAAAGATGGAAAAAATAGCCTCCAAGGATAATAACGAAGAGCGTATAAACCATCATTGACCATCACCCCCCAAGAAGAGATTGGCGCTTGAACCCCAAGCCCTAGAAAACTTAAAAAAGCTTCAGTAAATATTGCTAGAGGAATGCTCATGGTCATAGTTGTAATGATCGATCCCATACAGTTTGGTAATAGATGTTTAAATATTATTCTCATCTTAGATGCTCCCATCACTTTGGCAGCATCCACAAAGGGCATCTTTTTTAAAGATAAAATCTGAGCTCTTACTATCCTTGCCATATTTATCCAACCAATAATCGTTAAAGCTATTAAAATGGTAACTATGCCAGGGCTCATAAAAACCATTAGTAATATCACGGCTAAAAGATAGGGGATAGTAGCTATAATATCACAGATTCGCATCATTATTTCATCAACTACTCTGCCCATTAAAGCTGAAACAGATCCATATATCATCCCTATAATAATATCTATTATTGCAGCTGATATTCCAATGGTTAAAGAAATTCTAGCGCCAAACCAAATCCGGGTAAAAACATCTCTGCCTAGCTCATCTGTACCAAACCAAAACTTGAGGCAAGGAGCTAAATTTTTTAACTCCAAATGTGTGTCATAATATGTATATGGATTCAAATATGGTCCAATAATTGCCATTATAATTAAAAAAAATAAAATACCAGCTCCAATGCTGGCTGTTTTATTTCTAAAAAATTTGACTTTAACATCCTTTATCCAAGATGTTTTTTCATCGAGCAGTTCTAATTCCATCTTTAATCTCTATTCTTGGATCTACGATTTTATAAATTATATCCATTAAAAACATGATCATAATGAGCACAAAACTAAAAAACACACTGATACCTAATATTACTGGGTAGTCTCTAGATGCAATACTACTAACTAGCCACATACCAATTCCTGGTACAGAAAATATTTTTTCAATTACAAAACTACCCGTCAATACATGAGCCGTTAAAGGCCCTAAATATGATACCACTGGCAAAAGAGAATTTCTAAAAGCGTGTTTCATAATAACTTGAAAATGACTTAAGCCCTTTGCTTTAGCTGTTTTAATATAATCTTTAGATAACACCTCAATCATAGAAGCTCTCATGAGCTTCGCTATATATGCTGTTGGCAAACTAGCAAGCGCAATAGCTGGCAAAATGGTATGCCAAAAACTATCAAATCTAGCAATTGGAAAAAGATGAAGCTTCATAGCTAAAAAATACTGTAGCAGAGTGGCAAATAAAAAGTTAGGCACAGAGATGCCTAAAACTGCCACAATCGTAATAAAAGTGCTTTGCCATTTATCTTTTTTAATGGCTCCTATCATTCCAAAAATAATTCCAAATGAAATTGAGATAAACAAAGCTTCAAAACCAAGAGCCATTGAAATAGGCAACCCATCTTTAATTATCTGATTGACCGATCTACCTTCATACATAAAAGAAGGTCCTAAATCCAAGGTCAAAAAACCCTTTATATATTTAAGATATTGATGGAATAAAGGCTTGTCTAAGCCATAATGAGCATATAATGAATTCAAAACTTCTTTTGGCATGTCTTGATCACTTAAAAAAGGATCCCCAGGAATAGCTTTCATCAAAAAAAAAGTTGCGCTCATAACCACAAATAAAGATATAAAACAGGTAATGAGCTTTTTAAAAAAATATTTAAGCATGTTTTTAGAAAATATAAATTTTAAGTACCATTTATATCACAAAATAGAAAAAAGAGGGCTGTAAAAAATAAGAAAAAAAGCTTAAAATAGTAATTAAAAAATTTTTATGAAAAAAAAATTATATTTCGTTTCTCTTGGCTGCACAAGAAATCAAGTAGACTCAGAGCATATGATAGCAAAGCTATTTACTGCTGGATTTGAGCTATCAAATGATATAAAAAAATCTGATTTTGTTGTCATTAATACCTGTGGGTTTTTAAAAGAAGCTAGAGATGAAGTTTACTCTATTTTAGATGATATCTTTATTAATAAAAAAAAGAGTTCAAAAATAGTTGTTGCAGGGTGCATGGCGAATTTATTCTCTGATGAAATTAAAGATAAATATCCTGAGGTGTTTTCAATAATTTCTTCAGGCAATATCGATAAAATTTTAGATGTTTTAAAAAAACCATTAACTTTCATTGATAATTTAAGTTTTTTAACTGAAATAGATTATTCTAGAGTCTTAACAAATGAAAAACATCTCGCGTATTTAAAAATATCAGAGGGCTGTTCAAAAGCCTGCGCTTTTTGTATTATTCCCAAAATAAAAGGAAAACTTATTTCTAGATCAGACGAATCAATCTTAAAAGAGATTAAAGCTTTATTGTCTCAAGGGGTTTATGAAATTAATCTGATCGCTCAAGACCTTTTGGATTATGCCAAAGATAGAAATGAAAAAAATGCTTTTTTGAAACTTTTAAAAAAGATCTTAAAAATAAAAAAAGATTTTTCTCTTCGTCTTTTATATGTCTATCCTGATGAAATAACCGATGAGTTTATTGATCTTATAGCCTCTGATAAAAGAATTTGTAAATATCTAGACATCCCTCTTCAACATGTCAGCGATAATATTTTAAAAAGCATGAAAAGAAAAACATCTTCCAAAAAAATCTTTGAGCTTTTTACAAAATTGAAGAAAAAGATTCCTAATATCGCAATTAGAGCATCTTTGATGGTAGGGTTTCCGAATGAGACAGAAAAAGATTTTTTAAAGCTTTTAGAGTTTGTTGAAAAATTTTCAATAGATCATCTAGCCGTTTTTAAATTTTCTAATGAAAAGCTAGCATCTTCTTTTAAATTAGAAAATCAAATAGATGAAAAAATAAAAGATCAAAGATTTGATATCTTAACTGAAAAACAATTCAAACTTGTTCAAAAAAGAAATAAAAAGTTAATCGGCAAAACTCTCGATGCTATAGTAGATGGCTATCATCCAGAATCAAACCATTTAATGTTGGCTAGATCCGAGTCTCAAGCCTATAAGGTAGATTCTAATATCATTATTAATGATACCCAAAATATTAAAGCCTTTGGAAAAGTGCATAAAATTAAAATCACAGATATATCCGGCTATGATCTTATCGGTTGCCCATTAAAATGAAAAAACATCAAAAATACTTTTAATAAATTCTTCAGAGCTTCTTTGGATTGCACTCAGTCCAATCAAAGATATCAAGCCAACTCCTAAAAGTCCTATAGGAAAAGCAATTTCGCTTGCTGTCAGGGCGCAGATAAAAAGAGTTGATACAGATATAAATGCAAATAGTACAAAAGCATTCACAGAGATTACAATAATACTATGCAATAATATTAAAGGCAGAAGAATGGGCGCTAAAAAAATAAAGGTGATCATTTTAAAAGGCAAAAGTACTACATCTGTAATAGCTTTAGCCAGATTTGCGATAGGATTGAAAGTATATTTTGGCTCTCTAGGATTAGGATGGCTAACTGTTGGAAAAAGAGATGATGACATAATTTGTCCCTCTTGATTTTTTTTAAAAAGATAGAATTTATAAAATATTATCCTATCTTGTCAATTTATCTTTTTGATCAGAAATAATTATCGACTCTTTTGATATATAAAAAATTATTGAAAAGAAATAGTTTTTATGTTCCCTTAAAACTTAGATAGAGAAATAAAATTTTATAGGAAAGTTATGGTAAAAAAACAAAAATTTACATCCTTTACTTTGTTTGTGTCGATTATCGCTGCAATCGGTGGTCTTTTATTTGGATATAATACCGCAACAATATCAGGGGCGATTCTTTTTTTGACCAAAGATTTTAATCTTTCAACTATTGCTCAAGAAGTAATGATTAGTATCATTCTAGTAGGAGCTCTAGTAGGTGCCTGCTTTGGAGGAATTTTAACAGATAGAATTGGGCGAAAAAAATCTCTTTTTATTACCTCAATAGTTTTTATTATCGGAACTTTTATTGTAATGATAGCTCAAACAGTTACAATGCTATTTATTGGAAGAATAATCCTAGGTCTTGCAATTGGAGTCGTTTCTTTAGCTGTGCCACTCTATATTGCTGAAATGTCAGACCCTACTCATAGAGGAGCTTTAGTTTCCTTAAATCAGTTAGCTATTACTATCGGTATTTTGCTCGCTTATGTAATCGATTATTTTTATGCTCCAACTGGAGAATGGCGATCTATGTTCGGTGTTGCTATGATTCCAGCTGTATTACTTTTCATAGGGCTGTTTTTTATTCCTGAAACACCATCTTTTTTAGCCATTCGTGGTAAAAAAGATAAAGCTTTGAAAATTTTAAAAAAAATAGAAGTCGATACATCTCATTCAGAGGTTGTAGTTGAAAAAGGTACTTCTAAAAAAAGAGTTTCTTGGAAAAATCTTTTAGAAAAATCTGTCAAACCTGCTCTTTTTGCCGGGATTGGAATTAGCATTTTCCAGCAAATAACCGGGATTAATGTAGTTATATATTATGCTCCTAGAATCTTTCAGATGGCCGGGCTAGAGAGCGCTACATCAGCGATTTTAGCTACTATGGGTGTCGGTGTTATCAACCTATTGATGACCTTTGTCGCTCTTTGGATAATCGATTTAGTTGGAAGAAAACCTCTATTAATTGTTGGCCTTATTGGAATGAGCTTAAGTTTAGGTGTTTTAGGCATTGGTTTTTTACAAACAACTGGGACTGCAAGTATTATTTCAATTGTTAGTTTGATGTGTTATGTTTCATTTTTCGCAATTGGGTTAGGTCCTGTTACCTGGCTGATAATTTCTGAAATATATCCTATGGGTATTAGAGGAAGAGCAATGGGTATAGCAATTTTTGCTAACTGGACATGTAATTATATTGTTTCACTAACCTTTTTAAACCTAGTTGGCTTTTTCGGTAAATCTGGCGCTTTCTGGTTTTACGGTGTTATTTGCCTTTTGGGTCTATGGTTTGTGATTAAAAAAATACCTGAAACTAAAGGTAAGGAACTTAAAGAAATTCAAAAGTATTTTAAAAAGGCGAAGTAAAAAAATACTTTTTTTAATAATATAAATATTAAAAAAATATGGAGATTAATATGTCTTATTCAAAAATTCAAGAACTTCTAGGAGAAAATGCTAAAAGTTTACTAGATCATAAATCTAAAACTATGCCAAATGATAATTTGCATCTACCTGGAGAAGATTGGATCGATAGAATTTTTTCTGTCTCAGATAGAAATGTTAGAACTCTAAGAAGTTTGCAAACCCTGTTTTCGCATGGCAGGCTAAAAGATACCGGCTATCTATCTATTCTACCAGTTGATCAAGGAATAGAACACTCGGCTGGAGCATCATTTTCTCCAAATCCGATTTATTTTGATCCCGAAAATATTGTTAAACTAGCTATCGAAGCCGGTTGCAATGCTGTTGTTTCTACATCAGGCGTTTTATCAATTGTTGCTAGAAAATATGCTCATAAAATTCCATTCGTTTTAAAATTTAATCACAATGAGCTTTTATCTTACCCAAATATCTATGATCAAATAAAATTCGCATCTATTAGACAAGCTTATGATATGGGGTGTGTTGCTGTTGGTGCTACCATCTACTTTGGTTCTGCAGAGAGTAGACATCAAATTGTAGAGGTCGCCAAAGCCTTTGAACATGCACATGATCTAGGAATGGCAACCATTTTATGGTGTTATCTTAGAAACCCAGCTTTTAAAGTCGATGGTGAAGATTATCACAGCGCTGCTGACCTTACCGGTCAAGCCAATCATTTGGGTGTTACTATCCAAGCTGATATTATAAAACAAAAACTCCCAACCAATAACGGTGGTTATACAGCTGTAAAATTTGGAAAATATTCCAATGAAATGTATTCCAAACTCTCTTCCGATCACCCAATCGATCTTTGTCGTTACCAAGTTATTAATAACTACATGGGAAGAATCGGTCTTATAAATTCTGGTGGAGCCTCTGGTGAAAATGATCTTGCTCAAGCAACCGAAACAGCAGTTATTAATAAAAGAGCCGGCGGTATGGGTTTAATCTTGGGTAGAAAAGCTTTTCAAAAACCGATAAAAGACGGTATTGAAATTATTAATAGCGTTCAGGATGTTTATCTTTGTGATAAAGTGACTATCGCTTAAAGGCTAAAAAAAAATAGGAATTAAAATAAAAATAGCGCTCGATCGAGCGCTATTTTTTTTATCTATATTTCACTGTTTTTTTTACTATCTCAACTATTGATTAAAAAAAATCAAAGATTTTGCTTAGGGTTTCTTCTTGTTTTAATTTTCGCTTGCTATGAAAATGTTTCTTTAGATAATGGTATATTTTTTTTGAATCGACCGTTTTTTTAGTTTGAGGAGATTTTTAATTCAAAAAAATATTTTAATAAATTTGTAAAATATTGATTTTAAACGCTTCAAATTAGTAAATAAATATCTAATTAGGTTTTTTAATATTGAATATATTATAATATACTTAATGTTTTAAAAAAAAACATAAATAATGTTAATAAATTTAATAACAAGAGGAATATTATGAGAGCAAATCTTTGTTTAAATCAATTTAATCAAGCATCTTCACCTGTAGCATCTACAGCTATCTCAAGTGGAGCGACTACTTCAGCTTCTAGCAGTTCAGTTATTGTAACTCAAAAAAGCAGAGAAGCATTTATGGATTCTTTAAAAAAAATGGGAGTGTCTAATAGCCTTACACCAAAAGTTGCAGACAATTTCGAGGAAGTTTTCAAATTAATTAAGAAAAGAAATGAAAAAAGCAAATCTCTAGAAATTGAAACAGGAGAAAAAAAAGAACCTGTAGAAAAACCTAAAACTAGTCCACCAAAAATGGGGCCTCTAAAGTTTCCACCAAATCGTTCAGCTTGTGCTTTAGGTTGGACAGAACAGGCAAATAGAAAGACTTTAGAAGAGTATAAAGCTGATTTAGCCCAGTGGAAAGCATCTAACTAACAAGCCTTCTTAAAGACAGTCTTAAAAAGAACGGAATAAATAATTATAAATCAGCAGCTTTAAGCTGCTGATTTTTTGTTTAGAATCCGATGTTTTATCAATTAAGAACCAATAAAATAAGTCTTGTTCTCTATTTGAAAAAATCAAAGATATTACCTTGTTGATTAGACTCTTGTCTTGTTCTAACTTTACCTTCCCAAGGAAAGGGTTTTTTAGGTGGTGGTATATCTTTATCTTTTTGAAATTGAGAAATAACACCACCAATAATGGCACCTAGACCTTCGCCTGATTGAAAGGCAGAAAGAGCAAGTATTTTAGCGCTAGCACCAGCGGCATCAATTTTTGGTTTTTCAAAAGAGCCTTTAATCGGAATTTTTATGACATAATCAGATGGTAGGTTTTGAATACCAAAAACAGAATATAAAGTATCAGAGGTAACACCGAGATTCATTCTTAGAGTACGGTTGACAAGATTTGTTTTTCCCCAAAGACATAAGTGAACAAAATCATTTATTAAAAAATCTAATCTATCAGAAAAAAGCATACCTTGATCTATCTGAATATTTACAGTGTTAAACCATAGGCCAACTGTATTAGATGAGCGCATTTTAGCAAGTGAGGTTATAGTTCTAATAACGCCGGTATTGGAAACAATCATTTTATTTAGATCAATAGACATATGTCTAATTTTTAGATTTTGGATTTTAAAAGGGAGGGGGAATAAAAACCCATCTGCTGAAACTTTGATTATTACTGGGTAATTTGGTTGCGATTGAAGATAGCTTATTTGATTAATAAATTTTGGATTCATACCAGCTACTTGAAGCACTATTATAGCATTCTGGGTAAGTGTTATCTGATTTTTTTGATAGAATAGATTTAAAGATCCACGAGAACCGGGGGACTGAAAGTCTATATCAATAGGTCCCTTTAAATCATCTAAGGTAGATGTAATATTAAGATCAATAGAATTACCTAAAACTTGCACCAAGGAGTTTTTGTATTTTTCATTGTTATAAAAAAGCAGTTGATCCAAACCGATTGTTGGAATATTTTTTCCTTTAATTGATGCTTTGATGTTTTGGCCCAGAATATCAATAGTAGCTCTAAAATCGCCGGTATTATTTTCGGCTGAGGTTTTGCCAGTAATATGAATTGAGTTTATTTTTTTGATATCGCCTTTGATCGTTGCATGAACGTTATAAAAATTAGCTTCTGCCATATTAGGGAAATGTAGAGCAATATTTAAGTTATTTATTTCAGTATTGGCAAAAAACTTTAGATTATCTAAAGACTTGATAGATTTATAAAAAGACAAAAGACTCATATTTGAGATGATAGAGTCTGCATCTATATCAAAATTAGGATCTTTATAGCTTAAAGTTTTAATTTTTTGAGGTCCAAACCAAGTTAGATGAAAAGAGCCTATAGTTAAACTAGCATTAGATTTTTTCTCGATTCTTCTGATTAGAAACTCTGTTCCTGCTTTAGAGGAAAAAAAAGTGGGCAGTAAAAAAATAACAACAGCTATTACGATTAATAGAGATATAAGGATAATATATAATGGTCTTTTGCCTTTCATGAAAACAATCCTTTTATTCTACTGTAACAGATTTTGCTAAATTTCTTGGTTGATCGATATCTGTCTTTCTAATCTTAGCAACATAGTAGGCGAAAAGTTGAGCTGCAACAGATGATGGGAAAATAGCGAGCTCATCTGTGGTTTTTTCAAGCCAAATAACATCATCGGCAATATCTTCAATTCCATATGAATTTTTAGTCGCAAAAGCTAAGATAGGCGCGCCTCTTGCCTTTGCTTCCATAAGAGAGGAGAGCATTTTATCATACGTTTTTTCATTAGAGCAAAAAGCAATAACAGGTAGCTTATTACTAATTAGCGCTAAAGGCCCATGCTTCATTTCTCCAGCTGGATAAGCATTAGCATTTAAATAAGAGATCTCTTTTAGTTTAAGAGCCGCTTCCATCGCCGTTGGATACATTAAATTTCTGCCTAAAAAGAAAAAACTATCGAACTTGGCATATTTTTTAGCTTGTTCATTTATCAAAGAAGATATTTTTAAAACTTTTCTGATTTTTAAAGGGATTTTTTTTAATTCTTTTAAAAACAAAATAGCTTCTCTTTTTTTCATATCTCTTAATCTAGCGAGATAGATTGCAAAAAGATATAAAACAGTTATCTGTGAGCTAAAAGCTTTAGTTGAGCAAACACTTCTCTCAGGTCCTGCCTTTAAAAAAATAGATTCATCTGTAAATCTGGAAATAGTTGAGTTTTGAACATTTACAATAGATAAAGTTTTAGCGCCTTTTGCTTTAGCAGCTTTTAGAGCTGCCATAGTATCAGCTGTTTCTCCAGATTGAGAAATTGCAATCACTAAAGTGTTTTTTGTAATTAAAAGATTTTTAAAACGCATCTCAGAGGCAATTTCAGCCGAAGTTCGAATATTTGCTTGATCTTCGAAGTACGCTTTTGCAATCAAAGATGCATGATAAGAAGTTCCGCAAGCTGTAACAATGATGTTATCTATCTTTGATAAGAACTTTTTTGTGAAATTTAAATGTTCAAACTCTACTTGTCCCTTATCTTCGATAGCTCTACCAAGATAAGCTTTTTGAATCGTTAAAGGTTGATCAAAGATCTCTTTTAACAAAAAATGCTCAAAACCTTTTTTAGAAAAAATTAAATTTTTAGAATTTAACTTTTCAAATTTTTTATGAACTTTTTGTTTTCGAAGATTTATAACTATTAAATCATTTTTTTTGATATGCGCAATTTCATTATTTTTTAAAAAAATTACATTTAGATTTCTGCCTGAAAAAGCATTGGGATCAGAAGATATTATAAATTCATTTTTTTTATCATCAAAACCAATGGCGAGGGGACTCTCTCTTGTTGCAGCTACTATCTCATGGGGATGATTTTTATGGATCACAACAATCGCTAAAGAACCTTTAACTTCTTTTAGAGTTTTTAAAGTGGCATCGAGCAGATTTTTTTTGTAATTTTTAAAAATTAGTTGCGCAATTACCTCTGAGTCTGTCTCAGATCTAAATTTAACACCTTTAGATTGCAAATCCTTTTTCAAAATATCATAGTTTTCAATGATGCCATTGTGAACAATTGCAACATTTTTCATTTCGTCTAAGTGCGGGTGAGCATTCTTTTCATTGGCAGCGCCATGGGTTGCCCATCTTGTATGGCCAATTGCTAAATCTAAATTTAAATTTTTTATGTTTATCTTTTTTTCTAATGAAATAAGTTTGCCAGAGGCTTTAAAATTAATTAAAGAGCCATTTTTTATCGTAGCAATACCCGCTGAATCATAACCTCTATACTCCAATAGTTTTAAACCATTTAAGCAAGCTTTAATCGAATTTTTATTTCCTAGATAACCAAAGATTCCACACATAGAAATTTTTACGTTCGTTTAATTAAATATAACATAAATGTTATTTCTTGTTAGCAATCTTTTTATGTTCTAAATGCCACTCGGGTTTTCTAAAATATCTTATGATAAAAGGAATTATGCAAAATAAAATTGTTCCTCCTATTAGAAATATTTCATAAAAAACAGGATTAAAACCTGTTATTTGAGTTGGAGGAAAATAACCAATAATTATTGCAGCTGTGGTTCCTATAATACCTACTGATCCTACAATCCACATCCCAACATTTTTAAATGGTATTTTATATGCTCTTTCAACTTTCGGTTTTTTATATCTTAGAACTATTGCAGAAATAAACATCAAGACATACATGATTTGATAAAGATGTGCTGTTAAATTTAATAAAATCCAATAAGAAGAAGTAATAGTTGGGGTTAATAAAAACACAAATGCCAAAATTGTAACAATTATTGCTTGGAGTACTAAAAGATTTACAGGGGCTTGATGTTTATTTAATTTTTGTAAAATGATAGGTAGATCGCCATGCTCAGCTGTAGCATAGATACCTTTGATCGGACCTATTGTCCAAGTACTTATCATTCCAAGAGCCCCAAGGGTTATGAAAAAGGCGACTACCGATGTTAATTTTGGAAAATTATAAACCTTGAAAACACTAGAAATCGCTTCTATCGCTCCAGCTGGTAGCTCAATGCTTGAAGAAGGAATAATAGTGGCTATTGCTAAAGATCCAAAAGATAGAATACTAATAATTATTATAGCTGAGATAAGTATTGATATCGGATAATTTTTAGATGGATTTTTTACTTCTCGAGCATGTACAGCTGACATCTCAAGACCACTGAGCGACATCAAGACTCCAGAGAGCAGAGCAAATTGAGAAAGAGATGTGAAATCTGGAAAAAAAGTTTTTGTAGAAAAGGTTATATTTGAAGGATTACCTAAAAATAGCCAAAGACCGCCTAGTACAATTATCAAAATTCCAGGTAAGATAGTTCCAAAAATAGCGCAGAGAGTGGATATCCACCCTGAGATCGTCATTCCAAAAAAGTTAACTAAAGTCGAGAGCCAAAAAACAATGATTATTGTGCTCATTATATAAATTTTATTTTGAGCAAGTGCTGGGTTAAAAATGTATGCAAAACTCACAGCCGCAAAAGAGAGCGCTGTTGGATACCAAATCACATTTTCTATCCATTGCAGCCAAATTGCTAGAAATCCAAAATTATCACCTAAAGCTTCTTTTACCCAGATATAGACACCACCTCTTTCTGGCCAGCCAGTTGCGAGTTCCGCTGAGATCATAGCTATCGGTATGAAAAATACAATTGAGGCAACTATAATAAAAAAAATTGAGGTGAAGCCATATTTTGCTGATACCGAAATATTTGCGATATTAACCAAGGCCGCGACGTTGATCATCGCTAGCATGAAAACATTAATCGTTCTTCGTTTTGTAAACATTTATTATCCGATTTTTACTTTTTGAAATACCACTATATTGGAATGGAATTTAAATTTGAAAAAAAATAATTCAAATTTTTTATTTTTTTATTTTTATTTTCATCTTTTTTGAGTTATAATCTCTTAAAAATACTATATTAATTTTTCATGAAAGTATTTAATCAAAGAGAATCTTGGCAATCTAGAACGGGTTTTATTTTTGCAGCCCTAGGATCTGCTGTCGGTCTTGGAAGCATTTGGCGATTCCCATATGTTGTTGGACAAAATGGGGGCGGGGCTTTTATTTTGCTCTATCTAATCTTTTTGGCCATCATCGGTTTTCCGATTCTAATCGCAGAAATAGTTATTGGAAAATCAGCTCAATCTAGTCCCTATGGAGCATTTAAGAGCATTGGTAAAAATAGATTTTGGGGATTCTCGGGTAAAACCCTGATTTTTACCGGCTTTATTATTAGCTCTTTTTATAGTGTTATCGCTGGTTGGATGTTAGGCTATTTGATCGAAGCTATAATCGGGCATTTAAACTTCACATCTACCAATTTAGCCCTTTCCCATTTTGATAAGCTTAGCTCTTCGGCCCTTTGGAGTGTGGGATGGCATTTTGTTTTTATGGCATTATCTATCTTAATTTTATTTTTTGGAGTCAGAAAAGGTATCGAACAAAAAAGTAAAATAATGATGCCTCTTTTAATAGTTGTAGTAATTATTTTGGTAGTTAAGGGTTTAACCCTGCCATCTGCAATGAAAGGAATAAAATTTTTATTCTCACCTAATTGGAAGATGATTACACCTGCTGGAATATTAATTGCTCTTGGACAGGCTTTTTTTACATTAAGCTTAGGGCAAGGAACAATGATTACCTATGGTAGTTATCTATCAAAAAATGAAGATATTCCAAAAAGTTGTTTTCCGGTCGTTATTTTAAATACTATTATTTCTTTATTAGTCGGAGTCGCTGTCTTTACTATTGTATTTTCACAAGATTTGGCTCCACAAGCTGGACCTTCTCTTATTTTTGAGACCATTCCACTAGTTTTTACTAAAATGAAAGGCGGTTATTTTCTAGCTATTTTTTTCTTTTTACTGGTAACCTTAGCAGCTTTGACTTCTGAGATTTCAGCTTTAGAGCCTTTTATTTCATATTTAATAGATGAAAAAAAATGGCCGCGTAAAAAAGCTTCTATTTTTGCAGGTATTGTAGCTTTTATAATCGGGATACCATCAGCGCTCTCTTTTGGGCTTTTAAAAAGATTTACTATATTAGGTATGAATTTTTTCGATTTTATATCTTTTTTCTCCATAAATATTTTAGTGCCTTTAGGTGGTCTTTTAGCTGTTATTCTAGTCTCATATGTTTGGGGAATAAAAAAAGCCTTTTCACATCTAAGCGTTTCAAAAGAAGTGTTTTTTCATCATCGTCCTTGGATGGCGTTTTATTTTAAGATTTGCTTAAAATATGTCTCGCCTGTCTTAATTATTTTAATTCTTCTTAATCTTTTAGGCATTTTTTGATATATATCAAATTTAAATAATGAATAGATGAAAGATGGCTTTTTTTAAAAATTTTATCGTTGTTGTAATCTTAATTGGGATATTAACCAGAATCGCTCTTTACTTATATACTCGAAAAATTAGAAGAGATATTTCTATTTTTTTAGCTTTTTTTACAGTTGGGATAATTATTTTACCAATAGTATCAATATTTCTTGGATTTGATATTGCGGTATCTGAATATGTCGTTGCTTTAATTATTTGGCTTTTATTTGATCTTATAAGAATAAAAACAAATTTACCAAAAAAATTTAAATGAGAATTTTAGTCTATATTATAGAATGGATTGTATCTTTTTTGATAATTTGGGGTCTTAATTTTTCTTTAAATAACATTTATCAAAAAAAAATAAGCCCAATTGCTGCGAGTATTTTCACCTTTATTACAATCGGTTTTATAGCTTTTTTTGTATCTCCATATATATATTCTTTTCCGCACCCATTTTTGATATATCTTCCAATTGCGATATTTTTCTTTATAATAACAGTTTTAAAAATCGTAAAGCCTAGTCCTTAAAAAGAGAATCAAAGTTTTTATTTTCATCATCCTCTTCTATATCTTTAAATAATTTTTTCGAGATATCTTTTTTTGTTTTATTATTGGACTCATCTAATAAATTTTCTTTAATTGAAAAATCTTCACAAAAGTTATATTTTTCTCTATCAGATACAAATTCTGTATTTGGAACTAAACAATCATTAGGTTTTCCAACTAAATAATATTTACAGTTTTTACAAACATGTAGATCTGCCTCACAAAAGGGACACATCTCTTTAAAGCCTATTTTTTTATTCGGCAGATCTAATTTGTTTTTACATTTAAAACAATGCATCTATAAAAAACCTTTTATCTTCTTTCGCCTGGTCTCGCTCTGGTCGGCTCTCGATGGAAAACTCCTCTTGTAGGAGGGGTTCTAGATGGTGGTGACCTAAAAAATGCTGGACGTGCCGGCTGCGTTTGAGGTGGAGTTGCTCTTCTAATAGGGGATGGCGCTCCAGTTCCAACTGGCGCTCTTCCTCCAAAACCCCAACCTGAAAAAACAGGAGCTGGTCTTTGATTTACTACAGGCGCTCTTCTAATAGGAGATGACGCTCCAGTCCCAACTGGCGCTCTTCCTCCAAAACCCCAACCTGAAAAAACAGATGCTGGTCTTTGATTTACTACAGGCGTTCTTCTTGGCCAAAAATCCCATCTAGGTTGAACAATTATAGGCGTTGGAGTCCAAAAGGGATTTATTCTTTGAAAAAATGGTCTGGGTGATACAGTTCTATAATAGACATTATTTATTCTTAAGAGGCTAAAATAAGTAGTTCCTAAAATAACTACAGTAGCTAAGATAGCAAGCTCCGCTGTAAAAAAAGTTAATGCAGCTATAACTCCTAAAGTTGCAATAGCTACTCTTAAGATTTTTGATGGGGTATCTCTATTATCAATAGGTCTCGTAGAGGAGGATGAACGAAACCACGATCCACTTACACTACTCATATCTTTTCTCCTTTTGTTTTTTTAATCAAAATAATAAACCTTTATAGGTTTTTTCGAGGCTGAACTAAAAACAGCTTATGTTCTCTCGCCAACTCTTGCTCTATCTGGAAGCCTATTGCCATTGTCTTTTTCTTTTTTTACAGGTACACGCCGTGGTGGCCCTAAAGTAAAACCAGATTTATTCAAGCTCTTTGCTGTTGATGAGAAAGGAATTTCTACAGGAGGAGAGATGCTTCGAACTATGAATTTTGGAGTCCTATGAATCGGACAAGGGCCGTTGGTTCCAACAGGAGCACGTTCATAAGGATTGGATCTTTGGATAACACCATTTCCACATTCCCCAATATCTTTTATTCTACTTTCTGCTGCTTTTCTATCTAAAAGATCTCTTTGAGTTGGCTCTTCTTTACTTGAGTCAAAATGAACTCTTTTTCCCGAACTATCTGCTCGACTTGCCATTTTTTCTCTCCTATTCTACTCTGTTAGCTTTTATTTCTTGCAAAAGATTTACATTGATTAACATGTAATCATAAGTATTGTTAAACCAACCTGTAGAGTTTGTTCCAACAATTATAGCGTCTCCTACGAGCCATTTATCAAGTAGATAATATTCAGATGGATTACATTGCCAAAGAGTATTATCGGTAAAAATAACTTCACATGTATGTGGATTTATAGCAGCAACTTGAAGTGTATATTGGTTTTGTAAAATAGGGCCTAAATGAAGTTTAACTTCTATTGCAGTATTGGTTTTTGCATTGACCATTTTATATCGATATCCTTGAAAGTAAGAAGAGAAAAAAGAATCATTCATAACTATCATAATAGGATGAGTTTCTTTCCAATAACTTACCTCTTGAATATCTTCTGGTTTAATTTTCCATTCAGATCCGTCTTCTATTATTAAACGATCTCCCAAAACAGAGAGTCCAACAATACTATGCGTATTATGATCAAAAACTAGAGGTGGTAATTGACTGTCGATATACGGAGGAAGATTTTGATGGTTTTTTTTACTTGATGTAATGCAATCTTTTTGTTTTTGTTCAATCTCTTTTTTTTGCTCTTCGGTTAGTTTTCTAGAGCCGGGTTCTGCTCTTGAATCATCTGCAAAAATTGTGGTTGAGATAAGCAAAAAACTTATCATCAAATATTTTGTTAAAGTTTTCATAATTTTTTCTCCTTCAATTTTAAAAAGCTAAGAGATAATGTAATCTTTGATGTTTTTTTTCAATTCTAAAATAAATTTAAAAAATTGAGATCGAAAATAACTTATAAATATAGGAGCTGAAATGTGTATAAAAAGATTCTAATATTAGCTGTTTTATTTAGTTCGTTTTCTTTATTTGCTAAAGATAAAGATCTAGTATATGTAGGAGCCGGAATTAATAATGTCCAAAGAAAAAATAGTCTCTCAACAGAATTTAAATTAGAATATCTATCACATTTAAAGTGGTGGAAATTTCAGCCTTTAATCGGAACTTCTATAACAACTAAAAAACAAGTCTATGCTTATATTGGGACATCTTTAGATCTATCTAGAGGGTATTTTGTTTTAGCGCCTGATTTTGCCGCGGGTTATTATTATAAAGGTGATGGTAAAGATCTAGGATTTCCTCTCGAGTTTAGAACAGGCGTTCAATTAGCTGTTCGATTTAAAAATCAAGTAAGAATTGGAACTCATTTTTCTCATACTTCTAATGCATCTCTTTCAAAAAAAAATCCAGGCTTAGAAACTCTGATTTTTTTTATCGCTATTCCAATTTAAAAAGTATAAGTAGCGGTGATTATTCCAGATTTAAATTTAGTAGCATTTTTGCTGCTTATAGCAAAATGATAACCGGCTAGAACTCCTAAATTTTTACTAAAATTATATTCAATTGCTGGAGCTAAGGATGTTTGATGGCTTTTAGAATGAGAACTGCTGGCAACTCTGCCCTCTGATGTTATCCCAGCATCGCCACTAAAGGTTGTTTTTCTAGCGTAAACATACACAGTATCCATCGCTAAAACCCACTTTTGAGTAAAGCTAAACTCAAATGCTAAGACCTCCTTAAATGTCCCACCTGGAGACACCTTCCCTCTAGTCCCAAAACCGCCACCGTAGACATTGAAGTTTTTAACGCTAACCTTGCTCGAATAAGTATATGAAGAATTAAACCTCCAACAAATTGGATGGCTTTCAAACCAATAAACTGTTTTTTCTAAAATAAAATCAACAATGGTCTCATATGAACCGCTTCCAGTTGAACCAATTGAGCTTTTGCTAGGATTAATATTATTATATCTGCCTGTTGGAAAATTCTCTTGTATGGTTAATCGTATATAAGGAATTGAAGTAAAATCTTTGCCTCTAAGAAATTGAAGACCAAATTTAACTGTACTATCGCCTACATCAAAATCATCTTCCCCCCCTTTTTCTTTATAAAAAGTCTGACCTACTAGAGTGCAATCTAACCAATGGGTTATTCCAAATTGCAATTCCATCTCAGCCTGAAATGTAAAAGTGCTAGGATTTGAGTGATGTCCCCAAACCTTACTATGGACACCAGGAGTATCTCTAAAAAAAAGATAAGGTTGAATATTTACCAAGCCTTTATCTAAATTAGCCCCATCATCAGCTATCAAAGGCCCTGTATACCAAGGTATATAAGCCCTTTGAGCAAAAATAAAACAAGGTATCAGCATTAAGAAAAAAATAATAAAGCGTAATTTCATGGCCTTTCCTCTTTTTTGCTTATAGCAAATAGAGGCTTTTTTGAAATTTTTAATTTTTTATCTATCAAAATTAATTAAATAGATTAAATCGCACTATAAAAGCTTTTCTATAAGCTGCTTATAAACAATGCCTTATGATTTTTTATGATAAAAAAAAAGCAACTCAAGTGTCTTGTAATAAGCGGCTTGTGCAATTATAAATATTTTATAAAAAAACTGTAAAATCTTTTATTTATAACTGTTAATATGTTATAATTATCATTAATTAAAACAATTTAATACATATAAAGAGGTAATTAAAATGTCTTCAGATATATCAGCATGTAAGCTTTTGGTGGTAGGTGCATTAGGTCTAGGAGGTGCAGCTCTAACAACTACTTTAGCAGGTCTTGCAATGAAACAGGTGGTTCAACAGCCTATTTTAGCACTAGTTCCTTTTGCGGCTTTAGGAGCTTATCAATTAATATCAAATAATTGTATGGGAAGACAATCATCAAGACCGATTCGCAATCCAAGCCGAGCAAGGCCTTTAAGAGGATCTAGGAGCTCAGATAGTTTGGCTCGTAGAGCACTACATTTAGAAGGTGATGAGAGATTTGCAAGAGAATTAAACGATCAAATAAATGGAAGTGATTTATCAGATGAAGACCCTCCATCAGGCAGCGAAATGGAAGTTGATCAAGATTATCGAGAAGAAACTGATCGTAGATATGCAAGTTTATTAGCTTCTTATGAAAATGGAGATCTTTTAGAAATGCCTGATTACATTCAAACAGGAACCCATGGTATTCAAAACCGTGAAAATAGTTGCGT
>SDBV01003672.1_pt1 | contig 22432 bp, 21 predicted proteins | sample 2277081 | NCBI WGS metagenome assembly SDBV01 (sample SAMN10402039, study PRJNA504765) | marine sediment metagenome | isolation source: marine sediment core GS10_PC15, 223 cmbsf | place: Arctic Ocean: Southern Knipovich Ridge | collected 2010 | reverse complement strand
TTATTATCTATCAGAAACTCCCTCTTGTGACAGCCGCTTCGGCACGGATTTCTTCAGCGGTCTTCTTTTGCCAGTAACTCCATCCTGGCTGTTCGCCAATAAGCTCTGGGCTAGGAGGTAACTGACAAAAGGGCCTTTTCATCTGATCTGCATCCCAAAAGTTTTTGGTCAGGTTTTCGGGTGCTGTATCTCCTGTCTGCCTTTCCCAATCAGCTAAAACCTTTCTCATTTTTTTAAGCACCCCGGCGTATTTTGGAGACAATGCAAGATCTTTCATCATATCGGGGTCTTTTTTTGCATCAAAAAGTTCTTCTTCCGGGCATTCCTCAAAGAACCAGGCATATTGTCGCGGCATTGGCTTCCCGTTTAATTGCTGGCGAAGAATAAACATACATGCACCACCTTGCCAGCCAGAGCCGCGTCGTTGAATAAGTGGGCGGCGGTTGCGGATATACAAGAACTGATTATCGCGCACACCCCGTTCGTGAGCTTCTGCCATATGATGATTCCGTTCAGTAAAAATGTAGCGATGGTGTAAATCATTAGGATTTCCTGCCAATAATGAAACAAATGATTTCCCCTGGAACGTGGTATTGCCAATATCTCCCCCTGCCAGTTCTGCAAAGGTTGGTGCAAGGTCAATGCTGCTAACCAAGCTTTCGGAAACCGAACCCGGTTTAGCAATGCCATTTGGCCAATGGACAATGAACGGTACACGAACTCCACTGTCGTGAATAAACACCTTGGCCCGTACCATAGGCCTGCCATTATCAGCCAGTATAACAATTAAGGTATTCTCATAAACGCCTTGGGCTTTTAATTCTTTAACAACTTTACCCACATAAGAATCCAACCTGGTAATCTCATCGTAATAGCTTGCCAGATACTGGCGTGTATTAACAGGACCTGTGTTAACGTCAGGCACATAGGGTGGGACATGGACATCTTCGCGCTGATGTATATTGGGAGCAGTGAACGGGATATGCGCATCAAAAGTTGAATACCAGCAGAAAAACGGCTTATCTTTTGGACGGTTTCGTAAAAGCTCTACCCAGCGATAAGCTCCACCGTCATTTCCTAAGTTGACAATATCAGCAGAATCGAAATAGTTTTTAAAAATCCCATCTGGTCTATCCCATTTGTACAATCCGCCAATGTGCCATTTGCCCGACTGGATGGTATAATAACCTGCATCCTGCAGGTTCTTTGACATGAAATCCAGTTTTTCAACAAATGCCTTGCATTCCTCCTTGTCAGGACGCCATTGGGTGTGTAATTCAGCCATGCCTGTTGCGTGTGGCCAACGTCCCAGCATAATCGAACCTCTGCTTGGAGAACATGACGCAATTGTTACAAATCCATTATTAAACCGAATTCCACCATCGGCCAGTGCATCCATATTTGGTGTATGTGCACCGGGGTTTCCATAGCATCCAATGTCTTCTGCGCTGATGTCATCTGCCAAAATAAAGACGATGTTGGGCCGTTTCCTTTCGGTGTTTGCAAACAAGGCCTTAGCCGAACAGGTCGAAAACAGAGCTCCTGTAAATAACATTGATTGTCGCAAGAATTTCCGCCGATTTAGCATGTTATACTCCCTTTATAAAAACTTTTTGGTTTTAAGCTTCTTATGACAACGTTCCTCATTAAGTAATTGCAATAATTTAGCTACAACTTCAGGATGTTCATTCCATAAATTATTTTGCTCAACAGGATCTTTTTCCATGTCATAGAGTTGATTTTGTCATAGTAGCCGACATATCCTTTACGGAGGTCTTCACGCATTTGCTCCCGGCTCCAGCCGTCGGGTTTCACGGCGCCTGCCGGCAGTATTATCTGGGATTTCCCATATACCATTATATGTGTTAGCCCAGCTACGCCGCTGAGCCTCTTTTCTAATAGAATATCAAATCTGTCTCGAATACTCAAGGTTTCCAACTTTATTTTGATACTATTTCAGCCACAATAATTCTATTCTAACAATTATCATTTCCTTAGCAGGACATTCGTAATTCTACAAAATTCACCTTAAACAAACAAGAATTCTTTTTCATCGCCGCTTTTCAATACATGCGGGAAAAAGCAGGAGGTAAGGTTTTTTTTGGGGGGCAAATACGGATTTGCCCTATTGTTTGGGAGGCGGGATCTTGTTAAGATGGGGGTTGTAACGGTTTGTCAACTTTTGCAGAGAGGGATGCATTATGAAGGTTAAAATAGTAGATGGATGTATCTTGTGCGGTCTGTGCGAGGAGACATGCCCGGCGGTGTTTGAGATGGGCGACGAAGAGGCGGTTGTGATCGTTGACGAGGTGCCGGAAGGTCTCGAAGCCGATGTCAAGCAGGCTGCGGATGATTGCCCGGTAGAGGTGATCATTATCGAATAAACAAATGCGTATAGCTTTGCATATTACTCATGAGTCGTTGAAGAAGATCGGCGGGATAGGGTCGGTACTGGCGGGTATCTGCAATGCCGGGGCGTATAAAGACTTTTACGATAAAACATGTTTCTACGGGCCGCTGTTCGATGAGCCGGCGGACAGTATCGGGCAATTCGGCCAGTCGGGCAGTCTGCTCTATTCAAGCCATGACCATTTCGATAGCGCCAGTTTCACGGAGATATTCGGCGAGATAGCTGAGAGGTACAACGTAGATATTGTTTACGGGGTGCGGCGGCTGAGCAGCGAATTCGATATGAACAGATTTGCGGATGTGGATATCGTTAACATCGGTATCAACCGGATGAAACACGAGCATATCGAAAGGTTTAAATATTCGCTGTGGGAAAAGTTCGGGATCGAATCGAATCAGTATAAGGATGACTGGGATTACGAGCAATATCTGCGGATCGGTGTTGTGTACGTTGAGATCATTAAGAAGCTGTTCGGTGCCGATGCCCAGTACGTTCACTTCGCACATGAGTATATGGGGGTTCCATCGGGGCTGTCGGTATTGATAAAGGGCAGAGAGGACACCACCGTATTCGTCGCACATGAGGTGACGACGGCGCGGTCATTAGTCGAAGGGTGCGGGGGTCACGACATAAGCTTCTATAACATAGCCGAAAGGGTCGGGGCGAATGAATCGCTTGAGGAGGTTTTCGGCAATCAGGAGCATAACCCGAGGAACGAACTTGTCAAACGCGCAACGCACTTCGACCATATCTTCGCTGTGGGTGACCGTGTCAAGGATGAGTACCTTTTTCTGTGTCCAGAGACCGGCCTGGAGAAGATCAAAGTTGTTTATAACGCAGTGTCGGCCAGAGAGATCACGCCGGCCCAGAAAGAAACGAGCCGCGGGTACATACTGGATTATGTAGAGTCGCTGCTGAATTTTACGGCGGATGTTATCTTTACGCATGTTACGAGGCTTGTGCTGAGTAAGGGGATATGGCGAGATATTGAATTGCTTGGCTTGCTCGATAATATTTTTTTTGGGCGCGGGCTAAAGGGCGTATATATTCTGCTGTCTACGCTTATCCCGACGGGGAGAGGGTCGCGGGAGGTTCTCAAGATGGAACGGGAGTACGGCTGGCCGGTGATGCATAAGGACGGCTGGCCCGATCTTATCGGTACGGAGATCGATACATATAATCAGTTACAGATTTTCAACGCCAAATCGAAAGCGATAAAGGCTGTGTTTCTAAATCAGTTCGGTTTTAGCAGGAGCAAATGCGGAAAGAGAGTGCCCGAGGGCGCCGAGTTTGACGATTTGAGGATCGCATCCGATGCGGAATTGGGGCTTTCTATTTATGAACCATTCGGTATTGCCCAGATCGAGACAATACCTTTCGGAGGTCTGTCCATACTCTCGTCGGCGTGCGGATGTGTGGGTCTGCTGAGTGAAACTTTTCGAGGGGCCAGCGTTAAACCATTTTATGTTGTCGACTACATCGGGGCCGGAAAAAAGATGAGTCTGGCAACATTGAAGGATCTTAGCATTACTCAAAGAACAACAATGGAAAGGGAACTACTGCACGGACATGCCGAGGCGATATTCGAAATGCTGCCGCTTACGGCTGAAAAGAGGCGGACGTACCTGGCAAACGCTCAAGAGCACGCACAGGCCCTTAGCTGGGATGTTCCCGCTGAAAAGTACACGCTGAGTAAATGAGGTGCTGAACAGATGACGGACACTTGATCTGACAATTATGCCTTCAAGTCTTGACGTCTCAAGATGAATTTGGTAAGGTCACTTGTGACAAGCGGACAGAATTGTGATTTTTGGCGTTTACATGCGAAATATCAGATTATAATAAGAAGGCGGCCATGAAACATCTTTATCTTTCACTCTTAATCTTCACCGCCTCTATAACTTCTATCGTAAGTGCCGGATCTGCATTTCGAGACATTCCCCGGAAAGAGGTCGTGGCGGCTTTCGATAAACCGCTAAGGCCCCACCCGCGACTTTTCATGACAGACGCCGAAGTCGTGAAGATCAAGGCTCAAATCGAATCTCAGCCATCATTGAATACATATTACCTCGCTATGCTTGCAAAGGCCGATGGCATACTCAAGAAACCACCCGTCAAACGCATCAAGACAGGTATACGCCTGCTCAGTATCTCCCGGCGTTGCCTTGACAGGGTCATGCATCTGTCAGCAGCCTATCGGTTTACGCACAAACGCGCCTATCTTGATCGCGCCGAAAAAGAAATGTTGGCCGCAGCCGCCTTTTCCGACTGGAATCCAAGTCACTTTCTCGACGTAGCGGAAATGACCGCTGCGTTAGCTATCGGATACGACTGGCTGTATGACGATTTGTCCCAGGAAAGTCGACAGGCCATTCGCAGTGCTATTGTCGAAAAAGGACTTAAGCCTTCTTTAACAAATGCCGGATGGTCGGTTCGTGGTAATAACTGGAACCAGGTCTGCAACGGCGGCATAACTCTCGGCGCCCTTGCCCTCATGGAAGAGAAACCGGATCTTGCCCATAAGCTTGTTCATCGAGCAGTCAATGGAGTGCAGGTCGTGATGAAACATTACGAACCCGATGGCGCCTATCCCGAGGGGCCCGGCTATTGGGTTTATGGAACCAGCTTCAATGTAATCCTGCTGTCTGCTCTGGAGTCGGCTCTCGGGACCGATTTCAATCTTTCCAAGGCACCCGGTTTTGCTCGCAGCGCAGATTACTACCTGCACGTCACCGGGCCTGCGGGTTTGTATTTCAATTACCCCGATAGCGGCTCCAGAGGTGGTTTTCAACCTGCCGTCTTCTGGCTTGCTGACAAATATGATCAACCCTCCCTTGCCTGGTATCAGCATCAACTCTGGAAGAACGCATCCGCTGGCGACGCCTCAAAATTGGTAAGGAGCCGCTTTTCTCCCCTGGTTCTCCCCTGGGCTAAAACCACCCCTGCTGTTCCAGAGCAACTTTGCTGGGCCGGAGGAGGAAGCAATTGTCTGGCTACGTTCCGAACTTCATGGACCGATCCGGATGCGACATATCTGGCGATCAAGGGAGGCTCGCCTGGTGTTCCACATGGCCACATGGATGCAGGAACCTTTGTGATCGATGCACAGGGCTTACGATGGGCCCTTGATCTGGGAGCGGAAAGCTATCACAAGATCGAGTCCCTGGGCATGAGCCTCTGGGGAAGGAAACAGAACGCCCAACGATGGAGTATCTTCCGTTATAATAATCTGTCGCACAATACTTTGGTCGTTGACGGCCAACACCAGAAGGTTACTGGCAACGCCCCGATCATTCGATTCTCTAATGAAAAACTTTTCCCCATGTGGTATTTGATATGTCCAAAGTCTATGAAGGGCAACTCGCCGCTGCCTTACGCGGAGCCGGGCTACTCCCGAACGGAACTATAATCATACAGGATGAGTTCACCGCAACCAGTCAACCGGCAACTGTCCGATGGGCGATGGTCACAGGTGCCGACGTTTCCATTGAGGGCAATAAGACTGCCTTGCTGAAACAAAAGACTAAGACTATGCGATTGACCGTCCTGACCGATAAGCCGATAAAGTTGAGAACCTATTCGACAGAGCCCAAAGCTGACTATGACGCACCGAATCGGGGTACTCGTATGATCGGTTTTGAAGTCTCTCTCTCAGGCGACGAGGCGGCTCGCACCGTCGTCGTCATGACAGGGTCGGATGCAATCGCAGATCCCATGATAGATATAAAATCCGTCTTAAAATGGTGATCAGCGACTTGCGTTTAATCCTTCCACTTTACGAGTTCGGGATGTATGTCGGCGATGATCTCGTTGGCGGGTTTTATGCGGGCATTTAGGCTCTGTGAACCATAGCCTTTTATCTCAAGCGGATATGTGTAATACGCAAAGCCGTTGCTGCGTTCGGCGAGTTCCATAGGTAATATACTGAAATTGCGATCCTCATCGAAGATATAGTAAAGCTCGACCTTGAAAGCTTCGGCGGGTGCGGTTCCGAAATCGACGCCGCATTTGACCTGGAGCTTTTCGCCCTCGGTGAACTGATCCTTCTTTTCGGCACTTATCGAAAACGATTTGAGCGTTATGGATTCCCAGTTGTCGAGCACCTTCTTTTCTTCCTTTACCGCTTTTTTGAGCTTCTTGTAATTTTCCCTCTCGATAAGATCGCTCTGTTCCTTGGAGGGCACATACAGGACGTTCAGATAGTCGCATATCATCCTGTTCATGTTGAAGTCGCGGCATACCGAATGCGTGGATTCCTTCATCATGCGGACCCATATCTCGGGGATATCGGATTCGTTGCGGTTGTAGTAGAGTTCGACTATCTCGTGTTCGAGGAGGTTGTAAATTTCATTGGCGTCTGCGAGTTCTTTCATTTCCGGTCTGTTGTAGAGCGAGCCGGCGGTGACCGCCCATCCGTTTCGCCCGTTGTAACCTTCCAGCCACCATCCCTCAAGGGTACTGAGGTGCAGGACGCCGTTCATCGCCGCTTTCATTCCGGATGTGCCGCTTGCCTCCATGTGCTCTGCGGGATTGTTGAGCCAAATATCGGCTCCCCAGTGGAGGTGCCTAGCGACGTTGATGTCGTAATTTTCAAGGAAGATGACCCTGTCCTCGACATTGTGCTGCCTGGCGAAATCGATGACCTCCTTTATCATGGCTTTGCTTGCCTCGTCGGCTGGGTGGGCCTTTCCGGCAAAGATGATCTGGACGGGTTTGTCTTCATTGGTAAGAATTCGCAGGAATCGCTCTTTGTCTTTCAGTATCAGCGTAGGCCTTTTGTATCCGGCAAAACGTCTTGCAAAAACTATCGTCAGGTAATCGGAATTGAGAGCTTTTTTCCCACTAAGCAATCGTGCCTGGGAGTAACCGCCTGCTACCATTTTCCTGGCGAAACGCCTCCTGACGAAATTGACCATGTCCTTTTTGTTTCTTCGGTGGGCATCCCACAATTCCTCGTCAGGTATGCGGTATATCTTATCCCACACCTCTTCGCGTTTGCCGAAGTGTATGTACTCAGGGCCCAGGTAACGGTTGAACATGTCGGTGAAGGGCTGACTTATCCAGGAAGTATGGACACCATTGGTAACCGGCTTGATGGGTATCTCGGCTGGGGGCATTTCGGGGAAAAGTCCGGCCCACATCTTTCTGGAAACTTCGGCATGCTGTTTGGAAACGGCGTTAACATGCGATGAAAAATGAATTGCAAACGCCGGAAACCAGAACACATCCTTGTTGCCATCAATATAGCCGTATTCGGCAATTTGCTCGAAGGAAAGGCCGCACTCGGCAAGCAGAGGCTTTAAATAACTTTCTAACAATTCCGTGTCAACATGTTCATTACCGGCTATGACCGGTGTATGAGTCGTAAAGACCGTCGAAGCGCGTATGATAGCTTTTGCTTCGGAGAATGAAAACTTCTTGTCTTTCATGAGCGTTTGCAATCTGCCGACGATAGCAAGAGCCGAATGGCCCTCGTTGAAATGATATATCTTCGGATCGATGCCCATATACTCCAATGCCCTGATCCCCCCTACTCCGAGAATGAGCTCCTGCTGCAATCTGTTGTTGGTATCACTTATATATAGCTCATTGGTTATATTCCGCAGGTGCGGAGGGTTGTCTTCAAGGTTCGTGTCGAGCAGTATCAAACGCGCCTTGCCGACGTCGATGTTCCAGAGCTTCACCTTGACATCCTCATCTAAGACTGGCACGGTGACATGGGCGCAATTACCGTCTGCGTCATGCAACTCCCTGATCGGGATAGGATGATTTTCAAATCTGGTGAATACTTCCTGCTGATAGCCGTTGAGGTCGATGTGCTGGGTGAAATATCCGTGCGTATAGAGCAAGCCGATACCGACAACCGGCAATCCAAGGTCGGAAGCTCCCTTGAGAAAATCACCGGAGAGTACGCCTAATCCGCCTGCGTAGATCGGTATGCATTCATGTAAGCCAAACTCCATTGAGAAGTACACGATCGTATCTTCTTCGCCAACATCGCATTGGCCCGAACACTCATCTTTAAACGTGCCGGCGAAGTGAAGATAATGCTGGAATTTTTCCCAGACCTTTTCAAACTCGAACAGGAAACCGTCATCTTCGGCGAGAGCGTCGAGCCTTTCCTTACTCAAACTGTGCAGGAACCTTAACGGGTTGTGATTGACCTCTCTGAAAAGAGGCGTGTCTATCCGGTAGAATAGATTCACCGCATCGTAATCCCATGTGCACCAGAGGTTACAGGCAAGCATGTAGAGCCGTTTGAGCTTTTCCGGATAGCGCGGACAAACGAAAATACTTTTAAATCTCATAATGTCCTCCTGTATGTATCTTATGACCACAAAGATTATGGACGAACCACTCCGAAGTCTCCTTGGCTACCTGCTCAAGCGCACCGGGTTCTTCAAACAGATGGCCGGCGCCTGGAATGATCATCATTTTTTTCTCCCCGGACAACTGAACCATTGCCTGCTCATTAATATCAATAACTACAGGGTCATTGCCGCCAACGATAAGAAGTGTTGATGCAGTAACCCGTGAAAGGGCCTGATCAGCAAGATCGGGACGTCCGCCCCTGGAGACAACCGCGCCTGCCGCGTCTGTCATTTCAGCAGCAGCGATAAGTGCAGCCGCCGCCCCCGTACTGGCACCGTAATAACCTATCTTTAACTGCTTTGTTTCGGCATCTTTCATTATCCATAGCGTAGCCCCGAGAAGCCGGCAGGAAAGCATATCTATATCGAAACGCAACTGACGTGTTTTCATATCGATCAACTCTTCGCCTTCTGTCAGAAGATCGATCAGTAAAGTCGAGAGTCCATTGTCCTGCAACACTTGGGCCACATAGCGGTTGCGCGGACTAAATCTTCCACTACCACTTCCATGCGCAAAGATCACGATCCCCTCAGAGCCGGCCACCACAGACAAACTCCCCTTTATGCTAATATTTTCATCGATAGAAATATCAACTTCTCTTTCCTGTCTGTCATATTCTCTTGCACCAGCCATCCGGGTATCCCCTCGGTACAAAGCACTAAAGTCACGATCTTAAATTCTTCACTTTTGCCTTTCAGAACCAGACTCGTAGAGTTCGACATCACTGTGCGGTCCAAGCTTAAAATCTATAACTCTTTCAACATCGACTGTCAGACATCGCTGTACTTGCGGCAAAGGCTCAATATCATATTCAGGCGCATAGCCGTCAAGGATAGCAACATCGGCAACCTTTTCCACCTTCCCCTCAAGCTGATAGCCAACATCATCTACACTGTCCCATGCGACGATAGTGGCAGAGCTGTTTTTCTCTATGTTCGCAACTGTTGCGGGACAGAACCATTCGGTAATCTCAACATGATCTGTATCCGGGCAACTGAGCTTACCGGCAGCGGCTATGTGCGGATGTCCCGTTTCATCGGCTGTTGCTATAAAACAGTGCCCGATTTTTTTAGTAAGATCGACTGCTCTTTTCAATAGTTCCGTATTCATTATTGACCTCGATGTTTGTTCTGACTTTTTAATATCTCCATCAGTTCATCGTCATCGACCTGAGAGAATTCAAGGTAGAACCTGCCGATAGCGCCAAAATATGGCGGCATGCGGAGGCATACGATCTCGTCAGCGTCTTCGGCGAGTTTCTTAAGGGAATCGACAGGAGCCACTGGTACGGCAACGATAACTCTTTCGGCTCCTTCATGGCGGACGGCCCAGAGTGCGGCTTGCATTGTCGCGCCCGTTGCAATACCGTCATCGGTAACTATGACGGTGCGTCCGGCTAGCGGTACCTTCTCAAGGATCTCTCTACACCTATGGACCCTTGCGGACATTTGAGAAAGCTGGTTTGTTTTCTCGTTTTCAATGTAACTGTTGTTGGCTCCGACGTATGAGCTGATGACCTCGTCGACGAACAGCTTGCCGTCCTCACAAACGGCACCGATGGCAAGCTCCGGATTGTCGGGGGCGCCTAACTTATGCGAAAGAACAATGTCCATCCGCACGTCGAGGCTCTCGGCCAATTGCCGCGCAATTACAACGCCTCCTCTCGGTATCCCGCATACGACGGTTTCTTTTCCGTGATACTTTTCCAATTGCAACGCCAACAATCGGCCCGCTTCTGCTCTACTGCTAAATGGTTCACTGCTGGTTGAGATGATCTGTAATTTGCCCATGGTGTCCTCATAAGTAAGCTGCCTGTTGATCAGCACATTGCCGGGTTTGTGTTATTTTCATCTTACGATTAGACACTTCTCTGCATCTTGCGTCGAGATTACTCAAAACATTCATGAAATTGATATACGAGTCATAAGGCGAATCGTAAGGGTTGAAATATTTGTGAACATCACCGTCGGAGAAATATTTCGTGCACATATAATAGAAATGGTCGGACGTCTGTAGCTTGCGCCAATCATTAAGGATCTGCTGGTCACCGGAGGCCTTGACCATCGCTTCCATCCGGTAAAGCTCATCAAGAGCGTTGACCTGCATTGCGTTACCGAGCCATGCCGACAGGTCCCTTTCCATATCTGCCCAACTGATTATATGCGGAACATCTATCGTCCCGACCGATTCGTAAGCATCGATGACCTCGCTTGGGGTCTTAAAGTCATTGTCTGGATGTTTCAAAAGCTCGCCGGGCAGGTGCTCCATAAAATCGAATATGCCGGTATCTTCCCACTGGTGCTCTCCAAAGGTTTCGTAGTCCATGAAGAGGTTGGTCGAATAACCGTTTCCGTTTATAGCGTTTACCCAGTAGGCGAATTTTTCGGCGGTTACGGGCCACTCGGACCATGAGCGGTTTGAGAACCTGAAGGCTATGTCGTCGCTAAGTGCATAGTTTTTCAGCAGGAGCTTGATATTGTCATTGCCGACGGGATTGTAAACAAACGCGGGACTTCGATATCCTAAGATATGATCGGCACCTTCGGTGATTATCGCATCGAACCCCCCTACCGCCTCGACCATATCGACAAGGTCGTTGTTGTATATCAACTCGGTGTTCCTGAAGACTCTGGGTCTCTGTCCGAAGAGTGTTTCAATTGTGTCGCGGTGCTTGTTGACCTGGAACTCGAACTCGTCAGGCGAGTATAAGGAACACAAGCTGTGATAATATGTCTCAGCCATGAATTCCACGCAGCCGGTTTGCGAAAGCTCAATGAAGCTGTCCATCACCTCGGGCAGGTACCGCTGCATCTGTTCGAGAACCACTCCGGTTATGCTATATGAAATTTTGAACTTTCCGGCGTGTTTATGAATGAGTTTCAGCAGGAGCCGGTTCATCGGCAGGTAACACTTTTGCGCGACCTTATGAAAGACCGACATGTTGGCATGGTCGTTAAAGTAGTTGCTGCCTTCGTCAAAGATGGTGTAGTGCCGCAGTCTGTCAGGTTGATGCACTTGAAAATAAAAACATATCGAGGCCATAGGCCCACCTTTCCGGCACATCTCTTAAGCCGAGATCGCCTGGTCATATACCCGCATACAATTACGTGCCGAATCCTGCCAGTTAAGCCGGGTGACCTCTCGTTGCGATTCTTTGCGGAGGGTCGCCTCAAGCGGCGGATGCCGAAGAACAGCTACTATCTTATTGGCCATTTCATCGATGTCCCAGAAGTCGACTTTCAGCGTATGTCGAAGAACTTCCGAGACGCCGCTTTGCTTGCTGATCAATGTGGGGACGTCATGGTTGATCGCCTCTAAGGGAGCTATCCCGAACGGTTCTGAAACCGAGGGCATTACATAGAGATCGGCCATCGCGTAGACCCTCTGCAAGTCATTGCCCGAGAGGAAACCAGTGAAGAGCACCTTCTGTCCTATTCCTATCCCGGCGGCCATGTCGACCATCCTTCGCATCATATCGCCGGAACCTGCCATGACAAATTTCACATTGTCAAGGATATCAAGCACTTTGCGTGCTGCGGCTATGAAGTATTCCGGGCCCTTCTGCATTGTGATCCTGCCTAAGAAAAGCACAACCTTATCGCCGGTTCGGATTTGTGTACTGCCAGCCTTACTGCAAAGACCCTGAATGACACCGTTATACACAACCTCTATCTTTTCCGGGGGCACAGCGTAGCGATCTATCAGGATGTTTCGTGTGTAATTGCTTACGGCGATCACCTTCTTGGCTTTGTGCATACCATATCGCTCAATGTCGTAAACCATCTGGTTGATGTTGTCGCCGCTTCGGTCGAATTCGGTTGAATGAATCTGAACAACCAATGGCTTACCACTGACCCTGGCGGCGGCTACTCCGGCCGGGAATGTCATCCAGTCGTGGGCATGAACTACATCAAAATCTTCACGACACGCCAAGCGGGCTATGGCGCGCCCATAGCGGTTGACCTCACTGTAAATGTTTTGCCCATAACGCATGGCATCTTCGTTTATGTTGAAACCTGCGCACTCAGTTTGACAACCGCACAGTTTTTCCTCGGCAAGGTCTTCCAAACGCCGCTTGAAACTTTCGGGGCCGCCATAAGCTTGCAACGCAGATTCCATCGTTTTGAATTTTACATGTTTGAATTCGTAGCATTCCATACCCCCGCAACCGGCGGACCCACCTAATGCAGCTAACATTTTTGCGTTACTGCCGGCGGCGGCGGTTGCCTTTGGCATTGCGAATATTACATCTATTCCCAACTCATCCATAGCTCTGGTCAGGCCGTAGCACGCTGTGCCAAGTCCGCCGCTTATGAAAGGCGGAAACTCCCATCCGACCATGAAGACTTTCATTTGGAACCTTCCTTTCTTCCCCTTCAAGAAAGTCCGTCAATTTAGTCCTCCTGACATGACATACCGTCCCTGCCAACAACTGCTGCTTAAAAAGAGCTATCGTCAAAAGATGGCCAAACCTCATGTTTGCATTCTACATACTTTCGTTCTACGTTAGAGTTTATGCTTTTGTCCATCATCGGTATATCAGGATTCTCCTGATATGTGCCTAAGAAAAACCCTAATGAGTTACTCATACGCCGTTTCGCCTAACCTTAAATTGCGGACAAGACCTCTCTGTTATAGTTGGTGGCGACATTAGGGAATTTTGACGGCTTCTTTCAGAGTTTTCCTGATAGCCGCAAGACGATTCTAAACGTATTTTACTGCAAGGCATCAGGAGCAAAGACGCGACTTGCCAAAACAAGCAATGAAAGGACGCGGGCAATGACAAATAAAGAATGCGATCTCAACGAAGTCTGTGATCTGGTCATGTATGTCATAAATGGCGGGGCAGATACGCTTGAAGATTTGCGCCAATGGTTCGAAGGACTTGCTAAATGTTACAGCGAGCAACTCTCGCAAGAGGGAAATTTCATTGTCCGTGCCGCTATCACTGTGCTGGAACAGATGATTTACGAAAAGGCATGCCTGGTTTGCCAATTTTGTCCTTCACAGACTCTCGGCTCACAGATGCCTGTTGGTGAGTGTATCTCTGAGGCAATGACCCATAAACAAATAGAGTGCCGTCTGCTGAGTCAATTAGAGCGGATCGACGCAGAAAATGCTTATTTATCAGGAGCAGGAAAATGACGCCATTAACAGCCAACAAACTACACCGGATCGGGAGAACAAAAAGACGATTCTGTCCGCAATGCCATACGAATATGAAACCGGCAGAGCCGTCCGACAGAAACAATAATCTCTTTATGCTGTTTCAATGCAGCCGGAGCCAATGCAATGGTCAGTTGATGCAGTTGAGATACCCGACGACTTATTAAGTGAGCGACGTAAACTTTTAATGTTCTAATTTTTTTTACAGCCGAAAGGAGACACATGATGTTTGCACAGAAAAAAAACAAGACACTGGTAATTCTCGGTGCAACGGCCCTACTGCTGCTCTGCTCCGCTCAGAGTTGCAAAAACCATGAGCACCCCACCGAACACCCGGAAGAGCACCCGACGCAAACCGATGGAAATGCCCAAATAACAAAAGATGAACTTGCCGATGCGATCGTAGAATATGTCCAGCAAACCGCTGACGCGCAGGGCGGGTACTTCATTGTTTATGATGAGGTAAATGACGAGGAGCTGAAACTGACCCTCGATAAGGTACACCGAAAGAGGCTTGCCCGTACGGGTGAAAATGAATATTTCGCTTGCGCCGATTTCACCACTCCAAAAGGTAAGGTCTATGACCTGGATGTATTCATGACCGGCACGAACAAAGACAATCTTGAATTCTCCGAATTCTCCATACACAAAGAAGCCGGTAAGGAAAGATATACCTGGCGCCAAGAAGACGGCATCTGGAAGAAGGTTCCTGTAAACGGCAAAGAACACCCCGAGGGAGAACACCCTGAGAAAAAGGAGCACCCTGAGAGCGAAGAGCATCCTAAGAAAAAAGAACACCCGTCAGAGCACCCTACATAAATTCTTGTAAGTGCTGAGTTTGGAAAGTTAACCTTTGTTCGGAGGACATGACGATGCTTAGCGCACAGAGTACGCCGCCATGACGGGGTTACAACCGGTTTTTCGTCCAAGGATCTGCCCTAATAAGCAAAACTGTTTTTGTGACGAGTTGAAAGACAAAAATGAGTCCACACCAGATGCTCAACAAAATTGATGATATTATTGAAGATGCCTCCGCCGGCATATTGGCTACAACCGATAGCGGGGGCAATATCTCAATGCGATGGATGACACCCGTAATAATTTCAAACCGTCCCGGTTCTTTATTTGCTGTCTCAGCACCCAATACCGCCAAGATCCAACACCTTCAGGCAAACAATAATGTCCAATGGATGATACAAACCCGTGATCTCCGAGAGATCGTAAGCATCAAAGGTGTGGTTAATATAATCGACAACCCCGCCCTTACTTGTGAGATAACCGATATCATCGGCTCTAAGCTTGCCATATTCTGGAAAGCCAACACAAAGGCGCAGCGTTTCGTCGTTCTTGAAACCGTCATAACGGAAGCGACCTACTTTAAACCTATGGAAGGTACAAGGCAGATCGTTCGATTCGTTGAAGAGGCCCAAGGCGATGACTGAATCCGACATTACAAGCAAATACTCGCGTGATCTTCTCCTGCCGATGCTAACGAATATGATACGGATAAGACGATTCGAAGAAAAAGCCGCCCAGATGTACGGTCTCCGCAAGATCGGCGGCTTCTGTCACATTTATATCGGTCAGGAAGCTGTATGCACCGGTGCTGTCGCCGCCATCGATCTTCAAAAAGACTATGTATTAACCGCCTATCGCGACCACGGTCACGCGCTGACCGTCGGGATGGATCCTGGTGTGGTCATGGCTGAACTCTTCGGCAAGATCACCGGGTGCAGCCGCGGAAAAGGCGGGTCAATGCATCTTTTCGACATTGAAAAACATTTTTATGGCGGTCATGGCATCGTAGGCGCTCATATTCCCCTGGCGGCTGGTATGGCGCTAAAGCTCAAATACAACTCAGAAGAGGGTGTCGTGCTGTGTTTTTTCGGGGACGGTGCGATCCACCAGGGCTCGTTTCATGAGACACTCAACATGGCGCGGATATGGAACCTGCCGGTGGTATTCATTTGCGAAAACAATCAATACGGGATGGGTACGGACTTTCGCCGTGTATCGGCGGTGCATGATCTTTCGAAACTTTCGGCATCATACGATATGCCCGGCAAACAAGTAGACGGTATGGATGTCATAGAGGTGTACGAAGAGGTCAAACAAGCTGTCGAAACGATCCGCGAGCAATCGGTCCCGGCGCTTCTGGAAATACGAACTTATCGATACATGGGCCATTCCATGAGTGACCCGGCTACATACCGTACAAAGGAAGAACTCAGCGAGCATCGTCATCAGGATCCGATACTGATATTGAAACAGAAACTGCAGGATAACGATCTCATAGACGACGAAGAGTACAACGGCATCGACTCACAGAGCAAACAAGCGGCAAATGACGCTGTTACATTCGCGGAACAAAGCGAAGAACCGCCAATCGAAACCCTTTACGAAGATGTTTTCAAATAGCAGGCAACTATGGCTGTTATCAGTTACAGAGAAGCGCTAAGGCAGGCGATAGACGAAGAGATGACGCGAGACGGATCGGTCTTTCTCATCGGTGAAGAAGTAGCCCAGTACAACGGAGCATATAAGGTAAGCAAGGGCCTCTGGGAAAAATACGGTGATCGGCGCATTATTGACACTCCAATTACCGAGGAGGGCTTTACCGGTATAGGGATAGGCGCCGCGATGGTGGGTTTGCGGCCCATTGTCGAGTGGATGACATTCAACTTCTCCATCCAGGCTCTTGACCAGATACTCAACAACGCCTCGAAAATGCGTTACATGTCCGGCGGACAGATCAATCTGCCAATCGTCTTTCGTGGGCCAAACGGCCCTGCCGAACAGCTAAGTTCGCAACACTCGCAGGCACTTGCGGCTTTCTACGGGCATATTCCCGGGCTCAAGGTTGTCGCCGCAGCTACACCTTACGATGCAAAAGGGCTGCTCAAATCCGCCATCCGTGATGACAATCCCGTAGTCATGCTCGAATCCGAACTCCTGTACGGCATGGAAGGCTCGGTGCCCTCAGAGGAATATCTCGTGCCCATAGGAAAAGCCGATATAAAAAAACAAGGCAGCGACCTGACACTGATCACCTTCGGCAAAGTACTCCACACGGCCCTTGCCGCGGCAGAGAAACTGCTCGAAGAAAATATCTCCGCTGAGGTAATAGATTTACGGTCGCTTCGCCCGATCGATGAAGAAACAATTATCTCGTCAGTATCAAAAACATCGCGTTGTATCGTGATCGATGAGTCCTGGCCTCTCGCAAGCATAGGAGCACATGTCGCCTGGTTAATATCGAACAGATGCTTCGACGTTCTCGATGCCCAGGTCGAACTGATATCCGGCATTGACGTACCGATGCCCTACAACCATAGGCTTGAACTGGCTGTCCAGCCCTCAGTCGAAAAGATTGTCGAAACCGCAAAAAAAATACTATATATCGAGTAGGAAATATAAATGGCAGAGAAGATACCCATGCTCGCGCTTTCGCCAACTATGGAACAGGGCCTGATAACAAAGTGGCTCGTAACTGAAGGCGATACCGTCACCCAGGGGCAGGTCATCTGCGAAGTTGAGACCGACAAAGCCAATATGGAGTATGAATCCCCCACAGGTGGTACAATACTCAAGATAACCGTCACGAAAAAAGCCACTATAGGCGAAACCATTGCCATAATCGGAGATCCCGGCGAAGATATCTCAGGCATCATTGCCGAAACACCTTTAGCGGAGGGACACGTTGAGGCAGCTATACCTCCTGCTTCGCCGCCACCTTTTCAGGAGCAGCAAACCCAAACCGGTCAAATAAGATCAACCCCTCTTGCAAGAAATCTCGCCAGGCAAAAAGGTATAGACATCGCAAACATCAGCGGCACGGGCCCGGACGGCAGAATAATAAAGCGGGACATCGAAGCGATAGCACCAGTCCCCGAAACAGTCGCTATGCCTCCCAAACCTGCTGAGATATTGAAAGAACGAGCGATACCCGTCTCCCCTAAAAGAGCTATCATCGCCGAAACCATGAGCAACTCAAAATTCACGGCACCGCACTACTACCTTACGCTCACCGCTATCGTCGACGACCTCCTAAATGCCCGGCAAAAACTTAACACAACAAGCCTGCAGAAAGTATCACTCAACGCCTTCCTCATCAAGTTTACCGCTGAGACCCTGAAAAAATTCCCAATGATAAATGCAACTTTCAACGATGAAACTATTATCCGGCACGGGCGCATTGACATCGCCCTTGCCGTCTCTCAGCAGGACGGCCTGATAGCCCCGGTCGTCCGTAATTGCGAGAACAAAGGGATCATAGCCATAGACAACGAGCTAAAAATCCTCATAGAAAAGACACGCGCCAACGCGCTCAACCGAACCGATTATCAAAACTCCACCTTCACAATAACCAACCTCGGCTCATCGGGCATTGAGCAATTCACCGCGATAATCAATCCCCCGAACTCGGCTATTCTTGCTGTCGGAACGATTGCCAAGGCAGGCTTCTTTGACGACAATGATAATATGCATGTTCACAAAGCCATGAAGCTGACCCTCTCGTGCGATCACCGGATTATAGACGGTGCAGTCGGCGCACAGTTCCTCGTCGCACTCAAAGAAACTATCGAATACCCCGTCTCGGCACTTTACTGAAAACACCCCCCAGCCATCAACCAGGCAGCATAATTGGCAGATCAAGTGGGGGGGCATCTTTCGAATCGGAATACTTTTTTTTATTTTTGCTTGCTTTTTATGTTCGATTCTGGTATATATAATAGTGCAGGTTGTCCCCTGCGGTGTTGGTGCAGGCGACTGATTTGAAAGAACCGAGACCCTACTTAGGGAGGTCAGGCCTTTACGGACCGAAAACGCCCGCTTGACGGGACTTTTGGACGGAAGCAACGACCACCCACCTTGAATTTAGGGTTTTTTCAAACGCGTTTGTACGGCTCTTGCGGAGGCCTGCCTGAATTTGAAAGGTCTGTCAATGACAGGCCTTTTTTTTGTGGGATTTGAAAAAAGCTCCTGACCCCTCATGTTTTTAACCCCATTTATTTTGTCTGGCAACCGGTAACGGCTTTGAGAAGGAAAGCCTTGCAATTTATCGCGATCCTGTTACACTACCCGGTAGCTGGAACAGACTTGTAAATCTTTTGCCGGGCGAAAGTATTGATGCGAAATTGTAGAATTGTGTTAAGCGAGGAAACGCAATGAAAAACGCATGGTTCGGAATAATGCTGCTGGCGATGTTTTCCTCACCGCTGATGGCGGACGACGGCGCCGACGAAACTCTGAAATACTGGCCGCAATGGCGCGGGCCAACCTGGAACGGCGTAGCGACGAATGCCGATCCTCCGATCACTTGGAGCGAGACGGAAAACTTGCGGTGGAAGACGCCGATCGCCGGCAGCGGGTACGGGACTCCGATCGTCTGGGGCGACAGGATTTTTCTGTTGACCGCGATCCCCCTCGACAAGGAGATGCCCGTTCCGGATGTCATTCCTGCCGGCACGCCGAACACAGGAGTGGATACCGACGCGATCGGCAAGTGGAAAGCGCAGAGGTTCGCGATCGTGTGCATCGACCGGATCACCGGCAAGCAGCGTTGGAGCCGGACCGTTCACGAGGCGATGCCGCACCAGGGGCATCACCGCAAGGCCGGCTTTGCCTCGGCGTCGGCTGTGACGGACGGTAAGCATGTCTATGCCTATTTCGGTTCATTCGGGCTCTATTGCTTCGACTTCAAGGGCCGGCTCGTCTGGCAAATAGATCCCAAGCCGCAGGCTATGGAGAACGGGTTGGGCGAGGGCAGTTCGCCGGCGCTTTTCGGGGACAGGCTGGTGATCGCCGTCGATCAGGAAACGCAGTCGTATGTAGTGGCGATCGACAAGAGGACCGGCAAGGAAATCTGGAAGCAGGATCGCGACGAGGTCTCGAACTGGAGCACGCCGCGCATCTTCACCCATGCTGGTCGTCGCCAGGTGGTTCTTAACGGAGCGACAGTACGATCGTACGACTTTGCCACGGGCGAAATGCTTTGGGGATGTGGCGGGCAGAGCTTGAGCGCGATTCCCATACCGGCGGTCGGCCACGGCTTGGTATTCGCCGCCAGCGGTTGGCGGAAGGATACACTCCACGCGATCAAATTGGGGCAGCGTGGCGACTTGACCGACACCGGCAACGTGGTCTGGTCGCTCAACCGCGGCACGCCCTATGTGCCAAGCCCCATGCTCTGGGGCGATGAAATATATTTGCTGGAAGACAAGAGTTACTTCTCCTGTCTTGGCGCTATCGATGGAGAGCGCCACTACCTAAAGCACCCCCTGCCTGGGTCCCCCAGTTTCAGTGCCTCCCCGGTCGGCGCGGCGGACCGCATCTATTTGCTTAGCGAGAAAGGCAAAACGATCGTTCTTCAGCGCGGCAAGGAATTCAAAGTGCTGGCGATCAACGAATTGGACGGGAAATTTCTTGCCTCGCCAGCCATCGTCGGTAACGCCATCTACTTGCGGAGCGACAAACATCTGTATTGCTTTGCCAAGCCTTCGCGTTGACAAGTATTGGGAGGAATAAGTAAAGGGGGCAGGAGCCTTTTCTGACTTCAGCAGTCTCGCGATCCGCAATGGCATCGAGAAAGAAAAGCTTGCGATTGATCGCGGACCTGTTACACTGCCTACTAACTGCAACAGACTTGTAAATCTTTTGCCGGGCGAAAGTGTTGATGCGAAATTGCAGAGTTGTGTTAAGCGCCGAAGCCCTTTCGGAAATGAAAAATGGATTCAGATATCATCGCAAAAACTCGGACTGGAAATGACGTTAAGACCAAAAGGAAGACCAAAAAAAGGTTCCTGACACCCTTAATTTTCCCCAGATCATATGAATGGTAACCAATGAGTAATAAAAAGCCGTATCTATTAAAGTTTTCTATAATTTGCATATTTGCAATTTGTATTGTTATTGCTCTGGGTTTTGTTTTCTGGGCTCCCAAACGGATTCAGCGATCACACGCTACTGAAATTCCTTTGGAATATAAATTTTTAACGGAAACAATAACTTTCTCACAAGCGCCTGGCGAAAAATGGTTAAACAAAAAAGAAGTTGGGGCAGACCTTGATGAGTTGGAATGGATTCTTGAGAATTGCTATTCCTATCTTCACAGGAAAAATACAGACTATAAAACAGCATTAGACGCTGTTCGATCTTCCGTAAAAGACCGAATCAAACGCAGTGAGTTGTCCTGGAAAATCAATAAGGTAATCGCTTTATTTGGTGATGGCCACAGTAGAGTCAAAGACCCGGTCATGCAATGGTTTAACAGTCAGCATTTACCCTTCCTTATCGAAGAATGTCAAGGGCGTTACATTGCTTTCAAAGAAGATCGTACAGGCTTTGTTGACCCGGACCACCCTTATGTAACAAAGATCCAAAAACTGCCTATCAGCCGATGGCTTGAAGAGACAAAAGAGTCTACTCCTGATGTTTCCGAGCAATTTGTCAAGATCCAATCTGTACGAAATTTACGGTATTATGGAGTTTTTAGCAGGGAGTTAGGACTAAAATGGATAAAATCACTTCAAGTAGAGTTTGAATCTGAAGATGGAAAAAACTATAAAACAGCGAACCTGCCTTTCGGGAAAAGTCGCGCTCGGTACAACTGTTGGCCGCAACGAGACAGTCAGATACTGACCGGAAATATTGGTTATTTGCGTTTGGCTCCATTTATGGATTTTCGTCAGGAGTTTTCGGATATGATCGTTCAAAATATGAATGATTTTAAAAATACTCAGGGATTAATCATTGATATTCGTGGTAATGGCGGTGGAGCAAGGAATCCGTTAAATGTACTATTTCCATTTTTTATGAAACCGCAAGATGAACCTCATATTGTTAATGTTGCGGCTTATCGAGATGGGGTTAATAGAAAAGAATGTCGCAAGCGTTTTAAGTTGCGGTTTTTATATCCGGCCGATTCTTCGCATTGGACGAGTACTGAAAAAGCAGTGATCCAAAAACATGCTAAAACATTCCAGCCGGAATGGGTGCCATCAAGAGAACATTTCAGTCCATGGTATTATTTTGTGATAAGCCCACCTTTAAACGACAAACGATATTACTATTATGATAAGCCAGTGATTATTTTGATGGACAGTCGAAATTTCAGCGCCTGCGACATTTTTCTGGGAGCGTTTAAAGAATTTCGCAATATGACCTTGTTAGGGACTCCCAGCGGGGGCGGCAGCGGCTCTGCGATAAAATATTGTTTGCACCACTCAGATATTACGCTAAAGCTTTCATCAATGGCATCCTTCAGGTCGAATGGAAAACTTTACGAAGGCAACGGTATCCAGCCCGATATATTGTGTGAACCTGTACCAACCGATTCTATTGGCCAAACGGATACCATGTTGGAAAAAGCAAAAATGATATTTCATCAAAAGGAGGAAAAATAAAGGGGAAAAATAAAGGTGTCAGGAACCTTTTTAGAGGGTAAGGAATAGGTGAATAAACCATGCTATGCTTAGGGGAAAA
>SDBV01003671.1_pt1 | contig 22433 bp, 18 predicted proteins | sample 2277081 | NCBI WGS metagenome assembly SDBV01 (sample SAMN10402039, study PRJNA504765) | marine sediment metagenome | isolation source: marine sediment core GS10_PC15, 223 cmbsf | place: Arctic Ocean: Southern Knipovich Ridge | collected 2010 | reverse complement strand
TAATTATTACTATTCAGTATCATAATCTTATGATGATAACATCATATTATCATGGCAATTAATCTATTGCCGATTACCGCCTTTTTCCGGCATTGCATGGAAGGAATTTGGAACATTTACTTTATTATGAATACGCCCTTTCATTGTCATGCCGCGCCCCGTATCAGGTAAGTGGCAGGTCCCGCGATTCGGCCTGAGCGTAGCGAGGGTTCTCGTCCCCTTTAGGGAGCATTCAGGCTCTTCTGGATTCCACCTCGCACTTGATGCGGGGCGGGAATGACAGTGATTGTGTGTATTCTGAATCCGGTTCGTAAACTGTAATTACTAAGGAGGGCGGTTAGTTAGCCGCGCCGTTCCACATGGACGACATCAGGCGGTCGCCGGCTATGCGTAGAATCCTTTCCCTGCCGATTCCGGGCATATTGGCAATATCCGCAGACAGGCCCAGCTTACCGGCAAGGATGCGGTTTTCGGCTGTTTTGAGGATTCCATCTATCGTTACGCGCGGATTGTTCGCAAGGGATGCGGAAAGCCCCAGCCTGCTTACAAGTTTTTTGACCACGCCGGCGTTTGCAATCCTTTCCCTATCGACGCCCGGCATCGTTAAAATAGCCGCGTCGACGCCCAGCCTTTGCGCCAGGTACCTGTCTCCGGCGATTTTCAACAGCCTGTCCGGCCCCATTCCGGGAAGCGAAAGGAGGTTCTTATCAAGCCCCAATTTTGCGATCATATCCCTCATGCGTTGCCGGCGCATGATTTCATCCATATCGTTTTGGTTGGCATCATTTGGCTGATTTGCCGCCATCTGCGGAGCGGCCATATCCCTGATTTCTCCGGCGGGACGGTTGAGCGTTGTTGCAAGGTAGGTTTCCACGCCCATTTTGATTATCTCTTCCGGCGTTATTCCCGGCGACGACGCAAGGGCCGGATCGACCCCCAGCTCCGTTGCAAGAATACTGGCCTTTACGGCCTGCGCCATCTGGTCGCGCCCGAAGCCCGGAATCCCCGCCATGGCCGGATTGATTCCCAGCCGTGCCGCCAGTTCCTTTTGTAGCATGGCCTTAATGGCAATGTTTCGATTACCGCCGCCGACCATCTGTTGGGTATCGATTCCCAGCTTCCGGGCTATAAGCTGATCCCTGGCGATACGCATCATCCGGTCGCCGTCCATGCCCGGAACCATAAGAGACGGGTCCAGCCCGAACTTTTCCACAAGCATATTCATTTTCTGATTGGCCATTATCCGGTCCATGTCCATCCCCGGCCCCCATGCGTTCAACTGAGCGCCCAACGGGTTATTGGGAACGGCGGCGGCCACGTTTTGGGCATTTCCAACGGTGCGGCCGAGGGTCGGGTTCGGCTCTGTGGAAACTTTTATTTCCATCCTCTTGCCGCGACGGAAGATTTGCAGGGTCACGTCTCCCCCGCTAGCCCTGCGCACTACGGCGTCTATGTCCCCTCCGCCGCGAATTATGCGCCCGTTGGCTTTAAGGATTATGTCGCCCGGCTGGATATCGGTATTGACTGCGGGGCCGAAAGGATGCACGAAGTTCACCATCGCGCCTTTCGGGAAAGGCGATCCGTACTGCGCTGCCTGCGCAGGTTCGAGGTTTTGAAAATTTACGCCCATCCAGAACTTTGCGTTCGATTCGGTCATTAAAGGAGCCTCGCGCACCATACCCGCCTGAACCGCCATTGTCGGCGGCATTGCGCCGCGCGTCTGCCGGTTCACCAGAACCGGTACTTCGGCTTGCTCCATGTAACGGGAAATGAAACGGTGGATGCTTTTGGCGGATACGGCCAGGCTCGTATTGCCGCGGCCGTTTACGCCGGCTATATCGCCGCCTCTTACAACGGGGCCGAGCAGACCGACCACGAAGCCGTTGCGGTCGATCAGCGGAGCGCCGTCAAAAGAAACGCCCAGCAGCCTGTCCAGAGCTATCAGGTCGTTATGCGCCTTGCCGCCCGTCGCCATAGTGCGGTTGACGCCGCTTACGGCCGCCCTGCGTGCCTCGGCGCCAAGGTCGGGATCGAGGCTGACCACTATCACGTCCTCGCCCGGCATAAGGTGGTTGGGTCGGTGGAACGCCACGACGGACAGCGGAAATTCAACGCTGATCTTCAGTATGGAGAGGTCGGAGGCCGGATCGACGTATTCAACGTGCGCCTCTTTCGGCGCGGAAAAGCCCTGGATGTTTACCATAATCGTATCCGCCGATTCGACGATATGGTTATTGGTAAGGATATATCCCGAAGAATGGACGACAACGCCCGTGCCCAGCCTGCGCCTGACCAGCACTTCCGTCTGCCGTGCCGCCGAACCGCCCCGCGCGGGTTCCAGCCTTGTTTCCGTCGTAAATATGGACGCCATCGCGGGCTTTATCCATCCCGCGACATTGCCTGAATTAAGCGTCGGATTCTGCTGAAAGGCCACCGGCATACCGTCCAGAACCTGCCGTCTGCCGCTGGCGATTTCGGGCAGGAATAAGTTGCCATTAAGAAAAGAAGTATCCAGCCCACCCTTGCTGTTTCCGAGATAGGCAAATGCGGCTACGCCCACGGCAACGCAAACCATTATTATAAAAGCGGGGATCGATGTGCTCTTAATTTTAACGCGCTTCAACTTGCTCCTCCCAATTGACGCAATAATATAAACTAAATTTATTATTCACTTCTTTTTGCCGCTTTGTCAATTAAGGGTTGTCACCCAGCCTGTTTTTTCTGTATCTTCAAAACATGGGCTATTTCGGCTTTTGAAATCTTGCCGGTGTCTTCCAGTATCTCGCCTATCTTTTTTGGCGGGTTGAAATTTTTCTGGATTACCAGAGCCTCTTCTATCTCCTCGTCAGCCAGTGTCGGCGTCACGAACTTTTTCAAAATCTCGCCGAAGAGCATTTTTTTGACTTTTTTTTCGGGCGGTTCTTCTTCCTCGTCTTCGTAGTCGTCATCATCGTCGGCTATCGCATTTTTGACCAGGGCTTTTTTGAGCTTATCCGATGCGTCCTTGATGATATCGGAGCCGGCCTTAACGCCGTCGGCCACCTTGTCGGCGGCGCCCGTATATATATCGTACAAAAGTTTGATCACAATGCCTAAAACGACAAGGACTATCGGGATGGCGGCCAGCGCGAAAAGAACGCCCACCTGCTCCGTTTTTTCCCTTACCATTTCCTCGGCGGCGTCCATCTTTTCCTCTAACATTTTTGTGACGGATTGGCCATCTCCATCAGCCGCGAACGGAACGGAAAGATCTGAAAAGCTGTCTATGATTGCCTGCAAAATAGTTAAATCGGCGTCCACTATTCCCTCTCTATAAGTATCCGCATAAGTATCCGCATAGAATTATAGAAAAGTTCAATTGAATTTTCCATGTTATTTTACGGTAAAGTTTTGGCGGTAAAGTAATGGAACGGTGCGAAATAAAATCTCAAATAAAAAACTATTTTAAGGGACTACGACCTGTACCGTCGGAAAAAGCGGTAGGTCGCGGGTAAAAACCAGTTCATTCGTCGAGTCTCTCCGATATACCACTAGCCCCCTAAAAAATATATTTTCAAACCAGTTTTACTACTTCCTGTGTAACACATCATGCGCAGGAATACAACGTTTTTTTTAACTTTTTGTCAATTTCAACCTTTTCAGAAGGTTGGGCCATTGGTTACGCCAACGTGAGCTTTTGCGATCCGACCAGCCTGTTATAGGCCACGAAAATGGCGATGGCCGAAAGGGGTATCGTCACCAAAAGGCCGACGAAAAAGAAGAGGAAACCTATCACATTAAGGCTGATGAGTGTAGCGTAAAAAAAGGTGAAACCGACAATATCCTTAAACGCCGCCAGCCTGCTGGCTTCCATCGCCGTCCAGAAATCCATGTCGCGGTCTATAATGAAAAGGAAGGTGAAAAGGTACCACGAACCGATTATTATCCCCGGCAAAACCAGCATAAAAAATCCCGTCGCCGAGAAAACGGTTATCACAAGGTTGGCCATAAAAGCCGGAACGAAATAACTAAAACCAGCGAAAATACGGGCGGCGTCGAAATCCCTTCCCTCAAGCTGGTCGCCGATGACAAGGTACAACCCCACCACCATTGGGCCTGTAACCAGAATCCCTCCGACGTACGGTATTAACTGGGCAAGCATCATTACCGCCATGAACAAAAGCGCGCTTATGACATATACGATGGCGTTCTTTCTAAAAAGTTTCCACGCCTCGGCAAGCCAGCCGACGATATCGGCGCCGGATTCGCTTCCGGGCGTTTGCGGGCGGGGGAGATTATAGTCCATACGATGTGTTATTCAGACCGCCTCATATTACCGCCTCTTTCCTCCGGCCCTTTTTTTGCCCTTGAAAGAGTTTTCAATCACCATGTCCACCGTTTTAACGGGAATGAATCTTATGTTTTTCTTTACATAATCCGGCATATCTTTGGTGTCGGCCAGATTTTGCAACGGGATTATCACGGTTTTTATCCCGGCGCGAAGCGCTCCGAGGGTTTTTTCCTTCAACCCGCCAATGGGCAGCACCCTGCCTCGCAGCGTTATTTCGCCCGTCATGGCGATATCGTTTCGCACCGGTCTCCCCGAAAGAGCGCTTGCGAGTGCAACGGCAATCGATATCCCTGCCGAAGGCCCGTCCTTTGGGATGGCGCCCGCCGGAACGTGTATGTGTACATCCGTATTTTTTCTGAAGTCTTCCGGTACGCCGAGTTTTTTCGCGTTTGTGCGGCAGTACGAGTACGCCGCCTGCGCCGATTCGCGCATCACCTCTCCGAGCTTTCCGGTAATTGTAAGGGCGCCCTTGCCTTTCATGGTCGTAACTTCTATATGCATTATCTCGCCGCCCGCCTGTGTCCATGCCAGTCCGTTTACAACACCGACCTGCGGGGCCTCTTTCTCCGCCTCGCGAATGAACCGCACCGGCCCGATGTACTTCGGGAGGCTTTTTTCCGTTATTTTCTCGCGCACGGGTTTCCTTTTCATAGCGACCTTAAGCGCCACCTTACGGCAGATGTTTGCAATTTCCCTTTCGAGATTCCTGAGGCCCGCCTCGCGCGTGTAGCCGTCGATTAACGCCCGCAGTCCCTTATCGTTAAAGGTGATGTTCCTTCGCGTGATTCCGTGCCTTTCCATCTGGCGCGCGATGATGTACTTTTTGGCGATGCCCAGCTTTTCCTCCATCGTGTAACCGGAAAGGCGTATTACCTCCATCCTGTCGCGCAACGCCGGCGGAATAGTGTCTATTATGTTGGCGGTGGTTATAAACATCACGCCGGTCAAATCGAAAGGCACGCCGAGGTAATGGTCGGAAAAAGCGTTGTTCTGTTCGGGGTCCAGGACTTCAAGAAGGGCCGACGACGGATCGCCCCGCCAGTCGGCTCCAAGCTTGTCGATTTCATCCATCATGAAGACCGGGTTATTGGACCCAGCGGTCTTCAGCCCCTGAATAATCTTTCCCGGCATGGAGCCGATGTAAGTTCTGCGATGGCCGCGTATCTCCGCCTCGTCGCGGACGCCGCCCAAGGATATGCGCACGAATTTCCTCCCCAGCGCCCGCGCTATCGATTTCCCCAGCGACGTTTTGCCCACGCCCGGCGGCCCTGCAAAGCAGAGTATCGGGCCGTGCTGGTCCTTCTTAAGTTTCATTACGCCAAGGAACTCCAGTATGCGATCCTTTATCTTATCGAGGTCGTAATGATCTTCGTCCAGAATCTTCCTCGCCTTGGGTATGTTTAAATTGTCCTTTGTGCTTACCGACCACGGAATATCGAGCGACCATTCGAGATAGGTGCGCACAGTTGTCGCCTCGGCCGACTCCGGATGCATCTTACTTAGGCGGTTCACCTGCTTTTCCGCTTCCTCGGCGGCTTCCTTGGGGAGTTTTGCCTTTGCAAGTTTTTCTCTGATCTCATTGATCTCGGCCATTCGTTCGTCAACGTCGCCCAATTCCTTTTGTATCTGCTTCATCTGCTCGCGCAGGTAATAGTCCCTCTGGCTCTTGGACATTTCGTCGTACGTTTTTGTTTGTATCTTTTCCTGTATCGAAAGGAGCTCCGCTTCGTGGCCGAGTATTTCGTTTACCTTTTTCAGGCGCTTTAGCGGCGGCGCGGTTTCAAGGACCTTTTGGGCGTCCTCCACCTTCAGGCCCAGGTTGCTGGCTATCAGGTCTGCAAGTTTGCCCGGTTCATCCAGCCCCTCGACCACCGCCAGTATATCGGGCGAAACCATCTTGCTGATTTCCATGATCCTTGCCATCTGCTCCTTAACGGACCTAATCAGCGCTTCCGATTCTATTTTATTTGGGTTCTTCTCGGGTTCATCCCTGAAATGTTTCACGCGCACCTGAAAGAAGGGGGATCGTTTGATAAACTTCCTGATCTTTGCCTTTGCAAGCCCATGGACGAGTATCTTCACCCTTTCATCCTGCATCTTTACCATGCGGATAACGGTCACCACGGTTCCCACGGAATAGATGTCCTTGGGCGCCGGATCGTCAACGGCCGGGTCTTTCTGCGCGGAAAGGAGCAACATCCTGCTTCCCGCAAGCGCTTCGTTAATCGCCTTAACAGATATCTCCCGCCCAACGTAGAGGGGAAGTATCATGTATGGAAAGACGACTATGTCCCTTACCGGCAATAGCGGCAGCGTGTCGGGAACCTTTAGCTCCATCTGCTCGTTCCGATGTTCGTTGTCCTCAGTTTTTTCCGCCATAGGGCGCGCGCCTTTCTTTATGTTTTTCTCACTCATCGATTTTCACCTCAATACTGTGCGACGGTCTTTCGAGTTCTTTCATCTTGGCTATCTTTAAAAGAAGTATGCCGTTCTTGTAATTCGCGTCGATGTTTTCCGAATCTACCGCCGAACCCAATACGAAGACGCGCCTGAAAGCGCCGAAGCTTCTTTCCGCGCAATGGAAAGTTATTTCGCGGCTCGATTGTTCGGTTTCGTACTTAACGCCTTTTATGAAAAGCTTATCGCCCTTTACGTGCACCTTAACGTCATTGGGCGATATCCCGGCCATTTCAACCTCCACGAAAATGTAGTCGCTGTTTTCATATATATCCATGGCGGTGAACTCGATATCCTCGGACTGCGAGCCAAGGAACTCGTCCGCAAGATAGCTCATCCTGTAAGTAAGGTCGCGTTCGGTTTTATAAATCCCTTTCTTTGTTCCCTTGCCTGGTTTTTTCATCGCAATACAAGTTTATCACACGGATAATTTAGCGTCAGAGCTTTAGAGACAAAAGGTATTTTCTGAAATCTTCTCCGAGATCGTTTCTTCTAAGCGCGTACTCCACCGTGGCTATTAAAAATCCCAGTTTGCTTCCGGCGTCATAACGCTTTCCGTGGAATTTGCAGCCGTAAACGTCTTCGATTTTGCATAGTCCGTTTATCCCACCCGTAAGCTGTATCTCCCCTGATTTGTCCCTCTCCAGCTTTTCCAGAAGGTCGAAAATCGCGGGGGTCAAGATATATCTGCCTATTATTGCCAGGTTTGAAGGAGCGTCGTCCGCGGGGGGTTTTTCTATGAAGCCCCTAATCTTGCAGATATTGTTATCGAAATATTCCGGGTCCGCCACGCCGTAACTCGATATCTGGCTTTTTTCGATTTCTTCAAGCGCTATTACGCTTGCGCCGGTTTTATCGTGAACGTCGATAAGCTGCTTAAGCGCCGGCGTATTGTCGGAATATATTATATCGTCGCCAAGGAGCACGGCGAAAGGTTCGTTGCCCAAAAGGTTCCGTGCTTTCAGCACCGCATGACCGAGGCCCAACGGTTCCTTTTGCCGTATGTAGCAGAATTCGCACATCTCGGAAATTTTCCTTATATCTTCCAGCTTCTGGTCCTTGTTTTTTTCTTTTAAAAGGTTTTCAAGCTCAATCGACCGGTCGAAGTGGTCTTCGATTGCGTTCTTGCCGCGCCCGGTAATCATGATTATTTCCTCTATGCCGGAGGCTATGGCCTCTTCAACCACGTATTGGATTAGGGGTTTGTCGACAAGCGGCAGCATTTCCTTGGGCGAAGCCTTTGTAGCGGGTAAAAACCGCGTTCCCATTCCCGCTACCGGAAAGACGGCTTTCCTTATTTTTCCCATTCTGTTCCCCTTATTATAACAACCTGCCGAAAAAGTCCATTCATGGATTGCTTAACAGCCTGCTAAACATCATCTCTTTCAGCACGCGCGACCAATTCGTCCCGTATCCGTTCAAGTTCATCTGCATTCCCCTTTTCCATCTCGTAAAGCCGCGCGTTTACGGCAAACCTAAAGACCGCCGCGCGCATGGCGTCGCGCAGTCCGGGAAGCCCCCTGACGATGTTGCGCGAAAAAAAGAACTCGCCAATGAAGGCCATAAACGGCGAAATAAACAAATGCCAAGCAACGTTGACGCCGCCAACTCTTCTGCCCAGCGATTCAGCTTTTCGGGCCTCTTCTTCCAGCGAACGCTCAAGGCCGCGCCAGAAGGTTTTTTTGCTTTTGCCGTCTTCCATGCTTATAGGCACACTTACAGGCATGCTTACAGGAGAGGATGCTCGGACATCGCTTTAATACGAGCGAACCTGCGATCCACTTCCTTTCTGAACGAGTCGACAATATGGGCATTATCCTCTTTAAGGAGATGTTTTGTTTTGCCCATAAGCTTTAGCCACTCGAGTACGTCAACCTTCTTATTCTTGGCATCGGGATCGTAATTAAGTGTGGTTATACCCTTTTCAACTTCATAAAGCGGGAAGAAGTTCGAATTGACGGCCGCGTTGCCGACGGTGTCCGCGGCGTTATCCATGTGCCTCCAGTTAAGGGGACAAACGGAAAAGAGTTTGCCGAATACCAATCCCTTGTTCCTTGCGTACCATTGCGCCTTGGCGGCTTTCGTAATGAGGTCCTTGTAAAAGGTGTCCGTACCGGTAAAGACGTATGGAATGTGGCACGAGGCGAATAACTGCGCCGAGTCCTTATGCTGGAAGGTCTTGCCGGTCTGCGCCGGGCCGACGCTTGAAGTCGACGTAGCGTGTCCAATCGGCGTGCTGAACGAAAGCTGGTGGCCCGTGTTCATGTACCCCTGGTTGTCGTATTCCAGGATGATCATATTGTGGTTCCTTATGGCCGTTCCAAGGGCAGGCCCCAAACCTATGTCCAGTCCACCGTCGCCAGTTACCATTATGAACGTTATCTCTTCGCCGGAAGGTATTTCGCCGCGCCGCTGGCGTTCCTTGAACATCTCAACCACGCCGGAAAGGGTCGGCGCGCCGCTCTGGAAGAGGTTGTGTATGTAGGTAACATTAAAGGCGGTGGAGGGGTATCCGGTGGTAACCACCATCCCGCAACCGGTATGCCACAACATTACTACGTGGCCTTCAATGCCTTTAAGGAAGGTTCCGATGTTGGGAAAAATTCCGCATCCCGGGCACGCGCCGTGGCCCGGAGCGATGCGCTGAGGCATTTTGGTAAGGTCTCTCTGCTTTGCGCCTTTAACCTTCAGCTTTCCGGTCTGTTCATCTACCGTTACGCTTATGACGGAGGGCGAGCTTTTTTCTTTCGGTATCGCCTTGTTCTTTTGCGGAATCGAATAGTCCTCAACGCCCGGTTCGGCGCCGATATAGTCGTAGGGAACTTCCGCTTTGCCCTTTGCGGCGGCTTCCAGCGCAAGCTCGTACATATCGCGCGCGTCGAGATCGTAGAAATCTTTTCCGCCCAGGCCGTATATCCTGCTAAGGACTATTGTTTTGTTTTCCGGGTCGTCTTTGAGGGCCGCCTTTACCTCGAGTGCAAGCGGGCCGCCATGGGCTCCGTAGCAGTCCGTCCTGTCGGCAACAAGGAGGGCTTTCAGGTTTTTGCAGGCTTTGCGGATTTCTTCTGCGGGGAACGGCCTGATGACCGTCGGGTACATCATGCCGACCTTTTTCCCCTCGGCGCGCATCCTGTCCGCCATGTCCATGGCGGTATCGGAGGCGGAGTTTATGATAATCACCGCGGCCTCGGCGTCTTCCATGTTGTGCGTCTCAAGCATGTTGTAGCGCCGGCCCGATAGCTTTGCGTATTCGTCGAAGATTTTCGGGATTACGTCTTGCGCCGCCTGTATCGCCATCGATTGCTGTTTTTTGCTGTTTATCTGGTCGGGATCGTTCATGTACGGGCCGATGGTTACGGGGTTGGCCGGGTCTACCGACGAATGTATAACCTCCATGGGCCCGACGAAATCCGTAACGCTTTTCCTGTCCTTGAATACCTTTACCCTCCTTTTTTGATGGCTGGTAAAAAAGCCGTCGTCCGCCACTATCGACGGGAGGCGCACGTCCGCGTGTTCGCCGGCCTTGGTGGCGATGATTACCATGTCGTAGGTTGCCTGCGGGTCCTTTGCGCAAAATATCAGCCACCCGAGGTTAAGGGCATAGGCCAGGTCGCTGTGGTCGCCGCGTATGTCCAGCGGGCCGGAAACCGTGCGCGTAACAAGGTTCAGCACCATCGGGCGGCGCGTGCCGGATTGTACCGGAAGCTGTTCTAAGGAGAAAAGGAATCCGTTGGCCGACGTGGCGTTAAAAACTCGTCCGCCGGCTGTCGATGCGCCGTAGCAGATGCCCGCCGCGCCGTGTTCGCCGTCGGCAGGTATCATTTTTACGTCGTGCTTACCGGCCGCCTTCATCTCGTCGAGATATTCGGCGACTTCCGTTGAAGGCGTGATCGGGTAGTAACCCATTATGTGGAAATTAACGTGAGACGCGGCCGTGGCGGCCATTTCGTTGCCGCTCAGAAATTCGACAACCTGTTGTGCGGAACCAGATTCCTCGGCTCTTTCCGTTTTTTTCTCTTTTACCTGGCTCATTTGACCTCCTTTAAGTCATCCACGTAACCCCGTTCGAGAACCGTCGGGTTAACTTCGTATTCAACCTGAGTGGTAAGTGCGTCGAACTTGCAGATTTCAACGCACCGCAGGCACCCCTTGCAGTACTGGTAGATTATCTTTTCCAGCAATTGCTCCGGCTTGCCTTTTTTGCTTATCCCTTCTTTCCACTCGAAACAGTAATCGGGGCACGTTATGTCGCATTCGCCGCAGCTTGTGCATTTGCTTTTATCCAGCACCGGAATGTAGCCCGACCTGGTGGCCGTCAAATCCTTGTACATCGTGTTGCCCGCCGCCGGTATCGTCCCGCCTATCGGCTGGTTCAGGTATCCGAGCTTTTGGCCGTAACGCGAAAAAGGCTGCGTCTTGTATTTGCCATCGTTTTTGATCTCTTTTTTTGCGAATTCTTTCGTGCCCCTGTCGAACGTCTTCAGGTTTGCCGGAACAAGCGCGGCGTACTTTTTGCCGAGCGACGATTCTATTACGGCCTTTATCGCGTCGCCGTCCATGAATCCGCTGACCGCCGCCATTGTGCCCAAAAGCGCAGTGTTAACCCGCGTCTTTTCCTCTACGGCGATTTTCATGGCGTCGACGGTTATAAGAGTTCCGCATGGAAGGCCCAGAAATTCGCGCGCCTCGTCGACGCTTTTGTGGGTATTTAGTACAACCGTCGTCTTTTCGCTTACGCCCGTAAGCATGCCGGGAGTTTGGGCGATGGCTTCGAGGAATATAACCAGCATGTGCGGGTCCGTTACCGGTGAGTTGACCCGAACGCTTACCGACGGGTCGCAGAATCGCACGAACGCGGTTACCGGCGAGCCTTTTTTCTCCGAGCCGTAGCTGGAGAAGTTGCTTCCGTTGTAGCCCATCTTTAAAACGCCCGCTTCCGCAAGGACTTTTCCGGCAAGGTTGGCGCCGAATCCGCCGATGCTCGCCATTCGTATTTCGTAAAAACCAAGCTCGTTAGTTAAGGGCAATTGCTGCATTAAGTTCTCCTCCGTTAGACAGTCTTAATGAATGATTTTCTTATATTTCATGCCGACCTTCAAGTGATTTTGCAAGTGTGATTTCGTCGACGTATTCCAGGTCGCTTCCCACGGGAACGCCCCTTGCTATGCGGCTGGTTTTTACGTCCAGCGGCGCGAGGACTTTTGAGATGTAGAGCGCGGTCGCCTCGCCGTCCATCGTGGGATTGGTTGCGACCACCACCTCGGTTATCTTCTCTTCTTTGACCCTGCTTACCAGCGCGTCGATCCGCAACGATTCCGGCCCGATGCCGTCCAGCGGGGAAAGGGCGCCCATAAGGACGTGGTATAGGCCCTTGAATACGCCCGTCCTTTCAAGCACGGCAATATCGAGCGGATGTTCCACAACGCAAACGATGTCCCGTTTTCGTTTATCCGAGCGGCAGATGTCGCACGGGTCGGCTTCGGTTATCCCGCCGCATTTGCCGCAAAGGACCACCTTTTCCACAACGTCGCTTAACGCCTTTGCCAGTTCCAGCGCCTGGTTGTTTTTTGATTTAAGGAGCGAATAGACGAGCCGCTCGGCGGTTTTCCGCCCGATGCCCGGAAGCCTTTGGAACTCTGCGGAAAGCTTTTTGACTGCTTCTGACGACTCCATTATTTAGTTACTTGCCCGTCTCGTTTTCATAACCGGGGCGGCCTTCGAATATTTCCACCGCCTTTTGAACAATTGGGTCGCCCAGCAATTCTTTTTTCGTCTCATTGTCGGCCGTCTTTTTTTTCGCGCCGCCGTTGCCCGAATCGTCCTCCACCGGTACAAGCGTAAGCTTCAGCTTTTTCTTGAACTCTTTTTCGATTTCACTTTCAATAATTCCCAGATTTTTCTCGCACCGGTCCCTGAACATTACGTCCTTTTTTCTGTATTTAATCACCGCCTGATCTGCAAGGATGGAGAAATCTACCGCCTTTTCAAGGATGCTTCCTAGGGCCTGTTTTTTACTTTTTATTGCTGAAACAATCTTCATCCAAGGGTCTTGAGCGCCGGTATCGGGGGTGCCTGGCGCAGGGTCGCCTGGCGTTTGGTCGTCTGGCGCATGGCCGGAAGGCGTGTCCCGACGTGCGTCTTCGGCCCTCGGCTTTGGCGTATATGTTGCCCGTGTTTCTGAAACAGGGTTTGAAACGCGCTCGGTACGAGCCGCTTGAACCGTTTGATTCGGTGAAGGGCCGACGGATCTCAGCCTTTGCAATATTTCGTCTATCGGAACGACATCGTCGAGACTTATCATCTTTATGACGGCCATTTCGAGCACGGAAAGCGTATTGGGAGCCAGCCTGATGCGGTTTTCCGTCTTTAAAAGTATTTCGTAGAAAAGCTGAAGTTTGCCTATCGAAGTTTTTGAGGCAATTTCGCCTGCGGATTTCAGGGTGTCCGCCGCCTCGTCCAGAAGCGTTTCGGGCGAGGACGCGGCTTTCGTTATGGTGAGTATTCTTACGGCCGCGAACATTTCCTTTACCAAAACCCCCGCGTCGTACCCGGCATAGTAGATTTCGTGGAGCCGCTTGACGGCGGCGTCGGCGTCTTTTTCGATTACCGCCGAAAGGAGCGCCCATATCTTTTCGCGCGAGACAAGACCCAGCACCATGCCGACGGTTTCCTCGTCAACATCTCCGGCAGCGTAGGCCGATACCTGATCCATAAGCGACTGGGCGTCGCGCATGCTTCCTTCGGCGCGCCTTGCGATCATTCTCAGCCCCGCGTCGGTGAGGGCGATATTTTCCTTTTCCGCTATTTCAAGTAGGCGTTCGGTTATCTGTACGTCGGTAAGCGCCCTGAACTCGAAACACTGGCACCGGCTCAGCACGGTTTCGGGTATCTTTGTCATCTCAGTAGTTGCCATCACGAAGACGACGTGCGGCGGCGGCTCTTCAAGCGTTTTAAGGAAGGCGTTGAACGCGGCGGTGGAGAGCATGTGAACCTCGTCTATTATGTACACCTTTTTCCTGCATTTAACCGGAGCGTACTGAAGCTGTTCGCGCAATTCGCGCACTTCGGCCACGCTGTTGTTGGATGCGCCGTCTATTTCTATAACGTCGAGCGAGCTTCCTTTGGTGATTTCGCGGCAAATGTCGCACTCGCCGCACGGCGTTACGGTCGGCCCTTTGGCGCAGTTTATAGATTTGGCCAGTATCCTGGCCATCGAGGTCTTTCCGACGCCCCGCATGCCGGAAAAAAGGTATGCACCGGCTATCTTGTTCATGGTCACGGCATTTTTCAGCGAGCGCACGACGTGCCGCTGGCCCACAACGTCGGCAAAGGTGCCGGGCCTCCACTTGCGCGCTATTACAAGGTAACTTTCAGCCTTGCCGCCCGCCTTGTCGTTAGATGACTCGCTTTGGTTTTGAGCGGGTTCTTTATCGGTTTTTTGATCCATAAGTTCAACCGGCGTTAGTTACTCCCTCAAAATTAAAAAAATGCCGGGCACCCTTACAGCACCCCCGACACACGCGTACCGCTGCTTCCTTCCGGACCTGACGGAGTTGGCGGGATCGAGTCGCGTAAGACCCGGCAAATATTTTTTCCATCCAAAGATTGAGCATAGCACAATCACTTGACGGCGTCACTGGCGTATAATCGGAACACTATGAACGCCAATACTTCCTACGCACCTCCCGAAACTCCCACGGCGAAGGAATACAAAATAATCGTCGGCCTTTCCCTTTTGCTGAACGCCGTCTATCTGGCGCCCGTTCTTTTCATCGGCATCGGCAATTTAGGGCAGTTTGATTCCGACCCTACCTTTTTCTACATCGAAGCGGTGCGGCGGACGATCATGGATTACGGCCAGTTTCCCGGATGGGATCCCTGGCACATGGGCGGCATGCCGCTCATCGGTTCTCCGCACACGCCTTTTTCGCCTTTTTATTTTCCCGTCTTCATCTTCGGTACGGTAATCGGCGCAAAGATGGCGCTCTTTCTGATGCACGTTGTAGGGTTTGGGGGCACATGGCTTCTTGGACGGCGCCTTGGGCTTCAAATGGCCCCCGCGCTTGCCGCAGCTTCTGTATGGAGTTTTTCAGGGATGCACGCGGTGCAGATTCAGGCGGGATGGCTTCTCTTTTCCCACATCCATCTTTACCCATGGATATTTCTAATCTACATCTCATGGCGCAACGATCTCTATAAAACGCCGATCATGGCGTTGGTACTCTCCCTCACGCTCCTCGGCGGCAGCGCGCATACGATTCCCGTCATCTTTCTTCCGTTGGGCGCAATGGGGCTTTACTGGCTGGTGGTAGAACGAAACCCCAGGCCCCTGGCTTTTTTTGTCGTGTCGGTGTTGCTTTTTACGCTTTTGTGCATGTTCAAGGTTATACCGACGTACCTGTGGGTAACGTCGAATCCGCGTAACTTTGAAGGGCTGGTAGAGGGGTACTCTGCCGCGGCCCTATTCTGGTCGCTCTTCGACCACACTATCGAACTTTATTCCAATCCCTCACGGCTTTTCAGCACCGGCATAAAGTTCGGCACGATGATTTACCCCGCCCCCGAATTCGGGTTCTACGCGGGCATTGCCGCCCTTTTTGCCGTGGCTGGTGTGTTCGAACGTTTTCTCCACCGAGGCGTACTCCTCTTTGCGTTTTTCGTACTCCTACTTGTGGTGATGGACGCGTACGCCCCTATTCCACTGTGGAGCCTGCTCAAGAAATTTCCGGTGTACGAGGCGATGCGGGTTCCGATGCGTTTCCGCTGGGCGCTATTGCTGATCTTTGCGCTTTTGGCGGGGTTCGGCGTGAAAAAGCTTTCATCGCTTTTTGCCGACAGGGGGAAAGCCGTGGCCGCTGCGGCTTTCGTTGTGGTGGCGCTTAACCTCATCTTCGCGTCGTGGCCGATACTCTATAACTCGTTCAGGGTACCGCCGGAAAAGGCGCAGGCCCCGGTTCAATCTACGGGCGCCTATTTTCAGGTATGGGAATCGGGTTGGTACGACGAGCAGGGATGGACGGACACCAGCTTTTTCGGCCAGGTGTCGATATTTCCCTACATCCTCAAAAACATCGGCGTAACGTTGGGGCCGGAGGCGCTTAACCTGCGCATATATTCGCGAGGCCGCGGTGCGCCCGATTACCATGGCGAGGCCTTTTTGCATACGCCGGATGGATTCCGCGAGGCATCAATCGTCGAATGGTCGCCGAACCGGGTGTCGATTGTGTGGGAAAAAGGTGTGCGGGGCGATCTCTATTTGAACCAGAACTATTTTCCCGACTGGAATGTGTGCGGGCCGGAAAAGCTTTCCGTTGTTCCCAAGCGACTTGTGCGGGTTCCGATCACCGAACGCGACGGCAGCGTAACGCTATGCTACCGCGCGCCCTACGCATACGCGGGGATCATTATCAGCGTACTGTCGCTTTTGGCGTGCGTTGTTTTTATTTTCAAAAATTCAAGGTTCAAGTAACTATGATGTAAAGAAAAAGGACGGCGTAAATGCGCTTGACTGCTGTGATATATATGCGACACTTAACAGATTGAGAATCGAAGAGAAAACCTTAGAGATTTATAAAACACCAGGTGCTTTATTAACTGGATGGACGCACTGGATGCCAATACGCAAACGATCATTGAAGCCCGTCTAAACCGCATCCGGCTTGGAAACCTTGGAGACGTAAAAAGGGTTGGGAACGGCGTACATGAGTTTCGAATAGACTACGGATCGGGATATCGGGTTTTCTTCGGCAATGTAAGCGGCAAGATCATCCTGCTTCTGGTCGGTGGAGGGAAAAATACCCAACAGAAAGATATTAGGAATGCAAAGGAGTACTGGCAGGATTTCAAGGAGAGGGCGAAGAAGAAATGAACCAGAATTTAAAACCGATAACTAAAGGAGCCGGCCAATGAGTAATTCCATAAATTACAAAAAAGACTATCTCTACCCTAAGTTGAAAAAGAAAAGATATGCCATAAAGTATCTGAATGCAGCTCTTGCGGATGACGATCCAAACGTGGCTTTACTGGCTATCAAGGATATCGTAGAGGCACGGGGCGGGTTTACCGATTTATCCCGCAAAACCCATATAAGCCGGGAACATCTTTACAGAATGCTGTCTCAAAAAGGAAATCCAAGCTTTAAAAACCTTATCCCGGTTCTCCTAGCTTATGGATTGGAGCTTGCGGTTAAGTAAAGGCGGTCAACTTATCTAATTTCCTCAAAATAAGGGAACGATTCTATTTTATTGAGAATTCTAACCTTGAAAAATAGAACCGTCCCCTTTTTAGCTAAATTTTTATTTGGGCAACAGCCCGTCAAGACCTGACTCCCTATCGCTTCGCGGTTTAGGTGAATCCGGGTTCGATTTTGATAAGCCCTTTCTTCTGTGCGTCTTCGCGGAGCTTAAGCCTCCATAGCGAAACGGCCTGTGCGTTTTTTTGTGACTTGAGGGCCTGCATGATATCGTTTTTCTCTTTTTCGAAATCCGCGTCTGCCGGCGGCTTTTTTTCCAGGAGTTCCATAATATAATTTTTGTCGCCAACCAGCGTTGCGTCGAACTCGCCCACTTTTAGTTTGAACGCCTTGCGGGAGAAAGATGCGCCGGGTATGCCTTCAATTTCCGACTTGCGCTTGAAGTTCTGGGCTTCTTTTATTTCCAACCCCATTTCCTTTGCAACGTCCCCGAAATTCTCGCCGCCCCGAAGCCGCGCAAGGATCTTTTCTGCTATTTCGCGCGCTATTCTTTTGCTTTCTTCTTTCTTCATTTTCTCTTCCACCTCGCCCCGCACTTCGGACAGCTCCCGCTCCCTGGGGGGAACGACATCGAGCAGGCGTATAAGGTAAAATCCGTTTTTAAGTTCCAGCGGTCCCGCCCTGTCGCCAGTTGCCATATCGAACGCCCTTTTTACGATGGCGGCGGAATCGGATATTTCGGGAACAGGTTTGCCCCTGAAGACGCCGGTTTCCTTATAAACAATCTTTTTGGAATCGGCCAGCTCTTCCCAAGAACCCGCCACCTTTTGCTTATCTCTGGCTATGCTTGTAATGGCGCTCTTTGCCATCACCTCTCCTTTTTTCTTTGCAATCGCAATTTCGACTTCAAACGAAACGTCATCGTATTCCTTTAACTTCGCTTCCAGCTTTTCTTCCACCTTGATTATGTGCCAGCCGAAGCGGGTGAGAACCGGGGTGGAGACATCGCCGACGCCCATCGAGAACGCGACTTCTTCGAATTCCGGCAGCATAGCCCCGCGTTCGAAAATGCCAAGGTCGCCTCCCACGTCTTTGGTCGGCCCGTCGGAATGTTTTTTAGCCATTTCGGCAAAATCAGCGCCCTCTGTGATTTCCTTCATCAAGTCTTCGGCCCGTTTCCTGGTCTGGGCCGCCTTTTCTTCGGAAGGGTTCGGCGGCATCGCAAGGAGGATGTGCCTGGCGCGGACTTTTTCTTCCGTTGAATAGTCATACTGATGCGTGTCGTAATACACCTTTTTTTCTTCTTCGGAAATTTCGATTTCGTCCCTGAACGATTCGTACCCGCTGAACAGGTACTCTATTTTCCTTTCTTCGGGGCGAGTGTAGGGAATTTTGTTCTGGTCGTAGTATTTGGAAACCGCCTCTGCCGACATGTCCACGCTCCCTTCAAAGAGGGCGGCGGAAAGGATCATGTACCTTGCCTTAGCCTGCTCGTTTCTTTTAACGAACTCTTCTTTTGTTTCCCCCACCGTTATGTAAACCGAATCGGCGATAATGCGGCTTATCTTTGAAATTAGAAGGTCTCCCTTAAGGCCCTTTTCGAAAAGCCTCGGCGTCAGTTCATTGGCGCGCAGAACCGAAAAATAGAGGTCCTTGTCGAACCTTCCGTCCGTCTGGAAATTGGAGTTGTTCGCTATGGCGTATTTCAGTTCGTCTTTGGAGATCGTAAGCCCCTCCTCTTCAGCCGCGATGAAAACCAGCTTTTCCATTATCAGCGATTCGAGCGCCTGCTTGTCCAACTGAAGCGAGCGTATAATATCCTCGTCCACATCCGGGCCCATAGAATCGCGGAGCCTGTCGGTCATGTTTTGATAGCGTTGCGAGTAATCCGCGTTTGTTATGGTGTAATCGCCCACGGTGGCAACCGGCTTCTGTCCTGCTTCGCCGCCGTGTCCCCATACAAGAAAAATGGTGCCCACAAAAGCGATCACCAGCCCCCAAAGTATCGTCTTTATAAGCCAGCCGGACGCGTTATCCCTTATTTTTTGCAGCATTCAAATTCCCCCGCCGAATTACTATTTTTTGGATTTAAGTTTCTTTTTTGCTTTTATCGCTTCAGGAGAGTTCGGATAGTTTTCAACTATTTCGCCCAACACTTGAGCGGCGTCCTCTCCTCGTCCAAGTTTCTCATAAAGTCCGGCGGAACGCCATAGGGCTTTTGAGGCCTTTGTGGATTTTGGGTACCTTTCCGCCACTTGAACGAATGCGTCAGCCGCCTCTTCGTCTTTCCCTTGTCCGGCTATGGCCTCCGCGTACCAGTACTGGGAGTTATCGCTCAGGTCGTCGTCCGGATACCGTTCAACGTAGGCGCTAAACTCGGCTTCCGCCTGTGCGTAACTGCCCTTGCGAAAGTTTTCATAGGCGCTGTTATAGAGTTCCTCGGCGGAGAGCGTTTCGCTTACCGTCACAATTTTCTCTATTTCTTTTTCGGGTTCGGGGGAGGGTTCCTTTTCAGTTTTTATTTCAAGAAGCGCGTCCATCTTTTCAAGGCTCTTTTCCATCTCAATGCTCAGGAGCCTCAGCGCCAGGGCATTCTGCAGGTTCGACTCCATGATTGAAAGTTCGATTTCCTTAAAGCGGTTACCGGACTTCCCCTTGAAAAACCTCAGCAGTTTCTTGATGTTGTCCGAAACGGCTTTGGACTGGTATACGTCCTCTTCAAGCCTTCCCACTACCTTGCTAATTTCGTTGAACATCGAATCCATGTTGTCTTTTATATCAGCCTGGTTTTTAAGCATGATTTCCATAACCTGCTCGGTGTTTCTTTGGCCTTCCACAAGCTTTTTCTGTATGGAAACTAGCTCACCAACCACCTCGCGCGAGACGGTCTGCCGGTTTTCAACGGTTGTTACGCGGTCGCCGATTTCCTTGATTTCCTGATCCGAGACGCAGGAGGTTAGGAGTAATGCGGAGAAAATTCCGTATGCAACTAGTCTTGCTGATGCCGCCATTCTGAATTCAAATGAAAACGGGGATTCCGTTTTTTCGCGAAATCCCCGTCTTTTATAAACTGTATTGTTAACGCGAGGTCACCCTGAACTGTGAACGTCTGTTCTTGGCCCAAGCGCCTTCACCGCTGCCCATATCCAAAGGCATTTCTTCGCCATAGCTGATCGTGTACAGCCTGGCTTCATCGACGCCGAGCGATACAAGATAGTTCTTAACGGCCATTGCCCTTCGCTCACCGAGCGCAAGGTTATACTCGTCCGTTCCCCTTGCGTCGCAGTGTCCTTCAATCTGTATCTGGGTGTCGGGGTGTGAGTTTATCCATTCGGCGTTGTTTGCAAGAACGTCTCGATATTCGTCCTTGATGTCGTACTGATCAAAATCAAAGTGAATCATTTGAAGAACGGTATCGGCGTCATAGGCGTCTACTTCGACCGCCGCCGTCTCGTCTTGTTCACCGCGCATTCTTTCCTGTTCTTCCAGCCACCTTCTTTCCTCTTCCTCGGCTCTCATCCTTTCAAGTTCCATTTGTTCCTGTCGGGCCATTTCATCCTCGGTCTGCGCATCCGTGGATTCCACCTCTACGGCTTCATCTTTCTTTTGCGTTGTTTCGCAAGCGGCAAGCCCCATAACAAACACAGAAACCATCAGTAATGCCAGTAATTTAAATCCCTTTTTCACCTTCGCCACCTCCTTGATTAGGCATCTTTAATACTTATAAATTCCTTCATATAATATAACTCATAACATGCTATCAAACAATGTCATACGTTTCAAGCCTAAAGGTGGTCACATAAAACGAGTGTCGTTTCTTGCTTTTTGGACGCTGAATTTACGGGACTTACATTAAATGTTATTATCACCGCAACAAGTGGCAAATCCGCTTTAGTTATAATAAATAAGGAAAATGTGAAATACGGCCCATGATTCTAATATCTTCAAAGTCCGAACCGAAAGGTACTGTGGCAATGCCTTCGTCGAAATCGCACACCATAAGGGCGATCTTTCTTGCTTCACTCGCCCACGGCGTTTCAACCGTTAAAGGGAGGCTGCAATCAGCCGATGCGGATTCCGCCATATCGGCATGCAGGGCGCTGGGCGCCGAAATCGATGAAAGCGGGGATACCCTTACAATTCGCGGTACGGCTGGAAAGATAAAACCGCGCGGCGAGGGCGAGGTTGTAGACGTCGGCAACAGCGGCACCACGGCAAGGTTCGTACTTTCGATGGCGTCCCTTTCCGATGCGCCCGTAACTATTGACGGCGACGAACAGACAAGGAAAAGGCCGATGGGCCCGCTTTTGAAATCGTTATCCGAACTTGGGGCGACTGTGATTAAAGACAGCCAAGGCCGCCTTCCCGTTACGCTTCCCGTTACAATAACGGGCCCGATAAAAGGCGGGATCACAACCGTTGACGGCACGACTTCGCAGTACCTTTCGTCCCTTTTGCTTCACGCGCCTTTTTGCGAAACCGAAACCACGCTTAAGGTTGAGTCGCTCAACGAAAAACCGTATGTCGATATGACGTGCGCATGGTTGGAAAAGATGCAGATTGAATTCTCACGAAAAGGTTACGGAGAATTTGTTATCCCTCCAGCCCAAAAGATAAAAGCATTTTCCGCCACGGTGCCAGCGGATTTTTCTTCTGCGGCGTTCTTTCTGGCGCTTGCGGCGATACCGGGTAGCGAGGTGGAAATCACCGGCCTCGATATGGACGACACGCAGGGCGACAAAAAGGTGATCGACCTGTTAAAGGGGATGGGCGCGAAAATAGAATGTCCTAATAACGGTCTCATAAAGATAATCGGCACAACCCTTAAGGGCGCAACGATAGACCTTAACGACACGCCCGACGCGTTGCCCGCGATGGCGGTTGTCGGGTGCCTGGCCGATGGGCAGACGCGCCTTACAAACGTGCCGCAGGCAAGGATAAAGGAAACCGACCGGATAGCAGTAATGGCAAAAGAACTCAAAAAGATGGGCGCGGACATCGAAGAGGAAAGTGACGGCCTTGTAATACGAAAAAGCAACCTTAACGGCGCAAAGTTAAACGGCCACGACGATCACCGCGTTGTAATGAGCCTTGCCGTTGCGGGCCTTGCGGCAAGCGGGACTACCGAAATAGATACGGCACAGGCAATCAACGTCACCTTCCCCAACTTTGTGGAGCTTATGAAGTCATGCGGCGCGAATATGAACCTCCGCAGGGCGTAAAGGTTTACGCTTCGGTTTTTAAGACGCGCCACGGGTGGTGCGGAATCGTTTATAACGAAAAGGGCGGTATCGAACGCTTTTACCTGCCGACTTCAAAGTCAAAACTGAATAAGTATGTAAAAGGGTTTGTGCGTAAAAAAATAACCGGTATTGAAGCGAGAATCTGCGTTTACTTCAATGGGGGAAAAATCGATTTCAGCGGCGTCGAATGCGCGCTTGACCGCTGTCCGCC
>SDBV01003670.1_pt1 | contig 22433 bp, 25 predicted proteins | sample 2277081 | NCBI WGS metagenome assembly SDBV01 (sample SAMN10402039, study PRJNA504765) | marine sediment metagenome | isolation source: marine sediment core GS10_PC15, 223 cmbsf | place: Arctic Ocean: Southern Knipovich Ridge | collected 2010 | reverse complement strand
CATAATTTCTACAAAATGATGAATCTAAAGATTTAATTCTTTCAGATTTAGAAAGTGGAACTATAAAAAATTTTAAAGAAGTTTTTAAAAAACTAAAAAATGCCATAGCATCCTAAAAACTCCCAAACTACAAAAACCCTTAAATAATCCCTCTCCTTAAAATAAACAATGACATAAATAATTTCAGAAGACAAAGTCGAAAAAGCAGTCCTAGAGATATTCAAAGAAACCCTAGACTACAAAATAATATACGGACCTGAAATCCTCCCAGATTCAGATAACCCCTTAAGAGATTCAGTAAAAAGTGTTTTATTAAAACAAAATATGCTAGATTCCTTTTCAAAGATTAACCCAGATATTCCAACTTCGGCAATTGAATCTGCTATCAAAAAGATATCAAATCTACAAGGAGTCAAAACAATTCATAGGAATGAGGAATTCCATAATTATCTTCTAAATGGAATCTCTGTTCAATACAAAAAGAACGGCGAGTTAAAACATGATTTAGTTTATCCTATTGACTTTAAACATCCAGAAAAAAATGAGTTCTTAGCAATTAACCAATTTACAATTGTTGGAGAAAAAGAAAGACGCCCAGATATAATTGCATTTGTAAATGGAATGCCTTTGGGAGTTTTAGAATTGAAGAATATTAAATATCAAAATGCAGATATACATAAGGCATTTAATCAAATTCAAACATACAAGAAAGAAATTCCCGCATTATTTGAATATAATGAAGTCTGTGTGATTAACGACGGAACGAATGGAAAAATGGGAACAATATCTTCCTCTGAAGAGTGGTTTAGTTCTTGGAAGTCAATAAAAGGTGAAAAAATAAGCTCAGATAACAAAGCATCTTCAATTCTTACTCTAACAAAGGGAGTTTTTGAGAAATCAAGATTCTTAGATTTAATTCAGAATTTTATCACATTCAAAAGAGAAGGAAGAAAGCAAAATACGACAAAAATAATTGCAGGATATCATCAATATTATGCAACAAACAAAACTCTCAATGCAGTTATTAAGGCTAGAGGGAAGTCAAAAAAGGCAGGAGTCGTTTGGCATACTCAAGGGTCTGGAAAATCCCTTACAATGTCTTTTTGTGCAGGAAAGATAATGAAATCTAAAGAGATGGAAAATCCAACAATTATTGTGATTACTGATAGGAATGATTTAGATGAGCAATTATTTAATACGTTTTCTTCATGTTCAGAAATTTTGCCAGAAAAACCAAAACAAGCATCTAGCACTAGCGATTTAAAAGAAAAGTTAAACATTGCATCTGGGGGAATTATTTTCACAACTATACAGAAATTCAGAGTTGAGCGTGGAAAGTCAGAATTTGATGAGATTTCTAAAAGAGATAATATTATTGTAATTGCTGATGAAGCTCACCGAACTCAATATGGACTTGGAGCTAAGTATAAAAAACAGGAGGATAAAACTTATGTAAAAGGATACGGTCTTGCAAAATATCTTAGAGACGCGATCCCCAATGCAACATTTCTAGGATTTACTGGAACTCCTATTGACCTAAAAGACAGATCGACTCGTGCAATGTTTGGAGATTATATTGATACTTATGACATAGAGCAAGCAGTTATTGACGGAAGAACTGTAAATATTTACTATGAAAATAAAATCATTGATTTGAAATTAAAAGTAAAAGCAGATGATATTGATTGGGATGCGAACGAAATTTTAGAGGGAGAAGAAGACAATCGAAGCGATAAACTAAAAGCTCAGTGGTCAAGCCTCGAAGCTATCGTTGGGTCGAAAGAAAGAATTAAGGATGTTGCAAAAGATATCGTAGAACATTTTGAATCAAGACAAGAATTGTTAGATGGAAAAGGAATGATTGTTTGTATGTCTAGAAGAATTTGTGTAGAATTATATGATGAATTAATTAAACTAAAACCTGAATGGCATAACGATGATAAAATGAAGGGTTTTCTAAATATTGTGATGACTGGAAGTGCCACTGATCCTGAGAATTGGCAAAGGCACATAAGAACAAAAGATGAAAGAAAAGAACTAGCTAAAGATTTTAAAGAAAGTACAGACGAGTTCAAATTAGCGATTGTCTGTGATATGTGGCTAACTGGATTTGATGCTCCTTGTTTGAATGTAATGTATATTGACAAACCAATGCAAGGACACGGACTAATGCAAGCAATCGCAAGAGTAAATAGAGTTTACAAAGGAAAGCAAGGCGGATTAGTTGTAGATCTTTTGTTTATGGCAGATAGTTTAGAGAAAGCCTTGTTTACTTATACTACTGGGGGAGATCGAATTGTCGCAGCACATAATGTTGAAGAAGCGGCGGCGGCACTAAGAGAAGAATTTGAAACAATAAAAAGAATGTTCCATGGATTTGCTTATGAGAAATTCTTCAAAGCCAAAGGCGAAACACAGATGGAAATTATTATCGGTGCAATGGATCATATTTTCGGATTAAAAGATGGAAAGAAAAGATATTTTGACGGCATTTTAAGATTAAAGCAACTCTTTGCATTAGCAACACCCTCATTGACCACAAATGAACTTCGAGACGAAGTGGCATTGTTTGAGGCAATAAGAGATCAGATGGTTAAGACTTCAGTTTCCAAAGGGAAGAGCCAAGATTATTTAGATTCTGCAATTAAGCAGATTGTTTCTAAGGCTGTTCAATCAAAGGGAGTTATAGATGTGTTTAAGATCGCAAAAATAAAGAAACCAGAAATCACAATTTTATCTGATGCATTCTTACACGATCTCCAAAAAATGGAACAAAAAAATGTAGCAATGGAAACACTAAAAAAACTTTTACAAGATGAAGTATCTTCAAAATTTAAGAAAAATAGATCACAAAGAAATAAGTTTTCCGAAATGCTTGAAAAGGCAATTAGAATGTATAAAAATAAAAGTGTAGATTCTACAGATATAATATTAAAATTAATTGAGATTGCTAAAGAGATTAAGGGTGCTTTGAAAAGAAATGAGGAGCTTGGTCTTAATGGAAAAGAAATCGCATTTTATGATGCATTATGTAAGGATTCGTCAGCAGTTAGATTAATGCGAGATGAAACGCTAAAGAAAATGGCGAAAGAACTGAGATACATTATAGAGAAGCATGCGAAAATTGACTGGACGAAGCGAGATAAAATAAAGGCAAGATTAAGATTAGAAGTTAAAAAATTATTGAAGAAATATAAATATCCTCCAGAAGGACAAAAGTTAGCTATTGAATTTGTTTTAGAACAGGCTAAAGAATCAGCAGAAGAAGAAGTTGAAAATTTAAACTAAACAACCTACCACCTCTTTTAATATCCTCACCTTTTCTTTCTTTAACAAAAATCAAATTTCTGAAAAAATTCAAGAATCATTCAAACTTAGAAAAGAATCAAAAGAACTTTTAGAAAAAGCAAAAAAAATGGTTGAAGATGAGATTAAAATTAAGAACGGGGAAGTTAGATTGAAGAAAAAATAATATTTAATCCTAATAATACACGCACAATATTTCCATAGAACCCTTATGGAGATAATAACTTTTTAACGGAGCTTCTTAACGGAGTTTGAAGTGGAGATTGTATTATGTTTGAGCAGAAATGTTCGGGTTTTTTATCTTTGGTTGTGAGGGTGGATAGCTTTAGGTGGGTTTGGGTTTGTGAGAAATGAGGATTTGGGGATGATAGATTGGATTAAAATATAAAAGGATAGCCTAATGAAGAATCTATTTCATTAGCCTTTTCAAATGCTATTTTTGATTCATCATATCTAACTAAAGCATATAATGCATTTCCTTTATTATACCATGCTCCTGAATCCAAAGGATCTAATTTAATAGCTTCATCATATGCTTCAATAGCCTCCTCATTTTTACCCAGAGCATATAATGTCCCTCCTTTGTTGCCCCATATTCTTGCATTGTCGTGGTTTAATTTAATAGCTTCATCATACGATTTTATAGCTTCTTCATATCTGCTTAAATCATGTAATAAATTTCCTTTATTATACCATGCTCTTGAATCCAAAGGATTTAATTTAATAGCTTCATCATACGATTTTATAGCTTCTTCGTATTTACCTAAAGAACGTAACGCAATTCCTTTATTATACCATGCTTCTGAATCCAAAGGATTTAATTTAATAGCTTCATCATACGATTTTATAGCTTCTTCATATCTATTCAGATCATGCAATGCGCCTCCTTTATTGTTCCATACTCTTGAATCCAAAGGATCTAATTTAATAGCTTCATTATACGATTCTATAGCTTCTTCGTATTTACCTAAAAAATTTAACGAATTTCCCCTATTGTACAAAGCATTTGCCAGGAAAGGATCTAATCTAATAGCTTCATTATACGATTCTATAGCTTCTTCATATCTATTCAATTTATTAAGAACAATCCCTTTGCTGAGCCACAACCTATCATTTTTGGAATCTATTTCAATAAGGTCTTCTATTATTTTTAATGCTTCTTCATACTTACCAGAATTTATTAAATCCCCTGCATCAATTAGTTTTTCTGTAATTATATTAACTTTTTCTATAGCAATATCTCTTTCGATAGTCGGACGAATTCCACCTAATTTGAAGAAAACCAATGCAACTAGGATTGTTACAAAAAGGCTAAGATAAAAATATTTTTCACTAATTTTTTTATTTTTATTGCTAAGTTTTTCTTGATGATCTTTTGATTTTTTATGTAACTTAGATAAATGTTTTTTCATCTCATCATTTTTTTTATCGTAATATTCTTTTCTCATAAATTATTTAATAAACCATTCTTATTAAATTTAATTGTCTATTCTTTTTAGGATAAATCTCAAAAATCAAATACTTAAAGAAAAATATCTTTCTTTTCTAAAGAGGAACCGAAGTAAAAATTAGGGTTGCCCCCGAGCAGAAATGTTTGGGTTTTTCTTATCTTTGGTTGTGGGGGTTGGTGGCGATTGTTGGGTTTTGGATTTAGAAATTAATTTTTCTATTTTATTAATAGCTTTCTTTAACCCATCTTTTTTGTTCTTTTCTCGAGAAATTTCATCAATTACATATATCAATAAAGTTCTAAGTGAGTCAGCATAATCCAAACATTCTTCGTCACTTAAATCATGAATCCCAATACTAGAAATTTCATATATCTTGCCAAGAGGATTGCCATCAATTGAAGTATCCACAATTGTGTCTTTAATTAAATTAATTCTGTTTTCAGCTATTTTTTCCTTTTTAAGTTTTTGAACAACATCTTCATATTCTTTCTTTTTCTCTTCAGGAATAATTTCTTTAAGTTCATCGATTAAATCATCAATGCATAATTCAACTACCCTGCGATAATATGCAAAAGCTCCTATGCCATATCCTTGGTTTTCTGATATTTTGCCCCTTTGATAAATAATCTCAATATCCTTTTTATCTAAAGATTTTATTTCTTTAGGTATTATTATATCTAAAGGCGGGTGTTGTCCAACTTTCTCAATTTTTCCGTTATTATAAATCTTCAATATAAAGTTTCGCAAAAATTTATGACAATGAGTACAAATATATTTTAATGTTAAAATCCCATCTATTTCATCCTTATGTGAGATTCTATCAAAACCAGATTGTGGAGATTTAATTTTCTCAAGAATATTTGCTTCATTAAAAACAACATTATTGTAATTAAAAGTTTGATTATTTTTGCATTCTCCACAAAACATATTTATTGATTCTCCAGCCAAATCTACGTGATGCACATAATTTGATGTCCATTCTGCACCCCATTCAGAATATAGGGGTTTATTTTCCAATTGCTCTTTTTTAATCATAGAAAATTTAATCTTCCCTTATTCTTAAACATTATTGTGCTAGATTTGCATTTGTGCAATCATCTTAGGTCAAAAGAATTATTTAAATAGCTCTTTTATTCTAGAATACAATGGTTAAAAAGAAAACAGAAACTAAAAAAAAGATTACAAAAAAGAAAAAGGAACATCCTTTGAAGGGATTAAGAAAATCTAAAGGCAATCAAGGATTTTTTTCAATTTTATTCTTTCTAGTAATGCTTTATATAGCAATTTTAGGTTCAATAATAAAAGTGTTAAGCAATCTTAGTTTGGATAAAAAAATAGAAATAGCAACTTATTCTTCAGGATTAATCTTGGGATATTTTTTATTGGGATTAGGTATTTTTATTGGATTATATCTAATATTAATAATTTTTATTGGAGCTTTTGAAATTTCAAATCACAACAAATTATTTTCTTCGAATGTTCTCAAAGCCAGAAAAACTTTAAGAGAAATTGTTTTTAATTCTACTTGGACAATAACAATAAATTCTTTTTTATTGTCTGCATATTTGGTTCTTCTTTCATTTATTTATTTTGAAACAAAATATGCTTTAATTATAATGTATCTCTTCATAGGATATTCTTTCTGGAATTTTACTTTGATTCTCTTTATGAAAAATTCCTTTAAATCACTAATAAAATCTTATTTAATAAAATGGAAACACTCCGGAAGAAATTGCATACATTTAGCATATTCGCTTATTTTAATTTTAATTATTATCACTTCTATTTTTATGATAGTTATTTGCGAAACTTCTAATTATTCTATTAATTTAGATAAAGAAAGATATTTTATTGGAGAAGATGTTTATGTAGAAGTTTTTCCAGAGGGATTAACCAAACCATATACTTTGAACATTACCTATTCTAACGAACATTTTCCCTTAGAATATATAATCCATGAAGATTTTTTAAGAGCCCCCATTTACCTTAAAATACCTTCAGACATACTCAAACCAGAACCATATAATTCATTATTGATAATAGAATATGAACTAAATTATTTTGATGAATTTCTAAGAAAAAATACTCAAAAATTCTTTATCCCAGTGTTTAACGAATCCATTAAAACTGAAAATAATCTAATTAACCAAACGCTTTAATTATCTCTTTTGGACAGTCTATTTTTCTTAAAGCAAAATCTTTATCCTGAAATTCCTCTTCACACCATTCCTTTTGCAGTGTTTCATCATAAATGCAAATATTAAAAGAAGCACATTCAAATTGAGTTTTGATATTACATGAAGAACAATCCATTATTAGGAGAAATTCTTTTAAACCAACTTCTATGTTGCTTGTGTTACATCCCGAATTTTTAATTTCATCGTAATTTTCTTTCCCATAGCCACCATAACAATTCTTATGTCTAGTTTTCAAATTAAAATATTCAAAATCAAAAGGAGCTATTTCTTTGCTGAAAGAAGCAGTTTTAAACATTTCTTCTGGATCTTATAAATAAAGATGTATATTTCCTGTATTTCCTCTACCATCATTTCTAACAATAAACTCTATGCCAAAAAGAGAAACCAAAAAATTCCAAGTTTCATTATGATTTAATTGAACTAATTCCGTATTAGAAAAAAATTTGTTTGCATCCTTATCAATTATTTCTAAATTTATATTTGGTGTTGGAGACACAGAATTTTGAACTTGTAAAATTATTTGGAATATGGCCAAAATTATTATTATGGCTGTTAACAAAGGAATCACAAAATTATTAATTCTTTGGGATTTAAATAATTTTATCTCATTATATACTCTAATTCTTTCTAAAGAATCCAAAGATTTTTTTTGTTTTCCTTTGTAAAATGTTGTAAAAAGAAAAGGCATTTTAATATTAATCTTTTTTAAAAATCGTTCTTGTTTTTTTACATTCTTTTTCCATTTTTCTTCCATCCTAGAATCCATCTTGGCTTTAATTTTTTCCTTAATCGTTTTTATTTTATTTTCTCCTACTTTCCGCCAATCTTTTATTCTATCGAATATTTTTTTCATTTTCTAATCCTCATTATAATCTTCCAAATGAATTCAATTAATTTCCAAACAAATGCTAAAGCCAAAACAATTAAGACAAAATAAAATATAATTACTCCAATACCTTGCAAAGTTTGAATTATTTCACTAGAATAATCACTATCTTTTATTGCAACCCATGCAAAAACTATTGTTGCCAAAGCTAAAATCCATGTGGCTGTTTTAAGACCATCAGTTGCCGAATTCATTTTTTTTTGCATTCTCATATTTTGAATTAAAATTAATCTTTCTAAATATTCACCATTAGAATTTGCTATTTCGCTTCCAGAAAATAATTTAAGAGTTTTGTTAAAATCAATTAAATCTTTTCTTAAAGATTCTCTTTCCAAATATTCCTCGGAACTTTTCTCTTGATTATTTTTCCACCAATCTTTTATTTTATCGATTATTCCCATAAAAATATCCAATAATCTACATTATAAATACATTACCTTCCTACATACCACAAAAGAATCCTTACTTTTTCCCAGAACATATTCTATTTGAGCTTTCTTTATTTTTATCTTTTAAGAAAAATTTCATAGTGTCCTTTCTTTTTAGAATCTCCTGTTTGTTCAGCAAAAGAGATTACAAGATAATCCTCTATGTTTCCCTCTTTTCTTTGTTCAGCAAAAGATTCTAAAACACTAGGTAATGAAGATTCACACACACTTGTTCCTGGAAAATATCCTAATTTCTTTATAGATTTTAGGAATTTTTCTCTAGCATAATTTATTTTTTCTTCAGAGTTCATGTTTAATCCTAAATTAGGTCCTTTTTAACAATTTCTATACTCAACCCCTCAACCAACATTCATACCTGAAGAACCACCACCATAATAATTAGAAACCCCTTTCCCACCAATCTTGAAAACATTTTCATCCTCAATCCTAATTACATTCGTCGATATATTTCTATAATAATTTCTATTTTTAGCCTCACTTTTAGAAAGTATATCAATTCGCAAATCTGAATCAATCAAAACATAGTCTTTAGAATCTTCATATTGCTCTGCTTTACCCAATTCTTTAGAGATTGAAAGTTCCAGACCACTATTCACATCCACATCAAACTTATAAAATTCTTTGAACAAAGCATATTTTTGCTTTAATTCTCTCAATTCTTCTTCACCATTTTCATCTCTAACTAAATATTTTACTATTGGTTCTTTTCCCATCACAAATCAACCACTCATTACTTTAAAAGAATTATTATGCTCAACTCCCTAAACAAATTTGAAGGAAAACTTGTTAATTGAATTCTTGCCTTTTACATTCAAATTACACAAAATATAAATCGCGCAACTGAACAATTGATTATTTTTAATAATCGCGCAACTGAACAATTCCATACAAGATAAACATAATTATTAAGCAAAACTATTTTCCCCCTTGATAAGTTCACAATAGGCAAGTATTTGCAATGGCGCAACTGAACAATTGATTATTTTTAATAACCGCGCAACTGAACATAAGATTTAAATACATAAAATTCATTTAATCTTCATGAATAAAATTAATCCAAAAGAACACTCAAAATCTAAAACAGATGAAGCAGGAGATATATTGCGTAATAGTTTAAGTAAAGAAGAAGAAAAAAACAATGCTTTAAAAATTCTAAGTAATTGGAGAGGCAGTCATAGTTATCCCATGCATATTTTTAAAAAAAGATTAAAAAATGTTTCTGAAAAAATAGATAAAAAAGCAATTTCTGTACAAAGGCTAAAGCGTGTTCCCTCAATTATAAAAAAACTTAATAGAAATTATAGTGGAAATAAACCAACAATGAAATTAACCCAAATGCAAGACATTGCAGGTTGCAGGGTTGTCGTATCGAATGTAGAGTTTGCAAATAAAATATATAGAGAATCTTACCTTAAGGGAGATTTAAAACATAAAAAAGTAAATGAAAAAAATTATATTTTAAATCCAAAAAAAGATGGATATCGGAGCATACATTTAATCTATAGGTATTCAAGCGACAAAAGAAAAAAAGAATACAACGGGTTATTAATTGAAATCCAAATAAGATCTAAATTACAACATCTATGGGCAACAGCAGTTGAAACAGTAGATTTCTTCACAAGACAAGCCATAAAATCTAACGAAGGTCAAAAAAATTGGGTAACTTTTTTTAGATTAGTAAGCTCTGCATTTGCCAAATTTGAAAACTGTCCGATTGTCCCAGAAACTCCAGAAGAAAAAGAAAAACTTTATTCTTTAATTAGACAAAAAGAAAAAGAACTCCAAGTTAAAACAAAAATGAAACACTGGACAAATTCAATTAGACAATTTGATGAATTAAAAAATAAGACAAAATCACAATTTTTTCTTTTAGAATTAGATACAATCCAAGAGAAATTAACAATCACTTCCTACTCCAAAAGAAATGAGCAAAAAGCTATTTTAGATTATGCTAAAGCTGAAAAAAGAATTTATGGTAAAAAAGAATATGATGTGGTTTTAGTTGGTGCAGATACAACTCAAGACCTAAAAAAAGCATACCCGAATTATTTTTTAGACACAAGAGAATTTTTAAAATATTTAGATAAGATTTTAGATAGAGAATAACTAAGAAAATCAATTCTCAAATCAGCATTTAACAGGAAACTAATTAATGAATGATTTTACATTTAATTACTTATAATAAATGTGAATGAATATAATTAAATGTAAAATTTACATATAATAATTAAGATTATTCAATTTCACTCAATATTCCTCAGGCGGAGCACATTCACAACCACCCCCACATCTAGGACAGAAATTCTTCTTGCATTCCACACATTCTCTATCATCACACTTGCATGTTTTACACATATTAAGTAATATAATTAAGTAACACTTAGTTATATATTGTTTCACGAATTTATTCGGTAGCAACAATCTATTGATCAGTAAGCCCACCATCAACAACAACAGTCTCGCCAGTTATATATCCTGAAATATCCGAAGCTAAAAACGCAACCATCTCTGCTATATCAATTGGTTGTCCCATTCTCCTCGCAGGTATTCCTTTAATCAGATTAACTCTTGCTTTTTTATTAAGCCCTTTCTTAATCCCAGGAGTAAGTATTGCTCCAGGAGCCACCGCGTTAACATTTATATTGAAAGAAGCCAAATCCAAAGCAGCAGCCTTGGTAAAACCCTCAACACCGGCCTTAGTCGTACAATAATGAACTAAATTAGGGAAACCCACCTTAGCACCTGCAATCGACGCTATACTTATAATCTTCCCATATTTTCTCTTCATCATAGAAGGTATAGCATTCCTCGTACAATTAAAAAGACCTTTCAAATTAACAGCAATCACTTCATCCCATTGCTCCTCAGTCATATTTTGAAAAGGAACAAAAGGATATATTCCAGCATTATTTACTAAAATATCTATTTTTTTATATTTCTTTAAAGTAACATTGATTAAATTCTGCGTATCAGCAAATTTAGAAACATCACATTTAACAAAAAAATGTTTTGTCTTCACAGGAGTCCTCGCAGACACAACAACCTTCGCACCATATTTACTAAGACAATCAGCAATACCTTTTCCTATTCCCTTCGTACCGCCCGTGACAATAGCAACCTTTCCCTTCAAACCCCTTTCCATTTACATAATAAAAATTCTAATTATTTAAATGTATTCTTATAAATTATAATTCCAATTTTTTCCTAAAAATATGCAACGCTTTCAATTGATTCTTATTCGGATGAATTGTGCTTCTCTTTTTTTTAATCTTTTCAACAGCCTTCTCAACACGCATTCCCTTTGAAATAAAATAAGCCGCAACCAAAGTCGCAGAACGAGAATGCCCACGCTCACAATGAACATAAACTTTGAGTTTATTTTTAACACACCATTCAATATTCCAAACGCCCAACTTCATCTGTTGTATGCTCGGAGCCTTATGATCCTTTGTCGGAAGCCATAAAAAATACTTCACACCAAACGGCTGATCAATTTTTTTTTCCTCCAAACTTATATCTGCTTTAATTCCCTTTTTCAACAAAACACTTTTGAAATGTGCAACACAACATTTATTTGTTCCAATAAAAATATATGGAGTTATCTGATTATATTCAAAACTAAGTTTTCCATGAACAATCATTTATGCCCCTTGTAAACATTTTCTTTAGAAAATTTTTCGGGGTACGCACGAAGTGTGTGAGACTTATAAACATTTTCTTTAGAAACTTTATGCCCTCCAAATTCAGACCTTATAGCAGAAATTAATCTTCCACAAACAGCATTTTTACGAGAATGAAGCCTCATAAGATGGGCTTGATGCAAGATAGGCATCTTAAATCTCTTATCCAAAAGTTTCATTTCTTTCTCAGTTTCTCCAATAGGAACAGAACATGAAATCTCATCAAGATAATTGGGTTTTCTCATTGAATTGAACATCCAATGTGTAAGCCTACTTTCAATTATACTTCCATTATCAAAAACCTTCGCAACCTCTTTCAAATTTATTCCGAATTTCTTACTCTCTTTATTTATTGCTTCCATCCCCTCATTAAGTGCGGCCATCATACCATATTCTATTCCATTATGAATTCCCTTAACAAAATGCCCAGCACCTCCAACACCCATATATCCATAACCATTTTTAACACACATATCCTTAAACAAATTATTCAATTTCAAAAACACTTTTTTATCACCCCCAATCATCATAGAAGCGCCCTTTCTAGCACCCTCAATTCCGCCACTCACGCCACAATCAAGAAAAGAAATTCCTTTCTTCTTTAATGCTTTATGCCTCCTAATAGAATTGTCATACAATGAATTCCCTCCATCAATAATAATATCTCCTTTCTTCAAATAAGGTAATAATTTATCAATAACATCATCAACTGGTTTTCCAGCAGTAACCATCAACCAAATTATTTTTTTACCTTTAATCTTGTTAACAAATTCCTCAATCTCATAACTAGGGATAGCACCACTCTTAGAAATTTTTTTAACAGATTCAGGAGACCTATTATAAACAACAACTCTATATTTTTTGTCAAGCAAATTTAAAACCATATTCGCACCCATTTTTCCAAGTCCAATAAATCCTATCTCTTTCATTTCCTAACCCCTCCAAGGCGCTTCCCTTTTAATTTTTTACAAATTTCATAAGCATCATCCACAGGTTCATACCCCACCAATTTTTTGGCAGATTTTAAGTCCATATCTCTTTTTTTATTTTTAGAAATCCCGCTCAAAATACCATACTTAACTTTCTTAGGAGCAATAATGCATTTATGAATCAACTGCCCCATATCTCTCTGAGTTATCACATGTTCATAGTCTCTTCTAGAATGACAAATATTTCTAATTTTTTCATCAGCGATATATGCCCCAATTCTTATTGCTAAACAAGATAAATTACTTGTCAAAGAAAAAGTATAACATAGTGCCTCACCAAAAACTTTTGAAGCCCCATAAAGATTCGTTGGTTTCGGAGCATCTGTAGGCTTAACTTCGTAATCCAGACCATAACCCTTAACTGCATGGACACTACTAGCAAAAATAACCCTACCACATTTTGATTTAACCGCAGCTTCAAAAACATTATATGTTCCAATTAAATTAGGATTAACCAAATCATTAAAATTCGCATGAGGATCGGGATTAGCTGCAAGATTTATAACAACATCAATACCCTTCATAGCTTTTTTCAAACTCCCAATATCTTCCAAAGAAAAATAACGCACCTTGAAATCATTATCCTTAAACTTCTTATTATGAACACCCAAAATCAATTCATAATATTTTTCGTAATTATTAAAATACTCTTTCCTAAATCCAATACCCACATTGCCAGCAGCCCCAAGCATCAACACCTTCTTTTTCATACATTCAAAATAATTCCATAATTTATAAATTTATACCAAAATCAATTCTTATATGACAAAACGCTCAATGCAAAAGACATAAACAAAATTGCCACATCTCTAAAAACAATATCAAATACAAAAATATTTCCTAACACAATAAACAAAATTGTTATATTTGATAAAACTGAAAAAAGAAAAGTCCTATAATTTGATAAAAGTGCAATCCCAAGAATAATTTCATAAATCGAAAATATCAACAAAAAAACATTTTTAGAAACAATAAATTCTACAAAATTTGGAATATATCCAACCCAATTTGAAGGTTCTAAAAGAGAGGCAATAGCAGCATAAATAAAAACAATTGCAAGACCAACACGCAACAATAAAGAGATATTTTTATCTTTAACCATTTTATTTAACAATTATTGTGCCCCTCATACCAGAATTAAAATGATTATGATAATTCCATGTTCCAATTTCATTAAATGTAAATTCATACACTTCTCCAGAACTTATTTTCTTACAAGAATCAAAAATATTAACCTCTTCAGAACTCCCACATTTATCAATTCCCGAACCAGGATAAATTGTGTGTGAGGGATGATTTGCACTAGCAGGCCAATAACTTCCAGAATCTATCGTAATAAATCTAACTTTGGTGCTCACATTTATTTCTAAAGTTTTAGGAAAAAATCCTGAAGAACTCATTTCAACTGTTTTAACCTGGGGAACAACCACGATTTCTATTTCGGGCTCAGATTCCGTTTCAGACTCAATTTCTGTCTCAAGTTCAGTTATAACTTCTGCTTGCTCAACTAAAGCAATTCCTTCATCAGATTCCACTTCAGCAGCATTTCTCCCAGTCAGTAATAAAACAAATCCAGCTATTACAACGAGTGACACAACAATTGTAATTATCAATCTTTTTTCCATACATTCTAAAAATCTCTATAATTTATAAATTTATATCGGAATCTGTTCTTATACTATTCTTCTTTAAAAAAACAAAAGGACAATAATTTAAGGTAAACTATAAAAATACATTTTACTTTAAATATTAAAATGGTGAATGAAAAAATTCTTTCTCAAGTAGCAAATGTTTTAAGAAAAGATTCTTTAGAGATGACAACCGAAGCAGGAAGCGGGCATCCAAGTTCTTGTTTATCCTGTGCAGAAATAATGAGCACACTCTTCTTTGATGAAATGAAATATGATATAAAAAACCCCTTCAATCCTGATAATGATGAATTCATTTTATCAAAAGGTCACGCTGCACCAATTTTATACTCTTCTCTCTTTAGGGCAGGTTGCATAAAAAATAAATTAAAAGATTTAAGAAAATTAAAAAGTCCTTTAGAAGGTCATCCAGTTCCAAGTTCTTTAAATTGGATAAAAGTTGCAACGGGCTCACTAGGACAAGGACTAAGCGTAGGAGTTGGAATGGCAATTGCAGCAAAAAAACAAAAAAGAAAATTCAGGACATATGTTTTATTAGGTGACGGCGAATTAGCAGAAGGCTCAGTTTATGAAGCATTCGAACTAGCATCTTATTATAAATTAGATAATCTAATAGCAATCATTGATGTAAATCGTCTTGGACAAAGAGGAGAAACAATGCTCGGACACAACATGTCTAAGTATAAGAAACGCATTGATGGTTTCGGATGGAACACAATAATAATAAATGGACATAATATAAAACAAATAAAAAAAGCATTAAAACAAGCAAGAAAGTCAAACAAACCTACAGCAATAATAACAAAAACTCTCAAAGGAAAAGGAGTTTCAATCTTAGAAAACAAAAATAATTGGCATGGAAAACCACTAAACAAAGAACAACTACAAGAAGCACTTAAACAGCTACCAAAAAATGAAATGCCAAAAATAAAAATAAGAAAAAATAAGAAAATAAATTACAAACCAAAAAAAATAAAATTAACACAAACAATTTACAAAGAGGAAACAGCGACAAGAAAAGCCTATGGATTAGCTCTAGCAAACCTAGCAAAATCAAACCCAAATATAATTGCAATAGATGGTGAAGTGAGCAATTCAACCTATTCTGAAGAAGTAAGAAAAATAAAACCAGAACAATTTGTTGAGGCTTTTATTGCAGAACAAAACATGGTTGGAATGGCTCTTGGATTAAGTGTAAAAGGATTCAATGTTTTCGCATCAACATTTTCTGCCTTCCTAACTAGAGCTTATGATCAAATAAGAATGGCAGGATTATCAAGTGCAAATATAACTTTTTCTGGAAGCCATTCAGGTGTTTCAATTGGTGAAGACGGCTCTTCTCAAATGGGATTAGAAGACATAGCAATGTTCCGAAACATCCAAGACAGCATAGTTCTATACCCAAGTGATGCTATTAGTGCAGAAAAATTAACAATCTTGTGTTCAAAATTAAAGTCAATAAAATACATTAGAACATCAAGACCAAAAACAAAACTAATATACAAAAAGAATGAGACCTTTCCTCTCGGGGATTTCAAAATATTAAAACAATCAAATAAAGATGAAGTAATTTTAATTGGTTCAGGAATAACAACTCACGAAGCATTAAAGGCATATAATGAATTAAAATCCAAAGTGGCTGTTATTGATATTTATTCAATAAAACCATTCCATGCAGAAAAATTCAAAACATTTGTAAAAAAGCATGGAAATAAAATAGTTATTGCTGAAGACCACCATCCAGAAGGAGGAGTAGGAGAAATGTTAGCAGAAGTAATATCTGGAACAAATATAAAATTAAAACATCTTTCTGTAAAGAAAATTCCACACTCAGGTAAAATGCAAGAGCTCCTCAAAAAATATAAAATAGATTCTAAAGCTTATATTGAATCTGTAAATTCTATATGGTAAAAAATATTCTAGTCTGCATTGACAGGGATGGAACAATAAATTACGATGACAAATACTATCTGGGGCATAAAAAAAATTGGAAAGATAAAATAAAATTTCTACCGAATGTAATTAAAGGATTAAAAAAATTAAATAAAGAACTTCCAAACACAAAAATATATTTTATAACAAACCAACCAGGAATAGCAATAAAAGAATTCAAACTTTTAAATTTAAAAAAAGCGAATGAAGTTTGCGAGTTTATAATAAAAAAATTAACGAAACAGAAAATAAAAATAGACGGATATAAGGTGTGTAAATATGCTTCCCCTTATTATGTTAAAAAAAGAAAAGAATATCAATTCAATAAAAAAATGGTTGGAGATTATTCTTGCATTAAACCAAAACCAGGAATGATAAACCAAATCCTAAAGGATTTGAAATTCAAAACACAAAACACAAAAATATATGTTTTAGGAGATAGGATTACCGATGTTAAAACAGGAATAAATGCTGGCGGAAAAGGAATCTTAATTCCTTTTTCAAATCGTCCTGAGGAATCAGAAAAAGTAAAAGAAATAAAAAGTAAAAGAAAATATATTGCAAAGAATTTTTTAGATGCAATAAACTATATCATAAAAGAGTAATTTATTTTTTCTTTCCAATCATTTTTTTCATTTTATCACCCCATTTCACCATAATCAAATAAAATTTAATATATAACTCAATAAAAATAAGAATAACGCTACAACTCCAAGAATTTGTTCTGCTCTCATTTCACGAATAACTTTTATGTCTATTCTTTTTTCTCTTGTGACTTTGTTGTGCACCATTAAGGCCATTACTGCTAACAAAAACTTGCCCAGAAAATCGGTTGTTATTATTATCAATTCATTTGCCATCAATATAATTTGTATCTTTTATAATTTAAACAAAACTTCTTATTACCTTTCTTATATTCTTCATAAGATTTGTTTATCATTTTAATTGCTTCGGGGCAATCCTTCGCCAAAAATAACATTTGTAAATCCTGCTTCTCAAAATATTTTTTCTTAAGGGGATATTTTTCAAACCACTTAATTAAATCTGGCCACATTCCACCCAACAAAATTATCGGAATATTGCAAATTTCCTTTGTTTGAACTAATTGCCAAGCATAAAAAAACTCCAATAAAGTTCCAATGCCCCCAGGAGCAATCACAACGGCATTAGAAAGCAACATAAAATTATCTAATCTTTTCGAAAAAGTTTTAAATTCTTTGACAACATCTAAACTTTTATTTAACTTCTGTTCCTTTGGTAATTTAATGGCAAGTCCAATTGAATGTGTTTTTTTATTTTTTCTTCCTTTTTTATGCCCACTATTTGCTGCTTCCATTAATCCAGGACCACCCCCCGTAACAATGTCAATGCCTTCTTTTCCAAGAAATTCAGCAAGAGCATAAATTTGTTTATATTCCATTGTTCCTTTTTCAATTCCGGCCGAGCCAAAAATAGAAACTCTGAAATCTTTTTTCTCAAGCTCTTTTTTAATAGGTTTTTTCACCATTTTTCAATAAATCAATTGGATTTTTCGAATTTACAATTGCAGATGAAATTAATACACCCTTACATCCCAATACTCTAGCTTTTTTATAATCTTCTATAGAAGAAATTCCTGCTCCACATATTGGAATTATTTTTATTTTTTCCAAGAGATTTACAAATTTTTTTATTTTTTCTGGATTATATTTTGTAATTGATTTTCCCGTTGCAATTAATTTCGAATCTTCAAATGCAATGGCATAAGGATTAAAATTCTTTATTTGTTTAACTTGCTTTAATGAAGAAATGCAAACAATAATTTTCAAACCAAGTTTACGACATCTCTTAATCGTTTCTCCAATAATTTTAATGGACACCTTATGCTCTGAATGATTTAATAATAAGCCTTTTGCGCCTGCATCCTTAATTGCTTCTGGGATTACATAACCCGTGTTTTTTGACTTCTCATAATAATCAACATGCTGAGAAAAAACATTCAATTTTGTTTTAAGTGAAATGTCCGTAGGTTGAAGACAAATAATTGAATTCGGATCTACATTCTTATCATTAAAATCTGTTGGACCATGTTCAAGGCCCTGATCATCAGCTAGAAATAACGCTTTGCCTTTTTTTGTTATTTTTCTTAAACTAATTTTTTTCATTCTTTAATTCAACTCTTTTTGTATAGATAAAAAAGATTAGAAGTTTTTATATTTGTTGTATTTTTATTCATAGAAACTTTTTTATATACTTCTGTTTTATTTAGTTCATGAAAAAGAGAGTAAATAAAAAATACAAAAGATATTCTGAAAAACGTCCTTGGGGAAACTTTGAACAATTTACTCTAAATGAAAAAACTACAATTAAAATTCTAACAATTAAACCAAAACAAAAATTTTCTTTACAATATCATAAGAAAAGAAAAGAATTTTGGAGATTTTTAGATAATCCTGCAAAAGTGACTCTTGGTAAAAAAATAATTCATGTTAAAAAAGGAGATGATATTTTAATACCTGTAAGAACAAATCATAGAATTGAAGCATATGGAAAACCTGTAAGAGTTTTAGAAATTTCTTATGGAAATTTTGATGAATCTGATATTAAACGTTTAGAAGATATTTATAGGAGGATTTAATTAAATTATATAAAAATGGATAAAAAGAATAAACCTATCTCTGAATTAACAAAAAAAAACCTTGAAAAAATAAAGTTAATTGTTTTTGATGTTGATGGAATTTTAGTTCCAAGAGGAACAAAAATAAAACAAAAGAACAATATAACAACTCTTGAAACAAAAACTATTGAAAAAAACCAAATAGAACAAATTAAAAAATTACACAAATTAGGATTTAAAATAAACATTAATTCTGGTAGAGGACTTTACATGTTGCAGGAAATGTTTCGTGAAGTACTTCCTTTTGTTAGTTTAACTTATGAAAATGGAAGTGCAACATGGTACAAAGGGAAGATTTACCAACATGTTAATTCTTTTGAGTATCTCAAAAATGTTTTTTTTAAGTTAAAATCTGTTAAAGATTCAAATGTCAAAGGTTTTGAACCAAAAGAATTCATAATTACAGTTCATTGTAAGAAAAGAATAAAGAAGATTGAGAATATTCTATCTCGAGAGAAAAAACTATATTCTATCTGGAATGACGAAGCATATGATATTGGAATTAAAAAAGTTCAGACTAAATCTATTGGATTAAAAGCATTTATAAAAATTTTAAAATTAAAAAAAGAAAATGTTCTAGCAATAGGAGATAATTATAATGACAAAGAATTGCTGAAATCTGCAGGATTAACTATTACTGCTGATAAATCTCGTTTAAATGGAGATTTTTTTATACCTCTTAGCAGAAAAAATTTGCCTGCAGCTCAATTAATGTCACGTATAATAACTATTGTTTTAAAAAAATAAAAGAATCCAAAATATTTTATAATTAATTTTCTCTTATTATCTCTTTTATTTTATCAGAAATATCAATTATCTTAATATCTTTATCTTTCACATCGACAGTATTTGTAATTATAATCTGAGAAACAGTCTTAAGTTTATTCAAAGTTTTCTTATCTGTAAATAAACCATGAAAAACAAAACAAAAATTTTTCTTAGAAATTACTTTTTTAAGACATTCTAAAAGTGTTTTTCCAGTTGAAATTATATCATCTATAATTATCACTCCATCAAGAACAAAGGTTTTATTTATTTTTATTGAAACATCTCTAGGACTATGTCTTTTCTTTTTCAAAATAACATAATTAATATGTACTTTATCTTTTATTGGTTTAGCCCAAATTTCACTCTCTTCATCAGGTCCAATAACTAACAATCTTTTATACTTCTTTTTTATTTTCTTTATTTCCGGTATTATAAAATCATTTAAAGAAATTTTTTTTGCATTTGGAAAAAATTCTTTAAAATTATGAAATCTATGTAAATGAGGTTCAAAAATAAATACTTTCTTAAAAACAGAACATAATTCTGACATAGTCTTTGAAGTGATTGTCTGATTTTTTTCAAATCTCTTATCCTGTCTTAAATAAGGAAAATAAAGGGCAATAAGAAAAATTTTTTTTGCACCAAGACTTTTTGCATTATAATAACAACTTAAAACTTCAAAAATCCTGTCATTAATGCTAAATTTTTCATTTTTATAAAAAGATTGCACTAAGAATAAATCTTTATTTTGTAAATTAAGATTTCCTGAAAATTTTTGATTAAATTCTCCATCTGGAAAAATCTCAATCTGATTCTCTCCAATTTTAAGATTTTTTCTGTTGAACTTTTTTAAAAGATGTTTTGCACCAGAACAAAAAATAATAAGCTTATCCATTTCAATAATACTCCATACTCTCCAGAACATCCTCTATCTTCATTCTTCTAACACTTATTAATCTATCTGCTTCCCCAGAATAAATAAGTAAATAATCTTTATCTAAATCTCTTACAATTCCTGTTGGAAAAACAACATTATCAATAAAACCTTCTTTTTCATGTTTCTTATTTGGTTCAAATAAAGAATTTTTTTTTGAAGAACGTGCTAATATTTTTGAAGGATCTTTTAAATCCAATAATACTGCCCCTGCACTATAAATCTTTTTTTTCGTATCTTTATCTTGTATTTCTTTTACACCATGATATATTAATAACCATCCTTTTTTTGTTTTTATTGGGGGAGGGCCAGAACCAATTCTTAAACTATCCCAAGATTTTTCTCTTGGTCTTAAAATACTCTTATCTCTTCCCCAATAAATAAGATCCTTAGAATAAGCAATCCATATAGAAGGTTTACTAAATTCAAAAGAACTTTCAGGCCTATGAAGTGCAACAAATTTATTATTTATTTTTTCAGGAAATAAAACTACATCCTTATTTTGAGTTCTAAAAATAATTCCTTTTCTTTTCCATTTAATTAAATCCTTTGAAATCGCTAAAGCTGTTGATACCCCTTCTGTTGACGAAACACTAACATAAGTCATTAGATATTTATCTCCAAATTTTATAAGTCTTGGGTCTTCTACACCATAATTACTTTCAGTAGGAAGTCCTGTAAAAATTGGTTTTTTTTCTATACTCTTAACTTTCATTCCAGTTTTATCTAAGATTACTTTTTTAAAATGAGATATAGTTGTTAATCTACATTCTCCAGTTTTAAGATAAATAATATTTCCATCAGATTTAATAATCTTTTCTCTTTCTATTTTTTTAGAATCTAATTCATATTTTTCTCCAGAAGTAACAATAGGACAATGTAATAATTTTCCATTTTCTAAAGTCCCTCTTTCAGCAACTCTTACATAAAGAACAACTTGCCCATTAGATATCCTAATTGCTCCAGGATTAAAAATCCCTTCTATTTTCCAGTTCTTAAAAGAAGATTCAAAATCTTCTGATTTCAATAAAATTTTTTCAGTTATTTTCATTTTCAAATACCTTCTCCATTATTTTTTTTAAATTCTTCCAAAAATAATCGTGCCATTAGATAAGCTATAGTTGATTCTGCTCCCTGGTTTAAATTAAGAGAGTATTCTCCAAGTCCATCAAAACACCCTCCTGTTGTTTCGTCATATATCATCTGATTAAGGTGATTTTTTCCTAAAAACCAATTAAACGAAAGAACTGCTTTATTATAATAATCTTTATTTTTTGTTATAGAATTTGCAATTAAAAATGTTTGAACCATTGAAGATACATCCACTGGTTGCTGATCAAAAAAAGCTCTTTTCCCATTTCTATTATACCATCCATTTTGTCCAATGGGAGATAATTTTCCTTCGACAATGCAGAGATTTGATAAAAAATTAAAAGTTTTTTCAGCTACCTCTAAATATTTTTTATTTCCAACAGCTTCATAAGCTAAGAATAATGATTTAGGAAGTTTTGCATTTGAATAAGTAAGATAAGATT
>SDBV01003669.1_pt1 | contig 22439 bp, 17 predicted proteins | sample 2277081 | NCBI WGS metagenome assembly SDBV01 (sample SAMN10402039, study PRJNA504765) | marine sediment metagenome | isolation source: marine sediment core GS10_PC15, 223 cmbsf | place: Arctic Ocean: Southern Knipovich Ridge | collected 2010 | reverse complement strand
ATCACCGTTGTCCAGCAGTGGACGCAGTTCGATAGCGACAAGACCGTCGTGCGGCACTACCGGCTGGAACTGGACCCGGCGAGGTTCCCCGCAGGCAAGACGGTCATGCTCCGCGCCGTGGCCTCGGACCGCCGGCGTGTCGACGGCTGGGGGCTCGATCTGCACCCTCAAGAGACGTCCGGCCCCTGGCACTCGATCCGGTTGGTGGCCGAAGAAGAGCAGTCGGCCGCCGCGTTGCAGCAACTCGACAATCTACGCGGCGCCCTATGGAAGATCCTCGAGAAGCAGATCCGCGCCCGCGTCGGCGCCGCCCGGATCCTCGGGCAGGAACCACCGGCCGATGCCTCCGGACGCCGGCGGACCACTTTGGCGGGCGAGGTCCGCACCCGGCAGATCGGCGTGCAAAAGGAGTCCATCGCGCTGGTCAAATCGATCGCCCGCACCGACCGGCAGGAACGCTTGGCGATCAAACGGGTACTCAACGGGCTGGCCTTCGGCGAGATGATCGAGGCCATCCGGCACTGCGACGAACTGGTCAAGCTTAAGACAGCCGAGCAGTTCGACCGGCCGGTGGCGGAACTTACGGCCACCCAGGACCGGATCATCGACGTGCTGCGGAAGCTGCTCGACGTGGCACGCCGGGCGCAGAGCGACGTGCTGGCCGAGACGAAGGACCGTGGCGGCGGCGATCTGCCCGACGACGTGCTGCAAACTCTCGACGAGGCCCGCAAGAAGCTCGACGAATTCCTCGAGCAACAAAGCAAGGTAATCGAGGCCACCGAGAACCTGGCCAAGACGCCGGTCGAGGATTTCACCGAGGAAGAAGAGCAGTTGCTGAAGGAACTGGCCGCGGTCGAGGACGACTGGTCGAGGTTCATGAAGGAACTGCACACCGACCTCAGCAAGCTGCCCGAGCAGGACTTCGCCAATCCGAGCTTGCTCGAGGAGTTGGTCGAGATCCAGACCGAGATCAAGATGGCCGAGGACGCGTTGTTGAAGAAGACGGCCGACATCGCGGTGCCGCTGGAGCAGTTGGGGGCCGAAATGGCCGAAGAGATCAAGACGAACCTGGAGAAATGGCTGCCGGATACCCCCGACCGCGAGCGCTGGAGCCAGGAGGAATCGCTCACCGATGAAGGCAAAGAGGCCCCCATGGCCGAACTGCCCGGCGAGTTGGAAGACCTCATCGGCGAGCTGATGGAAGAGGAGGAGGACCTGTTTGACGAGATGGAAGACGTCTCCAGCAGCGCCGCCGATTCGCTCGACAAAGGGGCCGGCTGGGACGTATCCGACGGGCCGATCTCCAACATGAGCGCCAAGGGGGCTACCGGCAACCGGCTGCCCAACACCAGCGAGATCGGCGGCCGCGCCGGCGAGGGACGCCAGGGAAAACCCAGCGGCGAGTTCGTCGGCGAAGAGGCGGTTGGCAAGGGCGGACGAAAGACGCCCAGCCGCCTGACCCCCGATCCGTACGTTCAGGGACAGATCAAAGACCACAGCCAGGACCCGACCGGCGGCGCTACCGGCGGGGGCAAGGAAAGCGGCCAGGGCGCCGAAGGATTGGAAGGGCCCTTGTCCCGCCGGCCGGGGCAACGCGACCTCGGGCGGCTGGCCGGAAAGCAGGCCGCCCTGCGAAACAGGGCCGAAGGCATCGACCTGCAATTCCAGGTGATGAATTTCCACCATACCGACCTGCAGAAGATGATCGAGCTGATGGCCCAGATCGAACGCGACCTGAAGGCCGGCCGCTATCAGAACGCCCTGCGACGGCGCCGGGTGCTGGTCGACGGACTGGGCAACGTCAAGCAATACCTGGAGGGCGAGTTCGAGGTCCGCCGCGACACCACGTCCAATCTGCCCACCGACGTCCAGAAGGAGTTGCTCGGCAGCATGCAGGACGCCTCGCCGGCGGGCTGGGAGCAGCTCAACCGACGCTACTTCCAGCGGCTCGCCACCGGAGGGGCCGAAGCGGCCGACCCGGACGCCGCGGGAGCCAGTCTGCCGACTTCCAGTTCGGACTAGGGGTTTACGTTGTGATTGCCAACCGTTTGCCAGCCCAGATCAAGAACAGCCGCGAAGCAGCGACAATCAATAGCTGCGAAGCGGCGACAGTCAATAGCCCAGGGCGTCAGCCCTGGGAATCCGGGTCAAGCGGTCTTCGGAAAGCCCCGAAGGGGCGACAGATGCCTTGTCGGGCCCTTTTCTGTCGCCCCATAGGGGCTGCGTCTAACTGTCGCCCCTTCGGGGCTTTGCCAGAAAGACGGGTTCCCTCGACCAGGGGCTTACGCCCCTGGCTATTCACTGTCGTCCCTTCGGGACTAAACCCTACTGTCATGCCAGTTCGCATTACGGTGATGGTTCTTCTCTTGCTGTCACTTTCCGCTTGCGGCGGACCTTCCGGCAGCACGACGGACCGTAGCGCGGACTCGGCCGAGCCGAAACGCCGAAGCGGCATGGCGCAGCAGCCCACCAAGACCCCTGCTCCGCCGGCAAAACGCGTTGCGGAGACACCAACACCGCCGACCACACCGACCGAACCGGCGACAGACAACGCCAGAAACTGGACCGGCCGCGACGGGCAACTGCTGGCCACCGCCGAATGGATCGACCTGATCGACGACAAGGTCTGCCTTCAGAAACCCGACGGCGCCGGTGTGGTCATCCCGCTGGAGAAGTTGTGCGAAGCGGATCAGCAGTACGTAAGAAAGCAGCTCAGTATTTATGAAAACAGTGCGGCAACGCCGAAACCGGACGAGCACCAAGAAGGGTCCCCTCAAGGCGGCTCCTCCGAGGAGCAAACGGCCGGGCCGGGCGCCTCCACCGTCGCAGCAACACCGCTTCCGTCCGTTTCGCTAAGCGAGCAAGTCGTGATCCCCTTCGACTTCCAGTCGAAGTTCGACGACGGCCGCTACGGCCGGATGGTCGGCGAGATGATCTGGAAGAGACTCGATCGCGAAGGCGGGTTCATCATCCCGGAAACCATGGTCGACGTCCGCGACACCTGCCGCAGCAACCACATCCATCCCACGCCCGAAACCGCCATGGCCGAGATGAAGAAACACGTCCGGGAGGATTTCTCAGCCCAAGTGGGTATTTGGGGAAGTGTGGAACGCGTGCCCGGGCACGAGTGGGACGTTTACGACCTGGTGATCAAGTGCGTCGATTTCGGCGCCGACCCCCAGCCGCGGGTGATCTACGAAAAGACGGCCCGAACCAATGCCGTCAGCGAGATCCCCCACCTCTACGTCAAAGAGATGTTCGACGCCCTCTATCGACGCGAGCCGCAACGGCCCCCGCCGCCCGATCCGATCGCCCAGCGGAACTGGAAGAAAAACCCCAACCTGGTCGTGGGCGACTTTCAGCAAGGCGCCGGCGACGTCCCCTCGGGCTGGGACGCCCAGTGGCAGGCCGGCGATGTGGACCAACGCCAACCGCTGGGCGCCACCATCCGCTGGACTGCCGAACCCGACGATCCCACCAACCGCGTGATCCGCTTCACCTTCAGCGCGGGCGTGGGCAACAGCTCGGGCGTGGCCTACTACAGCAAGTTCTTCCCGATCCGGCAGGGAGCCCGGTACCGATTTCAATGTCGCTGGCGGTCCGACGGTCCCAAGGCCAAGGTCTTCATCAAGTGTTACGACGAGGTGGGCACCGGCAACCGCCGCGAGTCGGAGTCCTCTGCGTCCGGCCCCGACGACTACCTCCCGCAACTCGGCCAGATGCGGGAGGTCTACCGCAGCCAGCAAAACCTCAAGGGCCCCAAGAACACCTGGAACACGCACACCGAAGACTTCACCCCCAAGCACACCCGGTACACCCCCCGCTTCGGCCGCGTGATGCTCTACGCCTACCTGGGCGGCGGCGTGGTCGAGTTCGACGGCGTGGTGGTCAAACAGATCCTTCCCGCGTCGCCCGGCGACGGCGACCAGCAGCCGCGCCATTCGCTCGAAACCAAAGTGACCGTCGAGCAAATGCAAGAGAACGAACGTCGCCCATCCAAGCAGCGCGCCCCATGAGGTTGCGTATAGTAGCCATCTCGCTCCGCGAGATGTAGCCCGAGACAGTCTGGGTTTTCAATGGCCACATCTCGCGGAGCGAGATGGCTACTGTACGCGCCGAATTCGGGAAGTAATTCCCATACGAGTCATAAGCAAGCAAAACCGCCGGAGTCATGCAACCTTGTTCGGAAAACGGTCGAGTCGCGGGCGAGCCATTGCCGGCGTGATTCTACCAGGGTAAACTGAGGGTCCTCGGACGTGACCTTGTGACCAGGAGTTTTCCCGCCATGAGACCCTTGTGCACCCCTACTCCATACGGTTTAAGACGGAGGAATATTCGATGCGTAATGGTACATGTATTCTTGCTTGGTTGTCGATGATCCTGGTTCTTCCGGTCGTTGTTCAGGCTGAGGTTTCGATGGAAAACTCCTTTCTGCACGTGACGGTTGATCCCCGGCAGAGCAGCTTCACGGTCAAATCGAGAGAAACAGGGCAAGTGTTTGTCGCCCATGCTCGGTTCTTTCGTGAAACCAGCTCGGCAAAGGTTGACGGTGTCTCGGATCCAACGTGGGGCAAAGGATCTGAAATCCTGGTCGAGCACAAGGACGGAAGCCGGTCATCACTGCGGCTCTTCCCCGGCAGCCCGTTTCTGAGAGTTCACACCTCCGTACGCAACTCCGGCAGCGAACCGCTGGTCGTCGAGTCGCTCGATGTGCTCGAGTTGGACGTCAGCCTGGGGAATCAGAAGCTGATGAGCTATGGGACCGGAGGACTCCGTGACCCCGCGAAAAGACAAGGCAGTTACAGCTTTCAGGCTTACGTCAGCGGGGACACGCGCAACGGCATGGTTTCTGCCTGGCTGACGCACGATCGCGGGGTGGGTGTCCTTTTTCCGGGCCCGCCATCTTCCCCGTCGGCTCCTGGCGTCGAACGCTATCCGCTTAAAGCCCAGATTGATTTTGGGCGTTTCCAGGTGGACCCGGGCCAGACACGCGGCACGGACACGCTGCTGGTCGGTTTCTTTGATGACGCACGACTGGGATTGGAGGCGTATGCGTCGTCGGTCGCCAGGCATTACGCAATCCAGCTCAAGCCCAAGCCGAACGTCTACTGCACCTGGTATCACGGCGGGGCCTCCAATCAGGAAAAGATTGCACAAAACACCCAGTTCGCGGAAGAGCATCTGAAGCCCTACGGCTTGAGTGTCATGCAGATCGACGACAAATGGCAGGCTCTACTGCCGGAGGACTTCAAACACGATGGAAAGATCCAGACCACCGGACCAATCAAAGTCTTCGTGGATACCCAGAGCAACTATTCAAAAGGCATGGCTCATACGGCAGAGAAGATCGCCTCGCACGGCATGGTGCCGGGCATCTGGTTCATGCCTTTCGCGGGCAATTTCAGGAACCCGTACTTCGACCCGGAGATCTTCGCGAAGAACCCTGACGGCACACCTTTTCATGATAGGCGCTGGTCCGGAACTTGCATCGACATGAGCAATCCCGAGGGCCGGGACTTTGTCCATCGGCGGGTGAAACGGATCTATGACTGGGGCTATCGCTACTTCAAGATCGACGGCATGCACACCGGAATGCCCTCCTACAATGTTTACGTGAACACCGGTTATCGCATTCAGGATTTTGGCAAGGCCCGGCTTCACGATCCCCAGGTAACGCTTGTGGAGGCCTATCGAAAGGGGCTGACGATTCTGCGCGAGGCTGCGCCGGACGTGTTTGTGCTGGGCTGTAATGTTTCGCAGAATATGTATTGCATGGGGCCCGCCTTCGGACTGATCGACGCCATGCGTATCGGTCCCGACAACGGCTCCGGTGGAAGCGGGAGTTGGCGTGGGGTAACCGTGGGCGCCTGGCACGGCAGCAACCTCTATTTCCTCAACGGACGCATTTGGCACAACGATCCCGACCCGGTTTACGTCCGAGAAGGAAGCCCCGTATCCTGCGTCCGCTGGATGTGCTCCTGGCTGGCCGTATCCGGCGCCATGCACACTTCGAGCGAGCAATATGGTGATTTGCCTCCCCAGCGACTTGAGATCCTCAAGCGATGCCTGCCCGGTCACGAACTGGCGGCGCGGCCGGTGGACCTCTTCGAGACGGACAAGCCGCGGATCTGGCTTGTGCAGAACAGCCGGCTCAATCTCGTGGGTCTCTTCAACTGGAAGGAAAAGGAGGCGGATGAGATCATCTACGATCTTGAGAGACTTGGCCTGGACGAATCGGCCACCTACGTGGCTTTTGACTTCTGGGAGAACAAGTTTGTCGATCCGGTAAAGGTAGCGCTGAAGCAGACCTTGCCGGCAGGGACGTGCCGTATCCTTGCCATGCGGCCGCAGGCCGATCACCCGCAGTTGTTGAGTACATCACGGCATATTACCCAGGGCTTGATCGATGTGCTTGACGAGAAATGGGATAGCGAAAGCAAAACACTGACGGGTAAGAGCAGGGTTGTCGGCAACGACCCTTACGAGCTGCGGATTGCCTTGCCGGCGGAAGGTTCCTGGAAAGTCGCCGGGATTTCCGCGGAAGGCGCCGGCATCAGGCTCGGTGAACTCGGCGGCCGAGGCGTTCGTGTGCTGATCGATGCCGCAGAAAGCAGGGAGGTGTCGTGGAGCATTGAGTTTTAGTCAGAGGAAAACCCCATGAACTTAGCGATTGTCCTGCTGATCGCCGCGCTCGGTCCGCCGGCGAAGGCCGAACTGCGGGCGATTCACCGGGCTGGGCAGACCTTTGTGGTTTTCCCCGAGGTCGACGGGCTCATCGAGAACAAGCAGGTCACCCGGGGTGAACTGAAGGCCGTGCTTGCCCGGCTCCAGCAGACGCGCCAGGCGCGCTATCGCGTCTACTACCACTCGGCACCGATCACCGCGGCAACACTGAACATGGACGAGGTGGTCATCGAGCGTTTTGCCGTCGAGCCGGGCAAGCCGCTGCCGCCGGGCGTCGGCCTCTACGTACACAGTCCGAAGAAGGCGGGCAAGGCCTATTACGCCGTGACGCTTACCGTCGACGGCCGCGAAGATCCTGCCACGTTGAAGGCCCTGGCAAGACCGGTGGCCGAGACCGTCGGGCCCGGTGAGCCTGTGTTGCAGGGCGAGGCGGACGCGCAGTTCGCCCCCCGGTTAGCTGGGCCGTCGAGGTGGGCTTCGAGGACAGTGTGGTTGTCTCCCACGGCTCGTTGGGGATCAGTAGAAAGCCGCCGTGCTGCACGTCAAAGTTTCCCCACCCTCCGATCACGCCGGCGTTGTTGATGGTGGTGGCCCAATAAAGCGCATCCCAGCCGCTGTTCGAAGTGATCTGCTTCTGTAGCTCGATCCTCTCGCCGTCGCGCCAAAGATAGGCGTGCCGTCAATTAGATCGACGGAAAGATCCCCCACTCCAGCTTCGGCAGTGTGCCACCGCCCCGCCGGCGGGCGTGGAGTCGTTGGGCTTCGCTCCTTGCATCTCGCGGACGCCCAGGCCGAACCACGCGCGGCTTTGCTCGGATTGGTCCAAGCGATGATGGGCCAACGCCAGCGGAAAGGCGCTGTTGCTCTTGGCGACGTCCGGAAGTTCGAACCGTCCCTCGATCCCCGCGGATCCAGAACATCACGGTCCACTTCGCCGACCTGGGAGTAGACCTATCGACGGGCACGGGGATGCTGGTGGCCAACATCACGGCCTCGGTGGCCCAGGGCCAAAGCGACCTCTACAGCGAGCGGAACAAGGCCATCGCCGCGCGGCTGCGGAAGATGAACCGGCCGACCAACGGCACAAAAAGACTCGGCTACAAGCTGGCCGGCAAGGGCAAGCACCGCTACTGGGTGCCCGACAAGGAGGAGCTGGGCATCATGGCGGAGATCGTCCGTCAGCGCGACGCCGGCGAGTCGTTCGAGTGGATCTCCGAGCACATCGAACGGCGGATGTGCGAACTGGACGGGCGGACCTACAAGAAGTCCGCGTTTTTCAAGCGCCAGTGGACCAAAGGAAAGTGCTGGCGGGCCTACCGGGCCTACCGGGCCTGGCAGGAGATCCAGGCCGAACAGGAGCGGCGACGAGCTTCCGATGACCATGATCCCGCCAGCAGCTAGATCCGGCCGGTCGGCCAGTTCTCGGACGGTATTTGGGCTGGCTCCTGCGGATCTACGTCAAAACCGATGAGGCTATGTGATTCTCAAGCTCGTGGGAGTAAGAGAATCAGGCCTTCTTGCGGTGCCTCAGAACCTACCGACTCCTCGACGCAATCGGAAACGTTGGCTGTGTCAAACAGACTTCAACGGTTCTTGCCGACCAGATTCTCGGCTTCCGGCCGCGGAGCGTTCTTCTCGTTGTCCCAATATGGCGAGAGCCGGCGCAGGTTCGCCACGACCTGGGGAAAAACTTCGATGATCCGATCCACATCGGCCTCGGTGTTGTAGCGACTGAAGCTGAAGCGGATCGAGCCGTGTGCGGCGGTAAACGGGACGTGCAAAGCCAACAACACGTGGGAGGGCTCCAGCGAACCCGACGTGCAAGCCGAGCCGCTTGACGCGCATATGCCCTGGCTGCTGAGTTCAAACAGCATTCCCTCCCCTTCGATGAAATGGCACGAGATGTTCGACGTGCCGGCCAGCCGCGGGGCCCCCTGCCCATTGACTTGCACGCAGGGAATGATCTTTTCGAAGGTCTTTTCCAGGCGGTCGCGAAGCTGTCGGATCCGCGGCTGGTCCACGTCGTGGTTCTCCATGCAAAGACTCTGCGCCTTGGCCAGGCCCACGATGTACGGCACGTTTTCAGTTCCCGCCCGGCGGCCGCCCTCCTGGTGCCCACCAATCATAAACGGTCGGCACGGTGTCCCCTTCCGCATGAAAAGGGCCCCGATTCCCTTGGGAGCATGCAACTTGTGACCGGAAAAGGAAAGGAGATCGACGTGCCGGTATTCGCCGCCAAGGTCGATAGGAATCTTGCCGACCGACTGGGTGGCGTCGGTGTGGAAAACGATCGTCGGGGCGGTTTCCTTTGTCAGCCGCGAAAGCTGCTCGATGGGAAAGATCACGCCGGTTTCGTTGTTGGCGTGCATGATAGTGACCAGCAGCGTATCGGGCCCCAGCGCGCGAACGAACTCGCCGACGTCGAGGTTTCCCTGGCCGTCTACGGGCAGGAAAGTGACCTTGTATCCGTTACGCTGCAACTCTTTGCAAACCTCCAACACGGCCGGGTGTTCTACTGCGGTGGTGATCACGTGGCGCCGATTCGGATTGGCCTTGGCCGTGCCTTGGATCGCCGCGTTGTTGCTCTCCGTGGCGCAGGAGGTAAACACGATCTCTTTGGGGTCGATATCGCCGAAGTGCCTGGCGATTTCCTGCCGGGCGCGGGCAACGACGTTGCCGGTGGCCTGGGCCGGTTCGTACATCGAACTCGGGTTGAAGTAATCCGCAGTGAAAAAGGGAACCATCGCCTCGTAGACCTCAGGCGCGACCCGAGTTGTGGCGTTGTTATCGGCGTAGACAAGATTCATCTATCGACCTTCGCTTCGTCATTCGTGCTTCGTCATTTTCTCAAACGTCAATCACGCGAATCCGTTCGTCCACCATGTCCTTCAACGTCTTTTCCACCATCATCTTCAGCGTCTGGTTGGCATTAGCACATCCGGCACAGGCTCCCTTGAGGACGCAGTAAACCAGCGTGTCCTTGATATCGACAATCTCCACGTCGCCACCGTCCCGCTTAAGCATGGGGCGGATGTACTCTTCCATTACCTTTTCCACACTCTTGCCGAACTGGTATGGCGACAGCGACGGTTCGGGCGGCTGGCCCGGGGACACGGCCGGGTGCGGCACGGCAGGCAAGATCTTCAGCTTTGCCGCGTCCTCGCCCCCGACCTCGTCCAACAGGTCCTGAAGACCTCCAGGGACGTGATGGCACGACATGCACGCCCCGCCGGCCTTGATCGACCCGGTGATGTCGGCGATGGTACGGAGATTGAGTTCCTTGATTTTTCGTCGAATATAGGGTTCGCTGAGGGAAAAGCACTTGCAGACGATACGTCCCTCGTCTTCCTGGCCGGCGTGCAGATCGACCCCCAGTGCCTCCAGGTCGACCCCTCGCTTCTGTGCCCAATTGAACACGGCCGATTCCAAGGCCTCGGCCCCCATCACCGAACAGTGGATCTTCTGCTGTGGCAACCCTTCGAGGTACTCGACGATGTCAGCGTTGGTGATCTTCAGCGCATCGATAGGCGTATATCGACCTTGTTCGATGATGGCGCAGAGGGCTTCGGAGGCGGCGATGGCCGAAGTGCACCCGAACGTCAGGTAGCGGGCCTCAACGATCACGTCCTGGGTAGGATCCGCCTCGCTCCGCTCGACGCGAAAACTAAAACGCAAGGCGTCGCCACAAGAGATCGAGCCGTGCTCACCCAGCCCGTCGGGATCCTTGATCTCTCCTAAGTGCGTGCCCGGCTTGCCATGCACCGCGTCCATGAAGAGCTGTTTCGTCTTTTCGCTATATTCCCAGGCCATGTCAACTGAATCCTCTCGACCGCCGCGGCGGTATTCTGTCCATAATTGCTAGCCGAAAGTCTGCTGCGGCCCGGGGGGAGGTGCCGCCGCGTACCTCGTCACAATAGCGTCCCACGGCCTTGCCGATCAGGCTTTTCAGGTCGGCATAGTCCATTTCCGCGGACATGCACTCCAGGACCATGGAGAAGGCCCCGGCTTGTTCGGCGGCCTTGGTGTCGGCGAGCAACTGTTCTCGATCGCCTTGTGTTTGCCTGCATGATAGCTCAAGAAAGGCAGGTCCACCACCAGTGCATGCTTGACCGTCCGGCCTACCATCTCTGCATGGTAGGCCATCTCGTCCAGAGTGACCGGTCAGCCGGTGTCCTGGTCCAGCGATTCTTTGTAACCCAATCGGGTGGTGATGTCGGCCGATCGGTCCACGATCAATGCCTCGCCGCACAGGCCTCTGGGAACCCACTCCAGCTACAATGAATGCATCGCGAGCAACTCGTCTACGGCTTCCTCAGCGGAGTCGTGGTTCGCGGAGGGGCCTGGCATTTTGGCTACTTGCTGCGGGCTTGCCGGACCGACTCGTCGCGCTACAATTCGATGGGCCAACAGCCCAATCGCAAGGGCCGCGCTGGCCTTTTGGGCCGGCAGCGGCTTACTCGCACGAAAGGAAAGATGATTTAGGAGGTAAACGATGGCTACCGCCACAGAAACTCGAACCACTGCCGAAATTCGGCACACGGAGTGTTTTATCGGAGGGCGCTGGGTTCCCGCGTCTGACGGAAAGACGTTCCCCACCCTGAACCCCGCCACCGAAGAGGTGATTGCGGAAGTTGCCGAGGCCGCGGCCGACGACGTGGACAACGCGGTCCGCGTCGCCCGCGAAGCGCTGGAAGAAGGCCCCTGGTCTCGGATGGACGCCCGGGATCGCGGGCGGCTATTGTATCGTTTCGCCGACTTGGTCGAACAAAACGGCGAGGAGCTGGCGTCGCTGGAGACCCTCGACAACGGCAAGCCGATTCGCGATTCCCGGGCCGTGGACGTACCCTTGGTCTTAGATTGCCTGCGCTATTACGCTGGACTCGCCGATAAGATCGAGGGCTCGACGATCCCGGTCCGGGGAGACTATCTCGTTTACACGCGGCGCGAACCGGTGGGAGTCGTCGGGCAGATCATTCCCTGGAATTTCCCCATGCTGATGGTTGCGTGGAAGTGGGGCCCTGCCCTGGCGGCGGGATGCACCGTAGTGCTCAAACCGGCCGAGCAGACGCCGCTGAGCGCGCTTCGGCTGGCCGATCTCGCCCAGGAAGCCGGTTTCCCCGACGGCGTGATCAACGTGGTCCCGGGCGACGGGCCGAAGACCGGCGCAGCCCTGGTCAAGCATCCGGGCGTCGACAAGATCGCCTTCACCGGCGAACACAAGACCGCGCAACTGATCATGCGCGACGCGGCGGAGACCATCAAACGCCTTGCCTTCGAGTTGGGCGGAAAGAGCCCGAACATCGTGTTTGCCGACGCCGATCTCGACGCGGCCGTCGACGGTGCACACGCCGCGCTGTACTTCAACCAGGGACAGTGCTGTTCGGCCGGAAGCCGTCTGTTCCTGGAAGACTCGATCCACGACGAGGTGCTGGACAAACTCGCCCAGCGCAATCGCGCCTGCCGGGTGGGCGATCCGTTTGACCCCCAGACCGAGCAGGGGCCGCAGATCGACGAGCCCCAGTTCGACAAGATCATGCACTACATCGACCGCGGCCGGCAAGAGGGGGCCGAGTGCCTCACCGGCGGCCGGCGCCATGGCGATCGCGGCTACTTCGTCGAGCCGACCCTGTTTGCCGGCGTGACCGACCAGATGTCGATTGCCACGGATGAGATCTTCGGCCCGGTACTCGCGGTGCTGAAGTTCTCGGACGTCGACGAAGTGGCACGCCGGGCGAACCAGACGTGCTTCGGTTTAGCGGCCGGCATCTGGACGCGCGACGTCAAGAAGGCGCACCGCCTGGCCGCCAAGATCCGAGCCGGCACGGTCTGGGTGAACTGTTATCAGGCCTTCGACACGGCGGCCCCGTTCGGCGGATTCAAGATGTCCGGGATCGGCCGCGAATTGGGTCGGCAGGCCGTGGAGGCCTACACCGAAACGAAAACGGTCTGCGTGAATCTGGGTTGATGCGCCCCAAGTAAGAATCGACGTCCTCACCCGACGCCGGTTCTCGGTGCCGGCCGCTCGTTTGTCGTCAGTAGCGTTAGTGTCCCATCAGAATCCGCTTGGAGTACGGCCGGCAATTTGCGGCTCTGAGCCCACTTTTGGCAACTGAGACTGGCCCGATAGAGGTCAACATGAATACAATTGTCGCCAAATGGCTTCACACGTTCCGGATCCCTACGGGAGGGCTTGATCTATGTCCAGACTCGTTTCATTTGCGCTGCTGGGAGGACTGATCGCGGCGGTCGGTTCGGTATTTGCCGCTGCCGAAAAGGGAAAGAAGGAAACTCCACCTGCCTTGGCGTTCAAGATGAAATCGCTCGACGGCAAGCCGGTCGATCTCAGCAAGTACCAGGGCCAGGTCGTGATGGTGGTCAACGTCGCCAGCAAGTGCGGTTTGACGCCGCAATACGAGCAGCTTCAGGCTCTGCAGAAGAAGTATTCGGAACAAGGACTGGCAATCCTCGGCTTCCCTTGCAATCAGTTCGGCCGGCAGGAGCCCGGCACGGCAGCCGAGATCGAGAGATTCTGTCGCGTGAACTTCGGTGTAAAATTCGACATCTTCGCCAAGGTCGAGGTCAACGGCGACGGGGCCTGTAAGCTCTACAAGCATCTGACCTCGCTCGACACCAAGCCGCAAGGCGCCGGTAAGATCCAGTGGAACTTCGAGAAGTTCCTTATCGGCCGCAACGGCGAGGTCGTGGCCCGTTTCGCGCCTCGCACGAAGCCGGACGACCCTAAGGTGTTGAAAGTGATCGAGAAGGAACTGGCCGGAAAGTGACGCCCCCATTCCCTTGAACGTTCGCAAAGGAGACCTTATGAACCACGTTAAACCGACCGGCTCCGATCCACGGCGACTTGCGCCGCCGGTCCCTCGGCGGGAGTTTCTCCGAACGGCCGGCGCCTCGGCGGCCGCACTGGCCACCGCGGGGTGGATTCGGCCCGCGCGGAGTGAAGAGCCGCGTCGGCGGCAGACTGCAGAGACCGTCGTCGAGCGGCTTTACGGTTCCTTGACCGACGCCCAGAAGCAGGCCGTGACCTTCAGTTGGGACCACGTCCACAAGGACTGGGGTCTGCTGCGGACGCGGGTGGGGGCCAACTGGCGGATCACCGAGCACCCGATCCACAGCGATTTCTACACGACCGAGCAGCAGCGGATGATCCGCGAAATCTTCGAGCACATCGTGCATCCCGACTGGGTCGGCCGCTTCGACAAGCAACTCAAAGACGACGACGACGGCTTTGGAACGAATCAACGCATCGCCATCTTCGGAACCCCCGGCTCGGGTAACTTCGAGTTCGTGCTCACCGGCCGGCACATGACGATCCGCTGCGACGGCAATTCGGCCGACCACGTGGCCTTCGGCGGGCCCATTTTTTACGGCCACGCGGCCGGTGGGTTCGTCGAAAAGCCGCACCACCCGGGCAACGTCTTCTGGCACCAGGCCGAGGCAGCCAACGGCGTCTACAAGATGCTCGACGGCAAACAACGGAAACAGGCACTGGTGAAGAAATCACCCGCTGAAAACGCGGTCGCCTTTCGCAATGCCGACGGTCGGTTTCTCGGCGTCCCGGTGGCTGAAATGAGTTCGGACCAGAAGGCGCACGTCCAAGAGGTGCTGCGGAAGTTGATCGAGCCGTATCGGCAGTCGGACCGTGATGAAGCGGCCGCGTGTCTCAACGCCCAAGGCGGTCTGGACAAGTGCCACTTGGCTTTCTTTCAGGATCGCGATCTGGGCGACGACGGCATCTGGGACGTTTGGCGGCTGGAAGGACCTGCGTTTGTCTGGCACTTTCGCGGCAGTCCCCACGTACACACCTGGGTCCACCTGGCGGACGATCCGTCGGTGAAGCTCAACGCGTAGTATGCTGGTCGCCATGGGAGAACGCACGATGAGAGCCACCGGCGGGTCTTTGCTTCTAGCGGCGATGTGCGGTCTGCTGTGGGCGTCGCCTCCTGCTCGCAAAGCCTCGTTGCCGGCTCGTTCAGCCGAGGGCGACTGGCCGCAATGGCGCGGGCCGCATCGAGACGGCATCTCGCGGGCAACCGACCTGTTGGACTCTTGGCCCGAAGGAGGACCGGCACCATCCGTTGGACGGTCCGCAGCGGTGAGTTGCTGGAGAACGAATATGGCAACGGCCCTCGGGCCACACCCACCGTCGACCGGGGCCGTGTCTATACGCATGGAGCTACCGGATCGCTGTTGTGTCTCGACGCCGACACCGGTGAGAAGATCTGGGGGCTGAACTCGCTCGAGAAGTTCGGCGCCGAGAACCTGGACTTCGGTTTGTCGGCCTCGCCGCTCGTTGTGGGCAAGATGTTGGTGGTTGTGGTCGGCGGTAAAGACGGAAGATCATTGGTGGCGCTGGACAAAACCAGCGGGGAGGTGCTCTGGACCAGCCTGAGCGACAAGGGGGGCTACTCCACGCCGTTGCCGATCGAAGTCGACGGCGTGCGTCAGATGGCCGTGCTCACGGGCCAGGCCATCGTCGGAGTGTCCGAGGTCGACGGCCGAGAGCTGTGGCGGCGTCCGTGGATCACGAACCTGGACGCCAACGTGGCCACGCCGATCTACCACCAGCGGCGACTGTTCGTTGCTTCCGGCTACGGTACCGGGTGTGCGCTGCTCGAGCTGTCGGCCGACGGCGATGCCGCTACGGCCGAAGAGCTTTGGGCCAGCAAAAACATGAAAAACTACTTTTCCACGTCCGTGCTCTTGGACGGTCATCTGTACGGTTTCAACAACACGTTGCTGACGTGCATGGATTTTGCCACGGGCGAAGTGCGCTGGCGTCAGCGCGGCTTCAACCGCGGCTCCGTGCTGGCCGCCGATGGCAAGCTGATCATCCTCGGCGAACGAGGCACGTTGGCCTTGGCCGAGGTTTCGGCCGAGCAATACAAGGAGATCTCTCGTGTGGAGGAGATCCTGGAGGCCCAGACGTGGACCGTTCCCACCCTGGCCGACGGAAGGCTGTATCTGCGCAACGAAAAGGAAATGGTGTGCCTGAAAGTAGGTCCCGCTCGCCGAGCGGGACCAGGTGGAGAGGATTGACCGTGCGATCTATGTTGACTATGCTAACCATAGTGTCCATCGGGACCAGCATCGGACGGATAGCACCACTGAGTTTTCCGAAGGGCTGAAACTGAATCGATGATAACCCCACTCGGGTCCGGCTCGGCGAGCCGGACCTACGGAGCCTGCCATGCCGGAGACGATTGCGTTCTGGCGGGGGCGGCTGCCGCATTGGGAGGTTGAGGACGGGCGGTACTTCGTCACGATTCACCTTGCCGGCGAGATCCCGAGGGAGGCGTCGGACAGAATCCATGCCATGGTGGCTGGGCTGGAAAAGAGTGATCCCGACGCTCGTCTGAAGGTCCAACGACTTGTCTTCAAAGAAATGGAAGCCTGGCTGGATCGGACGGGAACCTCCCGGCATTTGCACGATTCAAGAGTTGCTCAGATGGTCACTGACGCCATCGCGTTCCGCGGGCAACAGCGAACCTGGCACGTGTTCGAGTATGTCATCATGCCGAATCATCTCCACCTGTTCTTCCAGATGATCGAAGGACGTCTCAAGGCTGTATTAGAAGGCTTCAAGCGCTGGACGGCACGCCGTGCGGCCGAGGTTCTCAGCGTCGACGGCGGTCCTTTCTGGCAGCGAGAATGGTTCGATCACTGGTCTCGCTCCGACGAAGAGGACGAGAAGATCATCAACTACATCCGCCACAATCCCGTCAAAGCCGGCCTGGTGAAGCATTTCACCCAATGGCCGTATGGGTCATGGTAGGTCCCGCTCGCCGAGCGGGATCAGCGTAATCTGAGAGACCAACGTCCAGAGCAGTCCGTCACAAAATGCAAACCAGTCCGGCACGGGCAAACCTTGCCCACCGTCACCCGGGTCCGGATGCGGGGTCTACGGGGTCTACGGGGTCCGGCTCGGCGAGCCGGACCTACGGAAAATACCGACTCAGCGTTTTTTCGGAAGGCGGGCGGGTGACCAGTGAGACGAGGACTAGTGCCGCGGCCGCGGCGGTGAAGATGGCGGCCACCGGCATCATGCCGAGAAAAAGATACTCGCGATTGGCGCCGAAGTCGGAGGCCCGAAACAGCACCAGCCAGACGATCGCCGTGGTCAACACCGACGCCATGGCTCCGGACTTTGTCGCCCGTTTCCAATAGAGGGACGCGAACACCAACGGGAACAAGCTGGCAAAGCCGCTGAAGCACCACACGCCGAGCGTGAATACCGAGCGAGGCTCAGCCAAGGAACACAAGTAGGCGATGACCACCACCGCCAGGATAAACAGCCGCCCCAACAGGACCTGCTGTTTGTCGTTGAAACGGTCCTTGCCGCAGTAGTGTAGCACGACGTCGTGTGTGAACATCGTCCCGATGCATAGAAACTGGCTGTCCAGCGACGACATGATGGCCGCCAGGATGCCCACGGTCAGCAGCCCGGTCAGGTAGGGGTTGGTCAACTTGGTTACCATAATCCCCAGCACGGCGTTAGGATTCTTCAACCCCGGCGGCACGACCGGCTGACCACCGAACACGGCCGACGAGGCCCACACGCCCAGCAGGACGCACGGCGCCCAGACGATCAGGATGAACAACGGGTGCAGGATCACCATCGGCCGGAACGTCTTGGCGCTCTTGGCGGTCATCCAGTGCTGGAACAGGTGCGGAAACATGGCCACCGAAAGCGGAATGAACGCGTAGGTGAGGAATCGCAGGTGGCTAATGTGTCCCGGGTGCTGTGCGTCGACCGGCCCGCGGACCAGCAGGTCGGGCCGTTTCCCGGCGACGGCCTCGGACGCGGCCTGCAAGCCGCCCAGTTTGCCGGCGATGACCATGAACGTGATCACGCCCAGCGCCATGAAGACGCAGGTTTGTAGGGCGTTGGCCCAGGCCGTGCTCCGCAGTCCCCCGCCGAACACGTAGATCAACACCATCGAGCAGATCATCGCCGAGGCCAGATGATGGGGAATCCCGCCGCCGGTGGCCGCGAACCATGAGGGAGCCGCCCCGGCGGTAACCTTCTCGATCGTGGCCCCGCCGGCAAGAATGCCGATCAGCAGGTAAGGAATTACCAGACCGACCAGGATGGGAAACAACAGCAGGCCCAGCGTCGGACTTTCAAAACGGTCGCGGTAGTACTGGATCTGCGTGGTGAAACCGAATTGCTTGCCGAGCTTCCACAGCTTCGCACCGATCAGAAAGAAACAGGCCGAATGAATGATACCCGACCACGACGCCATCAGGCCGTAGACCCCGATCCCTTTCTGGAACGCCTCGCCGGTGCTGCCGACCAAGGCGAAGGCGGTCATCGTGGTCCCGAAGACCGACATCACCAGCAGGAAGGGCCCGATGGTACGGCTGGCCAGAAAAAAGTCGCCGGCCGTGTGCCGCGAGTGTCTGACGTGCGCGTGACGGGCCAGCCACAACAGCAGAGCGAGGTAGGCGATGATGATGACTGCGGGGATCACGTTGAAGGGTCCTTTTCTTCGAACGACTCCGGCCAGGCACGGAAAACGGCCCAAATCCACAGGATGACAGCGGCCAGCGAGATCAGTACGTGGTAGCCCAGCCCCACCGGCAGAAAGCCGAAGAGCAACCGCCCGTCGTCCCAGAACCACCAATCGTGGTGAAGGACCATCAGGGCAGCCAGGGCGATCCAGAACAGGGTGCGTTTCATGCGTTGGTCCTCACGTCGTCGCGATGTGTTGCCGTTCGAACATCTGTATCAACAGCGGGCTCAAACGGCTCGCGCTGAAACGCCCGCTGTTGATACAGGTGCTCGAACAGGTTGCCTTCGTGGGGCTGGTCCCACTGGATGACCGTGGTGGGAATCGGCCCCAGATTCAATCGGCCAACGTCGCACCGGGCCATCAGCGCCGCTAACAGCGATTCGTCTTCGGTCAAAGCGGTGACCGCCAGGCTAGATCCCAAAGTGTCCAACAGGGCTTCGCCCGGCGTTTCCACTAGGCTGACAAACGGGCATAGGTACTCTTGATTGGCCAGCGGATGGTCGGCGCGGTGGCAGTAGATCACCGTCGGCAGCAGGTAGACGCCGCCCTCCAACTCGACCCCGCGGGGACCGTGGCGAAGCCGGGCCGAAAGGCCCTCCGCGCCGCCTTGGGCCAGGCCGCGCTGGATGGCCGCGTCGATGCCCCGGGCGATCGCCGGATCGGGAAATGCGGCCAGCAGCGCCTCGGGGTCATCGCGTGGCCGCGGAACCAGCCGGGAAAGCCGTTCGGCCAGCGCCTCGGCCAACTCACGCCCGTGAGATGCGGTGCGAACGCTCGAAGCGTTAATACACGAGCGGCCCCCGTTGGCGGCCACCGACGTGACGATCAACTCCAAATGGTCGCACCACGACGGCGACCGGCCCGGACCTAACACCACCTTGCTGTATCCCGGTCCGTGGATCTCCACGCGCGGGTCATTTAGCCAAGGACGGACAGTCGGCCCGGCGCCGAAGACCATCGAGGCCCCACAGCGGCGCAGGATCACGCCGGCCCCGTCGTGCCCGCAGGGATAGAAGCCCAGCGCGGAGTCGGGGAACCCGCCGGCGCGCAACGCCGCCATGATTCGCAGCGGCGTCCATGGCTCGCGACCGCCCGGCTTCAAAGCCAGGGGCATTTTCAGCGCCACCGCGGGCAGCCACAACGCGTGAACGCCGGGCGAGTTGGCCGGCAACACCGCGCCAAATCGCCGGGCGCGGGGCGCATAACTGACCGTGTGTCCGCCCAGCCGTCCGTGACCGGCGTCTAACGTGCGGAGGTCCAGCCCTCCGGTCAATCCGTCGAGGATTTGGCCCATGTTGGCCATGGCCGCCTCGATCTTCCGCATGTTTTGCCGGCACAGCGTGTAGGGCAGTCCGGTGGTCGCCGACACCGCGGCAACGAACTCGTCGGGCGTCTGGCCGTATTGCCCGGTGTGAGGGTCGCCCAACGGCAACTCCGAGTCCATAAAATGCGTTGCGGCCCGTGCCAGACACTCCAGAATCTCCGCCGATCGAAGCGGCTGCAACTCGGACCACGCGTCGCGCAACAGGTCGCGCGAAATCAGTCCGGGATTGGCCTGACTGACTTCGGCGACCGGCTCGCCGGAGGCGTAATCGGTCAAGCGGAGCGTCTCCTTGCTGTAGTAGTCCCGGCCGGCACGGAGGATGGGTACACGCAGCATCAATACACCCCCACGACCACTTGATTCTCTTCCATGCCGAACGGCCGCACGTCGCCCACGCCGTCCCACGGATACTTCGGGACCGGCCGCGTGCGAATCGCCTCGTCACGCTCGAGGAAACCTGGCATGAAGAACTCTTTGGTCAACGTGGTCAGCTTGACCCGGCCTCGTCGGCCGTAATCCACCACACGCTGCGGATGCTCGGGATCGACCACCCGCAGCACGGCCCTCGGCTGCGGCGCATGGTAGATGACCAGGTAGTCGTCGGCCGGATCGAACGGCTTGTGGCAGGCCAGTCCCATCAGCGTATTGCCGTAAGTCGGGGCGAACTCGGCGCCCTCGAGCAGCTCCTCCCGGGCGAACCGGTGGAACTGCCGGGTCATCTCGGTACCGCCGCAAAACACGCCCCGGATGCCCACCTGACGCAACGAGACTTTCTCGCAGAGTGCCTCGAGCAGTTTCGGGGTCGTGAACATGCATTGGATGTCATCGTGGGCCCTAAGCAGCGTCAGGGCCTGTTGGATGACATGTTCCTTGTAGTCCTCCAACACGTCGAGTTGCCCTTTCTTGATCAGGCGGATCACCCAGCGGGGGTCCATGTCGATGCAGAAGCAGATCCCGCCGCGAACCTGCGCCAGGTGTTCGATGGCCAGCCGCAGCCGCCGCGGTCCGGAGGGGCCCAGCATCAGCCAGTTCGACCCCGGGGGAAAGCCCTCGTCGCTGATCGTCTCGCTGAACATCGAATAGTCGATGCGGAAGTCCTCGACGTTGACTCGGCTCTTGGCATCGCCCGTGCTGCCGCCGGTCTCGAACACGTAGACCGGCCGATCGGCCAGTCCCTTGGGCACCCAACGCCGCACCGGACCACCCCGCAGCCAGTCGTCCTGAAACAGGCCGAAGCGGTCGAGGTCCGCCAGGCCGTGGATCTCTTCGCGGGGGTCCCAGTCGAGCCGCTCGGCGAACTCCAGCCAGAAAGGGCAGCCGGTCGCCGGATCGAAGTGCCACCGGACGACCTCGCGCGTCCAGGCGTCCAGTCGGCGGCCTGCCTCCTCGACGCGGGCCTGAAAGTCGACGCCTTGTGCTTGCTCCACCGCGTCCATCAGTTCACCTCATTCATGTCGCCACGGGCCCCCTTTTCAATGGCGAACAGTTTCTCGCGATTGGTGATGTAGAGCACGCCGTTTGCCGCCACCGGAGTAGTGTAAACACAACTGCCCATATCGGCCTCGAAAAGGACCCGTTTCTCGCGCCCCACCTGGAACACCACCACTTTGCCGTCCTCATCGCCGAGCAGCACCTTGCCGTCGACCACGTAGGGCGAACTCCAAACCGCGGCCAGCATGTCGTGGATCACGGGCGTGGCGATGATATTGTTGCGGGTGCCATGGCCGCCGAGCTTCCAGACGGAATCGGCCGGGTTACACTGGAACGTCCACAACAGCTTGCCTGTCTTCGGCTCGACGCTGTAGAGACGACCGTCGCCGCCGGGAAACACGGCTTGCTCGGTCCCGCCGATCACACCGCATGCCGGACTGGACCACTGGCCGTGCAGGATGTTCTCACCCGGATCGTCGCGCTCCCAGACGACCTTGCCGGAGCGTTTCTCCACGGCAATGAAGCTGGGCGCCGCCGGGACGGGCAACTCCTTGTGTCCTTCGTCGACGCCGTTGCTGGTGACAAGGTAGATTAACTCGTCGTCGAACGTCGGCGCTGTGCCGCCGTCGAGGTCCACGCGAAACTTCATCCTGTACCAGCGGTCCGGGTCCCATGGAAACTCGATGCTTTTCTCGAATCGCGGCCCCGGAACCCACGACATCACCCGCAGCCGCCGAACGTTCCCGAAAAGTTCCAGCCGGTATCGGGCGTTGATCAGTCCCACGTCGCCGCGGCGACGCCGTTGCTCAGTGCCCATCACGTCGGCCGCGACCGTGTAGCCCGTGTTCAACGGCGGCGTGATGTAGACCCGGGAACGATTGAATTTCGGGCCCCGATCGTCGGCCAGCTTCTTGAGCACCTTGGATCCGCCGGACGTCTCGATGGCGTGCTTCGCCTTGCTCACACCGATCCACCAACTGAGCATCTCGCCTTCGCCGTACGACTCGAAGTCCTCGAAGATCGGCAGCTCGGGCACGATCCGCACCCGGGCCGTCGCGCTGAGGTCGCCGAGCCGGGCGGAGACCGTGCCGACGCTCCCACCCGGACCGGGCGCGGTGAAATATCCGGCGCCGTTGATCGCCCCGTCGGCCGGACTGGTCGACCACTGCGGCTTCAACCGGCCGAGCAACCGCCCGCCGTCGTCAAAGCCTGACGTACTGAACTGCACCTTCTGGCCCGGTTTGACGAGCACCTCACAGGGACGAATCTGGATCACCTGTGGTGCAGAAGGGTCGGCCGGCGATTCTTCCGCCACAGCCGCCGCCTCGACCGTTGCCGGCACAGCATCCCTCGCTGCCGGCGGCACAGCGTCCCTCGCTGCCGGCGGCACAGCGTCCCTCGCTGCCGGCGGCACAGCGTCCCTCGCTGCCGGCGGCACAGCGTCCCTCGCTGCCGGCGGCACAGCGTCC
>SDBV01003668.1_pt1 | contig 22440 bp, 19 predicted proteins | sample 2277081 | NCBI WGS metagenome assembly SDBV01 (sample SAMN10402039, study PRJNA504765) | marine sediment metagenome | isolation source: marine sediment core GS10_PC15, 223 cmbsf | place: Arctic Ocean: Southern Knipovich Ridge | collected 2010 | reverse complement strand
GCTGCAATGGGGGTCCTTATTTTGCTGGCTCAATATTCATGGGTCTCATTTGTTGTCGATTTACGCCATCATAGCTCCGCGTGGCAGTGGGTCAACTCCATGAGCCGAACCGGATAGGCACTTTCTTTTATTTGCTGAGATTGTGGAATCGATGCAATTACAACCGCAGCGCCTGAGCGCTTTTGATCGAATGGTAAAAAGTTTGCCTATGTGCCTGGTTCTCTATTCTTTCGGACTTGAGCATATACCGGACGTTCGTCAGGCTATCCTGAAAGATTTATCCAACTCCCTATTTTAATAAAACCGGTAATTTACCCGACCCCCTGTTTAATATGGTAAGTTTCATTCATGCAAGCTGATGGATCGGTTAAAGCTAAAAATTGCCTCCAGGCGCTCTATGGTCGAATTGATAGCGCATGCCGGCTAGGTGGCGGCCATGTTCGGCTCGTTTGCCTTCCTCGCTTACCGGACGGTAGAGGGGTCGATAGGCCTGGGTGATCTGGTTATGTACTACCAGGCAATTCAACGAGGACAGGGTTTTCTACAGGAAGTTCTAACAGGTTTGGCCGGTCTGTATGAGAACAATCTGTTTCTAACGAGTCTATACGAGTTCCTCGACTTGAAGCCGAAGGTTGTTGATCCCTCCGTACCCAGAGCCGTCCCGCGTCCTTTCGAAAGCGGTATTTCCTTTGAGCGGTTGAGCTTTCAATACCCTACCGGGACTCAAAGGGTGCTGGAAGACATAAACCTGTCTGTTGGACCCGGAGAAATGGTGGCCCTGGTTGGGGAGAACGGGGCGGGAAAAACCACCCTGATAAAACTGTTGTGCCGTTTTTACGATCCGACGGAGGGTAATATTACCCTGGACGGCATTGACTTACGCGATTTCCGTACTTCAGAGTTTCGCCGGCAAATAACTGTGATTTTCCAGGATTATGCCCAGTACTTCTTTTCCGGCAGAGAAAATATCTGGTTTGGCAACATTGATCAGCCGCCTGATAATGAAAAGATTTTGCGGGCCGCACGTTTATCGGGAGCGGATGATTTTTTATCATCCCTGCCAAAAGGCTATAAGACCATCCTGGGCAAATGGTTTGAGAAGGGGGAGGAACTCAGCACCGGACAGTGGAAGAAAGTGGCCCTGGCCCGGGCTCTGCTCCGAGAGGCGCCGATTATTATTCTGGATGAGCCCACCAGCGGCATGGACCCCGGGTCCGAATCCAGGTTGATTGAAAGGTTCAGAGAGCTCGCCCAGGATCGGAGCATATTCCTGGTAAGCCATCGAATGTCTACGGTCAGGACTGCGGATCGGATTTACATGATGAAGGATGGCAGAATAGCCGAGAGCGGGTCACATGAGGAGCTGATTGACCGCGGTGGGGATTATGCCCGCATGTTTGAGTTTCAAGCCAGGTATTTCAGGTGAAAACTATGTCCTCTGAGACGCTACTTACTCATACTTTACCGGTAGCTATACGGCCTGAGATTGAGCTGCTTCTCTCATGTGCCCGTACCCGTCTGGATAACCAGGGAGTCGAGAGAATCAATGTACTGATCCGGGAAGAACTGGACTGGGCTTACCTGGTGGAACTGGCCGGCAATCATGGGTTGATGCCTCTGTTATACTGGAACCTGCACACAGCCTGCCCTCAAGCTGCACCCGGCGACATTCTGAATCTGCTTAGAGGCTTTTTCCATAATAATGCTCGACGCAATCTTTTCCTGAGCGGAGAACTGCTCAAGCTTTTAGAGATGCTGAAGAGGGAGGGTATCCCGGCTATTCCCTTTAAAGGACCGGTTTTGGCTGATTCCGTTTACGGCAACCTGGCCCTCCGCTCGATATGGGACCTTGATATCCTGGTTCACAAGCATGATGTCTTGAAGGTTAAATCAATGCTCCTGGCCCAAGGGTACCGGCCGGAGAACAAACTCGGCATTATCGGGGAGACGCTTCATCTATGGTTGAACTGCGAGTACAATTTCGACCGGGATCATGACAATCTTCACGTAGAAATACACTGGCGTATTGTTCCGGGATACATCCGCGCCCGGATCGATTATGAGGGCTTGTGGGAGCGTTCTATATCGCTGCCGTTTGTAGGCGAATCGGTGCCCAGTCCCTCGATGGAAGATCTTCTCTTGATCCTCTGCCTGCACAACGGCGCCAAGCATCACTGGCAGCGGTTGAGCATGATATGCGACCTTGCCGAGTTGATCGGCAGCTATCAAGGAATGGACTGGGAATGGGTTTTGGAGCAGGCTAACCGGCTTTCCATCAGGCGGGTCTTATACTTGAGTCTTCTTATGGCCAGGGATTTAGCGGATGCCCGGCTTCCACAGGAAGTTGTTGAAGAAGCGTTGCGGGATCCGGTCGTAGAATCTTTAAAGATCCAGATACAGGAAGGGTTATTCACTGATGGGAAAGACCCCGCCGGGAGTCTAAGAACTCATACCGCCTACATAAGGATGCGGGAAAACTTGGGTGACAGACTGCGCTATCTGCCCCATATAATCGATGAAGCAGTTACCCCCTCCGATAAGGAGGAAAAGCTCTTGTCCCTGCCGCAATTTTTCTACTTTCTGTACTACCTGATAAGGCCGATACGGTTAATTATAAAATATATAGGTATTCTGATTAAGGGTCAGCTATAAGTACGAGAAGATCAGGCTAGATATGGAGAATCCTCAATTTTCGGATTGCCTGATGGTTGCTTCTTATAGATTATAATTTAATGGTTTTCAATATAATATTTGAAGATCTCAGAAAAAATGAATAGATTGCCGATTCTGCCTGTATCAAGACTCTTTTCAATCTACAACGGGAAAAGGGCATAGAGTACAGAGCCCTGCAGTATGGTATCAAAGGATTTTTCTATAAGCATGAAAGCCTGGAGCTTTTGCAGAATGCTATAACTTCAAATATCAAAACTATCATACCGGTTCATTTATTCGGACAGATGGCAGATATGGACCCGATAATGAAAATAGCGAAAGATCATGGCCTTTTTGTGGTTGAGGACGCGTGCCAGGCTCATGGCGCTGAATACAAAGGCAAACGTGCAGGCTCAGTTGGTTATGCAGGCTGTTTTAGTTTTTACCCTGGTAAAAACCTTGGTGCGTATGGTGAAGCCGGCGCCGTGGTGACTAATGATAGAGAGATTGAAAGAAAGATACGAATGCTCCGTGACCATGGTCAGCCAAAGAAATATTATCATGATGTTATAGGTTTTAATGCCCGGATGGATGGAATTCAGGGCGCTGTTTTATCAGTAAAATTAAGGCACCTTGAAGAATGGAATAATGCTCGGAGAAAACATGCAGAAATATATAATGAGGCACTGGGTTCTCTGTCACTTGTTTCTACTCCACATGAAGCAGATTACAGCAAACATGTCTATCACATTTATGCAATCAGAGTTAAAGAAAGAGAAGAACTGATTGGAATATTTCAGTCAAGTGGTATCCAATTTGGGATTCATTACCCTATTCCGTTACATTTGCAGCAGGCGTACAAATCACTGGGCGTTCAAAAAGGCAGTCTTCCTGTTTCAGAGAAATTGGCTGAAGAATTCCTTTCTCTTCCCATGTTTCCGGAACTTACAGGGGAGCAGATCGTTACTGTTACTGATACTATAAATGCATTTGCGTAGAGCTATTGTCACTGTGGCTAGCAGGTTGGCGATGATGAAAACAGTAAATGGTGTAATCGATGTTACACACCAAAAAGTATCCATAGGCAAAATCAAACAAAACTTCAGAATTGTAGCTTTGTCGGATATTCATGCACGAACTCTTTCTCTTTCTGTTGAGGAGCTTGTCAGTCTTGTAAACAAAGAGGACCCGGACATATTCATTCTTGTAGGAGATATTGTCGACAGAGGATCAACGGAGCGTTTTGTAGATAACTTTCGTTCAATACAAGCAAAGAAAGCCAAGTTGGCGGTGCTAAGTAACTTAGAGTACGACAACAGGCTCAATGTAGATCTGCTTAGAAAAAGATACTCAGCCGCTGGCATTAAGTTGCTTATTAATGAAGTTGTCGAGATTGATGAGATCAAGATCGTGGGTTTAATGATTATGTACACGGATCTCCGGATTTTGGGATTTTAGAGAATGTTTATCTGAATTCACAGCCAATGATCTGGCTGAGTCACTGTCCCAAGTCGTTCGATATTGTTTCAACAAAATACAAAACACCGGCACTCATGATCTCAGGACACACGCATGGTGGACAGATTGCACCATTTGGAAAGGCAATAGTGACACCATACGGCAGCGGTTCATATAAGAAGGGCTGGTATACGAGCAATAAGCACATGATGTATGTGATGAGGGGAATTGGGACTTCCCATAGGTTTTCCTTAAGAATTGGGGTGAAGCCGGAGATACTTGTGTTTGATATTGGGAAATAGTTAGTGTCTGACCGAAAATCCCGTTTTTAAGGAAAATCATGTTTGAATCTCCTCGACACCAAAATGAAGTAGATGGAAATAGAGAAATATCAAAGCCCCCTCTTGGTTTCCGATTTTTCACTAATTTTTCAGGACTGGTGTACAGAATGGACAAACCACCCTCTTTAGAAATAGTTTTTTTCTGAACCCTAAGAGGCTTGCCGGAATTTTTCGGTGTTGCTTTTTTTAGCTTTATAAATTTTGCCTGTTGAATTATGCTTCCAAGATTTTTAAGGTTGCGAGCTAATACTGATATCGGGACATAGCGCCTCAAACCGGCAATTGCATTATCAGGGCATCGATTCAATCCATGATTCTGCAAGGCGTTAATACCAGATTCCACTGTTGAATATTTTCTTTTTCCTTGAGGGAAACCTTCATTGCACTCCAAACCTTTGGGTCTTTTCGGACAGGTACCAAATATCACACCACAGACGATGCGTGAAATCGAAAAGGCATTTCCATGTTCAACGTAACCACGATCCATCCCGTTGCCTTAGGCTTCACTCTGTTGATGTGCATCGTCGTGCTGTTTGCGCCGCGCCGGTATTCCATGGTTCCTTTCCTGCTGGTCGGAGCCCTGATTACCGAAATGCAGAGGGTAGTCATCTTTGGCTTTGATTTCACAATGCTCAGACTCCTGCTCCTGTTAGGTTTTATAAGGATTATTTTGCGTTCAGAATACCGGGGCCTGAATCATAACTCGATCGACACGGCGGTCCTGGTATTCACTATGCTTACTTTCTTTATCACCACACTCTTTCGCGGAACTATGGCCGACATTGTTAATAAATTGGGTTTTGTGTACAGTACCCTGGGCATCTACTTTTTTATCCGGTTTACGATCAGGGAAATGGACGACGTGCTCACCACTCTATCTGTCTTCGTCTTCGTGTGCACATGCCTCGCGGTAAGCATGGTGATCGAGCAAAGGACGGGTCATAACTTCTTCTCTATCTTTGGAGGAGTACCTTCCCTCACGTGGATCCGGGACGGTAAGTTGCGCAGCCAAGGTGCTTTTGCCCATCCGCTTCTCGCGGGAGCTTTCGGGGCAACCCTATTACCGGTGTTCTTTTGGGTGCGCCGCTACGGGAAGAAATGGATCGGCGCTCTAGGGATCTTCGCCACAGCGCTCATCACCATAACCGCCTTCTCCAGCGGCCCCATCCTAGCCGCTCTGTTCGGTATCACGGGGTTCTTCTGCTGGTCCATGCGCTACAGTGTGCGTGCGATCCGCTGGGGCTTCCTTTTGATGTTGCTCCTTCTGTCTCTGGTCATGAAGGCGCCAGTCTACGCCCTAGTGGGGCGGATCACCATTTTCGGTAGCTCGACTGGATACCACCGCTACATCTTGATAAACCAGGCGGTCGAGCGATTCGGAGAATGGTGGCTCTTGGGTACGAAATCGACGGCCCATTGGGGTTGGGGCCTGTGGGATGTAACGAACCAATACATCGCCGTTGGTGTCGATGGCGGGATAACAGTGCTTATTGCGTTCATCATAATGATTGCCTTCGCCTTCAGGAACGTCGGTGATGGCATTCGCAGCGGCGCCCCCGAGCCCGTTAAGTACCTACTCTGGGCGTTCGGATCGACCCTCTTCGCACACACGGTTGCGTTCATGGGCATGGCCTACTTTGGGGCGCAGATATACTTGAACTGGTATTTTGTGTTGGCGGTACTCGCCTTGGCTCCCAAGCTTACCGCTGCACCCTATTTCGTTCATCGAGAGTCCGTGCCGCCGGAGGTTCAGGTAGCGGTACCCGGGCGCACTACGGGCTCCTGTCTCACCAAAAACAATAAAGCAAATGGATGAATCAACAGCAAAGATGGAGGTGCAACAATCATCGATCTCTCTATTGTAATCGTGAACTGGAATGCCAAACGGTACCTCCTGGAATGCCTTCAGTCGATTGTGGATACCTCTGGGTTTCTGCGGAGCGAAACGATCGTCGTCGATAACGGCTCTTCGGATGGCTCGGTCGATGCCGTCCAGACGCAGTTTCCATCGACCAAGGTTATCGAGAACCGGGACAATCTAGGTTTCGCGAAGGCGAACAACATTGGCATACAGGTCAGTACTGGAACGTATATTGCTCTGGTCAACTCCGACGTCGTCGTGTTGGACGGGTGTTTTGAAGCCCTGTTCACCTATATGAAAAGGCACCCGCATGCCGGTATGATAGGTCCCAAGATGCTGGGTCCCGGAGGCGAAGTCCGCCGCTCTATCATGAGTTTTCCGAATCTAGGGAATAGCGTGTTTCGCGCTTTTGCTCTGGATTCTTTTTTTCCGGCATCGCGTCTGTTCGGACAGTACCTCATGGCATACCGCGAGTTCAAGGCGGTGCGAGAGGTCGACGTTCTGAACGGCTTCTTCCTAATGATACGGAGAGAGGCGTTTGACGAGGTTGGCCTTTTCGACGAGCGTTTTTTCATTTACGGTGAAGATATTGACCTGTGTAGGCGATTCGAGCGTAGGAGATGGTTGAGAATCTACCATCCCGGAGCCGCGGCTATCCACTATGGAGGTGCGAGTTCCGCACGACAGCCGATACGGTTTTTCATCGAGATGCAGAAAGCAAATCTCCATTACTGGAGGAAACAATATGGAGTGACAGGATCGCTCGCTTACAAGGGAGTTATCCTCATTCACCATGCGCTTAGGGTGTTGGGCTACGCTCTGCGATGCGCTGTTCTGCCACGGCCGAGCGCGTATGTGCGTTACAAGATGAAAAGGAGCCGGAAAACCATCAGATGGCTACTGGCACGTCTTTGGATTTGGTAGACCGATGGTGAAGCAGTGAACGGTAGATATGTGTTGATCACAGCCGCTCGTAATGAGAGCCGCTTTATCGTCCGGACAATCAAATCTGTGATTGCTCAGAGTGTAATTCCTGTTCGGTGGGTTATTGTGAGTGACGGATCAACGGACGGTACCGACGAGATCGTGAAGTCTTATTCGCGAATGTACAGCTGCATCAGCTTCCTCCGACTTGAGGACGGGGCGAGCAGGAACTTCGCTTCCCAAGCAAATGCTTTGAATCACGCTGTGTCGGCGATATGGCCCTGCAGTTTCGAATACATCGGTTGCCTCGACGCCGATATCTCCCTCGAGCCGAACTACTACCGCAGTATTCTCAACGCGTTTTTTCAAGATCCCATGCTCGGGGTTGCGGGCGGGTTCATCTGCGAAAAGAGTAAGAAAGGGTTCATGCCGAGGACAATGAATTCTAAGCGTTCTGTCGCGGGCGCAATCCAGATGTTTCGAAGGGAGTGCTTCGCACAGATAGAAACCTTCACTCCTGTGCCCCACGGTGGCTTGGATGTTGTAGCGGAGTTGAAGGCGAAGATGTCAGGTTTCCACGTTCAGTCATTCCCACAGTTAAGAGTTTATCATCACAGGCGAACGGGGGGAGAAGGCCCGGATCTAGCGATGTCGTTCAGTGATGGCCTTAGGCACTACGAAATCGGGTACCATCCCATTTTTGAGTTGTTCGTTTGTGCACGAAGAGTCTTTTCGGGTATACCGTTGCTCAGTTCTCTGCTCCGGTATATTGGATTCGCATCATCATACTTTATCCGTCGAGACAGGATCGTATCTATGGAAATGATGATTTTCTTGCGCAAAGAGCAGAAGCAGCGGCTGTGCGCTTTCATTCGAGGAATTCTCTTTGGCCACCCGATTTAAGAGTTTCGAGCTCTGACGGAACGAGCAGCAGTAATGGTCCGTCACATGTTATCGCACTCTGTTTTCTGGTCAAGCAGAATGCAGTGCTTCCCGTTTTGCCAACTGCAACAATGACTTTGGGTCACCCCGGTCGGACATGAAACCATAATGTAACGAGTAGGTGTCTATGATTTCCTTCCGAACTCTCGTGGCTAAATGATTGCGAAAGCAGGTTTACGGGGAGGCAAAGCAAAAAAATCCGTCGCGTTAGACTTCGAGAAAACTCTAACTTGGGAGCCTATCCAAGCGGTCACACTAAATCCCTCGAAGCACAAACAAGAGGTTTCTTCAGGTTAGAAAAAAATGCCTGATGGAACCGATTTAGGTGACAACTAACTTGACAATTACCGCCCGCCGAAACTATGGTGAATCTGAAAGGAGATCAGTATGTTCAGAAAACAGTTCGAGATTTTTTGTGTCAGAATAGTCGCGACTATTTTTTTTATATTCTGCAGCACTGGAGTGTTGTGGCCAGCGACTTACTACATTGATTACAACGCCGCTGGTGACTCTGCGAATGGAACTTCAAAGTCGGCATCATGGAAGCGTCACCCCTATATGCACGGGTTTAGCGGGTCATATACTCACTCTGCTGGTGATCAGTTTATTTTCAAGGGTGGAGTGACATGGCCTTCGACCTGCTTCCAAATGACGATAACCGCTGGCGGTTCGGTGGGTCATATTGATACGTACACTGTGGATAAGACATGGTACAGCGGCGGGTCGTGGAGACGCCCGGTATTCGATGGTGAATATGCTACCTTGGGCACAGGTGGAAATATTGTTACTATAGCCGACAACCTGTCATACATCACTTTCGACAATCTGGAGGTCAAACGGCTCAACAGTGGTAGCAATCATCATTCGGGATTATTCCAAGGATATGGATGGGACCATGTACAATTTACCAACCTCTACCTCCATGGATGGTCATTGGATAATAGCATAACCACCGATAACGCGCATGGCGCTATCAATCACTACGTCGGCGGCAGCGATTCTATGACCGGCGTGATAGTCGATAATTGCATCATCGAGAACTCTGAATGGACAGGTATTCGTCAAAACGGTGTTGCAATTCGACAGGTCAATACGGTTCGATTCTCTACACTCCATGACGTTTCGGCTCTGGTACTATTCGCCGGTGATTTTCATGATAATTTGGTCTACAATATTGGCTACCCTTCAGGCAACGATTCATTCGATAACACGTATCATACGAATGTGCTTTTCTTGGGTGCTTGGAATGGTGCTGCTTCGCCAGTAGGGATTCCGGCATATGTTTATAACAACGTATACCATGATCTGGGTGCGGCTACTCCTGCCGTTTATGTAGGCACGGGTTATGACGTAACGGTATATGTTTATAATAACGTGGTCTATCGTCAGTACTATCAAAAGATGATGATATCAGTAGAAACCCAAGGTGGGTCGGGGGATGTCGTCACTGTCTATGCCTCGAATAATACGTATGTACCGACAACTAATCCAGGCTTCTTACTATTTGCTGTAGATCGTGGTGGTGATCCACGAGTAAAAGCCGTAATATCACAAAACAACCACGGTATTGGGCCGACTCTGTATTATGCCAGCGGACCGATTGGTAGTAGCACTGCAGATCACAACCTTTCGCAGACTGCTGCAATTGCCACGGGGGAAGGATACGTTGAAGGGAATCAATATGCTCCCGTATCAGCTAGTGGTGGAACAATCGATGCCGGTTTTAGCCAATCAGGTGTTTTTACCACCGATATAGACGGAGTTGCCCGACCAAAGGGAATTGCATGGGATATAGGGGCCTACGAATACAATTCGTCGGGCGGCAGCAGCGAAGGAATCCCTTTCACCCCCCAAGGGCTTCGTTTGAAGTAATACTTTTCTTTTGAGGATATTTCAATAATCTACCGGTATCGGATTCTGATAGAATAAAAGGCCCTCTATCTCTAAAAAATCATGTGGTGACCCATTTACTGGAAGCCCAGAAGTAAAAGGCTTAGGCGACCGGGCCACTGTAGTGGTTTAGGTCGGACCAGCACATTTTTTTATTTTGACAATCAAGACCTTATTCAGTTCCTTAAAGAACGCAGTGAAAACTCAAATTTGATTTGCAATCTCAGCCTCTGAAATATTTAGCAAATTTCAAGCTTGACAGCCTTCAAGCAAATGCCTATCATGCAACCCAACCATTTGTTGTTTCTATAGGTAGTGAGCCAAGCACTGAATTCTTTGGTATCAAAGGTTTTATTCGATCACTCTGGACCGACGTGTTTGTTGTGCACCCATTGAATTCCTGCGCGAACCGTCGTGTCCGGTTTCGGGCGTACAATGATGTGAAGGGAAAGTCCGTGGGTGCAAAGATCCCCCGAACCGTTTTGTCCCTATTGAGGTAAACTATCGACTTTAGGGCTCGGGTGTTTTGAGTTATGCTCCTATTTGGATTATTGATTGATCTTGAAATCTGTTGTTCAGGGGAACGAGATGCGAATATTAGTGGGAATAACTAGCTATGGCCTCAACAACGAAGCCTATCTAACGAGGATCATAAACACATACGAAAACATGTCGAAGAAAGTTGACATCACGGTATTCTCGAATATCCCGAGGAAACTTGGAAGGCGGGTGGAGGTGATCGTCGGTTTGCCAAACAAGGATCCCTGGTCTCTTGGCTATGCACATAGAAAGACTTTTATGGAGCGAGCCAACGAGTATGATTTATTTATATATTCGGAAGATGATATTGAAATCCTTGAAAGCAATATCGAGTTTTTCCTCAAGGCTAATGCAGTGGTTGGAGCAAATGAGATCCCAGGTTTGTTTCGCTATGAGATTGATGCATCTAACAGAATTAGGTATCCGGACGTGCATGATAGGTTCCATTGGGATCCAACTTCTGTCAAGAGAAATGGAGATCTTACCTTTGCATATTTCACGAATGACCACTCAGCCTGCTACTTACTGACAAGAGATCAACTGAAGTCGGTGATTGATTCGGGTGGATACGGTACCGGACCACTCAGCGATGAATACGATCTGCTAGTCTCCGCAGCTACAGACCCTTACAAAACGTGTGGGTACAAGAAGATGTTGTGCATTTCGCACATAAAAGACATTCAGGTTCATCATCTTTCGGATAAGTATAGCAGAACGGATAGTGTGCACATTACTGCTCTTGAGGAAGTCTATTTTAAAGTTCAGCTTCAGGAAATGTTGAGTCCGGAATACAGGGGAGAGTCCAAGGGGGAGATAGGTCAAACCGCAAAGAAATCAAAAATACATATATTTGATAAGCCGTACTACGAAGGAACACGCTGGGATGTCGTGCGTTTGGTTGGGAAAAGGAAAAGAACTATCCTGTCTGTTGGATACGGCTGCGGGCGCACTGAAGAAGAGCTCGCCAGACAGGGTCACGAAGTTGTCGCAGTCCCGATAGACAGAATTATTGCAAAGTGCGCACGAGCGAGAGGGATTGCGACTGCAGCTCTTCAGCACAAGGAAGCCATTCACCAACTATCTGAAAGGAGATTTGATTGCCTGATGTTCCTAGACTTACTGCAGCATGTTGAGAATCCGGTAGAGTTGCTCTGCGCGTACCTAAAACTTTTGAGTGCGGGTGGTTTTGTAATGATAAGTGTGCCTAACCTTGATAGCATCAATTCTCGAAGGGCATGGACAAAGATAGCGAGAGTGGAAAAGAAGCAAGAGGACTTCTTTCGCGTGTTTGGTATACAATTCACTACTGAGCAGGTCGCTTTGGGTTGGATCGAATCGTGCGGTTTGGAGACGAATCATGTAGAACATTTGTATGGTGAACGAGCAGCTCGGATTGTCAAGCTAAGTTTGGGAATAGGCCGGAACCGTCTCTCGAAGCGGATCGTGATCCGCGCGAGCAAGATGGGCGAGGCTCATTTTGGCGTCGGTTTAAATGTAGTCTAATAGACAGTCCTGGGAAAGGAGTTAATAACTCTTTCGCTTGTGACGGATCCATTTAACCGAGATCAACAGCGGCTTTCCGTCAAAACTTCCGGTAGATTCTCCGGTGTACAAATTTGTTTGATGCATTTCACCGCAAACGGCTTGCCACTAAACTTGGCGTTTAAATTCACCCAAGCTAGGGCCATTACCGCCTAGAATGAAGAGTGGAACCTAAAGAGTTTTTAGGTAGTTCACGCGGCGTAGATGTTGTGGTCTAGTTTAATAAGAGTAGCTGGCCAAAAGGAGTCCGTCCCACCTATTTCTGCGGTTGGATCCTCGATCAAGTAAGTGCGATGACGTACACTGATAATATAGGAAAGAATTTTGTGATGTTATCGTTAGCAGAAGGTCAACGGTAAGGTGGGCAGTTCGATTGACAGCATTTATGGACATATTGAAAATAGCGTGGGAAAAATACAAGTTTTGATGAGTCGAAACACAAGGACAAAAAACCAAAATCCGAAGTGAGGACATTATAGATGACACAACCATTAGTGAGTGTCAAGATGATAACCTACAACCACGCCGCTTTCATAGACCGCGCGATTCGAGGGGTCTTGCAGCAGAAGACGATTTTTCCTTTTGAACTTGTTATAGGGGAAGATTATTCTACAGACGGCACGAGAGATACTGTTTTCAAGTATCAAAAACAATATCCAGATATGATTCGGGTTGTTACATCAGATCACAATGTCGGTGCGACGAAGAATAGTTATCGTACCTTGAAGGCTTGTAAGGGGAAGTATGTCGCATACTGTGAGGGTGACGATTTCTGGCAGCACGATGGAAAACTGCAGAAGCAAGCAGACTACCTTAAGAGCCATCCAGAGTGCGGAATATTATCTTCTAGCTACGATGTCTATTACAGCAGAACGAAGAAATTGGTAAAGGACTATGTTAAGTACCGTAAATTAGAGATGCCACAGAATATAGGCATATATGATATTCTGGAGAATATCGGTGGTATATCGCATGGTATCTTGACCTGTACAATTATGGTCCGAAAAGCCCTGACTGAGGAAATCATAGAATCGGACCCTTACTTGCACCAAAATGAGAGGTTCTTGATGGGCGACACCCAGCTCTGGGCAGAGATAGCAGCGAAGTCGAGTCTACACTATATGACTGAATCTCTAGCTACCCACGTCATTACAGAAGAATCTGCGACCAGAAGCAAGGACATTAAAAAGGTATTGCGATTTGGAGTCTCAAACGCAGAAATGATGCTTTACCTGTGCGGCAAGTACGGCGTTCAGCCTAACGTGAGAATGAAGTACGAAGACTACTGGTGTGACCGCGCTCTCCGGCTTGCTTACTATACGAGGAATGAGGAATTGGCTGATGAAATACGGAAAAGGAAAAGAATATTCACTACTAAAGAATGGCTCCGCTACCATGGTGCTAAGCATTTGGTGATGCACGGTGTGTACATTGTTGCAGCGGTGTTGTCGAGACTGATTGAAAAAAAGCGTGATCAGTGGTTCTGAGGCGCTACAGCCGTAAGTGGAGTACACCAGATCGCAGAGAATGATGCATCAGATCAAATGAATGTTTCTTCCCTTTTATGGATGTGAATCGGGGTATCTTTGTCACTGCGATCATGTCACATACCCTCGTTATCATCGGTGTTTTAGGATTTGAACATATATATGCTATGATAGCTAAAAAGTTTGTTATTTTAACAAGAAATATTAAAGTCCATCGCCCATACCTATTATGCTAAATTTTACCATTAAAATTTAGGTTGCGGATATAATCTGCGATGGGTCTAGATGCCTCATTCAACCGCGAGAACCCTGAAGTGTATATTTGCGCCAATAGTCCTTTTTAAGGACGAACTAGATGACAATGATCGCTGTCCTATGCACAGAGGAGATTAATGATTAAACCTTTTGAGAAACCGATTCTTGTGACCAGGCCCTTTTTGCCACCGTTGGAGGAATTTACCCAGGGACTTAAAGAAATCTGGGAGACAGGATGGTTAACAAACAATGGCCCCATTTTACAGCGGTTTACTCGTGAATTGTCCAACTTCTTCGAGACTGACAATGTCTGTCTTTTTAACAACGGAACTCTGGCTCTTCAAATAGCCTTGCAAGGGATGGGAATCTCGGGAGAGGTCATCACCACTCCTTTTACATTTGTTGCAACAACCCACGCGTTGTTTTGGAATAAGATCAGACCCGTCTTTACGGATATCGAACCCGATTATTACACCATTGACCCGGAAAAGGTCGAGGCAGCAATCACCCCCTGGACAACAGCTATTTTGCCAGTTCACGTCTACGGTAACCCTTGTAAGCTCAATGCATTAGCCGACATTGCAAGACGATATAATTTGAAGCTAATATATGATGCCGCGCAAGCTTTCGGCGTGAAAATTGGCAACAAGTCTATTGCTCATTTTGGCGATCTGAGTATGTTCAGTTTTCACGCAACTAAGTCGTTCCACTCCATCGAGGGTGGACTACTCATTTTCAAAGAATCAGGGTTAAAAGGAATCTTCGACTATTTAAAGAACTTCGGTTTCGAGAACGAGGTCGAAGTGGTTTTGCCGGGCACCAATGCCAAAATGAATGAAATGCAATCCTTAATGGGAAGTCTGGTTCTAAGATATCTGGATGAAATAATACTAAAGCGAGGTAAGATCACTGATTTATATCGGCAACACCTCAAAGAAATACCGGGTATTCATCTTCTACCAGCTTTATCTCCTGACATCAAGTGTAACCATACGTACATGCCTATCGAAGTGGCCGAACAAGAGTACGGAATGAGTCGGGATGTACTATATGAAACCCTCAAACAATACAACGTATTTTCTCGACGATATTTTTACCCCTTAATTTGCGATTACGCCTGCTACCGAAGTGTTTCAATAAAGGACCCCCTGACCGTCGCCCGTCGAGTTGCTGACCACATACTGACATTGCCGATTTACGATGACCTGGAACTATCTGAAGTCGAAACCATTTGTGACATCATTTTGTCTCTTCAGAAGGGATAGGATAATTCTTTACTTCGTAAATAGATTTTAACCCGATATTTCCGAAGAAATGTAGAATAGTTGTGAAAAAAATAAATATATTGGTTTTCCCAGGCGGTACAGAAATTGGTTTGGAAATCTGGAGATCATTAAAAGAATGTAAAGACATAAGACTCTACTCTGCGGCCAGTGATGTTTCAAACCATGCACCATATGTTTTTGCTAGACATTTCATTGTTCCCAGCGTTCATGAAAAGAACTGGTTAGAATCGCTAAATCAGGTCATCATTCAACAAGGTATAAATTACTTGTTTCCGGCACATGACGATGCAATTGTAGCATTGGCGGAAAATGATGATAGGCTCAAGGCAAAGATTGTTTCCTCTCCAGAGAGGACTTGCCAGATCGCTCGTTCGAAGTCGCAAACTTATCGGGTTCTTTCTGATGTGGTCCCTGTTCCGTTTATATACGTAAATCCAGAGATGATCGATCAGTATCCAGTATTTATAAAACCTGATAAAGGTCAGGGGTCTGAAGATGTTCATGTTGCTTATAACAGAGAGCAGGTTTGCCAGTTTTTAAGCACGGGGAAAGAATATATAATAAACGAATATCTCCCCGGAGAGGAATTTACGGTCGATTGTTTTACTGACCGTGAACATGGACTTTTATTTTGTGGAGGAAGACAGAGGACTAGAACTAGAGGTGGGATCTCGATGAGCAGCAGTCCTGTTGATGAAAAGCTATTCCGTGTGTATGCCAATGCGATTTCAGCAAAAGTAGCCTTCCACGGTGCTTGGTTTTTCCAATTGAAAAGAGATCGAATGGACATGCTTAAGCTTCTTGAGATTGCTCCAAGGATTGCCGGAACGATGGCATTCCATAGGGTCCAAGGGATCAATTTCGCCCTCCTTAGCATATACGAGCAGGAACGCATTCTGCTCAACATATTGGTTAACAATATAAATATTGAAATCGATCGAGCACTGGTAAATCGGTATAGCCACAGATTGAAGTATGGCGTAGTTTATATTGACTTGGATGATACATTAATTCTGAACGAGTGTGTCAATTGCAGTCTTGCCCATTTTCTATATCAATGCATAAATAAAAACATACGTATAGTGCTGCTGACAAAGCACGACGGTGACGTCCAGCAAGTCCTAAAAAAGCATCGACTCAGCGAGCTCTTTGACGATATTGTCCACTTGGAACGGACAGCGTGTAAAGCGGATTATATACGAGAACATGATGCCATTTTAATCGACGATAGTTTTAGTGAACGGAAAACTGTAAGCGATAAGCTTGGCATTTTGACATTTGATTGTAGCATGGTTGAAATGCTCATTAATGAAAGGGCTTGATTTGCGTTTGGCGGTAGTTGCGATTCTTAGGATTGCTTAGCATGTACAGGAATACTACATCTTGACCGATTCTCTAAGATCCAAAACTCTTCATGCTATCTTCTGGAGTTTTCTTGAGTCTGCAGGGCAGCAAGGTGTGCGATTTGTCACCGGGATTGTGTTGGCGCGAGTGTTGTTTCCAGAGCAATTCGGCCTGATCGGGATGCTGATGATCTTCATGGCTGTGGCGCAGTCATTCCTCGACAGTGGCTTCGGGGCTGCCCTAATTCAGAAACGCGATGTCACACAACTCGACATTTGTTCGGTTTTTTATTTCAACATCTTTGTAGGGCTGACGGCTACGGGCCTATTGTATCTGGTTGCTCCCTGGATTGCTGCTTTCTATAACCAGCCAATCCTGACACCCCTGACTCGGGCGCTGTCGCTATGCATCATGATTAATTCCTATGGCTTGATCCAAACCGTCATTTTCACAAAGCAACTAAACTTCAAGATCCAGACCAAGGTAGGACTGATAGCTGGCACACTTTCCGGCATAATCGGGATTGCCGTGGCTGCAGGTGGTTTTGGTGTGTGGAGCCTGGTTGTCCAGCAAGTATCCAGTGCGCTTTTTCGGACTATTTGTCTCTGGTTTTTCAGTTCCTGGCGGCCGGCAATGATCTTTAGCTTTGGTGTCATACGGAAAATGTTTGGTTTTGGCTCGCGCCTCTTGTTTTCAGATCTGCTTAACCGAATATTCGATAATATCTATTTAGTGGTCATCGGCAAACTGTTTTCGGCGACTGATCTGGGTTTTTTTACACGCGCCGATACCATACAGAGGCTTCCCTCGAATACATTGGGCGTTCTGGTCGGCCGGGTCACTTTTCCTGTTTTCTCCAGCATCCAGGATGATCCGACGCGATTGAAAAGGGGAGTGAAAAAGGCTTTAGCTGTGTTGGCCCTAGTAAGTTTCCCAATGATGATTGGCCTTGCGGCAGTCGCTCGTCCATTGGTGCTGGTAATTTTGACGGAAAAATGGGCCCCATGTATTCCCTATTTGCAGTTATTTTGTGTTGTTGGTTTGCTATATCCTTTACATGTTATAAATTTGAATGTGTTGACAGCTTTGGGGCGTTCAGATTTATTTTTACGCCTGGAGATTATCAAGAAGGCTTTGATTATCATCAACATTGCCGTTACATGGCGATGGGGCATATCCGCAATGATTTATGGTATGATCGTGATGTCAATAATCAGCTATTATCTGAATAGTTATTATACGGGTATTCTGATCGGATACTCGATATGGGAGCAGATTCGTGACACGTTCTCCTACCTGATCTTGGCTATACTGATGGGTATAGTACTATATGCGGCTGGACTGCTGCCATTTCGCAACCAGTGGATAATGCTTTTAGTACAAATTACCATTGGAATAGTTATATATGTTTGTATGTGCCGGCTGCTTCGGCTGACGGCATTTATGGAGCTGTGGCAAATGGTATGGAGTAGAATGCCTTTTTCGAGAGATGGCACCGTCGGACAATAACAGCATTGGTGAGAAACTGAGTCTACTGTTTGAATGTCAGGTTGTGAGCAAGCGGCGGAAGAGGTTTTTCGTACAGCGATTAGAGAGGCTGGAAAATCTTGCACGACCCGGACGACCGTCCGATTTTTCCCTCAACGTTGTCATTCAGGTTAAAGCGGTGGCATGCGAGCTTCCCTGTGAGAGAGGTATTCTACTTTCTCGATTCAGCATGCGTGAGATTGCTACAGAGTTCATTCGAAGGGGCATCGTTTCAGAGATCAGTGGTTCTACCATAAACAATGAAAATTTGGATCGATCTGGCAAATGCACCTCATGTACTATTTTTCCACCCCATTATAAGGAACTTCCGGGACAGAGGTCATGTTGTTCATATCACCATGCGGAGATTCAATCAAACCGTTGAGCTATCACAGAGCTACGGTATCGAAGGGACTGTAATCGGTAAACATGGTGGACGGAGCAACGTCTCGAAACTGGTTAACCTCTTCAAGCGAACGAGACAGCTTGTATCCTTCGCTAAAGGTCTGGGGATCGATCTTGCAGTGAGTCACAACTCCTATACGCATACGCTTGCCGGTAGACTCGTCGGAGCTCGGGTAGGAACGCTGATGGACTACGAAGGGCAGCCCACAAAGTTATTGTCCCCGATAGTTTCCCCCAGGAAGCATTGCGAAAGTTCGGTGCCAAACACAAAAGCGTTTATCGGTACAAAGGCTTTAAGGAGCAGATCTACCTTTCAGGATTCCGTCCTGATTCCCATTTTATTAAGCAGTTTAAAAGATCCTGTGGGATGTCGGATGATTGGAAACTGGAAGAAAATATCCTGGTAACGATTCGCACACCGGCAACCATGGCGGCCTATCAACCACTTCATAACCGTCTTTTCGATGCCCTGGTGGAGCGTTTATGCAGTTTGCCGAGAGTTACACCGATCATGCTGCCACGATCCAGCGAGCAGTTCAACCTGTACCGGTCAATGTTCCCGAATCTGATCATTCCCGAAAACCCGCTTCCCGGAGAACAACTGGTTCATTTTTCCGACTATGTGATCAGCGGCGGCGGAACCATGAACCGGGAGGCGGCAATCCTGGGGACGCCCGTCTACTCGGTTTTTGCCGGGCGTCTTCCCAGCGTAGACCAAAGCTTGGTAGAGCTAGGCCGTATGAAGATTATCACCTCCCTGGAGGATGTTGCCGAAATAGAGTTTTTTAAGAATCCTCATGGCCAGGTTTTGGGCAATCCGTAGCTCTGTGATGATCTCGTGGAACAGTAGATTGAAATTTTGGGCTGATATCGATAACGCCCCTCACGTACCTGTACTCTACCCGCTAATATGAAGGCTGGAGTCGCTTGGACATACGGTTCAGCTAACGGCCAGGGACTACGGTCAAACCATTCCGCTGCTGAAGTTGTACGGTTTAAAGTATCGTGTTCTTGGAAAACATGCCGGTAAAAACAAGATTCTGAAAGTTCTTTCCTTTTTTACCAGAAGCCTGCAGCTTCTATTCTTTGCTTTGGGCAAGAGGTTCTCTCTGGTATTCTGTCACGGCACCAGAGGAGTCTTCCTGCCAGCAAAGTTGCTGGGGATTCCCCTCCTTGTGTTGTTTGACTATGAGTATACAGCCCTGCCGGGCTTTATGGAGCAATGGATTACCGAATCTATGATGCCGGAAGTGATTCCGGATGACGTGATGCGGGAGAGGGGAATCGATCTTGGCAGATGTACGAAATATCCGGGATTCAAAGAGGAGCTCTACATATACGACTATCCGGAAAACCACGATCTTTTTAAGGAATTAGGGATTCCGGAATCTAAGGTCATCGTACTGATAAGACCTCCAGCCACTATGGCTCATTACCACCAGAAACGCAGCGAACAGCTCTTCAACGAAGTGTTGAACTACTTTCTGAACAAAGAAAATGTCCACCTGCTGTTGATACCGCGAACGGCCAAACAGCGGGTCGAGCTTGAAAAGCAGCTAAAGGAATGGTCGGCTGTCAATGTGACCATTCCGGATCGTGTCTATTTCGGTGCTCAACTGATTCGCAGTGCAGATGTAATTGTAAGCGGCGGAGGAACGATGAATCGGGAGGCTGCCTGCCTGGAAGTTCCTGTATACAGTATATATGCCGGGCCTTTGGGTGGTGTAGATCAATATCTGATTCGTTCTGGAAAGTTGAGATACATCTCCGAGGCCGAGCAGCTAAAAGAAATACCACTGCGTAAAAGACCTCATCAAAAAACAATGGGCAGTTATTAGGTCCGTGAAAAGTTGGTCGATTTCATTGTAGGGCGACTACTGGCCAATGCACGGAGCAGAAATCGATGAAGATCGTCCACGTTGTAGGCGCCCGCCCGAATTTCATGAAAGTTCAACCGGTTCTCTCTTCTCTGGAGAGTGTTCCGGATGTTGAACAGATCCTGGTTCATACCGGGCAGCACTATGACCGAAATATGTCCAGGGTTTTTTTTGAGCAGATAGAGCTCAAAGAACCGGATGTCAACCTCGAAGTTGGTTCGTCTTCCCATTCGGTCCAGACTGCGGAGATCATGATCCGCTTGGAGCAGTTTTTACTCGAGCGCTCTCCGCAGCTGGTTCTGGTTTATGGGGATGTGAACTCCACAGTTGCCGCTGCCTTGGTTTGCGCCAAGATCGGCATACCGATCGGTCATATCGAAGCCGGACTCAGGTCCTTTGACCGCTCCATGCCGGAAGAGATAAACCGGCTGCTCACCGATCAGATTTCCGATTTACTGTTTACTCCATCTGTTGACGGCAATGAAAATCTGCATGCTGAAGGGATAGCAGCAGAAAGAATCCACTTTGTAGGAAACGTCATGATCGACACCCTTATCCGGCTTCTCCCCCGCGCAGAGTCACTCTGTCCGAAGTTGGCTGCTAACTACGGATTGGAAAGCGGCGCTTTTGGAATGGTAACATTGCATCGCCCTTCCAATGTCGATGAGCAGGAATCGCTGGAGAAAATTATCAATGCTTTGTGTGAGCTGTCCAGGAGCTTGCCTCTTCTATTCCCTCTGCATCCGCGAACCGCAAAGAAACTGAAAAGCCTGACCATGCCCGTTTCACCGGAGCGTTTGAGCTTTATTGACCCCTTAGGCTACCTGGAGTTTCTCTGCCTGCAAAAGAATGCAGCGCTGGTTATTACCGATTCCGGTGGAATCCAGGAAGAGACGAGCTTTCTGAACGTGCCCTGCTTGACCATGAGGGAGAATACTGAGCGGCCGGTAACGGTAAAAGACGGCAGCAGTTATCTTATTGGAAGAGATATGGAGAAGCTTAACTCAACTTTCAACCTCATTCTGGCCGGAAATGCCAAGCAGGCCACTGTTCCGCCTCTTTGGGACGGCCACGCCGGACAGAGAATAGCCTCTGTAATCGCCGAGAAGTTTCTGTTTCGGTCCGGCGGTTCGGGACAGGCAGTAACATTATTTGAGCAGAAAATAACATTGCAAACCAACCGAACAGCGAAGCGAAGCAGCTCATGACGATCCTGGCCAAATTGTACTATATTATTCAAACCTTTGGCTCCGCAATTCATACGAATCTTTGTTCGTAGAAGAAGAGCGCGTCAGAAACTGGCCACCACCGCACATATCTGGCCGATAGATAAGGAAGCCAAAGTGGTTCCGGAAGGATGGACCGGTTGGCCCCAGGGAAAACGTTTCGCTTTTGTTCTATCTCACGATGTAGAGACAAAAAAAGGTTACGATCGCTGTCAGGAGCTTCTCGGCATCGATAAGAGCCTGGGTTTCAAATCATCGTTCAACTTCGTTCCAGAGCGATACAACGTGAGCAAGCAGATGCTCAACGAAATCCACAGGAACGGATTCGAGGTTGGAGTTCATGGTCTCAAACACGATGGGTTTCTGTATCTGACGGAGCGGTTGTTCCGGAAAAGAGCTCAAAAGATCAACGAATATCTGCAGCATTGGGTTTCATCGGGTTTTCACTCCCCCCTCATGCAGCACAAAAAAGAGTTTATCCGCCATCTAAACATAAATTATGACCAGTCAACCTTTGACACTGATCCCTTCGAGCCGCAACCGATAGGGGTCCGTACCATTTTTCCCTACCGGGTCCAGGTAGATCAAAACCGATCATATATAGAAATCCCCTATACCCTGGCGCAGGATCACACGATTTTCATCATTCTTCAGAAGGATTCTATCGAATTGTGGCAAAAAAAGCTAGACTGGATTGTAGAGCAGGGAGGAATGGTTTTTCTGAAAACCCACCCCGACTATATGAACTTTTTTGACAACAGGAAATCTCGATACGAGTATCCGATCCGTAGATATCTGGATCTCCTTGATTTTGTGGAAACCCGTTATCGAGATCAGTATTGGCACGTGCTTCCCTGCGAATTGGCAGAGTATTGGAGAAAAG
>SDBV01003667.1_pt1 | contig 22445 bp, 17 predicted proteins | sample 2277081 | NCBI WGS metagenome assembly SDBV01 (sample SAMN10402039, study PRJNA504765) | marine sediment metagenome | isolation source: marine sediment core GS10_PC15, 223 cmbsf | place: Arctic Ocean: Southern Knipovich Ridge | collected 2010 | reverse complement strand
CTGACCCCGGGCCATATATGATTGCGCGGCCAACGTGGTCTTGTTCTTACGGAGTGGGACTCTACGCTAGGCCGGTACCATCGTCAATCTCCAAGTGGTGTCGAATCTTGAAGAAAAGTTGTGCACAGCGTCCGGCCGTATTCGCAACAGGAGGTTACGCCCCAGGAAAGTTTTTCTTCCACGCGTTCCCCACACCAGAGGACGGTTGGTGCAAAAGCGGTGGACAACTGCGGGGGAGTCAAGCCGGGGCTCCGGTCCGCACGCCACATCTTTATGGCCTGCATTAACTTGGATTCAGGGGGCGGATCATCGCTCTGCGGCGGGACGCCGAAATAGTGGCCGTCATCCTTGTCGGTCACGTCGTCGAGGTCGGCAATTGGCTCACCTTGGCCGTCGACGGGGTCGCCACGGACCGTGGCCGTGCCGGCGTTCGGTCCGGCCAAGGCACGCCCGTCGGCCGTGTAGGTCCACGTCTCGCCCGGATCGAGCAGGCCGTTTTCGTTGTCGTCGCCGGCGGCAACGTTTGGCCCGGTGGGGGCATCGGCATCGAAACCGTTGGTGGATTTCTCGATATCAACGGCCACCGTGCCGGCGGCCGCGTCGGAGGAGGCTTCCGACGTATTTCCGTCGGAATCGGTGGCCGTGGCGACGAGATAGTCGGTGTTGGACACCCCAAAGACCGACAACATGCAGCGGTTTTCCAACGGCTCGAAGCCCAACAGCCGGAAACGGGCCCTAACCGGAACCGGTCTTCGGATGCCGCGTCTTGGCAGGACATCGATGAGATTTGGTCTCACGAAATAGTCCTCGCACTGGTAACAACCCGTCAAAAATGGGGACGGGGCGCCTTTTCCGCGACCTTGGTTGAAAATGCAAACTTCTTGACGGGAAAAAGCCCCCCGTCCCCGTTTTCTTCGCCCTTGCTGCTTTTTAGCTCGACTGTCTGAGTTCTTCTGGAAACTGTAGGAAACGCCCTCTGTGGCGTTCCGAGAAGCGGTGAAAACAGGCCCAATGGCACCTCGCTGAACGCCACGGAGGGCGTTCCCTACAGAAGTCCGACAGTAGGGTTAGTTTCTGTTGCGGAAAGTACCGGGCACTGCAAACGTAGATACCCGGATAATCCGAAGTTCTTGCGCCAGTATTTGGTTTCTGCATCAGCAGGAGCACGCTTTTGCGGTGAGCCCGGAAGGTGTTTCGGGCATTTTTCCGTGCTCTGCTTCGGCAGATGGGCGTGAGGAAGCCGTCCTAAGTCTTGGCGTGAGCAAGACTTGCGATTCTCCGGCGGGACTCGGCCGAGGTCTCTCATGCCGTCGGGAGGTTGCGCCGCGTGACCGCGGCGGCTAAACCTGCCAGGCGGCCTTACTCGCGAACCACCTCGATGCCGCAGAGAATCGGGGACTTCACCGCCGAGCCGTCGGCCGGTTGCAGGCCCACGACCAGGCTGCCGCTGACCTGGATGCCGCGGAACTCCTTGATCAGCGCCCTCCTCGGGCCGCCCGCCTGCTTGACCACGTCGAAGTTCTCGAGGACTTCCTTTCCTTGCAGCGAAACACCGAACACGCGCTGTCCTTCGCCCAGTTCCTCCGGTTCGGCGAAGAACAGACGGACCGTGTATCGGGCGGGCTCCTGCGCTGGATCGATCAGCGTGAAGCTCAGCGGCTTGGTGTGTGCGTATCCCGAGGTGAAGACCCACGGCGTCCGGGTGCCCTCGATCTGCAGCAGGTCGTCGCTGTGCCGATAGCACATCGTGTCGTCGTGCTGGTAGACGGGCAGCCAATCGCCGAGGATGCCTCCGCCGGACCTGGCAGGGTAGGGGATCCAGAGCGTCTTCTGCTCGTCTTCCCGAAAGCCGGGGGCCCCCAGGTTGATCGACACGTGGCGGACCGGAGTCGATTCGGGCGCAGCTACGCCCGCCGGCACGCCGACGCTGAATGACCTGGCCTTGCGGCGGGGATACAGCACGATGGAGGTGAAGATCGGCGTGGCGCAGGTGCATCCGGATCTTCCCTCGGGCGCCGCGTACACGCCGCCGGCCGGCACCGCGCCGAGGCCGCAAGCCAGCGACATGTTGCCCAGCGGCGTGTACCCGCAGCGGCTATCGAGATTCAGGTGAGCGATTCCCCGCAGGTTGCCGAACAGGGCCCCGCCCGAGCCGAGCAGGTGGCCGCAGCCGATGTAGCCGCGAAAGAAACTGAACTGCTCCTGTCTTCCGGAGAGCGGGTGGGTGTACGTTTTGGGCTCGCCGGTCTTCAGGTTCCAGGCATGGGGCTCGGCATAGATGTAGTCGCCCACGATAATCGGACGCTTTCGGTAGTTCCTCCTTCCTCCCCAGAGAAACTTGCCGGTGTCGCTGGAGTAGGCGTAGATCGCCCGGCGCTGGAACTCTCCGCTCAGGAACTCCCGATACGGATGGCCCAGGCTGCCGGTGCCGTGCACCACCACGACGCGGTCCTTGACCATGCAGGCGACCGCCACCTTGCCGCGCGACACGATGGTATCGTCCAGCGTGATGTCCGTGGCGTTGAGCGGTTTCTCCCATTGCACGGCGCCCGTGGTCGCATCCAACGCCACCAGCTTGCGGAGGTCGGGCGGGACGGGGTCTCCCCGGCTGTCGACCGCCGGGCGGTCCTCGAACGAGATGTCTTTTACGGTCGTTGCCATCGCCTGCCGGCGTTGGGCGTCGGTCAGCTTGCGGTCGACCAGAAACACCTTGTCTTCTGCGATCGCGATGCCGTCGTGCTCAATGCCCTTTGCATGGAACATCCATTGAAGTCGGCCGGTCTCGGCGTGGATGGCGAACACGGCGTCGCTGAGTTTGGGATTGGCCCGGCGGCGTGGCGTATCGACTTCACAATGGCTGCCGTAGAGCAACTTGCCGTGCCTGGCGATCCAGCCCCAGTAGTTGCCGGAAAAGGGGACAGGTCCCTTTTTCGCGTCGTCACCGTTTGGTGCGGCAACGGTTGTTGGCGCGAAAAACGGACCAGTCCCCTTTTCCGGGGCCACCTTTTCCGGGGCCGCGTAAGTTTGGATGGTCTCGCCGGTCCTGGCGTCGAGTCTCAGGCAAGTCCGGTTGTCGACGACGATAAACAGGCTGTTCTCGTCGGCCACCAGGTTGGAGGTACCCATCGGCAGACCCGTCCGGGTGGCGCCCCGCATGGTTCGCTCCCAATACGGTACCCCGTTGTAGACGTCGTAGGCCATCACCCGGTCGTAGCCGGTAAGGAACATGGTGCCGCCGACGACCAGCGGCACGGGAGGCGCGGCGTGCCGTTCGATCCGTTTTCTGGGGCCGGGCTGGCCGTACCAGAGAATGCCGAACGGCCCCTTGACTAACGGATCTTCGCTACAGTACGTATTGGCCGCGGTGGCGTAGTTGTGGGTCCAGTCGGCCGAGTCTTTGACTTTTCCGCGGATGATCTTGCCTCCCGGCGGCCGGCCGAGGTAGGCCACTCCGCCGCACGGTTTGGTGACGCGAAGGATCTCGTCCGAGGTGGCCGATGCGGGGCCGCCGAAGAATGCCGCTTCGTCGACGACCAGGTTGAAGAGGTAGGGAGCAAAGGGCAAGGATCCCGCCGCGGCCCGCTCGACGGTGATCCGCCCGCCGTAGAGCCCCGCTTCGGTGAGCACGGCTCTTGCCCGATTGACCTTCGCCTCGTCCGGTTCCAGCACGTAAATCTTCAGTCGGGTACGCTGGGCGATTTCGTAAGCCAGCCGTCCGGTGCCTCCGCCGAGGATCAGGCAATAGCCCTTCTCGGCCCGCGAGTCATCGACAATCGCTTGGGCCGCTTTGGCGTAGAGGTCCGTTAGCCGGTCCTTTTCATACGGCTCTTGCCTGCCGGGGTTGAGGACGTTTTTCGGCTTCTGCGTGGTGGTACCCGGCACGTAGCATCGCACGTTTCCGTCGATCGTGCTGACGAAGAGCCGCCCGTTGGCCACCGCCAGTCCCCGCACCCGGCTGCCCGTGTGGTCGCTCCAGAGTTGCTCGCCGGAGCGTGCGTCGACGGCGACGACCTGCTGCCGGCCGCCGGCGTAGATCACGTCGCCGGCCAGGATCATGGCTTCGTTGGCCTCAAGCGGCGTCATCCACTCGCACTTGCTGGCGAATTTCGCAAACAGTTCTTCGGCAGCGGCCGGCCATTTGTCGAAGCTCTCTTTCCCCCACTTCAGCGAAGTCTGCTGGAGGTGGCGTCCGACGGGACTGTCTTCTCCGTGTTCGGCCAGCGCCTCCAAGGCGGTCAAATAGGAGGCCACGCGGTGTCGCTTGTAGGCCTCCTCGAACCGGCGGCACTCGTCCTTGGCCAGTTGCGGCAGGAGTTCCTGCTCGACGGCCAGCAGATGGTAGTCGGTGGCGAAGTAGGCCAGGCCGCGTCGGAACAGCACGCGCCGGGCATTGAACCAGTTGAACACCAACTGGCCCTTTTGCGGCCGGTTGTATTTGTCGATCAGCACCCGGTTCGGATCGTAAGCCAGGATGGCGGCCTGGCCGTAAACGATCTTCTCGTCCCAAAGCTGGGCGTACGACCCGCCGTTGTGGAAGCGATATTCGTGGTGGGGAATCGGCGTGTTAAACGGGATCCGGCTGCCGTCCTCGAGGCTCCATCGGGTGGGAGCGACGCGCGAGGTCATGTAGATCGAGTCTTTCGACGCCAGCAGATAGCCTTGGGGGCTGGGGCAGTCCAGCCCGCCGCGATCCAGTTGCCGACGCCACACGATCGAGCCGTCCTCGGCGTCGGCGGCGTAGAAGTAGATGCCCTCGGAGGGAAACAGCCCGGCGGTGAAATAGGCCACGCCGTTTTCAACCATCACGCCCGAACGGATCGGCCAGAGCGAAATCAGGCGTCCGGTGCCCAACATCCGCTGGTCGGTTGGCGCGGCGTCGATCTTCCACACGACGGTTCCGTCGCCGGCGTCAAGACAATAGGCCGTGGCGTCGTCGGCGCCGAAGTAGACCTTGCCGTTGCAGACCGTCGGGGCGAGTCTCGGCGGCGCGTCGGTGTGAAACGTCCACGCGACGGCGCCCGAGGAGGCGTCTACGGCGTAGATCAGATTCTCGGCCGAGGACGCGAAGTAGGCCGTCTTGCCGGCCGAGGTCACGCGGAAGGCGTCGTCGAAGCTGACGTTGCTGGCGTTCTTGGTGGCCCCGTAGCCGTTGACCGGTCTGGCCCAGCCCGCCGCCGGCGGAAACGGGGAGCGGAATACCCATTGCTGCGTCAGCGGCGGCGAGAGCTTCTCCGGCGTAACACCGCTACGCCGGTTGTCGAACTGATACGTCGGCCAGTCGGCGCCGGAAGCGCAGGCAGCGCCAGAAGCAACCACCAACGCCGCCAGGCAAACCAAGCGGCCTGGCCACGGATTCGTTCCCGAAAACGAGATAGCACACCTCCGATCCGGCGGAGCAGTTTATCGGCCCCTTGAAAAACAAGGAAACTCGGTTGGCCGGCCGCATTCTAGCATCGCGTGATCGATGCGTCCAAACGGTGTTGCTTGTGGAAAACTCTTGCGGCAGTAGTTTTTCGGCTGCCCTGAAGGGGGAAGAGCGAGCCGCAGCGGATCTCGTGGTGGACGCCTTGCCGCTGCCCGGTATAATTGCGAGATGTTCAACGCCCGCGCCTGGAACATCGCACTGCGAACCGCCCATATTGCCGCCATGGGGGTTCTGTTGGGGGGGTATGCCTTCAATGTCGGCCAGTTCGACAAGTCGCTGCTGTTGCCGAGCCTTTTGCTGACCGCCGGCACGGGCGTGGCGCTGGGGGCGTTGGAGGCCGGGCCAAGGCTGATCTGGTTCCACCAGGGCCGGGGGCTGATGACCCTGGCCAAGTTGGGCTTGCTCTGCGCCGTACCATTATTGGAGGATCGGCCGGCCGCTCGGCTGACGGTCCTGCTGGGCGTGGTGGTGATGGCGTCGGTCGGCTCCCACATGACGGCCCGCTGGCGATACTATTCGGTGATTTACAAAGAAGTGCTTCCCGGCCGCGGCGGACCCGGTTCTGACGCGTCGCAATCCGACACGAGGAAGGAAAACTATGACTCGGACGACGACTGAACCGGCCGGTCATGCCGGCTATCAGCCGGAGGACTTCGGCCGCAACCCGTTGATGTTCTACTATGAAGTGACCATGGCCTGCGACCTGGTGTGCAAGCACTGCCGGGCGTCGGCCCAGGAGGAGCCGCATCCGGAGGAACTCGGCACCGAGCAGGCGAAGGCCCTGATCGACCAGGTGTCGACGTTTCCTCGGCGTCCGATGATGGTCTTCACCGGCGGCGATCCGCTGAAGCGGCCCGACCTGTTCGAGTTGATCCGCCACGCGATTGCCCAAGGCCTGCAAGTGGCCCTGACGCCCTCGGCCACGCCGCTGGCCACCCTGGAGGCGTTTGAGCGTGCCCGGGAGGTCGGCGTCCGGCGACTGGGAATCAGCCTCGACGGCGCCGACGCCGAAGTACACGACGCCTTCCGCGGCTGGGAGGGAAGTTTTGAGCGGACCCTCGAGATGTTGGCCAACGCACGGCAACTGAAAATGGCCGTGCAGATCAACACCAGCATCACCCGACGCAACGTCCACCAGCTCGACGCCATCGCGGAGTTGCTCGCCTCGCAAGGCATTGCCATGTGGTCGGTGTTCTTCCTGGTTCCCGTGGGAAGGGGCGTGGAGGAAGAGCGGATCCGGCCGGCCGAGTACGAAACCGTCTTCGAGCGGCTTTGGCACCACGCCCAGACCCAGCCGTACAGCGTGAAGACGACCGAAGCTCCGCACTATCGCCGCTTTGTGCTGCAGCGTGGGGGCGATCCGCTGGCCGGTCCGCAAGGAAAGGACGACAGCGCCGCCCGCCGGGGACATCGGGCCCCGTTGGGCGTCGGCGACGGCAAGGGGATCATGTTCATCAACCATACGGGCGAGATCTATCCGGCCGGATTCCTGCCGCTGTTGTGCGGGCGGTTTCCCGACGATTCGGTGGTCGACGTCTACCAGAACCACCCCACGTTCCGGTCGCTGCGCGATCCCGACGGTTTCAAGGGCCGTTGCGGCATCTGCGAGTACCGCTACGTCTGCGGCGGCAGCCGGGCCCGGGCCTACGCCGTCACCGGCGATCCGCTGGAGACGGAGCCGGACTGCACCTACATTCCCGGCCAGGATCCCCCGCCGAAAACGTAACCGGCGGGGGGATGTTTGGGACTCATATGGGAATTACTTGAGGATGTCCGGGAATTCAAAACGCTGGAAACCGCTGTAGGGAACGGCCTCTGTGCCGTTCCGTGGAGCCACCGATCGCACCGGAACGGCACAGAGGCCGTTCCCTACAGCCTTGAATTCCCGGACGCCCTCAATTACTTCCCCGCCGGCTTCGGCAGCGCCTCGAGGATCGACGCCGCTACTTGTCCGGCCAGCGCCTGGGAGCCTTCGGGGGTGAAATGGACGTTGGCCGGGCGTTGAATCTCCTTCAGCCGCGGCAACGCAAAGCCGTAGAGGTCATCGACGGCGATCCCGTTGTGTTGCATGATTTTCCCCGCCGCCGCATTGTAGGCGATCACGTCCTGATTGGTCCGCGGCGGCGAGCAGCCCTTGGGGACCGGCGTGGTGCTGCACCAGATCAGCTTGGCGCCCGTCTGTTTCAGTCGCGTCACCAACTTGTTCATGTTCTTCTCGTACTCCGCCAGCGGCACCTGACGCTTGCCGTCGATGAACTTCAGGTCGTGCAACCCCCAATTGAAATGGATCGCGTCCCAACGCTGCTGGCCGAGCCACTGGTCGATTTGCTCCAGCCCGCGAATGGTCGGACCGCAGTTGGTCGGCGGACGGTGGACGTTGGCCTTGCCGGCCAGGGCCGCCCGAACCGGCAGCGTGTAGCCGATCGAAATCGAATCGCCGATCAGCAGCACCCTCGGCAGCGACGGATCGTCCTTGGCGGGGGCGTTGACGGAGTTGGGCCGGCGCTTCGGCGGCGCGGCCTTGTCGTCTTGGGCTGGGGTCCGGCCAATCATGCCGAAGACCAACGCCATGGCCAGGCCAAGAAGCATCGAGGGACGCAACGATTTCATCTTCATCAGTAGTCTCCCACAAGCGGATCTTAGGAAAGCTATTCTCGAACACGCTGAATAACCTGAGGGTGTCCGGGAATTCAAAACGCTGGAAATCGCCGTAGGGAACGGCCTCCGTGCCGTTCCGTGGAGCCACCGATCGCACCGGAACTACAGCCTTGAATTCTCGAACACACTGAATAACCTACTCGGGCGCCGGCGAAAGTGCAAGCCCCCAACCTGCCGTTCGCCGCTGCCGGAGGGGACCATGATCGTTATGGCGCTTTGCGCGCCGCACCCTCTCGGACAGCCTGTGGGAGATACCCGGAAGCGATCATCCGCCGGGTAGCTGCTTCTTCATATCGTCGCACGTGCTCCGCTTGAAACGTGAAGCCGGTGCAGATCGCGTCATCGAGCAGTTCGGGGCAGCCGGTGCAGGCATCCAGGCGGCGGGGCCTTCGCAGAATCATGTACGCCCGCCAAAACGCCGCCAGCACGGCGGTCCCGGCCAGACCCGCCAGCACCTGGTCCCACAGCAACAAGTAGGCGCACAAGGCGATCGTCCCGCCCAATGCGAACCGCAGCACGTCCCGCATCCGCCGCGGCCAGTGCCGATACCAGGTGGGCAGAGACAGGGCGACGGTGACCGCGGCCAGGGCGAGAAACAACGCCGCGCCGACTTCCTTCAGCGGATTCCGCCACAGCACGCACAACAGCATACCGACGCCGAGCCCCAGATAGGCCATGGTGCAGCTTCGACACAGGTACAACCGTCCGATGCGAAGGACGTCGCCGCGAAAGCGCTCGCACAACGGCTTGTGCGCCCAGTAAAACGGATAGGCGTGGCGCAGCCAAAGCCATTTGAGCCCCGTGCGCGATCGCCCATGGCGCGGCGAGCCGATCATGGCGATTTCTTTTCCAGGGTTTCCTGCATGTCGGCGAGAATGTTTCCGACGGCGCCGGTGGGGACGTAGTCGATGATCGGCTGGATCTTCACGGCGGTGCCGTGAACCACCACCTGCGACGCTCCCTGGCTGGCGCCGGCCAGCTCGAACTCGACGTTGATGATGCCGTTGGCCGCTTGCCGGCCGGCCATCTCCAGCATCCGATCGACGGCCCGTTGCCGCGATTCGTCGCCCAGTTGCGTGTAGGAAACCAGTTCTCCGCCGGTCATCTGCTTGCAGGCCATGCCGCAGTCCTGCCCCATGTCCTTGGCGCGTATGGAGATCCCCCACACCATGCCCAAGTACTCCATGATCTCATAGCCGTCGAACCCCTCGGCCCCGGTCATGATGATTCGGCCGCCATCGATGGTCGGCCGGGTCCCGACGCACAAGTCTTCACGTTTCATGCTAAAACTCCTGTTCGCTCAGCGGCGCGCCGCACGTGTTGCAGCGCTTCGCCTTGAGGTACTCGGTGGCAAGCTGTTCTCCGCACTGCGGGCAGCGATACGATCTCCTCGATCCGACGGCGAAGATGTACAGCACGATCGGCACCAGGACCACCGCGCCGATCAAGGTATAGATCGCAAAGAATCCCAGCCAACTCATGTGGGCCTCCTTTCGGCCACGCCTGTTATGTTCCCCGAGAAAGCCGACGGCCGGTTTGCGATGATACCGAAATCAGCCAACCCAGGCCATACGAATCGGCGATAGGCCCCTCTCGGGCCGCAGCCAAGGCGTACTTCGCGACACGAGCTCCTCAGTGTGCTATTCGGCCAGCGACGTCATTTATTGGGGTTCATCCGGTCAACTCTTGGTAGTGGCCGACCAGATTCGCCACGGCGCACGATACGTCGAACGCTTCCTCAGCTCGACGACGGGCGGACGCGGCCAGACGGGATCGCATGGATTGGTCAAGGGCCAGTTCCGCAATCGCAGCCGCCATGGCGTGAGGGGCGTCGGGCGGGACGAGTCGGGCTGATTTGGACTCGGCCGGGAAGATCTCGCCGGTGCCGCCCACGTCGGTGGCGATGGTGGCCACGCCCGAGGCGGCCGCTTCCAACAACACGCGGCCCAGCGGCTCCTGCCGGGCCGGGTGTACCAGCAGCGTCAGCTCGCCCAGTATTCGGTCGACGTCGTCGCGAAGTCCGAGCAAGTGCCAGCGTCCGGCCAACGCCCCGGTGGCCGCCGCACGAAGGGTCATTTCGAACTCGCGTGATTCGTCCTTTTGGGAGTGACGCCGGCCCGCGATCAGAAAGTGCAAGTTCGGCGACGTTTCAGCCACGATGGCAGCCGCCCGGGCCAAGACGTCCTGGCCCTTGCGCAAGGCGATCTGGCCGATAGTCCCCACGAGTCGTGCCTCCGGCGGCAAACCCAGTTCGCCGTGAAGGTAGCCGGACCGAGACCGAGGCCGAAACTGCTTGAGATCGACGCCGTTGTACAAGACGTGCGTCCTTTCGGCCGCCAGCCCGCGGGAAACGTGATAATCCCGTGTCGCCGCCGAGACGGCCAGCAGCCGGCGGTGACGGTTCAGATCGGCCATGGCCTGCCGGCTGAGTTTGATGATGTCGCGGAGATGGGCCAGGCTGGGGACTCCCAACTCCGCCGCCACCGGACCCGACAACCGGCCCATCGAGAGGCTGTTGGCGTGCAACACGTCTGGGCGGCGGCGGCGAATCAGCCCGGCAAGGAACTCTCGCAATTCGTTCTTGGAACAGCGTGTTCCCCGGGCGTTGTAAAACGGAAGCGGAACGACTTCCACGCCCCGAGCCCGCAGCGCACTGGCCAACGATTTGAGGGGCGGGGCCACGACCGCCGGCGTAAAACCGGCGGCGCGGACGCCGTCCAACGTGGCCAGCATCGACCGTTCGCCGCCGTTGAGTGTGGCGTATTCGCAGAGCAGCAGTACTTCGGGCATGGGGGTCTCCGTGCGATGGCCGGCAGCGCAGCCAGGTCGCCGTGCCGGCGACCGCTAAGAGCCTATCCGAGAACCTTGGCAGGAATGCTTGGGTGGCTGGGGCAAAGCTCAGGGCAGCCTTCGGCCACAACCAGTATTGAAAATTGAAAAATGCAAATTGAAAATCTCAAATTGAAGATCGCCAATCGTCCGATCTCGAGCAGTCGCGCTGCTCCGGAGTTCGCGTACTCGCCACAACACCAGAAATACGAATTCCTCTTCTCTGTTGGCGGGTTTCTGGCGAACGACGGCGTCTTTCGGTGATTTGATCCGTCTGGGAGCCGAGAAGAGAGGCCCGTACTTCCCTGGACCAGATCACACGGATGCTTCAGTCGGACGAGCCACGAATCATTTTTCAATTTGCATTTTTCAATTTTCAATGTTGACCGTCCCGTCACCCCAACTCCGGCTATTCGGATTGGTTCCAAACGGCTCGCTGCTACAACAACCCGTAATCGGCCAGCGTCGTGCGCAACTTGCCTTCCTGTTGGTCGGTCAGCGGGGTCATCGGCATCCGCAACTCGCCCGTGTCGCGGCCGAGCATTTGCATGGCGGCCTTGATGGGGATCGGATTGGTGGCCAGGCCGAGCATGTCGCGGCAAAGCGGAAACAGCTTCTGGTGCAGTCGCCGGGCCTCTTGCAGGTCGCCCGAGTCGAAGGCGGTAATCAACGCGATCATGTCCTTCGGAATGATGTTTCCCACCACGGAAACCACCCCCCGGGCGCCGATCGACATCAGCGGCAAGGTCAGACTGTCGTCGCCGCTTAAGACGGTCAGATCGGTCGAGGCCAGGATCTGCGAGGCCTGGTCCATCGATCCGGTGGCCTCCTTGACCATGGTGACGTTGGGCAACTCGGCCATGCGGATGATCGTTTCCGGCTCGATGTTCTTGCCGGTGCGGCCCGGGATGTTGTAGACGCAGATCGGCACGTCGACCGCTTCGGCCAGGGCCTTGTAGTGCTGAAAGAACCCTTCCTGGGTCGGCTTGTTGTAGTAGGGGGCCACCACCAACGCGGCGTCGGCGCCGGTCGAAGCGGCCCAGCGGGTCAGCCGCAGGGCTTCCTCGGTGCTGTTGCTGCCGGTGCCGGCCATGACTTTGATCCGGCCGGCGGCCGCCTCGACCACGGCGGCGATCACCCGCTCGTGTTCCGGGTGGGAAAGCGTGGGCGATTCGCCCGTGGTCCCCACGGGACACAGGCAGGTGGTGCCGGCCTCGATCTGGAACTCGACCTGCTGCTGCAAGGCCTCGAGGTCAACCTGGCCGTCGCGAAACGGGGTGATCAGGGCCACCGACAGGCCGGCGAATTCTTCACTTCGTGTGGACATGGCGTGTGGGTTAGTGGTTAGTGGTTAGTGGTTAGTGGGTAGTGGGTAGTTGTTAGTGGGTAGTGCTTTCCCCGGGGTAAAACGCCTTGAGGAGCCAATGGGAAAACATGATGATTTCAGCCGTCTTTTCAAGCCTTCCAGGGCCGCGATAGCCAGTTGCTCAGGTGCCAGATCCAGCACTCCGGCAGGACTGAACACATGTGTATAAAATGTACTCATCAGCCAAGTCCACATGTGCGTGACTAACCGCTAACCGGCCAAGTGTCGGCACTACGCCGCCACCCAGGTGTCAGCATTTGCCGCCTTCTAGCGCGGGCTACACCCAGTAACATTTTCTTCCTCGAAACCTCCTTCACCCTGTTTCTGAGGAGGTTTCGAGGAAAGAAATGCGGACGTTGAAGTGAGCTTCAAGGTCCTGTTGTTGCCACGGTTGTCACAAAAAAGTAGCCGGCTATCCACTATCCACTATCCACTATCCACTATCCACTATCCACTAACTACCGCGATACAAGTTGCTTCATTTCGCGCACGGCCTTCTCGAAGCCGACCATAATCGCCCGGGCAACGATGCTGTGGCCGATGTTCAGTTCGTGCATGGCGTCGATGGCGGCGATCGGCCGGACGTTTCGGTAGGTCAGTCCGTGCCCGGCGTGCAGCGTCATACCCAGCTGGCGGATTTGGGCCCCGGCGGTCTTCAACGTGTCCAGTTCCTGTTGCTGTGCGGCCCCCGGCCGGGCCAAGGCGTATTGGCCGGTGTGCAGTTCGACGGCGTCGGCGTTGAACTCGGCGGCGGCCTCGATCTGCCGCGGATCGGGATCCAGGAAGAAGCTTACGGAGATCCCGGCCTCCTGGAGTTGTGCGGTGACGTCGGCCACGCGGCCGCTTTGACCGACGACGTCGAGCCCTCCTTCGGTGGTGATCTCCTCGCGGCGTTCAGGGACCAGGGTGGCCTGGTCCGGCTTCACGCTGCAAGCGATCTGCACAACCTCCCGGTCGCAGGCCAATTCGAGGTTGAGCTTAACGGCGACGGTGTCACGAAGGATTCTCAGGTCCCGGTCGAGGATATGGCGGCGGTCTTCGCGGAGGTGCAAGGTGATCCCGTCGGCCCCCCCCAATTCCGCCAAGGCGGCCGCCCAGACCGGGTCGGGCTCGTAGGTTTGCCGTGCCTGTCGCACGGTCGCCACGTGATCGATGTTAACGCCAAGTTCGGGCATGAGGTTGATTATAGCGGCGGCCGATTTCCCATCAAGCACCGGCGGCAGCGCACGGTTGCACGGATTACCACGATGGGTGGGGCGGGCGTCGCGGCCGTAACTTCCCGCCACGGGGCGACTTACGGCGGAGCTTTCCTTTCCCGTAAGGTGAGCTAAACTTCATACAGGCGGCAAGCGAGCGAAAACCTACCCTGAACGGCACCTTTCTCAAGTTGGACCCTCGATCATGAACTGCCATGAACTGGCTGCTTGCATCGAGAAGCTGCAACCCGAAGCGGGCCCTCGCGACGTCGCCCGACTCTGTTTGCTGTTGACCAACCACATCGACGACCTGGCGGAACTCGACGACGCGGGCCGCCTGTCCGAGGTGTGGCAAGAGATGGGCATCCGGCTTCAGGCGGCCACCGATCAGCACGCGGCCATGACCGCCGAACTGGAAGAACTTTCGCGATCGGACCCCAGCAGCTTTACCATGGATCAGATCTGGGTCCTGATTCGCGCGATCAAGGTCCAGAGCCAGGTCCTTCAACTCTACGTCGGTCAACCGCCCGTCGACGTCTGAGTCCCCGTCGACGTTCCAGTCTGCTGGTCGAAGACCGTCCAGACCGGGATCCTCTGCTTCAGCCGGAACACGTACGCCCGGATCTGTTCGCTGGTCCGCTGCTTCTCGATCTTCTTTTTGATTTCGACCTGCGCTTCGCGAAACGGCGTGCGATGGGCCAACTCCCGCTGGGTGACAAGGATGATGTGGAAGGCGTTATCGCTTTCGAGGATCGGGCTGGGTCGTCCCACGGCGAGATGGGGATCGAACAGCGCCCGGTCGAGGACGTCGCTGACCAGGCTTCCCTGGGTGGTCCACTCTCGGACGCCTCCCTCGGCGGCGGTCGTGCCCTGGGACTCGCCCTTGGCCACCGTCTCGAACGGCACGCCGGTGACGACGACCCGGTTGCCCATCCTGGCGATCGCGGCGCCCGCCTCGGCCTTGGTGGGATACTTCGAGAAGCGGACCATCAATTCCTTCCATCGGGCCCGGGCCGGCTTGTCGAAATCGGTGGCGTGACGGTGGTAGTAGTCGATCAGATCCTGGTGGGGGATTTGCTCGTCGGATTTGACCTGTTCGTGAATCCACGACTGGGCCAGCACGCGTTGAACAAACGCCCGCTTCTCTCGCTGCAACGAAGTTCCCAACTTCTCGAGCTTCTCGCTCAACTGGCGCCGCGTCTCGACCTTGGCCTGCTTGAGCATCCTCGGCAGCTCGACCTCGTCGAACTGTTTTCCCACATTCTTCTCGACCTGGGGGAAGTTCTCCTTGGGGATCGTCTGCTGGAGGTCGAGGTAGATCAGTTTGTTTTCGATTTGCTTCTTGAGGGCCTCCCGGATCATCAACTCGCGCTGGCGCTGCAACACGTCGTCCGGATACTTGCCCTTGTTGCTCTCGATGATTCCGTCGATTCTGGGCATTATTTCGCCGGCCAGAATCACGTCGGAAGCAATCCGGGCCATGATCCTGGCCTCTTCGACCCGCTGCATGGGCGGCGGCTGCCAAGGGGGCGGCTCGTGCCCAGCAAACCCGGCCACGCGCGGCGTCTGCGGTTGTTGCGGCGGACCGTACATCGGCGGTTGCGGCGGGCGGGCCGGCGGCGAATATCCATGCGGCGTCGGCCGCTGGGGGGCCCACTGCCTCGGCGGCGCGGGCCTGCCCGGCCACGACTGAGGCCGAGACGTGGGAGTCGGTTGACTCGGCGGAGGGGGAACCAGATCGTAATTGCCCGGGCCGTACGCCGGCGGCCTGAGGGCTCCGTAGGGCATCATCTGGCCGGGGCCGCCGGGGGCCGTAGACTCTTGAGCCGGGCACAGACGAAGACCCCCGGCAATGACCAGGCTAATCGCGGTCAGCCACGCAACCAGGGAGAGTTTTTGCTGCACGTGACAGATTCCGGCAAGGAGGCGAGCCACCACTCTGCGGCCGGGAGGTGGCTGGGATGAGGACTCTTCGGACAAGGCGGCAACCGCCACAACTGGCACACAAAACGGACTACTACTAGTAATCTCGACCCGATGAATCGGGCCACTACACCAGCGTTTGTGCATAATCTCGGCGAGATCACGAGCGGGCGGATTATAGCCACAGGGTCACTCCGGCTGCAACAGCGATTTGAGTTCGCGCAGAATCGCCTCCGACTGCGTAACCCTTTTATCCAGCGGGAGATAGGCGCTGCGTCCGTCGACCACCCGCAATCGACCTCCGCTGCGATCGGCCAACTGGCGGATCCGTGGGGCGGACGTGTACGTCAGAACGGCGTAATGGTCTTCCAGGTGGATCGAGTCGACTTGCCAAGCGTGGGCCGCGATCCGGGTCTCGACCAGAGAGATCAGACGCTTCACCAACGGGGGGGGGCTCCCGAACCGATCGACCAGTTCCGCTTGGAAATCATCCAGCTCAGATCGGCTCGACACCCGGGCCAGCCGCCGGTAGAGGTCGATCTTCAGCCGCATGTCAGGCACGTACGACGGGGGGATGTACGCCTCGACCGGCAGGTTGAGGTCTACGTCGATCGACGGCTTCGGCGGCAGCCGCTCGAGTTGACCGACGGCCTGCTCGAGCAACTGGCAATACAGCTCGTAGCCGACCGTGGCGATGTGGCCGCTCTGTTGGGTCCCCAGGATGTTGCCCGCCCCGCGAATCTCCAGGTCCCGCATGGCGATGGCGAACCCGGCGCCCATCTCGCTGAACTCCTCGATCGCCCGCAGTCGCCTGGCGGCGGTGGGCGTGAGGTTCTTGTTCGGATCGATCAGCAGGTAGCAATAGGCCCGATGCTTGTACCGTCCCACCCGGCCGCGAAGCTGATGCAAGTCGGCCAGCCCGTAGCGGTCGGCCTCGTCGATGAAGATCGTGTTCGCGTTGGGGATGTCCAGCCCGCTCTCGACGATCGTGGTGGCCAGCAGCAGGTCGTACTGCTGGTCGACGAATTCGATCATCACGCGTTCGAGCTTTCCCTCGGGCATCTGGCCGTGGGCGATGGCCAGTTCGGCCTCGGGCACGATCTGCCGCAGCCGGGTGGCCACGATCTCGATGTCTTGCACGCGGTTGTGTACGAAAAAGATCTGCCCGCCGCGATTGAGTTCCCGCATCACCGCGTGGCGGATCAACTCCGCGTTGAAGCGGGTCACCCGGGTCTCGACCGCCAGGCGATCTTCCGGCGGCGTCTCCAGGTTCGAGATGTCGCGAAGCCCCAGCAGCCCCATGTGCAAGGTGCGCGGGATGGGCGTGGCGGTCATCGTCAGCACGTCGACGGTGGCCCGATACGCCTTCAGCCGCTCTTTCACCTCCACGCCGAAACGCTGCTCTTCGTCGATGATCACCAGCCCCAGGTTCTTGAACCGCACGTCTCGCTGGGCCAGCCGGTGGGTGCCGATCACGATGTCGATCGACCCCTCGGCCAGCCGCTGGACGATTCCGGTTTGTTGCTTCCGGGTGGCGAACCGCGACAGCGAGGCGATCTCGAAGGGAAACTCGGCCATCCGCTCGGTGAACGTGCGGTGATGCTGCTCGGCAAGGATCGTGGTGGGCACCAGTACGGCCACCTGGTAGCCGGCGTCGACCGCCTTGAACGCCGCCCGCATCGCCACCTCCGTCTTGCCGTAGCCCACGTCGCCGCACATCAATCGGTCCATCGGCCGGGCTTGGGCCATGTCGGCCTTGATCGCGTCGATGGTGGTCAATTGGTCGTCGGTTTCGCGATACGGGAACGAGGCGTCGAACTCCCGTTGCCATTGGGTGTTCACGGCGAAACTGATCCCGGGCCGGGCCGCGCGGGCGGCCTGCAACTCGAGCATGTCGGCCGCCATATCGGTCACCGCCTCGCGAACCCGTTGCTTCTGCCGCACCCAGGTCCGTCCGCCGAGCCGGGCCAAGCTGGGACGGCTCTTCGCCCCGCCCACGTACTTCTGCACCAGGCCGATCTTCGAGCTGGGAACGTAAAGCTTCGTCCCGCCGTGGAACTCCAGCACCAGGTGTTCTGCCACCTGGTGGTCCTTCTCCAGCCGCTTCAGCCCGCGGTATCGGGCCAGACCGTGGGCCACGTGGACCACCAGGTCGCCCTCGCGCAGTTCGAGGAAGCTATCGATGATCCGACCGAGCCGACGCCGGGTGGGACGCTTCAACTCGGCCCGGCGGAAAAGCTCGCCGCTGCTTAGCAGCACGATCCGGTCGGGCACCAGGCGGAACCCGCTGCGGAGCGAACCGATCGCGAAATGGAGTTTTTCCCGGCGTGCCAACTCGGTGCTGTCGAAGATCTCGGCCAGACGGTGGACTTCGGCCTCGGTCTGGCAGACGACGAACACTTCCTGCCCCTTGCCGGCGTCGTCCAACTCGTCGCGGACCTTGTTGACGTCGCCGCTGAACCGCTCGACCGACTCGATCATCAGCCGGCAGGTCACCTCCAGCGAGCCGGCCGCCACGGCCGAGGCGGTCACCGAGGGGAAACGCAACACCTGTTGCATGACCGCGTTGACGTTGTGAAAATCCTGCGGCCGCTCGAGCCGCTGCAAATAGTGTCGTCCCTGCTGTTCGATCTCGCCCGGCTCGATCAGCAAGAACCAACTCTGCGGCGGCAGGAAATCGGCCAGGTGTGCCCGGTCTCGGAAGTTCGGCTCCAGGATCGTCACCTCGACCGCCGCAACCGTGGCCAGGCTGCGCTGGCCGGCGACCTCGAAGCGGCGGATCGATTCGATCTCGTCGCCGAAGAACTCCACCCGCACCGGGTCGTACCAGTCGGGGGCAAAGATGTCGACGATCCCGCCGCGGACCGAAAACTCGCCCGGCAACTCGACCGCCGAAGTGTGATGAAATCGGCCCTCGACCAGCCATTTCGAGAGTTCGTCGATGGCCACTTCGTCGCCGGTCCGCAGCGAACGGGTCTGCCGGTCAAGGGACTCGCCGTCGGGCACCGGCTGCAAAAGGCTCTGGATACTGGTGACCACCAGGCCGGGTGGCTCGGGTCCCTGTAGCATCTTCAACAGCCGCACCCGCTCGCCGAACACCTCGTCGTGGATCACCCGCTCGCTGGGCAACGACTCCCAGGCAGGGAGCCGCTCGGGGGTCAGCCGGGTAAAGAGCGTCAGGTCGTCGACCATCTCGTCGACGTCGTCGACCTGGGGACAGACGACCACCAGCGAGGCCGGCGCCTCGGCGGCCAGCACCGCCGCCGCCAGCGCGCACGAAGAACCCCAGACTCCGTCCAAAGTCGCCGCCTGCCCCAGCCGCAGACTCCGGACCACTTCGGCGAAGCCTTCCTGACGCTCCAGGCGTCCGACCAACTCAAACAGCCGGTCGGACGTAATAGTGGCCGTAGCAGCGTTTGCCATGATCCGGCGGCATTGTAGGGTAATCCCCGCCGGGAGGGAAGTCCTTCTCACCGCGTGGCCGCGGCGGCTAAACGGCAAATGTCCGGCTCCCTGCCGGAGCCCCCTGCCACCCTACCAACCAGATCGACTGCAATGACATACTAAGCCTTGGCCATCGCCTCGGTGAGGATCGCGGCGGTGCTCTTGCGCATGATCCGCGGGTCGACCGGTTCGCCGGCGATCAAGGCCCGGCGGACCTCCTTGCCGGAGATAAACACGGGCTTTTCGTCGGCATGGTTCTCCATCAGGTCGACCCGCCCGAGCGACTCGTAAAAGGCGGCGAACCCGACCCGCAGTGGATGGATCTTCAGATCGCCGGCCAGGTTGTCGAAGATCTCCTGGGCGTCGAAATCTCCCCAAATCGCCGAGCCGTCGTGATACGGGGCGTCGGCGTGCTTGCGTCCGATGACCAGATCGGTGAATCCGAAGTTCTGCCGGTAGATGGCGTGCATCACGGCTTCCTTCGGCCCGCCGTAGAACATCTTGATGTCCAGTCCCAACAGGATCACCCGATCGGGCGGCGACTCGCCGCGCGGGCCCCAGAGATCGGCGTCGCTGTCGCCTTCGCCGAGCATGCGGTTGTCGATCAGGACCTCGTAGGTGTGCATCCGCACGTCGGCGTGGACGTCGTCGCCCTTGGTCTCGCCGATCAACGGGTTCAGGCAGGCCCCGGCGTTGTGCCCCGCCCGCAACAGCGTCTCCAGCCCGTAGACCAAGGCGTACTCATGGGCCCGGTGCAGCGGGTTTCGGGTCTGAAAAGCGACCACGCGCTGCCATCCTTTCTCTTGCAGCAGTTGACGAACCTCCCGAGGCGAGAGCACGTACTTGCCGAACTTCGGGTTCTTCGGCGGCGGCAAGACCCGAATCGATCCGCCCAACAGGTGCGTCTTGTCGGCGTCGGCCACCAGGACCATGTCGCCGCCGGGATGGTCGGTCCGCTCGGTAAGATAGACGGACTCGAGGTACCTTGGCTTGTCCCACGCAAAGACATCGCTCAGCAGCAGCGTGGCCACGATCCGATCGGCCGAATTGACCAGCGCCACCTCCTGGCCGGCCCCTGATGAAAGGCGTCCGGCCAACTCGCCGGTGACCGGCAAGGCCAATGGAATCGTCCAGGCGTAGAGGTTCCCGTCGTGTTCGATGACCGACTCCTCGAGGACCCGATCGTAGGTGGCCGAATCCATCGGGCCCGTCAGGGGGCTCAAGCCGCCATCCCCAAGGCGATAGACGGTCGAGAGGTCGGCGTCGGAGACGGGCACCGCCGGGAGAGTTTTGGCGTGGGCCATCAACTCGTCGATCTCGTCGGACGGTACACAACGACAAACAGGTTCAGTCAATCCCCCGTGTGGGGAAATAAGATGGGCCATTATCCAGTCCTTCCAATCGGTGCTTGCTACGCGGGCATTGCCGCCAAGAGAATCAAGCCAGCCAGTATAAAGAGAGCGTGGCGGGGTTTCAACCGGGGCAGGCCCAGTCGGATGGGCCCAGTCAGATGCACCCAGTCAGATGCACCCAGTCAGATTCACCCAGTCAGATGTGGTACATCTGCTCGTCCTGCTCCTTGGCCTGTTCGAGCAGTTCGGCCAACGAGATGCCCTCGAGCATTTGTCGCTGCACTGTCGAGACCTTCTTCCAGGCCTGCGTCAGGACCTTCACGGCCGGCGAATCGGGCGAGGCGGCGCTGCTGGTCTGCCCGTCGCCGTTGGACGATCCGTCGACGACCTCCATCACCTGGCCGAGCGAAACCTCTTCAGGCGATCGAACCAGATGGTATCCCCCGGCGGCTCCCCGAACGCTGGCTACCAGGCCGGCGCCCTTGAGTTGCAGGAGGATCTGGACCAGAAACCTGGGCGGCACACTGTGCCGTTCGGCGATCCGGCGAATGCGGACCGGCTCGCCCGATCCGTACCGGGAAGCCAACTCCAGCATAGCGATACACGCGTACTCGGTCTTCGCTGAGATTCTCATACTGGCTTTTTCCCCAATCCAGTTAGAGATGCGCACCGTTAGAAAACCGGCGTCCCGGATGACCCCGGACCGGCGGCGCGATCTTCTTCCCCAATGCCCACCTTCCGTGGCGATCCCCTTTTTACCAATTCAGATTGTAGCCTTGTTGGTGACTTTGGTCAACTATACCTGTTTCTGATGTTCCGACGAGTTGTGCTTGCGGTTCTCGCGAGGGGGGGCTGTACTTGACGTCCGCCAAATCAAGCGACAGGATATTTGGACGGAATCGGCAAGAAGTCTCAATGCAACCAACTTGGTGGACACCTTATTGCTAGAAAGGCCGCAGCAGATCATGGCGGAGAAAGCATACCTGGCGATCGACATGGGGGCTTCCAGCGGCCGGCACGTGTTGGGGCTGTTCGACGGCCAAAAACTACGCCTGGAGGAAATCTACCGCTTCGAAAACGGAGCGGTCGAGGTGGACGGCAACTTGTACTGGGACCTGCTGGGCCTCTGGTCCCATGTCCGCCAAGGTTTACGTGTCGCAGGCACCCGCCTGGGGGGCAAGGTCGCCGGTGTCGGCGTCGATACCTGGGGCGTCGACCTGGGACTGCTGGGGCCCAACGACGAGCTGCTCGGAAATCCCTACCATTACCGCGACCGCCGCACCAACGACATGCCCGAGAGGGCCTTCGAGATCGTTTCCCGCCAGGAGATCTTCCAGCACACCGGCCTGCAATTCCTCCAGTTCAACACCCTCTACCAACTCCTGGCAATGAAACTCTCCGGCTCGCCCCTGCTGGACGTGGCCGAGACGCTGTTGATGGTGCCCGATCTGTTTCACTGGATGCTCACCGGCGAGAAGTGCAACGAAATGACCGAGGCCAGCACCAGCCAGTTCTATAATCCGGCAACCGGCGGCTGGGCCAAGCAGTTGCTCGACAAATTCGGTCTGCCCACGGATATCCTCGGCCGGATCGAGCAGCCGGGGACCGACCTGGGACCGTTGCGCAGCAACCTTGCGGCCGAGAGCGGGCTGTCGGCGGCCCGGGTGATTCTGCCCGGCTCCCACGATACCGCCAGCGCCGTGATGGCCGTGCCGGCTGAGAGTCAGCCGGGAGTGCGGCCCGACTGGTGTTACATCAGCCTGGGAACCTGGGCCCTGATGGGCATCGAGTCGCCCCAGCCGGTCGTCAACGACCACGTACTGGAGCTGAACTTCACCAACGAAGGGGGCGTAGGCAACACGATCCGATTGTTGAAGAACATCACCGGGCTGTGGCTGGTGCAGGAGTGTCGCCGCACGTGGAACCAGGCCGGGCGAAACTGGCAGTGGGAAGATCTGAACCGGCTTTCCGCCGCCACCCAACCGTTGCGGTCATTCATCGATCCCGATGCGGCCGACTGCCACGACATCATGGAACCCGTCTCCACGCCTCTGAACGCCTTGACCGAGGCAGAGCTATGTCCCGGCAGTCGCAATCTCGAACGAGTCAACGAGAGCTTCCGGTAGCCGGGCCCTGCCAACCGCGATTTCCTTCTCGGGCCGAAAGTTGCAAAGTTACCAGCAGACCGCATAATGCGCGCCTTCTCGCGCAAGCCCTCACGTAAGGGAAGGAACCAACGTGCCGCTACCCTC
>SDBV01003666.1_pt1 | contig 22454 bp, 12 predicted proteins | sample 2277081 | NCBI WGS metagenome assembly SDBV01 (sample SAMN10402039, study PRJNA504765) | marine sediment metagenome | isolation source: marine sediment core GS10_PC15, 223 cmbsf | place: Arctic Ocean: Southern Knipovich Ridge | collected 2010 | reverse complement strand
GTAGATCTGGGCGTTGGGCGTGTTGGTACTGATCAGCACGTCGAACGGCGCATCGTAGAAACCGCGATCGACACTGAAACGCGTATCGCGCACGTAATCGATCCAGCCGCCGGCACTGTTCGCCTCACCGGGCGTTGGCTCGGCCAAGTATCGCAACCCCGCGCCCGAGAGGAGCGGCTGGATCAGGAAATCTCCGTCGGCCGCTGAGACGTTCAATCCTTGGATGGCCAACAGGTTGTTGCCCGGCTGAAGCAGGCCCAGGTAATTGCCCAGGTCGATCTCTTCGAACACCAACGAATCGGCCACGCTACGAGCTGCCGTGGCCGCGGAGTTCCATTGGACCGACGGGGGCGCATTGCGTCGGGTTACCTCTTGGCCGTTGATATAGGCAACGAAACCGTCGTTGTACTTGATCGATAGGCCCAGGGTCTGAAGCGATGACGGATTGGCCAGTTCGAACGGCAACCGCATGTAGGCCGAGGCGTTGATCCCCTGCATGTCGGCCTCGATGTCGGCCTGCAGCACATCGCCGATAGCGCCGGCCGCCGCATCGAATCCCAGCCCGACGGACAAATCCAAAACGAACGGGATTATGAGTCCGTCGTTCAAAGTGCCGCCGGTACCCGGCGCGTCGAAGGTCCAATCGCCGGCATGGTCGTGGTCGGAACTGCCGATCCGCTGCAACTCATCGGAAGCGGCTGCGGTGGTGTCGACCGGCGAACCGGTCCAGTTGGCCGCCGGTTGAATGTCGGTGAAGCCGCCCACGTCGACACTCATCGAGGTCAATTCCGCGAGCGAGTATCCCCAGACGACGAAGTCGACCACCTCGCCGGTTTGGTCGAGAATCATCACCCAGCCATTGTCGGAGGCGCGCCAGAAGATGTCGTCCGCGCCCGCATCCTCCCGATATAATAACTGGCCCGGGTCCACCGAACTGGGAAACGTCCAAATCGGGTCGTGAACCTGGTTGATGTCGTTGGCCCCCGCATTATTGCCCGCCATGACCCAGCCGGTCGTGTCGACCGTGCTGGCCGAAACGTTTTGGAGTTCCATATAGTCGGGCGTTCCCGTGCCGGCCTCGGTGATCAGTACGCCGGGCGCTTCGGCATAGTTGGTCCAGGTCGAGTCGTCATGGCCCAGCTCGGTCCACCCGGCTCCCAGCGAGCCGTCCGCCGGGACGAGATACTTCAGACTTTCCCCGCCGGGCACGGCAAAGTTGGCCGCATCGTACCCGATGCCGTAAGAGATGTCGTTGAACTGCTTGGGAAACTCCGGCGCGAACTCGTCGACAACCGTCGTGCCGTCCGACTCGACCAACGCCAGGTACTCGCCGTCACGGTCGAGTTGGAAGTTGGTGTGCAATTCGTTGCCGGCCACACGGCGGTCCTTGCCCGAGGCGAAGACCGACAGGTATTGTTGCGTAAGGAGCGTAACGTCGGGAAACTGCCACTGGATCAGGTTGTCGTCATCGTCGGTCAAGTACCAACCGTCCAGTTCGACCGGCCCCGCGGTCGGATTGTGGATCTCGACCCAGTCGGACGAATCGCCGTCCTCATCCAGCAGCGCCTCATTATTGGCGGCCATCAACTCGGAAATAACCAGCGAGGAACCGTCCAACACCAATCGCGGCTCGAGTCGTTCGAACGCGAGCCGGCTCCCAGGTCCCGGCTTGGGTCGGTTGCGAAAAGATCTTCGAGCTGCCATGGTACGTGGAATCCATCGCTGGAGATAACTCGGGGCATTTCAAGCGATACAACCCCAATTGTCCATTATGGCAGAGGACGTCTTGTTGTACAACCTTTTGGCGTATTCTTCGGCCAGCCGCAGCAAGCGCTGGCCGGGTGTTTGCACGGGGTGTGCTCATCCACGCAAACCCTCTACTGTGTAGGGGCTTACGGCGACAACGAGGAAGCTGCGCCGCATTAGAGCCCCGGCGGCGACCCTTCGCAACAGGGGGCTGCGGAAGATGAAGAGCCGATCGAGCACGCCGCCGGTCAATCTGCAAGAGGAGGATAGCGCGCCGAGTCGCAGTGGGGCGGAGAAATCGGCAGTGTTACGAGGGAAGGGAAGAAGGAAAAAAGAGCAACGGGGGAATCAAGGCTTTCTTGTTCTTGCACCCATCGTCGCGCCTCTGCGCGGCTATTACTGGCTTGACTTCCCGCCGTATACGGCCTTTCCCCTTTTCCTCCTTTCCCTTTCTTCCTCCCTGCAGCTTGCCGCCGGTCTGATTGGCAAAGTTTACCCAGTTTACCTGTTGGCGTTTCACCTTGCGAAGCGGCAAAGTCGGCCGGCCGATGGCTTTTGCTCGTCAAACTTTCCCCAGCCGGTTTTGTCATCCGTTATTCGTGCTTTGTCATAGGGGAATTGGGCCGAATTGCCTTGGCGCGCGCTTCTGGTGGTGTATGCTTTCGACGCACCGCAAGCAGAGTGCAGGACAAAGGAAGAGTGCCATGCCCAGAATCGCCGCCGCCGTTGGGGTCTTCGTGTTGATCGCCGGCTCGATCGCGTTCAATATCTTTTGGCACCCGATTGTTTGGGATTCGGTGGGGCCCTCGTCCCATCTTCCGCAATCACAACAACCGGATCCCACGCACGACGATTCCTTGGCCACTTCCGACGATTGGTCCAAGCCCTCGCCGACAAACGTGACGCCCGCAAACGTGACGTTGTCCATGTCGAAGGGCAATTACTCTTATTCATCCCAGTATAACTCTGGCAACGACGACTCTTCCGATTCTTCCTATTCCGGTTCCTATTCAGGGAAGTCCACTTCTTCCACTTCTGCTTCCTCTTACAAACCGTCGTCTTACGGGAGCGATTCCGCCGGCGGGTATAAACATGGGTCAAGCTGGTCCAAGAACGAGTCAACACGGACCAACGACTACAAGAGTTCGAAAACGACCGAGGACGTCGACGAGACGCCGGACGCTTCCGGCTACGGCGACACGGCAAACGAATCGACGTCGGGCAGGGCGTTGGTACGTGTGGTGCGCGTGACGGGCAGCGAAGAGAGAACGAACCAGGACGCCGACGTTCGCCGCCTGCCGCCGGTGGATGACGACGCTTGGGCTACAAACAGCTACGACTCGTTTGCCGGCTCGATTTCCGGTCCGGCGCCGACCTATCCGACCACCGGAATCGACTGATTTTCACGGCAACGCGGACCTAGCGACAATCGTTCAGACCAGGAAGGCCTGGAGCCAGCCGTCTTCGCCCGACTTCAACCGATTCACGCCGAGCAGTTCGATTTGGAATCCCGCCTCCAAGAAGGCGGCCATCCACCAGCGCGGCTCTTTCACGGTCAAGTGAAGCGGTTGCCCTAGCACATGAGGACCGAAATTGTCCGGTGTCAGGGCGATGGCCAGATAGCAGAGCTTTCGGGCACATCGGCGGAAGTTGCTAAGCACCCCATGGACATATTCGGTCGGGATATGCTCCATGACGTCGGTGCAGGTGATTGCGTCGTATTCGTCGCAGAAATCTTGCGGATCCCAGAGACATCCCACCTTGAGGATCTCGTCTTGCATGTCGCGGAAGAAGGGATCGAGGCAATTCGAGGCGATATCGAATCCGCGGACGAGGAACTCATCGGGGTACTCCAAGATCAGCCGCTGCATGAGTTTTCCGCTGCCGCACCCGGCGTCCAGGACGGTCGAGACGTTATGTTTTCGGAGCTTTTCGATCAAGGGGATGCTGTCCAGCGCACAGTCACCCGACGAAACGATCCGATAGTCTTCCAGATTCCAGACCGTCTCGTACTTCGCCTTCTCTCGCTCGGAATCGCTGATCGCGGCGGTTTGGTTGCCGGCCGTTTCATTGCTGAGGCACTTCAGTTCATCTGTGGCGCGCCCGAAGACGGGTGCCCACTCGCCGGGTTGCGGTTGCCGTAGCAGTCGAAGACTGGGATACCAGGGCGTATCCTCTCGATCGAGCATCCAGCGCCAGTCGGGTGGAGTAGGCAGCAGGACCCAAGTAGGAATACCCAGCGAGCCGGCCATGTGGACCGTGGAATTGTCGATCGAGATGACCAGGTCCAAGGCGCTGATCTGTGCCGCGAAGTTGTCCATGTCTCGCAGCGGGTCGGCGTCTTCCCAGTCGTGGATGCACACCCCCAAGTTCTCGTGGGCTTCCTCGATTTCCTGACGACAGTCTCCATACTGCAGGTTGATGAAATGGACACCTTCGACGGCAAACAAGTTGGCCCAGCGATCGAGCGTCGACGAGCGAACCCGCCGAGTCTCTTTCTTGTCTCCGCCTCGCCAGGAAATACCCACCTTCAATCCCGCGCCCAATTCGGCCAGACGTGATTGCCATTTCTCGCGAAGCTCGCCGCCGGGCTGCAAGAGAGTTTCTCGCTGGGGAAATGCGTCGAGGTTCGCCCGGAGATAACGAGGCAGACTGCCTAGCGCCGCTTGCACGTCGATGCCCGGCAGGCATCCCGACTCGTCAAGCATCGCATCGATCGGACGGGCAAGGACTTTTGCCTTGGGGAAGGAGCGGGCAAACAGGGGAACCAGGCGAGGATCGCATTCGACGAGACATTCGGCCGCCTGCTCGATGATCTCCGGCAGACATTGGGCAAACATGATCTCGTCGCCGACCCCTTGTTCGGCAAAGAGGAGAATTCGTTGCCCCGAAAGCGGCGAACCGTCCCAAACCGGATGAGCGAAGCCTCGCTCGCGAGTCTCTTTTTCCCATCGCCACTCGTAGTTCTTCCAACCGTTCTCGAAATCACCCATCAGAAGCTGGTAGAGTGCGTAGTTCCAATTCGCCTGGTATTCGGGACACACGCGCAAGGCATGTTCGTAGTGGGCGCGCACGCCCTCGAGATCGCCGTACTCGTACAGAATCGTCGCTAGATTGTTGTGGGCCGCAATGTAATCGGGATCCAACTCGAGCGCGCGTTCGTAACACGCTTTGGCCTCGTCGAGGTTCTCCTGACGTTGCAGTGCGTTCCCCAGGTTGTAATGGGCCTCGGCGTAGTCGGGCTTGATTTCCAGCGCCCGATGGTAGCACGCGATCTCCTCGTCCGAATTCTTCTGCTTTGCGTTCCCCACCATGCGGCTCGCCACACCCAGATTGTTGTGGGCTTCCGCGTAATGGGGGTCGAGTTCAACGGCCCTGCGGAAACAGTTGGCCGCCTTGTCCATCTCGCCGTTTTTGTGGTAGGCGGTACCCAAGTTGTAGTGCAGCCGAGGACTGTCCGGACGGCTTGCCACTGCCTTCTGGCCGGCTTCGATGGCTTCGGCAAATTGGCCTAACTCTTGAAAGGTATGACTCTGATTGGTGGCCGCCTCGGCAAACTGGGGATTGATCGCCAAGGCCCGGCGATAAGCGTCCGAAGCTTCCTCGTACTCTTGCCGCAGGTGAAGTGTGTTTCCCAAGTTGTTGTAGGCCTCGGCATGATCCGGGAAGAGCCGAACGACTTGCTGATAGCCCTCGATGGCCTTGTCGAAATCGTCTTGTTCCCGATAAACGTTGGCCAGATTGTACAAGGCGTCGGCGAATTGCGGGTCGAGTTCAATCGCCCGTCGGTAGTGCTCGATTGCTTCCTCGAAGTTCTCTTGCTTCTGAAATGCGTCGGCAAGGTTGTTGTGCGCGGTCGGGTAGTTGGGCCTCGCCTGGATGGCCGCGCGATAGGCGGCCACGGCTTCCTCGAATCGTTCCAAAAGGCCCAAGGCCACACCCAGGTTGTAATAGGCCGAGGCATCGCCCGGCTTGACCTGCACCACGCGCTGAAAACACTCGATCGCCTCGTCGAGTCGCCCCTGACCGGCATAGAGGCTACCCAAGTCGAATTGCGCGTCGGCGTATCCGGGATGTTGCTGGTCGATTCGCAAGATCTGTCCGCAGATCTCCTCGGCCTGTTGCGGCTGGCCTGCCTGCCAATGCGATTGGGCTGCTGCCAGCGCCTCGGGAACCGTGGCCATACGAAGCCTTCCTTGGCAAGAAGAGAAAAGAGGTAAAAAGAGTAGACCTTCCTAGTAGTATCGGCAAACCGGGGCGTTCACCCGAGAGCGACAGGCCGTTTCCGCCGGGGGAATCGGCTAGAGAACGAAAAATGCCCCCTATCCGGGCCGTGGTTGCATGCATATAATACTGTAACCTGAGCCAAAACAGTCCTGTCGAGTGGGCATAACCCACCCTACGCAAGGAGAAACAAGATGGTCAAAACTGCCAGTACGATGCTCGAGTTGGGCACAGCAGCCCCCGATTTCTCGCTGCCGGACGCAAGTGGCAAGACGGTTTCTCTGTCCGACTTTGCCGGGGCCAAGGCGCTGTTGGTCATTTTCATGTGCAATCATTGCCCCTTCGTAAAACACATCGCCACGGGATTGGCCGAACTGGCCCTGGAATATCAGCAGCGGGGCGTGGCCGTAGTGGGGATCAACTCGAACGACGTGGCGAGCTTTCCCGACGACGCACCCGAGCAGATGGCCCAAGAGGTTGCCGACCGCGGCTATACGTTCCCTTACCTGTTCGACGAGACGCAAGAGGTGGCCCATGCCTATCGGGCAGCCTGCACGCCCGATTTCTACGTCTTCGACGCCGACCAACGGCTCGTTTATCGCGGGCAGATGGACTCCAGCCGCCCGGGCAACAACCTGCCGGTAACCGGCGAGGACCTGATCGCGGCCTTGAACGCCGTCCTCTCCGGCCGGCGCGTCCCCGAAGAGCAACGCCCCAGCATCGGCTGCAACATCAAGTGGAAAGAGGGCAACGAGCCGGATTATTTCGGGTAACTCGATCTACGCTGGGCAACTGCTTTGCATCGCGCAACCATGCCCGAGAGGCCAAGGCAACGGACGATGGAAGCTCTTGCCGCCTTGAGCAGCTTCCGCTACACTCGCATCGGCTTGCCGCATTGGACTGAAGCCTACCAACGCCTGGCTGAGGCATGGTCCATGCCGTGCTCAAAACACTTTTTTGGGAGAGATTCCATGCAACTCACTCGCATCGAAGACATCGGCATAGACAACGCGACCCGTGAATTGCTTAATGACGTCAAGCAGGCGGCCCACAAAGTGAACGAGTTGCGCCCTCTCGATCAGGCAATGATCCAAGAAGTTCAGCGTGACCTCCTTGGAGAGCGTGTTTACACGAGCAACGCAATCGAAGGAAGTACGCTTGGTCTCCGGGAAACGATTGAAATACTCAAAGCCGGACACGTCGGTGCGGAAATCGAGAAGAAGAGGGAAGCCACGGAAGCCATCAATTTGGGCAACGCAATTGACGAGATCATGAAGATCGACTCCGACGCCATCGCCAGTATCGAGCAGTTCCTGGCCGTTCACAAGACGCTGTTTCAGAACATCAACGATGAGTGGGCCGGTAGATTGCGCCATGACCGCGTGATGATCCGTGGTGCAAAGCACCAGCCGCCACACCACAATAAGGTCGGCGAATTACTGGACCTTTCATTCGAGTATCTCGGGAAGGCGGAGGGCGAAGACACCGTAACACGCGCGGCATGGATTCACTGGGCAATCGCACGCATCCATCCGTTTTTCGACGGCAACGGACGCATGGGGCGTCTTTGGCAGGACCTGATCCTCTTCAACGGGCAACTGACGTGTGCCGTCATCCGACCCCAAGATCGAGACGACTACCTCGAGGCCCTCCAGTCTGCCGACGATGGCGATTTCAATCTGATCATCCAACTCGTCGGCCAACGAACGATCACCACACTCAACAGGTATCTCGGGGCAAAGCAGAAGGTTGAAAGCATCGACATCTGGGCCACCAAGCTAGCCAAGGAAACGGGTGCTCGCACGGCTGAGGCACGCAGGCGGAGCTACATGGGCTGGAAGCGAAAGATGGAGGAGCTTCAGTATGAATTCGAACGCTGTGCGGCAAAGATCACGCAAGTAGTCCAGGGCGTTGATATTCAGTTTCGGTCCTATGAAATTATCGACGAAACTACGTGGGACTCGCTGCGCAGCGGTATCGGAGCCGGCAAGACATGGTTCTTCTGGTTGGGTTTCCAAAAAGGGCCCCGGTATTTCAGATATTACTTCTTCTTCGGCAAACACTTTTCGTCAAGATCTGACGACCCGGAGATGCGTTCCGAACCACGCGTAGCCCTGCTGATCAGCGAGGCCGAAGGCGGCGGTGAGGGAAAACGACTTGCGGAGGATAGCGATTCTCCCATAACTCTTCGTCAGTTGCTCGTGGTTGAGAATGATCTGGTCAGAATGAGGCATACCCCGCACGAAAACCCCGATTCGCACAGCGAACCATGCTCCTATGACCGCGGCATGGATGCCACTATCGTCGCGCAGGACTTCATTCAAGAGGTGCTTCTGAGGAGACTGACGTAAACTGTTTGACAGGCACTGCGCAACATACTCGGGCACCACGAGATTGGGGTCACCCCGGTGGCAATCTACTCGAACGTGATCAGCAGGTTGCCTTCGTCAAACTTGGCTGTCGCGATATTGCGGTCGACCAGCGTGTCGGGCAGGGAGAACACTCGCGTGTAGCTGCCCGCCGTGAGGATCAACTCGGCATCCTTACGCCCCACGTCAAGCTCCTGCTTGCCGACGTTCGGCAACCAAAAGGCGAGTCGGTAACGGCCGTCCTCTCGATCGATGGAGACGGACTTCGACGCCGAAAGCACTTCCTCGGGACGCTGTGGGCCGAAGATGCCGCGGGCCATTTCCGAGAGTGGCTCAACTCCGATCGGTTCCTTCTCGAGCAACAGCGCCCGAAACTGCGTCACGTCCAGAAACGACTGGTCAATCGATTCGAGAAGCTGCCCTTGAAGCGTGAACCAGTCGTGCAGGTAGCCGTCGGCAAGCTCCTCGGGCAAGACCTTGTTGACGAAGATTCCGTCGATGGGAAAACCGAACAGTCCGAGGTAGGTGAAGGCGCGTCGGGTTTCGGCAAGCGCGATCCGGTCGGGGTTCAGGACCAATCGGACGGAAGCGACCTCCGGATCCTTGAGGATTTCGCCCAACCGCCCCACCTTGGTGATCAACTCGTCGAAAAGCCCGTAAACCTCGTCCGACGGGATGATCGGACGGACCTCCTTGATGCGGCTGGCGATCGGACGGACGAGCTTCATTATCTTGCGTTCGACGTCTAGCATCTTATTCAGTTTCGTGCATGCGGTGTCGGTCATCGTGAGTACTCGCAGCGTGCCGGCGGTCGGGGAACAGTCGACAATGATCAGGTCGTATTGTTCGCTATCGAGTTCCCGCAGGATGCGAGCAAGCAAGAACAGTTCGTCCATGCCCGGTAGCAGTGCAATTTCCTCGGCTACGGCGTTTTCCATGCCGAGGTAGGCGAGAAAGTCGGTAAAGTAATCCTGCGCCGGCGCCCACTGCTCGCGAATTTCCCGAAGCACATCGACCTCCAATGCGGTGAGGTTCTCGATGATGCGCACCGGTTCCCCGCCGACTCGCGTGTCGAAGATGTCGGAGAGATTATGGGCCAGATCGGAGCTGACCAGCAGCGTTCGACAGCCGAGTTCGGCCGTTCGTACCGCGGTGGCCGCGGCGATGCTCGACTTGCCCACTCCGCCTTTGCCCGTATAGAGGATCAATCTCATCAGCAAGCCTTATACGATTTGGATCTTCTTGATCACGGCCGGAGTGACCTTGCCCTCGCGCATGAACAAGTCGAGCAAGTGTCTCCCCGCGTCGAGGAATTGGTCGATCTCCTCCAATCTCTTCGCCAGGAACTCCTTGTCCTTGGAGTCGCTCTCGTCGACTTGAGCCAAATCGCTTTTCCACCGGGCCAAGTAATCGGCGAATCCATCGAGTTCCTCTTTCCAGATCGTGGTGGCGATCTCGGTCTCGATCTCCCAAAGGTCGCCGCGCAACTCGTAGTAGTTCTTGCGGTCTCCGCGGTTGAAAACCCTTCGCACGGCCTTCCACCGTTCGAGGAGTCGGATGTTGGTCGAGACCGAGGCCTTCGATACCTCGAGCCGCTCGGCCATGTCGTCCAGCGACAGCGGCTGGCGCGAGAAAAGCAGCAGCCCCTTCAGGAGCCCGGCGACCCGGGTCAGGCCGTAGCGTTCGGCCGCTTCCCCAATCGTGTCGATAAACTCGTTCTGAATGTCTTCCACGGTCTTGTTCATGACGTCCTCCTCTTACTAATTGTATCGTACGTTAAGTACGTACTGAACATACTAAATATACGACTTCGCCGCGGAATTGTCAAGAGCAAGAGTAAAAGAAAGCAATCAAATCACAGCATGCCCCCCGCCATGGGCATTTTTTGTCGGGCAACGCGAGACTACCGCACTCTGGCGAGTGCAGCTACGAGCCCGCAAAGCCACATGGGCGCGACCAACGGTCGCGGCTTTATAGGACGAACTCGGGCACGATGAGCTTGGGGATCACTCCGGTGGCGTGGCCGCGGGTTAGTAGCTCGGCGACCGCTTGACGGCCGCGGGGGCCGAAGTCTAGGGTCCAGTCGTTGACGTACATCTCGACGAAACGGTCGCCTTGCGCACGATCCAGTCCTCGGCCGAAGCCCAACGCATAGTCGAGTGCCTCTTGGCGATGGTCCAGGCCATATTGGATGCTTTCGAGCAAGAGCCGGTGGACCTCGCGGATCGTCTCGGAGCCGAGATCCTTGCGGATGGCGTTGGCGCCCAGCGGCAGCGGCAGGTCGGTTTCTTCGAACCACCATTGGCCCAGGTCGACGATCAGTTGCAGATCCTGCTCGGCGTAGGTGAGTTGGCCTTCGTGGATGATCAACCCGGCGTCGATCGGTTGGCCTTGGTACTCTCCGGCGGCCACGACGTCGAGGATTTCGTCGAACGGCACGACGACATGGTCGAAATCGACGCCCAGACACATCCTCAGGCCCAGATAGGCGGTGGTCAGCGTGCCGGGCACAGCGATCGTGGCACGGCCGAGCTCGTCGAGCGAGCGGGGACCTTTGGCCACGACCATCGGGCCGTAGCGATCGCCCATGCTGGCCCCACAGTTGCACAGCATATAAAGGTCGCTGAGATGGGCGTAGGCGTGCAGGCTGACGGCTGTCAGTTCCAACTCACCGGTGAACGCCCGGCGGTTGAGTGTCTCGATGTCGACCAGCTCGTGCTCGAAGCGGAGGTTGCCGGTGGGGATTTTGTCCTTGGCCAGCGCATAGAACATGAAGGCGTCGTCCGGGTCGGGACTGTGGCCGACGCGAATCAAGAGTCGGGAATCGCTCACGGGGGCTCTCCGGCGGTAAATGGCTGCGGTTAGGGAAGGCCGCATTCTACCGCACCGCGGCTTAGGCTTCCAGGGAGAGGCCCGTGGGAGGAAAATCGTTGGCCGAATCCGGTTCCGGCGGAGTGGCCATGTCACTGGGCCCTTGCTCGGAAAGGACCAAGGTGCCCGCTTCCGGCTCGATGGTGCTGCCGAGATCCAGGCACACCTGGCGCCAGGTTTCACGTTCGGTTTGCAGAACGCGCACGGCATCGTCAAGCTTCTTCTCGTCTTGCTCATGGCTAGCTTCCATGAGGGACCGGAAGACGAACAGATAGAGCGAGGCAACCTTTTTGACCAACTCGGGGGCAACCTCTTCGTTTAGCCCGCCCAGCATTTCGCCGACAATCTCCTGGGCGTGAAGGATTTCCTTGCAGGCATTTTCGCGGTCGTCGTCTTGGAGGTGTTTCTTGCCTCGTTCGGCCGAGCGGATCGCCGCCTCGATGAGCATCAATTGCAGCTTCTGGGGCGTGGCCGTCATCACTTCCGTGGTCAGATATTCTTCTCGAGCCGATGTCGCCATGAACGGTTCCTTTCCGTGTCTTGGGTATTGATGTTTTCGTCTGAATAGTGTTTTTCAGTTCCGGAACTAGACAAGCTCAAACCGTAAACGTTTCGTCCGTCACCACCGGGCTTGTCCCGGTGGAACGATGATTGGCCACTAACTCGCAAGTCCCAATATCACCGCCCGCCAATCTGGGCCGCCGCGTCCCGCGGCGGCCCAGATTGGCGAAGAGTTTGGGAAGAACGGACCATGCTAGTGGTCAATCATCGCCCCACGGGGACAAGCCCCGTGGTGGCGTCTACCGTATATGCCCACCGAATCGCCATCTCCTTACCGCCTCCCCAGCCCGTTGGATTGCATGGGTGGCACGATGTACAGCGCGTTCAACGCCGTCAAGCCGCTTTGCAGCTTGGCGATGGCCATCTCCATGTTGTAGAACTGCTTCAGCAATCGGTCTCGTTGAGTGTTCAATCGTTCGGCCATGAAAACCACGCGTTCCCCATTCCGTTCGATTTTTTTGTCCAGTGTGGAGGTACGATTCGTCAGCAGCGACGACTGTTCGTCCGTCAGCCGATCGAGCAGATCACCGAACTTGGCGGAGAGTCCGAATTCTTCTTCGAGGAAGAAGGTTTTGACGGCCTCGGGATCTTCGGCATACTTGGACTTGAGTTTCGCTTCGTCGAAATCGAGCGTACCGTCATCCTTCAAGTCGATCCCGAGGGTGGCCAGGGAGCGAATTCCCCCGCTGCCGGCGAAACGTCCGCTGAGCAAGTAGGCCAGGTCGGTATCCAGCCGCAAGGCCGTCGGATCACCGGTCAGAATCGATCTGGTTTCCGTCTCCGAATTGTAAGCGGTCAGCTCGGTCAACTTCTCGCGAAACCGGTTGTAGTTTTCGACCATGACTCGGACCGAAGCGATCAAATCCGCGTCGGTGGTACCGACGGTGATCGTGACGGGTGTGGTGGATGTGTTGTGGATCTCCATCGATACGCCGGGTACGACGTCGCGAAACTTGTTGGTGGTGGACGAGACCAACACATTGGTCGTGGGATCCGCAGGATCGCCGAACACGAGCAGGGCATCGGCGGCCCGGACCGTCTCTTGCATTGAGAAGTTCACTCCCGAGGTGTCGATCACCAAGGCGCCGGCACTACCGGCTCGGTCGCTGGTCAGCGAGAGCCGAAACGGCTTGGACGATCCGTCGTGAAACGTCATGGCATTGAGCCCGGCGTCAAGGTCGTTGATCTTTTGCCGCAAGTCCGACAGTGAATCCTCATCGTCGAGTTCGACGGTAAATGTGGTCGACCCGTCGATGACGTGGACCGATTCGAAGTTGATTTCGACTTCCGTTGATTCTCCGAGCAAATACAAGTCGGCCGCCGTGGTCGAGCGTCCTTCCACGATCTGGAACGAGCCGCCGCCGGTGCTGGTGTCTCTTAAGAGGATCCCGTCCCCGGTTGCGTTGATATCGGCCGAAATATCCAATCCCAACCGGTTGATTTCACGGATCAAATCGCCCACCGTTTCCACGCTCTTTTCGACCAGATCGAGCGTCTCTCTGCGGCCGTTGGCGTCGATGATCTCGAAACTGTTTTTGGCCACGCCGGCTCCACCGTTGAGTTCGCTCAGCAGCGTGTTCTGGGAGATGACCTGCAAATGGAGATCACCCGTGTTGACGCTTGTCACATCGTCGTTAACGGCGATCCCCAGTTTTTCGGCCGTTACCGTTATATCGTTACTAGCGACGACCATGTTGCCGGCCGACGCGCCGGTCGTGTCGACCAGTTCGAGCCCGGTTCGCGCCTGATTAACGCGAGCGGTGATGCCGACGCCTGCGGCATTGATCGCGTCGATGATATCCGTGAAGGTTTCGGCGCCGGAGAGATCGACCGTGGCCTGGCTGCCATTGCGATCGATGAGCTTAATGGTTCCCAGTTGCCCGAAACCTTGACCGCCGTTGAGGCTCGATAGCAAAACGGTCTTTGCCCCGCCGAGCAGCCGGCTGCCGGTAATCACGCCGTCGACGGCCTGCCCGTCCAGTCCCAAATCGGCTAGCGCGCCGGACTCGTACGCGGCGGAAAGCTGGAACTCGCCGCTGCCGACGGTCAGGTCGGTGATGATCAGCCGTTCGCCGTCCGGGGCAATTTCCGCCTTCAGTTTGGCGGGATCGATGGCGTTGATCACGTCCAAGACGTCACCCAGCGTCAGTTCGACGTCGACGTCGGAGCTTCCTGAGACGATGGGCGAGAGGTCGATCGAGCCGGTGGTACCGTCGCGGAGTTCGTAGTCGATGTCGGCGAAGATGTGATCGGTGTGGATGCCGTTGCCGTCGTTGAGGACTCGTAAGTCGATGTCCTCGTATATCCACAGCATATCCTCACCGTCGGCGACGTCGGCAGCCACATCGATTCCCGCCAATCCCAACGAAGCGGCCGTGGTACCGCCAACTTCCTCCACCTTCAAATTCGAGACGGTTTGGCCTGTGTTGTCGGTCAATCGCAGCCCATCTCCATGTGCCTCGGCGGTCACGTCGATGGTGGTATTGCTGTTGATGGCCTTGATGACATCGTCGACGGACAGGACGGCCGACAGATCGATTTGGGCCTCCGCACCGCTGCGGTCGGTGATGAGAATCTTCCCCCGGGTGACACCTTCGCCACCGCCGAAGAGATCCAACGAGGCGCTGCGTTGGACGTGGTCGCCGAAGCGGAACGTCACTTTCCCGCCGCCTAACGGGGCCTCATCGCTTTGAATTCCCGAAGTGAGCCACTGTTGAGTTTGCACCATTCGTAACGGCGTAAACTGATAAGTTCCCTTGGGTGGTTGACCGATGGAAATGGCGGACAGTCGGGTCGAATCACTGCTGCTTACTTGCCGCTTGTCGAAGATATCCTCTTTACCCAAATTGTCGGTAATGTACTTGACCGCCAGCAACAGGGCCGTCAGTTCGGTAACGGCCGCCCGCTCGCTTTGCAGGGTCCTGGTCCGAGCGATCAACATGTCACGGGGCCTGGACGCCAACGACATCAAGGCGTCGACCGTGTCCATGATCGGCACGCCCGTGATCAGCCCGACACTCGATTGAATGCGTCCCATGGGACCTTTCCGTGACTACTGGCCAGCGCATACTGGTAGATTCAACTAACTTCCCGCATCTTATTGATTCGGCAGGCCGATCGGAGAAAGTTTAGCTGTTCTGAGCATTATGAGGATCGGCGGGAGTTGCCGGGCAGAAAAAGTGGCCTTCTGTGGTCATTCATCGGTCTTCAGCGACCCGCAAGATCGCTCTAACCGGAGTCTTCCGCAAGAGTTCCCTAGAATGCTTTGCCGATAGGGTTATTAGGTGGGTGAATCGCCCGAAACTGGGTTTCTCACCGACCCAACACCAAGACACGACCGTGTGTGCCACTGCTTCGCAGAAGCAGTGGCACACATCTATTGTTGGACGGTAGCACACATTCATTGATGGATTGTTAGCACGGAAAGGCGACACGATGGTTCAGCAGACTGAAGGGTCGAATAATTCGTACGATGCATTGCCTTACCACGACGTGCCGTATCCCAATGCACATCCACGATGCTTCGAAACAATTGCCACACTCTTCGGCATGACGCCGCCGCCGCTTCCAACGGCCCGTGTGTTGGAAGTGGGATGTGCCGGCGGTGGCAACCTGATCCCTCAGGCGGTCGATTTGCCCGGGGCCCGATTCGTAGGGGTCGACCTCTCGCAACGGCAGATCGAAACGGCCCAAGATCGGGTGCGACGACTGGGACTGACGAACATCGAATTCCGACACGACGACATCCTTCGGATCGACGAGAGTTGGGGACGATTCGACTACATCATTTGTCACGGGATCTTCTCTTGGGTGCCACCCGAGGTGCAAGAGAAACTGTTGCAGGTCTGCAAGAACAACCTCACGCCCCAAGGCGTGGCCTATCTTTCGTACAACACCTATCCCGGCTGGCACGTGGCCGGCGCTGCCACCGACCTCATGCGCTTCCACGCCTCGCAGTTCGACGATCCCAAGCAACGGGTCGAAGAGGCCCGGGGCATCCTGAAGTTTGCCGCTGAAACGAGTAACGCAGACACGACCTACGGCAAGCTGCTCCGCGAGGAGTGGGAACTGCTGCAAAAATACAATCAGGATGCTTACCTGTTTCACGACCACTTGGAGCAATACAACCAGCCGATCTATTTCTGGCAGTTTGTCAAGCGGGCTTCCTCTCGGGGGTTGCAGTACTTGGGTGAGACGCACTTTCCCGAGATGCTCTTGCAAAACTACCCCAAGCCGATGCAGGAAAGGCTGAAGTCGTTTCCCCTGATCCGCCAGGAGCAGTACATGGATCTGTTGCGAGGCCGGCGATTCCGCAGAACCATGCTATGCCACGAAGAGGTCTCCCTGACGCGGCACATTTCGGGCGATAGCTTTCGGCCGTTGTACGTTTCCTTGGCCTCCGATCCCAAGATGCTTAAAGTGGAGGGTGACGAGGAACCCATGACCGTCTTCCGATTGGGGCCCGCGCGGATGGCAGTCGACGATCCGCTCGTCAAAGCGGCCGTCTTGTACTTAAGAGACGTCTTTCCCGAGTACGTTACTTACGACCAGCTACGCGGCGCCGCGCTGGAGCGCTGTCGGCAGTCGGTCTCGCCCAAGGCATCCGACGGCCCCATCTCCGAGCAATTGCTACCCGATGCGGTGGTGGGAGGATTCTGCGCGGGTATGTTCGACGCGTGCGTTCATCCGCCGCAGTGCACGTCCCGGCCGAGCGACAAGCCGATTGCCAGCCCCTTAGCTCGAATGCAAGCCGACGGCAAAGAACCGGTCGCCACGCTACGGCATCAGTCTCTGAAAGTCGACGAACTGGGGCGATACTTGATTCGTCGGCTCGACGGCTGCCACGACCGCAATACCCTGGCCGCCCATCTGAAGCAGTCAGTCGACTCGGGTGAACTCACCATGAAGAAAGACGGCCAAGAACTGGAAAACGTCGACTCGCCGTTCGTTTACCGTTGCGTCGACGATGCACTCACGCAGCTTTCCCGGGTAGGATTCGTGGTTCGCTAGCCGGCCTCACGCAGACAATCTCGTTCCCACGCTCTGCGTGGGAACGAACGGCATGGCCGCTCTGCGGCCCCGCGCCGGCGCCAACCCATCGTGCTAAAGCAAGCTCCGCTTCAGCGACGCGGAGCGTCGTGGCATGGCGTTCCCACGCAGAGCGTGGGAACGAGAGGCACTGACGTGCCGTCGACCGCTAAACAAATCAGTTCTACCGGCGAGACGGTTCGACGGCCGGGCGCTCCCATTCTAGGCCAGCCGACTTGATTAACGAATCGCGCCACGCTTGGACCATCTGCCACCGATCTCCGGCCGCCAAGGGGGCGTACTTCATGTAATAGACGCCGGCCTGACTGTCGGCCTCGAACAAGCTCTTGAGCGCTCCGGCCGTGGGTTCCAACTTGACCACACGAACCACGTAAGCGATCTTCTGGGGATGATTCACCGCCACGCCGATCTGACCCTCTGAAAGTTGGAAGACGGTCCGCATGAATTCCGGTCCCGCCATCTCCACTCCGATTACCTCGCTCAGTCGCGGCGGGGCTTGGGAAGTCGCCAGCGGCACGCTGCCGTGGGTCATCCAACTAAACGGCGCGGTCAAGGTCACCTCGTGGTTCGGCAGCGCCTCCTTGAGCGTCTGATCCGAATTGCGAACCTTCTCGGCCAGGGACTCGGCGGCCTCGAGCGTCAAAGCTCGCGCCTCGACCATCCGGTACGCCTCAAGGACCTGCTTGCGAACTCCTTGGTCCTCGAACTTGGGTGTCGCTTCCTCTTCGTCTTCGATCTTCCAGAATAGGTACCGGTTGCCTTCCAGGTCGAACGATTGTTCGGCCAGAAAAGTGTCCCAACTCTTTTCGAACGCATAGTAGGCAAAGGGGAGCGTCATGTCGACATAGGATCCGCCGATGTCGTAGTCCCCACAGTCGATCTGCGAGAACAACTTGGTGGACCCGGGCGTCAGGCTATTGGCCGCGGCCAAGGCGTCTACCTCGAGCGGCTTCGGCTCGGGATACTCGTCTGCGCCCATGGCTTCGTGTTTGACGCGCTCCTCGCGATACTTCCGAACTTGCTGTTGGATTCGGCTGAAAACGTCGCTGATCTTCTCGGTCGCCTTACGACGTGCCAAGTCTTTGCGAATCGTCTCGCCGACCGGCCCGGCCAGGATCTCTTCCAACGTCTTCTTACCGGGAATCTTGGGTAGATCGGCGGGAGGCTCCTCGAGTGGTTCGACCGGCGCTTCCGCCGCCGGCTCCTCCGGCTCGGCTGACTCGGCAGCCGGAGTTTCCGTTTCAGCAGGTACCTCCGTTTCGGCAGACGCTTCCTCTTCGGTCGCGGTCTCTTCTTCCGATTCGGCCGGTTCCTCCTGCAACAGTGCCGTCAGCACGAACGGCGACCGGGTGACGCTCGAGGATGTTTCGTCCGAACTCTCGGGATCCTCGGCCGGCGTTTCGCTCTCCGCAGGCGCCTCTTCTGCCGGTTGGCTTGCTTCTTCTTCGACCGCTTCCTCGGCGGGAGCATCTTCAGGTGTGGTATCCGGCGAGGGTTCGGCGTCCGGTTCGGCTGCGGCGTCGGTTTCGGGTTCCGTCTGGCCCTCGGCGGGCTCCTCGTCCGTTGGCGACTCCTCGGCTTCCAGAGAATCTGCTAATCGGTCGTAGCGCTGCTTGTCTTCCTCATATCGCGCGCGGATCTCTTCGTCCGTGACTTCCTCGGGGACCATCAGCTTCTCGTAATCGGCCTTGAGGAATTGCACGGCTACACGATGTGGCTTGCGGAAACCGGGTCCCGGCGAGGCGGGGCTTGCATACTGATCCTTGTACTTCTCGAAGAACGCCAAGAGAGCCTCTTCTTCCGGCTCGGGAACATTATCCACATACGCTTCCACGGCCACCGGCGTCACCTCGATCGTGGCCGTTTGCTCCAGACGCTTGAAGTAATCCCAACGTTGCCCCGGAGTGGTAGCGCCGAGGCTGACGGCAAACATTCTTTGAATCTGCAGCGCCGTCAGTTCGTATCGCAGCAACTCGTAGAACTGCTTAGTACGAACGCCAAGGCCCTTGATAATACTGGTCAACTGCCGTCGCTTGATTCGGTCTTCGGTCACCTGCAGGACGAACTCATCGATGACCTGATCGCTGACCACTACGCCCAACTCCTTGGCGTGTTCGTTCAACAGCCAGGTATCGACCACGGCCCGTTCGGTGGGCAAGCCGATCTCCGACTCCCTCATTTGCACCGCTCGACCAGTGCCGCCGTTGACCACGACGGCCTGTTGAACACGGCTGAGGAAGGTGCGTACCGCATTTCGTTGGGCCTGCAGCGCTCGGAGGTCGCTTTGCCGAAGCTTCCCATACTTCGCTGTGGTAACCACCACGGAATTGACCGCGGCCCGCTCTCCCAGCTGTCGAAGGATAATTGGCAGAAAGACAAAGGCCCCCATGGCCAAGACGCCGAGGACGGCAATCATCAGTTTCTGGTGCTTGCGGAACACTGCAAAGGGGCTAGCCATCGCTCGATAGTCCTTCTTTAGAGGGGGGTTGTCGGTTTCGTCTTGACAAGCTGACCGCCTCGGTAGTATTGGTGTAGCAGGGTCCGAAGAGGTCAGAAACCCAAAATTCTAGAGCTAATCGGGCCAAATGCAATGCCAAATCCCCCGTGGAAGTGGTCAATGAGCCCGATCCGCCGAAATTCGCGATTGTATCTATGGCGACGACTGATACAATTCTTCCCTCAGAACGCCAGATTGGTCGGGCCGGATAGTCGGATCGTTGGGCCCGGGGAGGCTTCGTTCACGACCGACCGGGTGTATTGCAGATACATGACGGTATAGATTGCCAGTATTCCCTACACTACCAGGTTTACCATGGCCAAGAAAGCAAAATCCGCCAACGGAACCTCGCTGGTGATCGTCGAGTCGCCGGCCAAGGCGCGAACGATCAGCAAATTCCTCGGCTCGAATTACACGGTCGAGGCCAGTATCGGCCACATTCGCGACCTACCCCAGGGAGCCAAGGAAGTTCCCGAAGAGTTCAAAGGCCGCGATTGGGCCTACCTGGGAGTCAACATCGACGAGGATTTCGATCCGATCTACGTGATTCCCAGCGACAAGATGAAACAGGTCCGCAAGCTCAAGTCGCAGCTTAAGGACGCGAAGGAGTTGCTCCTGGCGACCGACGAAGATCGGGAAGGTGAGGCTATTAGCTGGCACCTTTGCGAGGTGCTAAAACCAAAGGTTCCGGTCCGGCGATTGGTGTTCCACGAGATCACCAAAGAAGCGATTCAAGCGGCCTTGGCCGAACCGCGCGAGATCAACGTCGATTTGGTCCGCGCGCAGGAAGTCCGCCGCATCGTCGATCGGCTTTACGGCTATGACGTATCGCCCCTGTTGTGGCGAAAAATTCGCCCGCGATTGTCCGCCGGTCGGGTTCAGAGCGTGGCCGTTCGATTGATCGTGGAGCGAGAGCGCCTGCGAATGGCGTTTGTTTCCGCCACCTATTGGGATCTGCTCGGCACGTTCCGTAAGGCCGGTGGAGAAAAGTTCCAGGCGACGATGGTCTCCTACCAGGGGCGGAGGATTCCCACCAGCCGCGATTTCGATTCCGCCACCGGAAAACTGAAAGATTCGAATCTGCTGTTGCTCGACGAGCAGGAGACGAAAGACCTGGTGCAGCGGATCACCAACGGCGATTGCCGCGTTTCCAACGTGGAAGACAAGCCGTATACGACCAGCCCGCCGCCGCCGTTTACGACCAGCACGCTGCAACAGGAAGGCAACCGCAAGTGTGGGTTCACCGCTCGACGCACGATGCAGATTGCGCAGAGTCTGTACGAGAACGGGCACATCACCTATATGCGGACCGACTCGACTAATCTGGCCAAGGTGGCGGTCGAGGCGGCTCGCAATCTGGTCGGCTCGCAATATGGCCCGGAGTACTTGCCCGAGAAGCCGCGAACGTATCAGACCAAAGTCCGCAACGCCCAGGAAGCTCACGAGGCGATTCGTCCGGCGGGCCACCCGTTCGATTTCCCCGATACCCTGCGCAACAAGATCGGACCCGACGAGTTCAAGCTTTACGACCTGATCTGGAAGCGGACGGTCGCCAGCCAGATGGCCAATGCCCGCGGACATCGGATTACGATCACCGCCGATGTGGACGGGGCCCTGTTCCAGGTTCGGGGTAAGACGATCGATTTCCCCGGCTACTTACGGGCCTACGTCGAAGGCTCGGACGACCCGGAAGCCGAACTGGCCGACCAAGACGACGTGTTACCCTCGGTCACCGTCGGCGAAGCGCTCACCTGTAGCGAGTTGGACCCCAAGAGCCACACCACCAAGCCGCCGAACCGCTACAGCGAAGCTTCCTTGACGCGAGCTCTCGAAGAACTGGGGATCGGGCGGCCGAGCACTTATGCCTCGATCATCGATACGATCCTGGCCCGAGAATATGTCGTAAAGATTCGGCGCGGCAACGTCCTGGTACCCACCTGGACCGCGTTTGCCGTTTCCCAACTGCTCGAGGCGCATCTGCCCCACCTGGTCGACTACCAGTTCACGGCCGAGATGGAAGACGATTTGGACGCGATCAGCCGCGGCGAACTAGGGCATGTCGAATACCTCAAAGCGTTCTATTTCGGCAACAAGCATCCCGGACTCAAGGAGCAGTTGAAGAACAAGATCCAGGAAATCGACGCCCGAGAGGTCTGCCAGGTGTTGCTCGGCACGCCGGACGGGGCTGGCGAAGGAGAGGAAATCTACGTTCGCGTCGGACGTTACGGGCCGTTTCTCGAACAAGCCGATCGCCGGGCCAGTCTGCCGGATAACATGCCGCCGGACGAACTGACCATCGCCGTGGCCTTGGAGTTGCTCGAAAAGGCCGCCCAGGGCGACGAGCCGTTGGGCGTCTGTCCCGACACGCACAAGCCCGTGTTTGTCAAGGTCGGCCGGTTCGGACCGTATGTACAACGCGGAACACCCGAGGACGACGAAAAACCGGAAAACGCTTCGCTCTTGAAGGAGATGGTGCCCGAAGACATCAACCTGGAAACGGCTTTGAAGTTACTATCGCTTCCGCGCAACTTGGGCGATCATCCCCAGCAGAGCGAGCCGGTGATGGCCTTCAACGGTCGCTATGGGCCGTACATCAAGTGTGGCGACGAAACCCGTTCCTTGCCCGGCGAGATCTCGCCCTTGGACGTCACACTTGCACAAGCCTTGGAACTCCTGGCCCAACCCAAGGTCCGGCGCGGTGCCGGACGTGCCAAGGAACCCTTGAAGGTCTTCGACGTCTCGCCGGTGACCGGTGACCCGGTCCGGTTGATGGAGGGGCGCTACGGGCCGTACGTGACCGACGGCAAGACCAACGCCTCGCTACCAAAGGGAACTTCACAGGACGAAGTCTCGTTCGAATACGCCCTAACCTTGCTACAAGCACGGGCCGACAAGGGACCATCCCGCCGAACGCGCAAGAAAACAACCAAGAAAAAGACCACCAAGAAAAAAGCAACCAAGAAGAAGGCAACTAAGAAGAAAACCAAGTAGGGTGCGTGAAACGCACCAATCCCACTTACAACTGGACTTTTGCAAACTCAGGTTAATCCCAGTTTGACGATAACATGTTCATAGCTCCGCGATTTATCGGTGACTTGCTCGATGGCCCAGGCCAGTGTGGTCCGCAGGGTCTCGCC
>SDBV01003665.1_pt1 | contig 22455 bp, 25 predicted proteins | sample 2277081 | NCBI WGS metagenome assembly SDBV01 (sample SAMN10402039, study PRJNA504765) | marine sediment metagenome | isolation source: marine sediment core GS10_PC15, 223 cmbsf | place: Arctic Ocean: Southern Knipovich Ridge | collected 2010 | reverse complement strand
CTCGCCTATCTGCGCCTGTAGCCGATCGATCGGCGGACCCGCATCGTCGCGCAGAAACACCCGCCACTCGAGCAATCGATCGCCAGGGCGCAGCGGCAACACGAACCGGATCTGATCGGGAACAGCGAGGTTATCGAACTCGTACCACCGCTGAACGGCCGGATCGAGAGTCACGCCCGATGAGCGATCTTCGGGCAGGTCGAACATCTGATCGATCTCCCCGTGACCGCGGCCGATGATCGCATCCTGGATGTTATCCACCGTCGCCGCAGGCAGCGGGCCGGAGTCGACGGCATTGAGATCGCGCGAGCCGGGGAGTGCCATGCTCCTAGACTACGATATGATCTGGTCCGCGGGAAACAGCGGATCGCACCCGAGCTTGCCGAGGCCTGTGGGGCCCAGCTCGAATCCCTGCGGTTTCTCGATCACTGCGCAGGCCTCGGTGTGTGCCGGTTTTTGCTTGTCGAGCTGCAGCTGCGCGTTCTCGATGCTGAACTCGCCGGGCAGCCCGGGATCGCGGAACGCCTGCCACGCCAGCCCGCGCACACCCTCGGGTTCGTAGATTTGCGCATCGTCGAACTCGCCGGCGAGCGTGCCGCCGGCGCCATTGAGCGCTTGATGAACGGCGCCGAAACCGACGTACCGCGGAGCCGCCGGGCCAGCGATTGCGACGTCGGCAGAGTACGGGCCACCCGCCGCAACCGCGTGCCGGAAATTGTAGAGGCCGCCGCCGAGGTAGGACGTGAGCAGAAAAAACGGATCGGTGGCGAACGGTGTGAGCAACGTCGTGAATCCCGACGCGACGCCACCGATCACCGTGAAGCTGGCGAGCTCTCGCACGCCGCCGGTCTGTCGCAGGCCGAACCAGATCACATCCTTCTCTGGCGTGATCCAGCAGTGGCCGATCAATGCCGGCGTGTCTGCCGTGACGATGGCCGCGAGCTTGGTGATCAGGATCGCGCGGTTCGGCTCCTGGCCCAGCCGTGCTGACAGACTCGCCTTGCGGTGCGGGACCGACGCACCCTGGAGCCACTCGCCCGGCTTGATGTGCTCGAGGCTGACCGCGCACACGCCCGCGGCGATCGAGATTGTGCCGACGCCCTGCTCGGTGATCCAGATCCGAGACGGCGGCGCCGCGATGTCGTCAACAGCGAAATCGTCGGTGCGCAGCGCGTCGTATTCGACGATCTCGATGTCGGCGGAGTCGAGGCCGAACAGCGGCTCGAGCGCGGTCTTGATGTCGGCGACGGAAAACCCGAGCACCTTGCGCAGAAAACCGAGTACGCGGTCGCGGCGGGTCTGGACAGAATCGCTCGGTCCGGGCGCGAGGCCGGTGATGAACTCCCACCGCGCGAGTGCGTTGCCGTAGGCGCGATCGGGCAGGAAGTCATCGCGCAGCCGGTTCGCCTCCGCGAGTCCGTCGCCGATGCCGTCACCCTCGGCAGCGATCCAGCGCTGCACGAGCGAGTCGGGATTCGGATTCCACGTGTCGCCCGGCGGGATGTAGGCGCGCAGCAACGCCCCGCCCTCGACGAAATGAACCGCCTGCCGCCGGTAGTCGGTGCGGAGCTCCTCGGCCGACATCTCATCGCCCTCGATCGAGATATGGTCGATCGTCGAGCCCAGCGGCATCCAGTCGGTAAAGCCTACGATCGGATTGGACGAGTTGCGCGCGCCGATGATCAGCGTGCCGCCGAACCCCTCGCCGATATCGCCCGCGGCGGCGATCGTTTCCTCGCCGATCAGTCGATCGTTCACGTAGTACCGCACGAGCACGTCGCTCGTGCTGTTCCACCGGCGGGTGACGGCGACGTGGAAAAAACCCGCAGGCTTGAGAAACGCGGCGCCGGCGAGCACGGCCTGATTGCCTAACTTGTCCTGCCACCTCGCCCGCATCCGCAGGTTGTTCGCATCGATGCGCTCCATCTCGAGGCCGTACAGTTGCAGCTCTGGATCGGAGGCGATGATCGATTTGCCGCGCACGCAGAGCACGCCGTTGTCGCCGTTGTTGTGGTTCTCGATCTTCCAGTCGACGAACGCGCGCACCGTCACGTCGCGCGTGAGGCGCGTGTGATCGGTCACGCCGTCGACGAGTTGGTCGATGCCGGTCAGCGCGAGATCGGTGCCGAACGCTCGGCCTCGGCTCGTGAGTTTGTTCTCGTTCGCGCGGTCGGTCTGCACGACGCCGGGCATCGCCAACGCCGGCAGCTCGGCGAGATCGGTTACCCGACCGAGCGCCTCGACTGGCCGCACCTCGTCTACGCCCTCGAGGAAGCGGAACAGCGCGGCGGTCGTCGGTCGGAGTCGATACGACACGCTAGAATTTCCTGCGGATCAGGATCTTGCCCGGGGTGAGCAGTCCGATCGTATCGTTGTCGGGGAACGCCGGATCATCGGCCGAGACGTTGGCGACCGGGTCGAGGATCTCGGAGTCGAGCACGCCCTCCGTGGTCTGCGCCCGTTCGAACAGCGTGGACAGCCGCAAGTTTCCCTCCCACGGCCCGTACTTGATCGCGTCTGGGTTCGCGGTGCCGAGCTCGTCGAACAGCGCGATCACGTTGTCCCTTACGGGATCGGTGAGCGGGCCGCCCGCGTATACCGGATCGTTGAGCACCGGCGCCGTGGACAGATCGTCGCGCAAGATCACGGAGTCCGCGCCGCTGAGCGCCTCGATCACCTGCGGGGCGCCGCTGCTGCCGGCCGTGTCGATCACGAGTCGGTGGCCGACCGTCATATCGATGGGGCGCGCAGCGTTGAATTGTAGGTTGCGCGTTGCCGGTGTCCACAGCAGCACGCTCGGAGGCGTGAGGTCGTTCCAGTCGAACGCGAAAACCGGATCGGATTCCGGGTCGACGGTGATCTCGACGTCGGTCTCGGCCTCTATAACCTCGAGGACCCGCGCGATTGCCGACACGGGTCGCACTGTGTCGATGTGCGCCAGCACCGTCGCGCGCTCGCCGGCGTCGAGCAGTCGCGCCGCGCCGGTGCCGGCCTTGAGCGCGGAGATATCGACGGCGCCAAGGCCGTTGCGGTTCGGGTACACGAACGCGGAGTCGACGAATGCGGCGGCCTCGAGGGCGAACTGCTCCCAGTCGTTCCGGTTGCCGCCGGCTGCCGGCTGCCCGATCCGGTTGAGCAATCGGTCGCGCAGGTCGTCGTCGAGCTCCTGATCCTGCCCATTCTCAAGCTCCACGATGATGCGGCCGGTCGCCTCGAGGTCTAGCGGCACCGCGTCGAATGTGAGCTCCTGTCCCACTTCGAGGTTCGTGAGCTCGCCGACGCTGGGATCCGCGGCGACGTCAACGTCGAGGAAACCGCCCGCCGGAATCACGCCGCCCGACCGCGTCTCGAATTGCAGCCCGCTCGGAAGATGGGTCATCGGCTCATTGACCGGCACGACTGCTGCGGCGTCGCCGAACACCCGCAGCGCCGTGTCACCCGATGCGCCGGATGCGCCCTTGCGCTCGACGCCGTAGATCGCCGCGTGACGCGTGAGTTGATCACCCTCTGCAGTATCGGGCAGCACATCGAGGCCGACCTGCAGGATGTGGAAATGGTTGTCGAGGATCCCGAGCGCGACGACGGACAGCCGCTTGTGAATGTCGCCACGCTTGTTGACATTGCCGGTCGGGATGCGGCCGTTAAACCCGGCGATCAGCAGATCGCGCAGCTCCTCGAACGCGGGCAGAGGAAACGGCATAGGCTACACCCCGAACTCAGTGAGGGTTGACTGACTGATCGTCCCGCCCGCCTGAGTATCGCGGCTCGTGGCAGCGACGCCGAAACGGCCGCGCTCGTCGCGGTCGACCTCGGTTTCGATATCGGTGATCAGGCCCTCGACCTCGAGTACCTCCAATGCATTGATCACGCTGTCCTCTTCCTGCTCGAGCTCCGCCTCGGAGTTGTTGCGTCCAGCGATGCCCCGCCGCTCGCGACCGCTCGTCACGTCGCCGATCCACTGGCCGAGCACGTCGAGCACTTGGTGCCGGACGGCAGGCTGCGCCGTGGGCGTGGTCCTGAACTGCCCGTCGACCCGGAGCTCGTAGTCGCCGTTATCCGCGATGAACAGGTCCTCGCCGGGCATGTTGCGAGCCTACCAGATCACTCCCCTTTGAGGATCTGCGTGTAGGAGGGGACGGGCGCCAACGGCGGGTTCGGTGGCGAGCCGGGCGGGTGCGGGTGCCCATGCGTCGCGATCCACAGCCTGAGCGATTCAAGGTCGGCCTTAGTGGCTAGCGGCTGCGTCGCGAGGCCGCCGATCTCGATCGTCCCGTCGACCTTGAGCAACACGCGCACATCGCCTGTGCTCGGGAAAAAGCAGACCTCGCCCCGCGCGATGTCGCCGAACTTCTTGACCATGCGCTTTCGCGCGTCCTCGTTGCGGAATGCGCCGAGCGTCGGGTGCTCGGCCTGTGCGCCGACGTGGAACATTAGCCCCTCGGCCTTGTCGCCGGCGGCCGGCCGCGCGTACACGCCGATCCCCTGGAATGTCTCGATAGGTTCGGCGTCGTCGCCTTCGGCGTCGTCGTCGGGTTCATATCCAAAGATGCCCCACAGCCCGCCGGCGGTGTCACCGAAGATCACGCGCCGCACGACGTTGGCGAGCTCGAGCGCGGTCTCGGAGGTCCGCTCGCGCAGCTTGCGTATCCGTGGCCTCACGTCTGCAGCAGCGTACCACGCGGCACGAGCCGCAACGTCGTGCGCGTGCCGGCGTCCCTCGAGCGAGTGAACTCGACCGCGGTCACGTACATGTCGCCGCGCAGCCCCGTGTCCTCGTCCTCGACGCGCGCGATCGTATCGACCGCGTAAACGGTGGGAGTCTCGCCGGCGTACAGCTGCGAGTGTCCGGGCACGTCGACGATCACCTCGAGGGCATTCGCGTCGCGTTCGAGCATTTCGCGCTCGGCGCGCTCGAGCGCGTCGCGTGGGTTCTTGATCGAGTCGTCGGTGATGATCAATGCCTTGCGGCGCAGGAACGCGATGCCGGTGCCGTCGGGGGTGTCGGGGTTATTGCGGGCGACGCCTCGGTTTTTCGTGACGTTCGAGCCGTAGTTCGAGCGCGTGCCCTTGGAGGCACCTACAGCAGTGATCTTGCTGTAGCGATCGGCCACCGTGTGTTTCACCGTGATCTTGGCGTTGGTCTGATCGCGGTTGTCCGAGTCGGTCGCGGCCTCGAAAAAGTAATACTGCGCCTCCTGCTCGTAGTTCGGCAGACCGACGAACAGCTCGCGACCGTCGGCCGTCGACCACGCGATCAGCCGCGCCTCGCGGATGAATTTCTCGAGCACGGCCCAGCGACTCGATCCGGGCGAAACCTTCTTAGGCGCCGCGCGCCCCTGAAAGATTCCCGGATCGATCAACGGCGGAACGGCGACGGTGCGCGGTCGCGCCGCGCGGAGGCCGACGGCGAACCGCGGGATATTGGCAGCGAAGCGGAACGCCTGCGATGCCGGATCGGCGGGTTCGCGGACCGTCCTCGCCTGTCGCGCCCGCACATCGCGCAGCAGCGAACGGTTCCGTGTGTTGACGAGGGTGACGCGCTCGAACAGCGGATCGGAATCGATGCCGATGCCGATGATCTTCTCCGCAAGCTCCTTGATCCGCAGGCCGCCGAACCGGAACAGCGGCGCTGACTCGTCGATGAGGCGCCCCGTTTTGTCGCGACCCTGCAGCTCGATGTTGGTGCCGCTGCCCGGATCGGATGTCTTGTTTCGATCGTCAACAAACCCGGTCAGGATCCGCGTGCTGTCGATGAACACGGCGACATCTTGATCGGGCGGCAGCAGATCCCACGCGTCACGGGTGAACTGCACGGTCATGCTGAACTGATCAGCCGTCTCGAGCAGGTCGACCGAGATGGTGTATTCCTTCCAGCCCGGCACCCGCCGCCGAGCGGCGATCACGCTGATCTCGTGACTCGGCAGGCTCACTGCACGAATCGACGCGGCGCCGTCCCTCGGCTGTACGCCCTGAGCTCGGTGCCGGCCGCGATGATAGCCGGGTTCGGGATCGCCGGATTGAGCTCGCGCATCTCGCGGAAACGCCGCTCTGCCTGTTCGGCGCCGTAGAACCGGGCGGCGATCACGCGCAGCGGCAGCGGCTCGAGCACGTTGATCGTGATGATCCTCGTCGTCGTCGTCGTGAACGCCTCGGCGGCACGGCGCAGGCTGTGCTGCAGCCGCGTGTACTGTTTGTGCAGCGGGTGCCGGCTCAGGTCCGTGGCAACGTCAAGCGCGTCGAGCTCACGGTTGAGGTTCTGATTGATCACGGCCATCTGCAGTTGCACCTCGCGCGCGCTGAGATCCGGATCGCTCTCCCACCGCGCGGCCTCGTCAGCGGCGAACTGAACCGTCGACGGGTCCGCCCCGATCTCATTGAGCGACGCCTCGGCCTGTATCGCCTCGGCCCGGACATCCTGCGCGCTGGCCCGGGTCTGCGCGCCGGCGCCAGCGACGAACACGGGCGGCAGGTCGATCTCCTCGGAGAACGTGGCCGAGGCGTTGATCACCGGATGCAGCGTGCCGTCGGCGTCGTGCGTGAAGTCGCCGACATTGCAGCGCACCGCGCCCTCGTAGGGATGCACGAGCACGCGCGGCCTGCCCTCGTCGAGCAGCCGCGAAAACGCGCGAAACCGATCAGCGTAATTCCCCTCGCCCTCGGCGACGAAACGGTGATCGATGAACAAAAATTGCAGCGTGCAGACGAACTGCTCGCGGCCCATGTCCTCGTTCGTCGCCCCGTCCCGTTTCGGGAACCGGTGCGCCACAACCGAGCGCCCGTGACGGATCGTGCTCGACAGAACATCGATCCGGATCCCGTCGTAGCTCGCCTCGAATGTGAATCCCGGTGGCATTACTGCGTGGACCTGCGCGCCTTGCTCTCTTCGGTTTCCGCTGCTCGCAGCATACCCTGTCCATCCACTGTCACGCTGACGTCGATCTGCTGCCGGGCTTGGACCTGCTGCGCGAACTTGATTGCCTCGATGAGCTCCTGTGTCGCCGGCAGCAACTCGACAGCAGCCGCGGGCGCCTGCTCCTCGAACAACGTGGGCGCGCGCTTTTCCGCGACGCGGATCGCTGCCGCCGGCTGGATCTCGCCTTCTGGTCCGATGATCCCAGCCTCGCGAGCCGAACGGATGATTCCCGCGGCGGCGAGTTTTTCGCGACGCCCGAGCGCTGTTTTCCCCTGCGGCGCGGCGAGCTCCTCACGAGCGCGCGTTTCAAATCCCAGTTTCTCCGCCTGTGATACCAACAGCCCCGTTTCGATCTTGATCGCGCGCTCCTCGGTTTCCACGAGCGCATCGCTGATCTTATCGGACAACCCGAGCGCCCGGTCGAGAGCTGTGCCCAGCGCAAAACCAGCAGCGGCGGCGGTCGTGAGCCCGCCCGCGACTCGTCCGATATTGCCGAGCAACGTCTTCGAGCTCGCTGTAGCGCCTGCCAGCGACGTCGACATATTCGCGAAGCCAACAGCGATACCGCCGATCTTGAACGCCGCCCACGCCGCGATAAACACCCCGGCGTTATCGATCAGCACTTCCAGGATCCCAGCCATCCGCTCCATGATCTCGGCGAACTTCTCGATTCGCTCGGGCGTGAAGGCTTTGAGCAAGGCTTCTTTCATGTTGTTGAATGCGACTGTCGTCCGCCCCGCGGGCGACTCCATGAACACTTTGAAACCCCTCTTGATCGTACCGCCGGCTGTCTTGGACCCAGCCGCCAAACTCTCGAACTCCTCACGGCCTTTGAGGACCGCGGTGGCGAAATCCGCCGCCTCGCCTCTGCCGAATGCGAGCGTAAGTACCGACTTATCCTGCAACACCTTTGTGGATTTCCCGAGCTCGTCGAAGATCGCGCGCGGTTTTTTTAGTTGTCGTATGCCGCCGACAATTTCGAACACGTCCACACCTGTCAGCTTCTTGATGCGCTTCTGCGATTTTTCGAGCGCGCGAACGAACGACGCGAACTGAGTTGCGACTTCCTCGGGCGTGGCGGCGGTGCCGACTTTCTGCACGACCTGAAGAAACGCACCGAGATCGGCGGCAGCATCGACGCCACTCGCGCCGAACTTTGTGAACAGCGGCGCGGTTTTTGCCAGCAGGAGCCCCATCTGGTTTAGCGGGATCGATGTCTCCTGCCCAGCGAACGTCAGCGCATCGAGCGCCGCCTCGAGGTCCTTGCCGGTCGTAATGCCGAACGCCGTCTCGAGCTTGAACGCGATCCCGGCGAGATCGTCCATGGTGGCGCCGGTCGCCGTGCTCGTTCTCGCCAGCACCTCCATCCGTTCCGATGTCGTCGCCGTATGGCCGAGCAAATTGACGAGCGCTGTGTTGCCCGCGATGATCGCTTGACGGCTCTGCCCCGTCGCTTTGGCGAGTGCGATCGTTTCGTTTCGCAAGTTTTCGAGAAACTCCGGCGCATCGCCCTTGCGTGCTTGGATCTGAAGCCGCACGAGCGACTCCTCAAAGTCGAGCACGTCCCTACCCAGCGCCGCTATACCCGCTACGCCAACCGCCACGCCCAACGGCGCGAGTGCACCGCGTAGGGATTTCTTGATGTCCTTGCCCGTTTTCTTGAACGAGCGGTCGAACATCCGGCGCGACTTGCGCAGGTCGCCTTTCAGTTTCCGGTTGCTCGCGCGGATTAGCGCTGTAGCTTCAGCGAGCGCCACTATTGCCGCGCTCCGTCGGCGGTAACGTGTCCGCAGTCTTTCCGCAGCAACTCGCGCTCGGCGCGTGTAACGCAGCGAAAGCCGCTCGATACTGTACTCGTCCCGCGTCGCTTGCGGCTGCGACGAGTGCGCCGTTGCTCGGCCTGCTCAACCTCGGCGGCGCCAACTTGCAGGTTTGCGTGCAGTCGCACCTGCCAGTACGTCAGCTCGGCGACCGGTCGGCCGTACCAATGATATAGGCCGCTAGCGTTACGGAGTTTGTAGCCGACAACTGAGCCACGTCCTTTTTTTTTACGAGATCGTCGATGCGGTCGAGCAGCTCCTGCGACATCGTTTCCGGGTCGGGATCGACCTCGTTTTGCAGCTGCAGGTACTCGTCCGATAGCGCGTTGCGCTCCTCGGGGCCTAGCAGCGGTCGCAGTTCGGCATCGTCTGCAAACAGCTGCTCCTTGGTGGGGCGCGGCGGATCGCTGTCATCGAGCAGGACCATCGCTCGCAGCAGCACCTGCATGTTCGTCTCGGAGTGGAAGTCGTCGGCGGTGTAGATCGTGATCGGTAGCTTGAGCCGCTCGAAGCGCTGGTAGGCCGCAGCGTATGCCTCCTGCAGCTCGTCGCAGGTCAGCGGCACGAGCGCGAATGGTGGCTCGCTCTCGTCGCTACCGGGCCAGCGCACGACGCGGAATGCCTCCTTGCCCTTGCGCATCCGTTCGAGCATCGCCGCACCGGACGATGCCTCGCGGATCTGCTTTATGTCGGGCCGGATCGCCATGACAACTCAGCGGCGGCTACGGCTCCTCGATCGGCACGAGGCACTCGACCGTGACCTCCTGCCGCGCCTCGCCCGCCTCGTTGAAAGTGTCGTTCACGTCGGACACCTGACAGTCCTGCGCTTGCTCGCGCACACCGTCGAGGCCTTTTTCCAGGGTCATGGTGAACTCCTCGTCGTTTTTCCACGCCTTTACCCAGTTGATTTCGGGATCGACGAGCTCGGGCACAACGGTGAGGGTGAGCGATGCTTCCTCGGTACCGGTCTGGAACGCGATCGCGCGGCGCCCGCGGTTCATGGTCTTGACTCGCGCCTTCGTTTTGGTGCGGTTGAACGTCGCCGACTCGACCGTGGTCAACTCGACGTTGCCCTGCGGCCCGTTGTAGTCGAGTACGAGAATGTCCTGTACTTGCCGGCTCATAGTGGCGCCCCTTTACTCGACGAAAAGCACGTGGGTAAAAACGATTTGGTGCAGGTTCGGGATGATCGACTCCGGCACGTTCACGAGCGCGCGGGTCGCGACCGCCGGATCCGATTTGACGATCAGCTGAGGGAACAACTCGTCGACGTTCTGCGTTACGCCGTCATCCTCGAACAGTTTGAGGATGTTGTAGGCGACCGACCGCATCCGCTTGAGCACGAGCGCCGATTTGTTCTGCCCCTTGAACTGCTGGGCGAACGTGACGTCGAGCTGCCGCACGACTTTGACGAGGCCGCGGATCGTCGCCAGATCCTTCGCGTTCTCGAACGGGTTGCCGCCCTCGGTGGTTTTCGTGGTGATCAGGCGAACGATCTGCGTGGTGTCGCGCGCGTCGTTCGGGGCGAGCGGCGTGCTGCCTGCCGCGAGCGCACTCTCGATCTCGGCGTCGCTGTAGACCGAGGCATCGGGCGGCAAGGCGATCGGGATCTCGAAAAAATCCCAGTTGAAGTTGGCTTGCTCCTGCGAGCTCACGGCGACGGCGACGGCTGCCGCGATCTCGCTGGGCAACGCGGGCGAGTCCTCGTAGGTGATGACTTGGATCCGCTCGTCGTCGGACGTCGTCGACAGCGCGTTCGCGGTTGCGAGTGTTCCGGTTTCCGCGAGGAACGCGTGATTCCAGCGCTTGGCCGCCGGTGCCCACGCGTCATCTTGGTGGGCCTCGAGGATCGCGATGTCGGCGGCCAGATGGTTCGCGATGACCTTGCTCTCGAAATACTGGGCAAGCGAGTTGTCGAGCGCAGTCGTGGGATCGGTGACGCCCGCGCCCGGCACGGTGGCGGCGGCGACCGCCACACCGCTGAGGCCGACGTCGTCGACGGTAACAACGATGTCGTTTCCGGTGACGCCGGTCCATCGCGTCGTGAGAGTGACGACGCCGAGCACGTTGGCTGCCGTCACGGGCAGCAGGCCTACCACCTCGTTGATCGCGGCGACGATCGCCTCGGCAACTTCTGTGTCGGTGTCATCCTTGCTGACACCGGCGCGGATCGTGCGGCCCGCAATCCGGAACACGATGTCAGCTGCCTCGGCGACAGGGCCACCGGTGACGGTCATCGTGAACAGCGCGGCGGTGCCGGCGGGATCGGCGAGGCCCGCGGCGAAAAGCACGGGCATGATCCCGATGCGCTTGCCCGTCTCGAACGCCTTGCGGATCATGAGCGCGGCCTCGAACCCTGCGTCGAACAGCAGATCGCCCTGCGCCTCGTCCGTCACCTCGACGAACTCGTCGGCAGTCGCGCTGCCGCCGGCGCCCATCGTGCCGATCAGCAATACCGGGTTCGGCAACGGCGTGAGGCCGCCGGCGCCGGTGACCAGGTCGAACTCATGAAACTGGCCGGGCTTGCGAATCGTGCTCGGGATTGCCATGTGCTAGTCCTCTTCCGCTACGTCGAGATCGGGCTCGAGATCGGGCACGGGTTCGGAGATGATCTCGGGCACGGGTTCGGCCTTGCCCTCCGTTTGTACCACGACGAGGTCTCTGTTCCGCCTCGAACGCCTGACGAAGCGCATGTTGGCCGGCACCTCGATCACTCGATCCCCCTGGAGTACGAGGGTTCTGCGGCCCGGCGCGGCGATCACGCTCAGCGGGAAGTACACTACTCGGCCCTTGCCGGCGCGAACTCTGATCTTTTCGTCGGTCATCGGCATCTCCCTATGGTGCCAGGTCGCCGTCGGCCTCCGCAAGCGGGTTCGGCGGTTCGGGTAGCACGGTCGCGCCATCGTCGTCGACGAGGTTCCCGTCGATCTGATAGTCGGTCAACTGTCGGTCGTCGAAGTCGTGGGGCTTGACGTGGGCATCAGTGTCGACGTCGTAGATCAGGCGCCACACCGTGAACCCCTGCTCCTGCAACAGCACATCCTCGCGGCGCGGATTGAGCGGTCCGACGCCCGTGAGGCCGAGATCGTTGCCGCTCAGGATCTGCTGCACGTCCTCGGCGATCTGATAGATCCCAGGGTCGGCCGTCGGGTCGCCATCGGCTACGACATCGGAGCGCGTGCGGTGTTCGCGCGTGCGGTTGTGGTTGCTGGCGACGTAGAGCTCGATGCTGATCCGCCGGGCGAAGCGGTTGCGCGATACAGATTCGGCGCGAATGCTGGCACCGGCGGCACCGACGAGGATCACCGGCGAGCGACCGCGCAGCGCCCGCAGGAAATCATCAGGCCCCTCGGTGCGCTCGATCTCGCCGTTGTAGACCTCGACCGCCTGCAGGTATCCGCCGCCGGGATTGAGCTCGCGCGATAGCAACCGCTTGAGCTCGGCGATCAGCGCTTCCTCGATCGTCTGCCGGACGCTTGCCACGGCCTACAGTTTCCGCCCTTCGAAGGCCGATGCCAAGTGCTTGGCGAATTTGCGCTGCGCCTGCAAAAACAGCGGGTCGCTGATCCACATGAATTCGCGCTCCGGCAGGTTCGCGCCGCGGCCGACGCGGGCGCCCTCTTGGTGGGCACCGGACCACGGCACCTTCGACGTGATCCGGATCTCTTGCTGGCGCGCCTTGATCTTGGCGCCCTTGAGCAGCTTGCTCGTGAGCATGAAATTCAGCTTGCGCTTGGCGGACTTGCGCAGCTTGCCCTTTTTCGTGCGCGCTCCTCGCCGGCCGCCCATCTTGAGCCGCTTCTCTCGGGTCGCCGTGGACAGCGAGGGCCACCTGCCGCCCGGCCCGCTCTGCGCGCGCATATGATCTTTCTGATCTTTGCGGAGCGGCGTGCGCAGCTTCCGAAACGCCGGCCGCAGGTCGACGCCTGCTTTCTCCGCGCGCTTCATAGCCTTATCGAGCCCGCGCAGATCGATCTCGATCTCGGCGGGCACGCTACGCGAAGCCTTTGAGATTCTCCCTGCTGACGGCTTTCGAGGTCGGCCGCGCTGTCGCCGATGGCTGATTGTGCGGCGACGCCGCCGGCGCCGGGTTCACGCCGAGGTCGACCTTGCCGCGTGCAAGATTCTCGAGCCACTGCACGCGGCCCTCCTGCAGCATCACGTCTGCCTCGGTCAGCGCGTCGCGATGCGACTTGAGCACCCACACGGCGATCTCCGCGGCCATGGTGCGGATCACGTCGGGCACCGGCGGCGGCAACGGCACCTCGCGTTTCTTTCGCACGTAGGTGTTGATCAACGCCTCGGCCTGGATCAACGCTTTGTCGACGAGGTCGTCATCCTCCTTGGAGTCGGCGTCGTGATCCGCGAGCTGCAGCAGCCGCTCCGTGCCGCCGGCTGCGACGACAACATCGGCACGAGTCGCATAGATCGGCGGCATCGGCTACTCCATGTGCCGCGACAGTTTCGGCTTGCGCTTTTTCTTGTCGGGTTTCTCGAGGTCCGCCGCCGCGGCGGTAGCGCTCGCTTTCGCGCGCTCGGTATCGGCGGCAGCCTGTCGTTCCTTGCGGTCGACCGCGTCTGCCTCGAGCGCGGCCTTGCGATCGGCGAGCTCGTCAGCAGTGATGAAAATGATGCGCGGATCTTGGCGCAGGCTCTTGAGCGCGACGGAGTGCAGCTCGACCTCGGCGGGGCTAGCTGGGATCTTGGGGCACCCGGGCAATCGACCGTAGTCGAGCGGGTGGCCGTTACGCATGTAGCAGATCACCGTTTCGGTTTCGCCCATGCCCATAGCCTACCCGAAAAGTACGACGCCCGACGAGCGAACCCGCCGGGCGTGCGTTCGACCTATGGCGAGTAGTGCAGCGGTCGGAGCTGCAGGCAGCGGGTTTACGGCTTGCCGCCGTGGATGAACTGCCAGAGGCCGAACCCGACGGCGTGCTGCCCTTGCGCGCCGAACAGCAGATCCTTTTTCATGAACAGCCGCTCGCTGCCGCTGAAATCGGAGGGCGAACCGGACGCCGGCAGCATTGCCGTGGTGATCGCCTCGCGGATCTGCAGGATCAGCGGGCGAACCGCGCGGCTCAGATCGGCGAGGAACCACTTGCCGGCGTCGGCACCGACGAGTCGCGGGGAGATGATCACCGAGGCGGTGCCGCGAAACACGTTCGTGATCGACTCACCGGCGGGGCCGGCGATCACGTTGCTCTGCGTGATCTCGAGCGCGAGTCGCTCGTTCGTCGGGCCGACGATCAGGAAGTTGGGCCGGATGCCCAACGGATCGCCGGCGATGTCGAACAGCGATTGCATGACGGCGCGCGCTGCGTCGTAAGCAACCTGCGACAGCGCGGTGCCGGCGCTGAGGTTGGACTGCGCGCCCTCGGCCTCGTCCTCGTGGTCGGCCGCGAAAAACGCCTTGCCGTCGTATGCGTTACCGAATACGCCGTCGAGCACGAACCCGGCGACCAGCGCCTGCACGGTCAGGTCGCCGTAATGCAAGCCGGCCTTCTGTGCGAGGTCGTCGACCTGGATTCCGATCACGCCGATGCGGTCGTTGACGATATCGTTGCGCTTGAGGCGGATACCGTTCGCGAACTCCTTGTTCTTGATCCGGATCTGCTCGAGGCGCCGCTTGCCGATCTTACGCTCGTCGACCCACTCAGTGAGTGCCGGCGCCGCGTTGAGCCAGTCGTGCTCCTCGGTGTCGGTTGTCGACGGGATCGTCATAGCGACCGCGCGAGCGGGATCGTCGACGCCCACGAGCACGCCGTTGAACCGGGTGCTAAACGCCGTCTGCGCCCGATCGAGTTTCTGCTGTTCGAGTAGACCCATCGTGCTGGCTCCTTATACCGCGTGCTCGTCGATCTTGATGAACGCCTGCCCACCCTCGAGACGGTCGAGCGTTCCGGCGCGGATGTTGTTCACGACGCCGGCGACCTTTTCGACCGTTTGATCGTCGGCGACGAACACCTCGTTGCCGAGGTCGAGTTGATCGACGACGGTGCCGGAAGTGTCGAAACCGAACACGCCCTTGCGGACGATAATCTCGACGTCGCCGTCGGCGCCGCCGGTGTTGTCGCCGCCCTCGTCGGCCACGCCGACCACCTTGGTGGCCGCGGTGTCGGCGCCGGGGATGCAGAACCCGTCAGCGGCTTTGCGGGACACCATGCCACCGGCGAATACGATAGCATTCGCGGCGAGCGGCACGGAGATCGCGCGGCCGAGCTCCTTGTTGAGCGTGTTCCGATCTTTCGTCAGCGCTGCCATGGCGATCTCCTAGTGAACGATGCGATCGCCGCCGACGTTGCGGCGTGCGCGATCCTGCCGATTGATTTCCTTGACGCTCAGCGCGGGGCCGTTGTGCGGCCCGTGCGCGGCGTACTCCTCGACGCTGATGTCGAGCTCGTTGAGCTGCGACGCGAGGACGGGGTCCCACGGGATGCCAGACGACAGACCGGCGGGGCGATCGTCGCTGGCGTGCGGCTGCGCGCCCGGGATCGACTGCAGCGAGCCGTCGGGGCGAACCGCGGGCATCGAGGACAGGATCGCGCGGGCCGCTGCCGGATCGCTGGCAGCGAGCTTGCGGAGCTCGACCTCGGCCGGGGCGGCACACAGCTTGCCCTCGGCGTCGCGCGCCTTGGCCAGCCGATCGGCGAACTCGACGAACAGGCCGTCGACCGTGCGTTGCTGATCGCGAGCGGCGAGCTCGGTGATCTGGACCTGCTGCTCCTGCTGCGAGGCACGGAGCGCGGTGAGCTCGGCGCCGGATTCGGCCTGCGACTGCTGACCGGCGTCGATTGCGGCGAGGATGGTTTCGGGGGTGGCGTCGGCCGCGAGGCCGAGCTTTTTCGCGATCGCTTTCAGGTCCATCGAGTCATCCTCCGGCACCATTGTGCCTGTTGGCGCACTCTTACACAACGCAGCAGTTTCGGAAAGGGCCGCGCGCACCTCGGCGATCCCGGTGCCGCCGACTGCAGGAATCGATACGGCCGACGCCTCCTTGCCCTCGACGTCGGTAAAAATCCACTCGACACGGGTCGGCTCCTCACCCTCGGCGCCTTCTACGAGATCTCCCGGAAAGTGAAAACAGTCGGTAAATATGGGCGTTCCGTCGTGCGAGCAGAGGATCGTATCGTGGCCGCCGTGAGTCCAACTGATCGAGAATCGGTCGAGCGTGCCGCGCATGACGCCGAGCACCGCGCCCGGCGCCGAGATTCGCACGGTGAAATCGAAACCGATCCCCCCGTCGATCGCGACGGCCTGTGCCTTGGTGATCGTGCCGGCGCGCGCCTCTACGCTATTGGTGTTGTGGTCGAGCAGGAACGGCTGATCCTGAAACGACTTGGCGAACCGACGCAAGATCGACTTTTTGAACCGTAGGAAATTCGCGTTTGGTTCGTCGTCGATCTGCTGAAACGCCCTGATGTCAACGTCGAGATCGACGAGCTCGCCGGCGTTGACGCGGTCGACGATCTCCTGCCGGGCCGACTTGCTATCGCCGACGAGCTCGCCTGCCGCGAGGCGCACCTGCGAAATCGTCGGGTAGTGAAACGTCGCCTCGCTGTCGTGGAGGGTCTGCGGCCCGTGTATTGCCGAGCGGGTGAGCTCCGGCGGCAACTCGATCTTTTGCCTATCGGTGATTGCCACGGCCTAGTCCTCCGGCTCCGGCGAGCTCGGCGCAACTGCGCCGCCGCGCAGCGTGCGCGCCTCTGTCGGCGGTTTGCGGAATTGGAAATCTTCCCGCAGCTGCTCGGTGTCGAGCTCGAGGCCCATGCGCAACAGTGTCTCCGCGAGCTTGGCCCGCGTCAAGGGATCACTCTCGCGCGTGATGTGGATGATCAACTCGGGGAGCGCGGCGCCCTGAAGTCCGTTGAATGTCAGGAACGGGCGCGCGATGTCCTCGCGGAACCGGCGCGCGACGAACTCGGCATCGGCGACGACGAGATCGAACGAGCGTGTTTCGTGCACCTTGCCGAGCGCGAACGATCCCGGCCCGCCGCTGTCGACCGTCAGCGTCGAGCCGGTGATGAGCTTGCTGATCTCGGCGTTCGCCTCGCGCACGATGCCGGCGTGCAGGTTCGTCGAGTCGCCGCCCTGTTTGGCTTCGTCGATCTCGATCGTGGTTTCGTCGCTCATCGTGGCTTGCCCGGCTTCCCCGATATCCTCGACGGCCTGCTCGAGCTCGGCCTTGTCTTCCTCGGTGGCGCCTTGCTTGTAAATGCCGCGCACGAGCGGAATGCCGAATTTCTCCGCGTAGATTACCCAGTCACGCCAGCTCCACCGCTTGAACAGCGCGAACCACGTGGCGGTGCGCAGCAGGCCCGAGCGCGCGACGATGCCGGCTACGCTGTTCCGGCCGAACACCCACCGGCCCGGCGCCAGCGAGACGCCGTCGAAATCGTCGCGGCTCAGCAGTCGCGGCTGATCGAGCTCGTCGAACCGGAACCGGCGGCAGGGCACGTTTACAAACCATTCCGGGATCGAGTCGCCGTCGCGCTCGGCCCACCTGATCTCACTGCCGGAAAAACCGCCGTAACGAGTCTCGAGCAGGTGCAGCATGAGGTCGGGGAAGTTGGCATCGCGCAGCGAGCTCTGCAGTAGCTGGGCGGCGACCTCGTCGATAGTCTCGCTGCCGCCCGGCATCACCTGCCACTTTTTCCCCGCGACCGCGAGCGATCGTGCTGTCGTGACTGAGCGCAGGTGCCCGTCGTTTTCCGTGATGTCAGCGAACAGATCGCACTGATCCATCGGCCAGCCGTGTTCGGCGGTGCGGAAAATGTTGAGCACCCGCTGCGGCTCGAGGCCGAACCCCGGGTGACGCACGAACCGATCGAACTCCGAATTCTGTTCTACGATGCCGCCGAGCGGGGCGGTCATGGGCAGTGGTGGCGGCGGCAGCTGCAGACCCAGCGAACCGCGCCGGCCGCCCGCGCCGCGCCGGGCCGATCGGCGCTGCCGATCGACATTGCGGTAGAACTCTTTACCCTCGGCTGCCATCGCTAGAACTTTCGCATTTGATCCGCGCGCCGTCGACCCTTGAGTCGCTTGTAGCCTACACCGCCGCCCGCGAACCGGCGCGGGTACAATCGGAAATTCCCGTAGCTCATCGCGTCGCCGATGTGGGCGTGCTCGGAGCGCCGGTCGGGCTTACCGCCGCGGCGGCGCCATTTCTTGCAGCACTCGATCAGCTTCTCGCACCTCGGATCGATCCGCACGATGTGCGAGCCGTCCTGCGCATGGAACAGCCGGTTATCGTTCTTGAATCGCTCGTGCAGCGGCGGGTTTGTTTTCGCCTTGCGGTCGGGTCGGAAGATTCGGCGCCACCCGTTTTTACGCAGCGTCTCGAACGAACTGCCGCCCTTGGTGCGGTCGGCATCCTGCCAATCGCCGGAGGCATCACAGATCAAAACGGTTGTCGCGGGGTCGAGGCCGTATTCGTAGAGCCCATCGCTCAGATCGTGCTCGTCGCCGAGATCGACGATCACCTCGTCATGCCAGTAGATCAGCGGCCGCTCCTCGTCGGCCGGGTTACGGAACGCGCGCCCCACAACGGCCGCCATGTGCGGCGAGCGCTGGAAGTCCAGGCCCACGAAATGCGTGGCGCCCTTGCCCAGCGCGCAGCGCGCGAGAAACGCGGCGGTCACGTCGCCGAGCTCCGGCACCTCGTCGATGTTCTCGATCCGCGAAAAGGCGTGCATCACAGCGTTGGACGGCGGCAGCACCTCGCCCTTGACCTCGATCGCGAACGTGCGCGGATCCGTCTCGGCCTCGAGCGCCGCGATCTGCTCCTGCTTTACGTGGGTGTTGTCCGAGTACACGAACCGGAAACAGCGCGCGTGCTTGCGGCGGCCGGCCTTGCACGCCTCGGCGAACTCGCCGATCCACTCGCCGATCGGATCATCGTTCGGAGGGTTCGCCGCGACGACGACGAGGCCGCCGGTATCCGACGTGCGCTCGCGCAGCCGGGTGTGCGCGTCCTCGCTCACGTTCTGCCCCTCGTTCAAGATTGCGAAGTCGCATCGGCCGCGCTTGAGTTTCTGCGGGTACTTTGCCGAACGGATCGTAATCGTCGTGCCGTTCGCGCACTTGTACTTGTTGCCGGCCTTGGTGAACCACGCATCGGGCAGCAGTTCGTCAAGCTCAACCTCGAGCTCGTCGGCGCGCTCGACCTCGACCTCCTGGACTGCCCACACGCGGGCATCGGGCACGGCGACGGCGAACGCGACCATCAACCGCAGTGCTAGCCATGTCTTGCCCGAGCGGGTGCCGCCGAGCAGGAGAATGGAATAGATCGCGACGGCGAGATCGTCGCCGGTCATGTACGCCGTGAGCCACTCACGGAACCACAGCACGGTTTCGATCTGGCCCGGGTGCACGCGCACCTGCAGCACGGAGCGCGCCGGCGCCTCGGCCCACCGCTTGACCCTGCGATCCCAGCGCCCGCCGCAGGTGAACAGCACCGACAGATCCCGCTCGTCGACGAACTCGACGGCCAGGTCGACGTGGCGAGAGTCACTGCGTCCGCCCGCCCGCAGCTGGCGGACATAGAGATCTCGCGATGCGGCGCGAGGCATCGGCTATTCCTTGGTACGCCCTCGCGGCCCAGCGGCTCGCAGAGGTCGCGGCTCGCTGCCCGTCGCGCCGGTTACCTTGCCGCCGAGTTTTTTCTTCCCGTCGACCTCGGCCTCGTCGCGCCGGACCTCGTCGCGCGCAGCCGCGATCTCGTGGTTGGGCATCGCCTGCGTGATTCGTGCGCTGAATCGAAACACGAGATCGCGCCTCGCCTCAGCCGTGAGCGTGCCATCCGTGATCGCGTCGAACAATTCGTTGCACAGCAGATTATGCAGCCACGAGGCCCGCTCGAGCGGATCCTCGGGCGGCGGCCCGACCGGCTCGCGCGGCTTGGCGTTCGGCACGCGAAACGGTACGAGCTTGCCCACCCGCCCACGGTAGCACGGCTCTAGTCGCGGAGACGGTGCCCGTAGAGTTGCGACGCTTCATCGTTTGAGGTCTCCCTTCGACCACTGCGCGCCCTGCGGACAGGTAGCAAAGTGCGTCATGTAGCGAGTCATGCCGCTGTGGATCAGCGGCTGAAAGATCACCGCGCGCTCGTTCTCGATCACCATGTTCCCGTCGCCTGTGGGTCGACGATCGAGCGGCTTGGCCTTGTCGTTCCGTCCGGTGCGTGCCCACAGGATCGGCGCGTTGCAGCTCGAGCAGTAGCCGGGCTGCGTGCCGGCGGGGATGTCACTCGCTGGCATCCGGCGCGGCCTCGCGGAGCTCGCCCTCCTGAATGATCAGCGTGTGCGAATCATCCTCGCCGACGCACTCGAGCCAGACTCGGCAACCCGACTCCTCGGCGAACCGTTCGATCGCGGCGAGGCTATCGTCATCGAGCAGAATCGCATCACGCAGCCACACCTCGCGGATCTCTTTCGACAGCGCTGCAGCGATCGCAAGTGCTGCGTGCAACTGCTCTGACTTGGCGGCCTGCTCGAACGGGGCGCCGTTGTAGATCACACGCTCCTCGTCGATGTCGAGTCCCGGGATCGGCATCTTGGCCCGCTCGAGGGCGTCGGCCTTTTTCTGATCGGACCCGTCGATCGACTCGGTAAGCTGCTCGCTCTTGCGGTCGAGTGCCTCGGCCAAACTGCGCGCGCTCGTGCGCTGCGTGTTCCGCTCGTCGACGGCTGCTGCCTTGCCGGCGTCCTCGGCCGCCTTGTTGGCTTGTTCCCGCAGCTCGGCGATCTCGCTATCTAATTGTTCGGCACCGGCCATCGCTGCGAGCTTGCGCTTTTGATCGTCGCGGTCGTTCTCTGCCTTATTGAGATCGATATGTAACTCAGCGAGCTCGTTCTTGAGTTGCACGATGGTCGCCGCCGTGTCCTCGAGCGCCACGTCGAACTCTGCAATCTCCATCGCCGCGCGGGTGCGTGCTGCGCGCTGATCGTTCTTTTCGTCAAGCTCGGCGAGCACGTCTGCCGCCGGCGTAACCACGATCGGATCCTCGTCGGGCCCGAGTTGATCGGCTGTAGCCTGCGCTCGCTTGAGATCGCGGTTTACGTTGCGCCGCTCGTCGTAGTCGCGCGAGCGATCCTTGGCGAGCGCCTCGAGGTCGACGTCGATGTCAGCCACCTGCACGAGCAGGTCGCGCTGCGCCTTGGGCTTGAGCCGCAGAAACTGCAGCGGGTCGAGGAACCGAGCGCCAACGAGGGCGTCGAGCATTTTCTGCGGAGATTTCTGCTTGCCGTCCTTGGTGTGGACCTCGAGCTTCGTGTGTCGGCCCTCGCGGTCGATGATCCGGTCGATCACGAGGTCGCCGTCGTCGAACTCCATGTGAATCGCCGCGCGTCGCGCACCGTGGTGGACGGGCTCCGGCGGTTGGTGGCGCGGGCCGCCGAGCGCGACCTCGAACGCGCTGAGCAAGCTCGTTTTCCCTGCGCGGTTCTTGCCTCCGATCGTCACGACGTTGCGATCGCCCGGGCGCACGTCGGCGTGCTTGAGGCCGAGATAGTTGCGTACTTCGACGAGTGTAATCTTCATGGCTGTTTCTCCGGTTGGTTGGATGTCAGGCCGGCGCCGAGCTGCTTGAGTTGTTCGCGCAGCGCAGCGTCGACGGTCGATGGCAGTCGCCAAAACTTGAGCGCGCCCCTGCAGGGGATCGGCTCAGGCAGTTTGATCGCGTCGCGCAGCAGGAACCCGTGCGGGCCGGTGAACCACGGGCTCGCCTCGCTGAGCACGCTGCCCTCGAGGCGCACGACGGCGATGATCGCGCCGCGCACGTCCTCGAGCTCGGCGATAAGCGCGCGGCGCCCAGTGCGGTGCATGAGGTTCGCGAAGGTATCGGCGCCCACGTCGTCGAACGATTTGCTGGCATGGATCGCGACCCACTCGCCGAGCAGATAGCCGGGCGCGGGCCCGGTGCGATTCTCGACATCCTTCCAGCCCTGGGCGATCGCCCACGCGTGGGGTTGTTTGACCGACAGCGCGCGGACCATATCGGCCGGCGAGATCACGACCACGCTCCCAGCTTGACCATGATCTCGTGCACCGCGTCGTACAGTTCGCCGCGTCGCCCGGCGTCATCGAGCGCACCGGCCGCAACGTGGGCACCAAGGTCGCGAGCACCCTGCTGCCGCTCCTCGGCAAGAGCGCCAGCTACGGCGAGGCTCCACCACAACGCGATCACGAACGCCGCTTTCCTTCGGCCGCGAGGCAGTGCTCCGAGCAGCGCGCCACGCCGGCAGCACAATCGACGCGCGGTGCAACGATATCGCTTTCGCGCCTGACGCGCGCCGGGCAATGCGCCGCGCACCACACCCCGGCGGTATCGTCCGCACACGACGACGAGATCGCCGGTGCCTCGAGCACGAGCTCGCCGTCGCAGCAGCGACACGTGCCGGCGGCGACGGGGAGACCACTCGGCCGCCCGCACACTGCACACTCGCCCGCTCGGCCGCAATCGCCGGTCTCGTGGTTGTGCTCCGCCTGGCAGTCGATGCAGACGACGGCGACCGCGATCTCGACCTCGACGAAACCGGCGGGCATGCGGGCGGCGCGCTCGTCTAGATCGCGCACGGCGCACCTCGGCAGCGCCTTACCGATCGCGATCCCGCATCGCCGACACTCCCCGCGGTCCCACTCATGGCCTCCGGCATCGACCTCGATCAGCGGGTGGGCGAGCAGCTCGAGGGCGGCCTCCGCGGCCTCAGCCAGTCGATTGAG
>SDBV01003664.1_pt1 | contig 22463 bp, 21 predicted proteins | sample 2277081 | NCBI WGS metagenome assembly SDBV01 (sample SAMN10402039, study PRJNA504765) | marine sediment metagenome | isolation source: marine sediment core GS10_PC15, 223 cmbsf | place: Arctic Ocean: Southern Knipovich Ridge | collected 2010 | reverse complement strand
TGTCGCAGGCTGATTTCAGATGCCTGGCCTGCGGGTATGAGGAGAATGCCGATGTCAATGCAGCAAAAAATATTTTAACCGTCGGACAGACGGGGGTGGCCTGTCAAGCGAACCACATGAGCGGTCGGCAGCAGGAACCTGCAGGAACCCGCGAGGAAGTACTGCCCGTGGCTTCATAGAAGCCAGTGGAATCCCCTTCGTTCACGGAGGGGAGGATGTCAATATTACTGAAGAGCCAATTGAGGAAGAGAATTGGTCGAAAATGTCAAAAACTGAGAAGAAGAAGATAGTAAGACTTAATGAAGAGATTAAGAAATCAAAAGATCTCGATAGTGTAATCAGAGATTTAGAAAGCTATAAAACGAAATATCCAAATGTTCCAACGATTTATAATTATTTAGGAATTGCATATCAGAGAACCAATCAACAAAAGAAATACTATAGATCATTAATTGAGACAACAGAAAAATTTCCGGACTATATATTTGGAAAAATCTCATTGGCAGAGTATTATCTATCGGATAAAAAAATTAAAAGAATACCTGACTTGCTGGATAATAAATTCGAAATAACTCAACATTTTCCAAGTGAAACAGATGCCTTTCATATTTCAGCGGTCAGAGGCTTTTACTATATAACAGGCAGATATTTCGCAAATGTTGGGAAAATAGAAATGGCTTACAAATCATATTTTCTATTAAGTGACCTTGACAATGATCACATAACAACCGAGATTCTTGGACAAGAGATTATTGGTTATGAATTGAGAGTCTTAAACAGGAAAATGAAAAAAAATAATTTGACACGAATTCATAAATATATTGCTTTCGGTTTTCAGCTTGTTATAACGTTTCTCTATATTTGTAATATAATAATTTGTATATTTGCACTGCAAACTATTTAGTATGTTATTAAGGGATGAATTGGAAAGAGTTGTTATAAAACAACAGTCAGATTTGAAAAAGGATTTGGGTGTTCCCCGGATGTTTGATGTTAAATTGCTAAACAAATTCACAACAATCATTTCAGGAGTCAGGCGCGGTGGTAAATCTACATTAGTAAGGCAGTTTCTTCAAAATAGTAAATCTGTATACTACCTTTACTTTGAGGATATTACACTGGCAGAATTTGAACTCTCAGACTTCATCCAGCTTGAAAATATATTCCGGGAAAAACTCGGGGCGAAAGGAATTTTCTTTTTCGATGAAATTCAAAACATTAAAGGTTGGGAAAAGTATATAAGACAACTGGTAGATGATGGTGAGCAGGTGATCATAACCGGTTCCAATGCATCCATGCTTAGCAAGGAACTGGGAACAAGGCTAACAGGACGACATATCAGCCTTGAGCTCTATCCTTTTTCATATGCTGAATTCCTGCGGTTTAAGAAAAAGGATCATTCCATTAAACTATTTGAAGAGTATCTGCAAAAAGGAGGATTCCCTGAATACTTGAAAAACAATGATATAGACGTTTTAAGAAACCTGTTCCATGACATTTTCTATCGAGATATTTTACAAAGGAATCTTTTGCGGAACGAAACAGCAATAAAAATCTTACTCCATTACCTTATTTCAAATATTGGGAAAGAACTATCCTATAATAAACTAAAAGAGCTGATTCAGGTAGGTTCCGGGAATACTGTCAGTCAATTCATTGATCATTTTGAACAGGCCTACCTGCTTTTTAGTTTGAAGAAATTTGATTTCTCTCTAAGAAAACAACTTGTCAATCCGAAAAAAATCTACTGCATTGACACAGCAATTATCGGAAGAAATTCATTCTCATTTTCCGAAAACAAGGGAAGGCTCCTTGAGAACACGGTGTTTATTGAGTTGAATCGAAGGGGAAACCGGATTTTCTATCATAAAAGAAAGAAAGAGTGTGATTTCCTTATTCAGGATGGTCAGCAGATAGTTGAAGCCATACAGGTCTGCTACCAGCTTGAATATTACAACAAGGATCGGGAGATCAATGGTTTGTTGGAAGCCCTTGAAGAACACAACCTGGATGAAGGCTTGATACTTACTTTTAACCAGGAAGATCGGATTAGCTCACAGAATAAGGCAATCCTGATTCAACCTGTGTGGAAATGGCTGTTGTAAGGAAGGTGCCACCCGGTGCTTGGATACACGGATCTTTTCAATGGGGAACATCGTGCAGTAATCGTTTATAACTGAACCTCCAATAGCTCTTCTCCGAAGCCATGTATTGCCTCTTGAATCTTCGCGGTTTGTTTCGTACTTGGTTTTTTGATACCGTTTGCATACTGGCTGATTAAGCTCTGATTCATACCTGTAAGCCTGGCTAATCCAGACTTCGTTAAAATCCCGGAGAACCATTCAAAAAGTGATGCGACATCAATTTTAAATTCAAAATCAAATTCTCCTTTAAAGGTGTCAGGGATCTCAAGTTGTTCATTTTTCATTCCTTCAAGATGAAATGCCACCGCATCATATACATTTTCCTTTGTATCCTGAATGGTGGAGCCAGTCGCAATACAACCTTCAAACTCTGTTATATATGCCGAATAGTTGTTCTCTGCTTTCTCCAGGATAACTTGTGCTTTTTTCATAAATAGTTTATTGCAATTTTATTTGGTTTGAGTTATGGCCGGACTATTTCAATCCGGCTGTTCTCAAAATGTTACTAAGTGTTCCTCTTTTAAGATCATACGAGTCTTTAACAGTTTCAAGATTTGTCTATCAAAGAACGTTGTACGAATTCGAGCACCTGTGACAAAAGTATCACTTTCATTACTTTTTAATTGATCCTTTATCACTTAATGATACGAGGTATTAAATATCGCGTAGGGAGTTAATATGAGATAATGTTTTATTGTTTTACAGAAAAGGGTTGGGAGATTGAGAGGGAAACATACACGGAGGAATTCTTACAAAAGCTTACGGATCTTTTTACGGGGGGAGATTTCAGTTTAGTTACGGAGCTGAAAGACTGGCAGGTTATACAGCAAGTTATCAATGATTTGATGCAGTAGTTAGTATTAATGTTTAATTTTGTACATTATTTATTGCAGTGGAAAAGTGGAAAACAGGATCAAAATATTTACTAAAAAGCGGGATGAATTTCGCAAACTTAAGCTTCATGAGGCCATAGATTGGGGAAAGTACAATCTCATGTCAATCAGTCATAATTCAACCGCCATTGAAGGATCCAGTCTTACCGCAACCGAATCTCAACTACTGCTTGACGAAGGGAGCACACCCAAGGGTAAGCCATTTGAACATTCGCAGATGGAGAAAGACCACTATAATTCATTTAAGTTCATTGCCAAAGAAGCGGGGCAGAAGCGAAAAGTCACCCCTGAATTCATCAGGGCCATATCGGCAAAATTAATGCATGGAACCGGCAAAGAATATAATGTAGTGGCCGGTAAATTTGATTCTTCAAAAGGAGAATATAGGAAAGTTGCAGTTTTTACAGGAGAGACCTCTTACCCTAACTTCCAAAAGGTGGAAGGAATGGTAAAGACATTGTGTGATAAGCTGGGAAATAGAATAGACAAAGTAAAAACCACAACCGGCATTTATAACCTTGCTTTTGATTTTCATTTTGACCTGGTATCCGTTCATCCATTTGCCGATGGCAACGGCAGGGTTTCACGCCTGATGATGAACTACATATTAATGTATCATAATCAGGATCCTGCTATTATTCATAAGGAGGATCGTCAGGATTACATTGACTCTCTCACAAAATCAAGGGAACAGGAAAGTACGGAACCGATGAGGGACTTTCTTTATTCCCAGCAGATAAAATATTTTGAAAAGCAGATCGAGAGCCAGCGATCAAGCGGAAAAGACATATTTCTTTCATTTATGGCATGAAAAAAAGTGTCAATTAGAAATTACTTCTCCTTTTTAATCCTATCATCAAAGACGAATGGTTCCTCAGAAATTTCCCCAGCGGATTCAGAATCAAATTTAATATCTTCATCCCCGGTTTTATCCGGGATCATTTCCCGGGCCGGTAATCTCAGACTATAGTGAAATACGGACAAACTTGGTGGGGCGGCGAATGGTTAAATGCTCTTGCTCATATAGATTATTCGAACCGGCTTCCGCGTGGAAGAAATTATGCCAACAAAGGTGCGGTGAAGGACATACATATCGCAGGCAAAACTATTTCTGCCCGGGTTCAGGGCACCCGTATTGCTCCTTACAAAGTCACTGTGGAGATCCCGGCGTTTTCTGATAGTGAAAAGAAGACCCTGACGAATGTAATTATGGAGAATCCGCTTATGTTGTCCAGATTACTGAACAGGGAGTTGCCTGCAGCTCTCAATAGCATCTCGCATGATCACGGGATCCGTATTTTTCCACAGCGATGGGATGACCTGAAGATGCATTGTTCCTGCCCCGACTGGGCTGTTCCCTGCAAACACCTGGCCGCTGTCATTAATATGATTGCCAATGAGATTGACCGCAATCCTTTCGTGATTTTCAAATTGCACGGCTATGATATCATCGAAGAGCTGAAAAAAGGGGGGATGGAGGCTGTGGAGGAAGCGGTCGTGATTCCCGATCACCATATGCTGGTTGCAGCAGAGCCGGGGCAAACCTATGTGACCGGGGAATTATCTGAATCAGAATTACTTGATGGAATTGATTTTTCCGTGATTGAGGATTTGCGGGAGAACATGCTATCCCTTGTATCGGGAAAGCCGGTATTCTATTCCAGGGATTTCAAAAGCATCCTTGATAAGATCTACAAAAGAACGGCCAAGCACTACACCCGGGAGTACAGACAAACAAATGCTGCCGTTGAAAATTCAACGGTCAATTATGAGAAATACTCTGATGTTGAATTCAGTTTGAACCGCATTTGTTTCTTCTCCTCATGCACGCTTAAAACAGACAGTGAGTCTGTAGTATTAACTGATCCCGAAGAGCTTATATCATTTCTGTCAGGTATACCTCCCAGGTTCATCAGCAAGCTTTCCCCCGGTTTACTGAGTCTTTATTTTACCTGGCATTTCGCCTGCAGGCTGGTTGAAAAGTCGGCATATATGCCCCAGATTGTAAAACTGAGTGACAGGGGATTTACCATCCGCTGGATCCCGGCAGTTATAAACGAACAAACCAGGAAGGTGTTCGATTGCCTGGCAGACACCATTCCCGGGCGGTTCGTGATCATGGAAGATGAGACCACTCAACCTCAACCGGCCGAACAACTGAAGAGGATTGTTTCGGTATTCATACAGGAATTAATCTGTAAGGCAGGCTTTGATAGGTCCCTTTCCGCGGAGCCGGTCCCCCGGATCTTCCTGGACCATGCCTCAAACAGGTTTGACAAGCTTGGTGAGGGAGAGATTCCCGCCTCCATTCAGCGGTGGACCGATAAGTTCTTTCTTTCTCATCAAAAATACATCCCGGTCCTGAAGATCAGCGAAGATGAAGCCGGGGGTGATTTCAAGCTATCCGTACTGGTTGAAAACAGCCAGGAATCCTTAAAAGAACCTGTTCCGCTGAAAGAGATCATGGCCAGTCCGGTATATGACAATATAAAATATGAGATTCTGCGCAACCTTGAATTGCTGACCCCATCCTTCCCGGCACTCGAAAGCACCATCGCCACATCGGGTAAACAGTCCCCCTCCTTCAATGCAGATGAATTTGCCGAAGTGATGTTCCGGATTCTTCCTGTTATAAGGATGTTTGGCATAAAGGTCATCCTGCCCGTCGCACTCAGGCACCTGGTGCGGCCAAAAGTTTCCATCTCTCTGTCTGCAAAGGGTGCAGGGTCTCTTAAATCGTTTATCAACCTGACAAAAATACTTGCTTTTCAATGGAAGATTGCCCTGGGCGATGAACTCATGGAAAAGGAAGAGTTTTTGAAGCTGGTGCAGAACCTGTCGGGTATTGTAAAGATAAGACAGCAATATGTTTACCTGAATCCGTCGGATATTAAATCCCTGATGGAACAAATCAGCAAAGAAGAACAGATAAGCAGGAACCAGTTGCTGCAGGCTGCCATTACCGGCGAATATGAAGGCACCAGGATAAGCATCGATAAAGAAACTCAGGAAATGATTGACGCACTCCTGAGAGCTGATAACATCGAATTGCCTGCGGGATTGAATGCACAGCTGCGGCCTTACCAGCAAAGGGGTTACAACTGGTTGTACAAGAATGCCCAGGTTGGATTTGGAAGCATTATTGCCGATGACATGGGACTGGGCAAGACCCTGCAGGTGATTGTTATACTTCTGAAATTAAAGCATGAAGGGGAATTGGATTCCCGCCAGACCCTTATTGTTGTGCCCACAACGCTGATTACCAACTGGCAGAAGGAGTTTGATAAATTTGCACCGGATCTGACATGCTCCGTCTATCATGGTCCGAACCGCATATTAAATACCGGAACCGATGTGGTTTTAACAAGTTACGGGATCACCCGGAGTGATAATGAAACCCTGTCAAAACCAAAATGGAAAGCCGTGATCATCGATGAAGCCCAGAATATTAAGAATCCGGGCGCCGGTCAGACCAGGGCGGTAAAAAGCCTGAAATCAGATATTCGAATCGCCATGAGTGGTACACCCGTTGAGAACCGCCTGTCGGAATACTGGAGTATTTTTGATTTCACCAACAAAGGTTACCTCGGAAGCCTGAAAAGCTTCACTGAAAAATTTGCCGTACCTATCGAAGTTGAACGAAACAAAAATAAACTATCCCGTTTCCTGAAAATTACCGGTCCTTTTATACTGAGAAGGCTCAAATCGGACAAATCCGTTATCAGCGATCTGCCGGATAAAATTGAAAATAACTACTATGCCTCGCTGGTAAAGGAACAGGCCGCCATTTACCAGAACGTTCTGGATACCATAATGAACACTATTGAAGATGTGGATCTGAAAGAAAAAGAGGGGAACATTCAGCGCAGGGGACTGGTGCTGAAACTGATCATGGCCCTGAAACAAGTATGCAACCACCCCTCGCAATATTTAAAAAAAGAGGATTATTCGCCTGAATTGTCCGGAAAAGCGAGCCTGTTCCTGAGTTTCCTGGAAAATATCCTTGAAAATGACGAGAAAGTACTTGTGTTTACCCAATTCAGAGAGATGGGGAAGATCCTTGAACAACTTATCATGAACAGGTTTGACAGGAAATGCCTGTTTCTGCATGGAGGTTGTTCACGAAAACAGCGGGATGAAATGGTGGAGCAGTTTCAAACCAATCCCCACAGGAAAATTCTTATCCTGACCATTAAAGCCGGAGGCACCGGACTTAACCTGACTGCAGCCAGTCACGTGATCCATTACGACCTTTGGTGGAATCCGGCCGTAGAAGCGCAGGCCACCGACAGGGCATACCGCATCGGCCAGGACAAAAAAGTTATGGTTTACCGCCTGATAACCAAAGGCACATTTGAGGAAAAGATCGACCAGATGCTTACCCGGAAGAAAGAGCTGGCCAGCCTTACAGTTTCAAGCGGTGAGAAATGGATCAGCGATCTCTCGAACCGGGAACTAAAATCTCTTTTTTCCATGTCCGCTCACTGACAATAATAAATTTGTCAAAAATACTTGACAATTATATATTTGTGTGATATCTTTGACAAAAATTAATTTGTCATGGAAGTATTCAGAACAAGAGTCGGGCAGGCTGCAGAAGGGGACTACTACTTTCCGAGAGACTACCTGGACGACAGGTTTTGGAGGAAGATCCGGAATGGTGAACAATTATTGGTATCTGCACCAAGACGTATCGGAAAAACTTCATTTCTGAAAAATATTTGCTCCAAGGAGAATACGGACTACCTGGTGAAGTATTTCATTATTGAATCTGCTGACAACTCAGATGATTTCTTTCGGCAACTGTATAAAAAACTACTGGAGTATTTTTCCGGGATGAAGAGACTCAGGGAGTTTGTTGGTGACTTCCTTAAAAGCAAGCAGATAACGAAGATTGGCAGAGATGGAATTGAACTCCACGAGGTTGATCTTGATTATTTCGAGGAGCTTAAAAGCCTGATTACGCAGGTAGCATTGGATAAAAAATTGGTATTTATCGTCGATGAGTTTTCTGAGGTAGTTGAAAATGTAATCAATGTAAGAGGAAAAGACCAGGCCCGGAAGTTCCTTCATATGAACAGGGAGTTAAGGCATGAGGAAGAGCTAATTGACAAGATACAATTTGTTTACAGTGGTTCGATCGGACTTGAAAGCCTTGCAGAAAGCATTGATGCCACAAAGATCATCAATGACCTTGCAGATTTTCCAATTCCCACACTATCAGAAGAAAAGGATGAGGCTGTTTCAATGATTGATTACTTAACGATAAATCAGGAATTGTCCTTTGAACGGGAAGTAAAACAATATCTTATTGACAGGATCCATTGGCTAATGCCGTATTATATTCAGGTAATTCTTACTGAAGTGGAGACGATCCTGATTGAATCGGGTATGCAGCTGGTTGTAACTACTGAAATTATTGATCATGCAATCGACGAAGCTTTGAAGAAACGAAACTATTTTGAACACTGGTTTACAAGACTAAAAAAGGCTTTTGGAGGGGAGAATTACAATTTTGCCATAACAATGCTGAATGCACTTGCTGAATCTGAAAAAGCAGTACGAAAGACTCAGCTTTTTGATCTCGGAGTGAAATATGATATCAGGGATGAGAACACAGGTCGAATTCTCAGGATCCTGGAATATGACGGTTATATCAGCCAGGATGAAAAAAGGATGTATTATTTCAATTCCCCCTTATTGAAAATCTGGTGGAGAAAAAACATCATGGTTTAATAAGATAATTATGAGCGAATTAATTTATCAGCCATATAATAAAAGCGAAATAGAGCTCCGAAATGATTTTGTAATTCGTCATTTTGAATTCCAAAAACTGATGAATAGCATAAGGGCAGATCAGAATCAGGGATCAGCGCAGCATATCCTTATTCAGGGGCTGAGAGGAATGGGGAAAACTACATTATTATTAAGGGTGTATTATGAGGTGATACAAAAGTTCAGGGAATCCGGACTGGTTCCTGTAATATTAACGGAACGACAATACGGCATAAGAACCCTTAATGAACTCTGGACACAAATAATCTGGTCTTTGGAAGAGCATGAACCGGGATATTCCGGACTCCGGGGACAGATCCGGGATACTGAAAAAAATGATGAGAAATATTACGATGTGCTTAAGGCAGGCCTGAAAAGGAATAAGCACAGATTACTCCTCCTGATAGATGATTTCGGAACCATGCTGAACAGTTTTTCGAGAAAGGAGCATCAGCGATTGAGGGAAATACTAATCACCTCAACCAATATTCAGATCATTGGAAGCTCAGGGGTTGTACTTCAAAGCATATTTGACTACAGGGCTCCTTTTTTTGAGTTTTTCCAGCTTTTGCAACTTAAGCCTTTAAATCAAGCAGAAGCGATTAATCTGGTTACAGCTTTGTGTATTAAGAATGCATCGGATGGTGCCCTAAGGGTCATACAATCCCGTCCGGGCCTGCTGGAATCCATTCGGATCCTGTCAGGCGGGTCGCCCCGGATCATGGTAGTGTTGTATAATTTGCTGGACAGCTCTGATAATGATACCGGACTTGAGTATTTTCAAAAACTGATGGATTATCTGACTCCGCAATACAGAAACCAGATGGATGAACTTCCTGCAAAGCAGCAGAAAATTGTACATGCTCTTGCAATGAATTGGGATGGGATGAGAGTTTCAGACATGGAAGGGGATATTCAATCGGAGAGCAAATCCATTTCAGCGCAATTGAATAATCTTGTTAAAAAGGGAATGGTTCTCGCTGAAAGATCGACCGGAAAAAACAATTATTACCAGTTAAATGACCGTCTTTTCAATATCTGGTACTTGATGCGAAGCATGTCAGCACAGGGTCAAAAGAAGGTTGGCTGGCTTTTTCAGTTCCTCGTATACTGGTATCCGAGTGGAATCAGGGATTTCGATATCCGCGCCGTGAAGGAGGCAAGCCGGCATTACCGGAAACCAACTAAAGAAGCCGGAGCCCGGCACAGTAGTTCCTCAAAAGCCCTGAACGGGATCAAACATTTGTTATTGATTGAAGAGCCCGAGAAAGCTACCGCCAGGCTGGAAACACTGATGCCCGAGTTGCTTGAAGACGATGACAGCACTTTGCAGATCTCTGAACTACTGGCATTTGCTGTTGGAAGGGGACTCAGACATTATGTCCTGAAACTCTTTCAAAAGGAAGAGTACCAGCTTAAGGACAGGTTCAGGGTGCTTTATTATGCACTGTTAAAGATCGTGGATAGTGAAGAATCTGCAGAATTCATAAAAATGGGGAAGGAGCTGTCAGAACCTGTTGAGGCCATGGTAGACTATATTACCCAGATCCGGAATTCTTCACATGCACACTGACAATCCCTTATTTGAGATTTTCAATGAGTCTGAAGTCCGTACACTTACTCCCCAGGAACAGACGGATTTTCAGGTGAACTTGAGTAACTACATGCATGAAGTTCGAAGAGAATACACCCAGATGGAACAAAGATCTCTTCAGAAAGCTTCTGAGATATTATTGAATATCTGAGGCCGATTCCCCGGAAACCGGACAGTACCTCGAAGTTGAGGGCTATGGGATTGAGAAATCCTTCATCAAATTGCAACAACTGCCTGATGACCTGCGACCATCCTCCGAAACAGATAATGGCTCACGTGGGGAGACCTAATAAAGCAATAAGCAATACAAAAGCCTGTAATACATAATGCCGATGAAGCTGAATGATAATGAAAATTAAAACGGGAAAGGATCCCGAGAAATTAGAGCTGAATATTTGGTCCGAATATTGACGTTGTCATTGTTACTTGCGAAAAATTTTTACTTTTGCAGATCAATAAATGAGGATTGAGTAACAGACTATCAATTAAATCTTTATAGTTATGACGAGAAAAGGAACTTTCAGGAAGTATTTCAGCGTTGCTATTATGGTGCTGGTCGCTGTTTCACTGAATGCCCAGACAACAATCACCGATGTGATCAACAGCTTCAATGCGGGAGCGGAGCAGGTTAATGCTGGTGATTTTGAGGCAGCCATCACAAAGTTTGAGGAAACCATTGCACTGGCCGATGAACTTGGTGCCGAAGGCGATGAGATGAAAACAAATGCCACGGGACAAATCCCGGCCCTGCATTATCGCATGGCGATGGATACCTATAAGGCCAAGGATATTCCCGGTGCAATTACCAGGTTTGAAGCCACTGTTGAGGCTTGCGATAAGTACGGAGGAGATGATATCAAGGCAAAATCTCTTAAATACATACCCCAGCTCTATAATGCCCAGGGGAATTCTCAGGTAAAAGCCTCTGACTTTGAAGGCGCACATGCCAGCTTTGACAAGGCTATCGAATACAAACCCGATTATGCCAGAGCAGTCTACGGGAAAGCTCTTGTCTACAAGAGGCAGAAAGACGATGCCAACATGGTGGCCACCATGCAGGAGGCCATTGAGGTCGGAACTGCTGCCGGTGATGACAAAACACTTGCTGCAGCAACCAAAACCCTCAAGGGTTATCATCTTAATGCCGGAAAAACTGCCTTTAAGGCCGAGAATTATGATGATGCGATTGCAAGTTTTGACAAGTCATATGCCTATGACGATGAGGATGCTGAGCCGTATTACCTGACCTGTGTTGCCTACGGGAAGAAGGGTGAGTTTGAGAAAGCTGTTGAGTACGGAATAAAGGCTGCTCAATTCGAAGAGGAAGCCAATCAGGCGAAGATCTGGTACGAGGTTGGGGCTGCGTATACGAGCCTGGATGATTACACTAGCGCATGTGAGGCGTTCAGTAAGGCGCTTGTTGAGCCGTATCTCAATTCTGTGAAATATCAAATGGAGAATGTTCTAGACTGTCAGTAGGTATTCATTCAGCCTTGCTGGATTTTTGTGGCATAATAACCACAAAAATAAGGCTTCGGATGAATGAATACGCTACTTCTTAGTATATACAGGATAATGCAAAGGGGGCTCAGCGAGCCCCTTTTCTTTTTCCCTGAGCTGATATTTAAGATAAATAGTCATATACATTTGAACAGTTGTATATCAAAGTTATTAAGTAATGAAATAATTTGAAATGTACGGAACATTTCCGTACATTTATCGTTAGAATAAATAAAGAGCTATGAAAACTCAAAGTGAGAAAAACGAAAGGATTGATATTAGGGTCACTGCTGAAGAGAAAAGGATATTCCTTAGAGCTCGCAAATTAAGTGGTGATAGATCGCTTAGCGCTTTCGTTACAAGAATTGTTAAAACAAAGGCATTCGAAATTATTGAAGATAACAAACGAATTCTTTCCAGCGAAAGAGATAGAAATATATTTTTTGACGCCATTTTTGCAGACCTTGACCCAAATCAAGCACTAAAAGATGCTGCCAAGGAGTATAATTCATCGCAAGACTAAAGCACATTGAAGGTATTTCTTCTAGACACAAAATTACACGACAGACGAAAATTCTATTGTGAGGAAGACTCTTTAACAGAGTATTTACAGAAACAAGCCAGTCAGGATATGAAAAAGAGACTTGCTGCTTGTTTTGTTCTTATAAGTGGTAAAGACAATTTTATTAAGGGATATTATACTCTGACAAGTGAAAGCTTTAACAGGGATGAAATTCCGGAAGATTATAGAAAAAAGATACCAATAAACTACAATGTACCAGTTACATTATTGGGCCGTCTTGCACGAGATATTACAATGAAAGGAAAAAGAGCTGGAGAATTCCTGCTTATTGATGCACTTAGGAGAAGCTACGAGATATCCAAAAAGGAGATTGGTTCAATGGCTGTAGTAGTTGATCCTATCAATGAAAATGCCATTAGTTTTTACAGCAAGTATGGTTTCATTCTATTGCCAGATAGTGGTAGAATGTTTCTTACTATGAAGGCAATATCGAAATTATTTGAAAATATTTCTGACATTCGATGAATTCCTTAAACGGGAAATATGAAGGTAGTTCATCCCTTTTCATTGTTGCAAGAGGGTGTTGATGATGTGGTGGGCGGCACGGCCGTCGCCGAAGTAGTTGCCCCTTTCACCGGTAGGTTCCGTTTTGAGGCTTTCCAGAATCTTTTCGGTGTCTGTACCCACGATACTATTCCAGTTGTCATTCAGGGTTTCTGTCCACTCGGTCTCCTCTCTGAGTGTGATGCATTGCTTTTCCATGAAAAAGGCTTCTTTCTGCAATCCACCGGAATCTGTCAATACTTTCTGTGATTGATGGAGCAACATCAACATCTCAAGATATCCCACAGGTTCAATAATCTTTATGTTTTCACCCGGATTTACTTTACCAATGGTGTTTTTCGTTCTTGGATGCAGGGGAAGGACCACGGGCAGGTCCATCCTTTCGAAAGCCTTGAAGATGCTTTCAAGCCGCTCAGGCCTGTCTGTGTTTTCCTGCCGGTGTACCGTTGCAAGATAAAAATTATCATAGGGTACAATCCTGGTATTGCCGAATTTCTTCTCCGCCAGGCTCCTGGAATATAGCACAGAATCATACATTACATCACCTGAGAGATTGCTAAGGCCTGCCAATCCCTCAGCGGCCAAAAGATCCATCGCTGTCTGCGTAGGAGCAAACAATATATCGGAAACATGGTCCGTAACGATCCTGTTGATCTCTTCAGGCATTTCACGGTTAAAGCTTCTCAGACCGGCTTCTACATGAGCAATCTTCAAATTAAGCTTGCTCGCAGCCAATGCTGCTGCCAGGGTTGAGTTGGTATCCCCGTAAACCAGAACCCAGTCAGGCTTTACATCCAGGAGGATCTTTTCAAACGAGGAAAGGATTTCTGCAGTCTGCACGGCATGTGTACCCGAGCCAACTCCAAGATTTACATCTGGTTCAGGGATGTCGAGCTCCTTAAAAAATATTTCGGACATGTTCCGGTCATAGTGCTGTCCGGTATGCACAATAACTTCTTCAATGTCAGATCTTTCTCTGATCACCCTGCTTATAGCAGCACATTTTATGAATTGAGGCCTTGCACCTACGATGTTGACAATCTTTATCATTTTAGTCCTGGGATTATATCTTTGCCAAGTTTGTGAAATTATAAAAAATCCTAATATGTTATTTTGATGAGTTCATCAAATCCCTTATTCATCAAATTCGTGACAATGATATTTACTCCACAGAATTCTATTAAAGTTGGATCGGAGAATTTAAGCCGGTGAAGACATTCAAAAAGCATTTAACTTATTAAGGGCTTTCGCACGCGTTTTTAAAGTAAAATACTTTGAATCCCTGGCATTATGAATTTAACCGGTTTCTGCGGGTTTGGTGGTGGAGCAGATATGCTCTTTTTGTTTGTTCATTCAGATATGAACGCCGGATCAATGTTTCAACAAATTCCTGCTTTTTACAGAAGGGATTCAGAAGTTTGTCTCTTCTGGAATCACTGATGTTTAGTCTTCGGGCAAATTCATAAAAATCGACCAGTCGACTATTATCTTCGAACAGTCCACCGTCAAGTGCAAAATCCGTATCATCAACATGGATACGGGTGTTGATCAGGTCATAGGCGGGACTTAGAAAATAATCTCCTCCGGGTGATTCCAGGACAGAAAAATTCTTTAAATGTGCATCGCCGTTTGAGAACAGGTAATTGAAGACGATCAGCCTGAAAAACTTCTCCAGTTCAACACTTGAAGCAGGAAGGTATTTCAAAATCAGCATGGCTGCCTGCTGGTAACTGTATTCGTATTTGAAATTCGGACCGGCGTTTTCTTCCGTTTTCCCTGCCAGGCTTGCAAAGTCCTCTTTGCCCCATCTTGCCCCGTCATTTTTTACATCAAATCTTTTTGTAATGTAGGCCTGTTCACCATTCCGGAAAAATATCAGGGCATTTTCCGCAGTATTGATTCCGTATACCTGTCGGGCAATCTGCATTGTTAAATGTTCGTTGGCCGGTACCTGGTCTGTTTTTTTCAGGTCCCGTGGAACGGGTTTCAGTATATGTGTACCCTGTTCGCCCTCTTCTGTCAGGCGGAGCTTGTTTTTATCAAGTATGATTGAGAGCTTTTCCTGTACTCCGGAAATAGAAATCCGTTTCCGGTTCTCAATGAATTTTTCGGCATCCTCTTCACTGACCGAGGGAGGATTATATGGCAGAATATGGCTGACCTTCCGGCCATTGAAGACCCTTTTCAGGCAGGTCTGGCTGTAGGTCTTATTACATTCTGACAGTATTCCCGGGCAATATAGTATATCCGGGAAACTCATTGGTTATGGAGTTTTTTAACTACTGTTACCGGACCTATGGTATCGGCCGAAGCTGTGGCTAATAGTAATCCAAAAAAATCCTTCTCGTCAATTTTTAAAAGGCGGCACTGCAGCTTCCGGTTGTATCCTTCAGACAGCAGACTGAAGAAAAAGGGAAATAAATGATCCGATTTATATACCTGCGCTCGCTTAGGCAGGGTCAGGCTTATCGCAGGCAGGGCATCGTTGGTGAACCAGGAGTCCAGATACCTGAATTCATAGCTGTTATTTGCATGTTGAATCAATTCACCGGCCAGACTTCCATTGTAATATACATCCGCAGCTTTCATTTTTAATCAATGCCTGATTTTTTCACTTGCAGTTTTAATTCCATTCCCATGACATCTGCCAATTTTACAAGTATTCCAACCGTCGGATTTGCCTGTCCCCTCTCAATTTTATATAATGTATTCAGGCTGATCCCGGCCAGCTCGGCGAGATCAGCCTGGGTGATCTGCAAGGATTTTCTCCTGCTTTTGATCTTATTTCCCAAATCAGAAAATACCATTATAATGTGATTTTAGAGTAAAATTACTAGAAATTCAGTAAAAAACAAGATAAATCACATTATATTGAGATTATAACCCTGTATTTTATCCTGACAGACAAATCATTCAGAAAATCACATTATAATGTGAAAATGATTAGAAATCAGCATTCTTAGGAGTTCGGGGGAAGGGTATTACGTCGCGGATGTTGCTCATTCCTGTGAGGAAAAGCACCAGGCGCTCGAAGCCCAGTCCAAAGCCAGCATGCGGGGCGGTGCCGAACTGCCGGGTTTCAAGGTACCACCAGAGGTCTTTTTTTGGGATGCCCATTTCATCGATCCGGCTTTCAAGCTTTTCATAGTTTTCTTCGCGCTGGCTTCCTCCGATGATCTCACCGATCCGGGGGAACAGTACATCCATCCCACGGACGGTCTTGCCATCGTCGTTCTGCTTCATGTAAAAAGCCTTGATGTCTCTTGGATAATCGGTGATGATAACCGGCTTATTGAAATGTTTTTCTACCAGGTACCGTTCATGTTCGGATTGGAGGTCCACACCCCAGCTTACCGGGAATTCCCATTTTTGTCCCGCGTTTTCAAGGATCTCTACAGCCTCAGTATAGACAATACGTTCAAAATCGTTGTCAAGGATGAAGTTCAGGCGCCCGAGGAGCTCCTCGTCATACATTTTCTGGAGGAATTCAAGATCCTCGTTGCAGGTTTCCATGACATACCGGATCAGGTACTTGAGGAAATCTTCGGCCAGGTCCATGTTGTCATCGATCTCATGAAAAGCCATTTCAGGCTCGACCATCCAGAATTCGGCAAGGTGTCGGGGTGTGTTGGAGTTTTCGGCCCTGAATGTGGGACCGAAAGTATAGATCTTCGATAGTGCCATGGCACCCAACTCGCCTTCCAGCTGTCCCGATACAGTAAGGTTGGTTTCCTTGCCAAAGAAATCTTTGGTGTAGTCCACCTCCCCGTCGTTGGTTCTCGGCGGATTGACAGGATCCAGTACACTCACCCTGAACATCTCGCCGGCCCCTTCTGCATCCGAACCGGTTATAATCGGGGTGTGCATGTAGAAAAAGCCGTTGTCGTTGAAATATTTGTGGATGCCATAAGCCAGGTGGTGGCGGATGCGAAGGACGGCCCCGAATGTATTGGTGCGGGGACGCAAATGGGCGATCTCACGCAGGAATTCCATGGAATGTCCCTTTTTCTGCAAAGGATAGACCTCCGGGTCTGCCGCGCCGTAAACCTCAACATCTTTTGCCTGGATCTCGACCGATTGTCCCTTTCCCATGGATTCGACCAGGGTTCCGCTGACAGCAATGCAGGCACCGGTTGTGATCTTTTCGACCATCTCCCCGTCAAAAGCCGGAACATCAATGACAACCTGGATATTGTTTATGGTACTCCCGTCATTCAATGCCACGAAGGCGATATTTTTATTTCCGCGCTTTGTTCGCACCCATCCCTTTAAAAGAAAATCCTTCCCGAAATCCTTTAATCCCAGTATTTCCTTGATTTTTGGCCTGTCTGCTTCTTTCATTGTCAGCTACTTAAAAAAAATGAAGTACAAAAATAGTGTTTTTGTTGTCACTTTGATGTAATTTTATCCTTTCAAATGGAAAAGAGCCGTAATACACTTCTTGTTACCTGGGATAATACCGAAATGTCGGAAAATGCCCTGCTGCATGCCCTGCGGATTGCAAAGAATGCTGGAAATAATATCCGGATGGTGCATATCGTGGACCAGGTTGAGAAAAGTGCACCGATGGATGAGGTTAAAGCTGAATTCCAGAAACAGGTTGAAAATAGAAGCCGCGCCCATGATTTTGACTTCCAGGGCATCGTCCTGACGGGAAGCATTTTCAAAGAGATCGCCGCCTACGCAAACGATTCGGATGCGCTGATGGTGATTATGGGGACCCACGGTATGACGGGACTTCAAAAGATTACCGGGAGTAAGGCCTTGAGGGTAATCGTGGGATCAACGGTTCCTTTCATGGTTATACAGGACAAACCACCAGCAGGTAAACGAATTGGCAGTATCGTTTTTCCGATTGATTTTAAAGCAGAGAATAAGGAAAAACTGACCTGGGCTATCTACCTCGGAAAATATTTCGACAGCAAGGTATACCTGTTCAAGGCGCCGGTGAAGGACAAGGGACTGAAAAGGAAGGTGAACAGTAACCTGACCTTTGCCGTTAAGTTCCTGCTGCAGAATAACCTTGATTACGAGATATTTACGGCTAAAAAATCAGCAAACCTTGCAAAGGAGACCATTGAGTTTGCGAAAGAGAAGAACGCAGACCTGATCCTGATCACTACAACCAAAAATATCAGCATCGCCGATTACATGCTCGGGGCTGCTGAACAACAGATCATAGCCAATACCTCTAAAATCCCCGTCATGTGTGTGAATCCACGCGCCGCCATCGTTCACATGAGTCAATTTATGTGGGGAGCAAGAACTTATTAAGAATCATTTCCCAAATTTGGTAAATTTCGTATCTTTCCCTAGTATTTACGGGTATTGTGTGAGATATGTTAAAGCAGAGATTATCACAGAAATTATTACAGAAACTTTCCCCGCAGCAGATCCAGATGATCAAGTTGCTGGAGATTCCTACGCTCCAGCTTGAACAACGGATCAAAAAGGAAATGGAGGAAAATCCGGTACTTGAAGAAGGTGCAGAGGCTACGGATTCAGAGGATCAGGAAGGACTTGAGGAGGAGGTCGGAAAGGAGAACGATCTTGACCAGGATAAGGATGAGTTTTCCCTGGAGGATTATATGAACGATGAGGATATCCCCAGTTATCGCCTTTCGTCCAGGAATTATTCGAAGGATGACCGGAAAGAGGAGATACCTTTTAGCGGGGGACAATCATTTAATGAACATCTTGAGGGACAGCTGGGATTGAGAAATCTGACGGAAGAACAGGAGATGCTTGCCCAATATATCCTGGGGAATATAGACGAAGACGGTTACCTGAGAAGGAAACTGACCGCAATTGTAGACGACCTGGCGTTTTCCCTGAATATCACTACGACAGAGGATAAGCTTCATGAGATCCTCACGGTGATCCAGGATTTTGAACCCCTGGGTGTGGGGGCAAGAGACCTTCAGGAATGCCTTCTCCTGCAAATTGAGGCAAAAGACCAGAATCAACCCATCACTGCCCTGGCAAGGAAAATTCTGAAGTATTATTTCGACGAGTTTACCAAAAAGCATTACGACAAGATCATCACAAGGCTGAATATTGAGGAGAACCAGCTGAAAGATGCCCTTGATGAGATACTGAAGCTGAATCCCAAGCCGGGAAGCTCATTCAGCGACCCTCAAAATAAAAGCGTTCAGCATATCGTTCCGGATTTTGTACTGGATAATGACGTGGGCGAACTCCAGCTGAGCCTGAACGCCAGGAATGTGCCGGATCTTCGCATCAGCCAGACCTACAGTGAGATGCTGCAGTCTTACTCTGCAAGCAAAAACAATGCAACAAGGGAACAGAAAAATGCAGTAACTTTCGTAAAGCAGAAGCTTGATTCAGCCAAATGGTTCATTGATGCCATTCGCCAGCGGCAGAATACACTCATGCTTACAATGAACGCCATCATCAATTACCAGCATAAGTATTTCATAGATGGGGATGAGAAACTTCTGAGACCAATGATCCTGAAGGATATTGCGGAAATCACGGACCTTGACATATCTACAATATCCAGGGTAGCCAACAGCAAATACATACAAACTCATTTCGGGATCAAGTCACTGAAGTATTTTTTTAGCGAGGGACTCCAGACTGATTCCGGTGAAGAGGTCTCAACCCGGGAGATAAAAAAGATTCTTGAGGAATGTATCGGTAAGGAAGAAAAACGCAAACCCCTGACCGATGAACGCCTGGCCGAAATCCTCCAGGAAAAAGGATACCTGATCGCCCGCCGAACAGTTGCCAAATACCGAGAACAGCTGAATATTCCGGTAGCACGGCTCAGGAAGGAGCTGTAACCCCCCAAAATAATTATCTTTAAGCCGCCCATATTTCGAATTCCTTATAATGCAAAAGTTTTCCAAAGTAATATCCTATATTTATCATCCGCTGATCATTCCCACGCTGGGTATACTTGTGCTGTTCAATTCCGGCACCTATCTCTCTTACCTTCCCTTCGAAATGAAAAAATGGATGCTGGTAATCGTTTTCCTGTCTACCTATGTGGTTCCCCTGGCCATGATTCCCTTTTTCCTTTACCAAAATATGATTCGGAACATAAAGATGGATTCAAAAAGGGAGCGCTACCTTCCACTCGCACTTAGCCTTGTCATGTACCTGTTTTGCTATTACCTTATCCGGCGGATATCCATTCCAAACATCTACCATTCCTTTATCCTGAGCAGTCTTCTGAGCGTCCTGGTGACCCTCCTGATAACCCTGAAGTACAAGATCAGTATTCATATGGTGGGGGCCGGGGGACTAATAGCCCTTATCGGTTTTCTGGCATTTTACCTGAATGTGAACCTGCAATTCTATCTTGGTGTGACAGTAGTTCTGGCAGGATTAACAGGCATGGCAAGGATCATCCTGAAAGCCCATACACCGGATGAGGTTTACACCGGTTTTCTGACGGGATTCACCGTCGTTTTACTGACCCTGTTATTGACTTAATGAATAAATTGATGGACAGCATTGAAGTATTAAACTTCAGTTATAAGAAATGATTCAAGTAACCTTTTTCTGGCAACTTCAATGTGGAAAGATTTCATTATTTTTTTCTTTCGTGTAGTCCAATTGGATATTTCCTTTTGAATATTTCCCAAATTACTGTTTTCGGTCTGGCAAGCGACAAAATCTACCGTTGCTAATAATTCCAGTCCATAAGGAGACTCGAAACCTTCAATCAAATCGAGAACCTTGCTTGAATTCTTTCTCTTTTCATCAGAAATACTTTTTGTATAGTATTCTTTAACTGAGGGCATTTCATTTTCATTTAATTTAATTATTGTGCCCGGGTTATTGTTTTCTTCTTTAAATCGAATAAAAGAGCCGTTCAAATACTTTAATAAATGAAATAATCTATGAGCGTAGGGGCCATAATAGCCTTTCTCATATTGCAGATTTAGCGGTTCTCCAAATCGCTGAAGAAAATATGCAAGTTTTTGAGCTACAAGTAAATTAATGGAATAACCAAGTATCTGGTATTCGTTCATTAAATATAATAACATGGCCCTTGCTGGAGTAAGATGTACTTTTTTATTGTAATCTACAGACTGTTGGTCATTAAAGCCAGGTTCGAAAATTAATATTTCAACATCCATTGACAATGGTTCCAAATAACATTCCATGAGTGGTTTAACTCGCTGCCATGGCAATTTACCATTACCACACCCTAATGGGGGAATTGAAATAGAATTAATTTTATACTCTTGAATTGCTTTGACTAAGTCTTGGAGTCCACTATCAATATAACCAAGTTTTGAGGGCTGTCTCCAGTGTTTCTTTGTGGGAAAATTGATTATGTATTCAGGAGTAATGAGATTAGTTTTAATAACCTGCACTCTACCTACCTTAATTTCACCCTCCTTAATAGCTTTTTGATATTCATAGTCAACTATTGGAAAGGCATTTTTAAAACTTAAGGCAATACCTTTCCCCATTACACCAACCGTATTAACAGTGTTAACAAGCGCCTGATTATCTGAACTTAATATATTTCCAGTTGTATATCTCAGCATAATACAAATTTAATAATATCCGTTATTAAACACAATAGCTTCAAATCCGGCATCAAATTTTGAAAGAATGTTATAAACTATCGCTTGCGCATTTTGATTATAGACACCAATAGCGTGAATTGCTTCAATTGGTATTTCCTGGTGAACCAACAACTCCGCTTGTTTTCTTCTTTTTCGATCAGGATCCTCTTCACTATCAAACCATCTTTTTGATCTGATTGTATCCCAATCCAGGTCATCTAAACCTTCTTCTGTGTTATAAATCTGCGAAAAGTTGTGATAGCCGTGACCATCAAAGTAAACATAAGGTAATTATATTCAAGTATTTTTTCAAATGTTGCTATTATATAGATAATTTCCTCCTGAGGCCTTTTGGGAACATCGTTGAATCCATGATAAATATTGTAGAGCATAGGTGATCTTGCTCCAAAATAGAATGCGATATAATCAGAAAATCTTCCCCCGGGATCCATATCGATCTGTCTATTTGATCTTGCAATTTTCAAGGTTGAATCTCCAATACCTTCATAATCTGAATCAGCTTCTGTATGTGTCGGTGCGGTAATCTTTTTTTGCTTAATATATACTTAAGGTTGTTGAGATGAATAATCCGATACAAAAATATTGATGATGGTCTTGCCACAATTAGATTGATTCTATTTTGTAATTTTTGGATTTTGTCTAATCATATTAAAATATCCATTTTCATATTAAAAGACACTTTTTTTTATCAACGATATTAATTGATAAGTAGTGGGATTTTCACGGCAGTTAATTTTACTGTGTGTTATCATCATTAACTACGCAACCTTGATGTTACCATTAGTTGATAACTTTTAAATTGTTTTACGGTCAGAGCGCCTTAATGGCTGCTCCCAGGAGGTCTTCCCCCGAAATGTTTCCCTCCGGCTGGTTAAAGTCCGCTTCAAATTGCCTGAGATC
>SDBV01003663.1_pt1 | contig 22464 bp, 13 predicted proteins | sample 2277081 | NCBI WGS metagenome assembly SDBV01 (sample SAMN10402039, study PRJNA504765) | marine sediment metagenome | isolation source: marine sediment core GS10_PC15, 223 cmbsf | place: Arctic Ocean: Southern Knipovich Ridge | collected 2010 | reverse complement strand
AGGTCGTTTGTGAATTTTTCTACGGCCTGTCTTCCTTCGATTGTGTTGTTTTCGGCGCCTTTGGCCTGTCCCATCAGGTTTGGCAGCATGTCTTTTGTGGCGAATGCAAAAACTTTGGTGACAACTTCGCCTGTTGGTTCGGCTGCAACAATCTCGAATCCGTCGTCTTTAGCCGGAATGCTGAGTGTTTGTCCTGCCATTATGACGTTGCTTTCGGAATATGCGTTGGGGAACAGGACGGTCACGTCTCCTGCGCTGTCGATTGCCAGTAGCAGTATGCGGGCATTGGAACTGCACCTCACTTCGTAATTCACGGTGTCTCCGAGCTTTAATATGGCTTGGTCGCTGGGAACGTCGAGTTCTACTCGGAATGGTGGATTGGGGTGCTTCATCTCGGAGATTTGCCTGGCAAAATATGTCATTGTGAGTTGGCGGGCGATCAGAGAGGTGAGCTCCTCCACGGAATTCGCAGTTATGCCCCCTCGAACAGTGTCTCCCCACGGGTTCAGTATTGTTATCGAGGCGTCTTCTTCAACGATAACGCGCCGGTCGGCCTCAGAGTCTTCAGCCAACTCGACAATGTCCATATCACGCAGGGTCTTCTCAATCTCCCTGCGTATCTTTCGCTCTCCTTTGACTGTTTCTATACTCACTTTCAGGTTTCTTCTGGAGGGTGGCCTGAAAACGCATTGGGCCACGAAGTTATCTACCGCGCTTCCTGAAACGACAACTCCGACTGACTGTTCCTCATCCACGGAGGCAATTTCCATTATGCCGGCCGGTCTGTCGGCCTGGCCGTTTGGCGGGAACAGGGCATATAGACTTCCAACCGATACGCCAGCGAAGGAACCAATGGGCAAAGTTACTTGCACTCCTTCCGGTGGAATGACCTCAGGTCTTGCTTCAGTTGCAATAGTCACCGTGTCCGGATCGCTATCGGTCGTTCCATCGTTCACAACCAGTTGAACGACATAATCTCCCTGTTTGTCCAAAGATATTGTTGGCGATTCTGCATTGGGCTTGTTCAACTTCGCCTTGCTGCCTTCCGGTTTGAGAGTAATGCTCCACTTGAACACGAGCTGGTCGCCGTCGGGGTCAAAGCTGCGGCTGCCATAAAGGCCTGTCTTGCCTCCCTCAAGTTCCCTCTGGTCGGGACCCGCGTCTGCAACGGGTTGGCTATTCAGTGTCGTTATAGTTACAGTATCCGGTTCACTGGAGAGTTCGCCGTCTGACACCGCCAACTGGGCAACGTAGACCCCCGGCATGTCTATTTTGAACACGGGTGTTTCTATTGAAGCGTTATTTAACTGCGTCTTACTGCCTTCCGGCTTCGAGATTATGCTCCATGCATATTCCAAACTGTCTCCGTCCGCATCCTTGCTTTTTCCGCCGTCGAGTTGAACGGTGGCTGCGATATACCGTGACTGGGGAGCGCCTGCATCGGCTACGGGTGGGCTGTTAAGCGTGCTTATCGTTACCGTGTCCGGCGGGCTAAACGCCTTGCCGTCGCCCACAACCAACTGCACGACATAGTCGCCGTACTTGTCGATAGTGAAATGAGGGGAGACGCGTTTGGCGTCGCTCAATGACGAGTTGCTGCCGGCGGGCTTGGAGACCATATGCCATTCATATGCCAAGCGGTCTCCGTCCACATCGCTGCTGCCGCCTCCATCCAACTTAACGAAGGCGCCTACACGCTTTGACTGGTCCTCTCCGGCTTTTGCATCAGGTGGACTGTTCTTTGTGCTAACGACAATCGAGTCAGGTTCACTCTCCGTTTTCCTGTCGCTGACAGAAAGGCTAAGCACGTAGTCGCCCGCCTTGTCTATGCTGAAGACCGGGTACACCGACTTTGGGTTGTCCAGATACGCCCCGCTGCCCGCGGGTCTGGAGGCCAACGTCCACACGTATGAAAGGCTGTCTCCGTCAACATCATAGCTGTCGCCACCGTCCAACATGGCGATGTCGCCTACCGCTTTGGTCTGGTCGCGCCCTGCCTGGGCCACCGGGGGGCTGTTGAGTGTGCTGACCGATACCGAGTCTGGCGTGCTGCTGGTTTTTCCGTCGTTGACTACCAACTGCAACACGTATTCGCCCGGCGCATCCACGGTTAATTGCGGCGTTATGGAGGTGGGAACAGCCAGTTTTGCCTTGCTCTCATTCGGTTTGTAGGTGATTGCCCAAGTGTACTCCAGTGGATCTCCGTCTACATCGTGGCTTGCGCTTGCGTCAAACACTACGGTCGAGCCGAGCTTTTTTGTCTGGTCGGGGCCTGCGTTTGCTACGGGAGCGTTGTTGATTCTCTCCGGTTCCGGCTCTGATACAGAGGAGACGCTCACGGCCCCGGCCGGCACTTCCTGATCGCCGAAAAAAGTAACTTTGCGCAACGAGCCTGGGCCTTCAAAGTATGGCACCTGCTTGAAATTATGGCGTTTCAGCTCATCGCGTGTGTACTTATATAGCTCCTCCAAGGTAATCTTTCCTGACTTGTCGAGGTCGGCTGGGCCTTGCAGGCCTTCCACAAAATAATTCGTAAATGCTCCCCGCCTGTGCGGGCGTCCTGAAGGCAGGAAGAAAGTCCCGTCTATGGCGGATTGGTTGGCCTGGGCCGCGGCGATCAATACGTGGTCCGATTGCGCATCCGAGTTCACTTCCTGCCAACCGCCTGGAACACTTGCGCCGGGGGCCACCGAAGATATTCGCGTGTCGCTTGAGCGTTCCATTCCCGGAAAAGTCAGGCCCCGTACGCTTGATGTTGAATTCAATCGCCGGTCGCCGCGCCTGCCGTCCGCCAAGCCTCGGGTGGCCGTGCCCGAATGGCAGCAATCGAGCAATACGAGCGTCAGGCGGCCATCGAGGTCGGCCAGGAGATCTCTCAGATCATCATCGTAGACAAAAGGCCCTGCCATCGTGAGCGTTGCGTCCGTCGGCATAAGCACCTCGTCCCTGCCATCTTCTTCATCGCCGCTTATATCAGGGATCTGCGTACCGTGTCCGCTGAAAGAAAAGATGATTGAATCACCTGGTTTGGACTTGGCAATCAGGAAGTCCCGGAATTCCCCAAGTATCGCGTCCCTGGTCGCCTCCTTGGAAAGAAGGGTGCGTATGTTTTCCTTTTTGAAACCGAAAGAACCTGTCAAGACACCGCGTATAAGACTCACGTCGTTTTCACATCCGTGAAGATCCTTTATTTTCGAGTCCTTGTATTCGTTTATGCCCACCAAAAGCGCGTATTTTTCGGCAGCCAACGGGAAATGTACGCAGCTTACAAACACAAGCGTCAACAGCGGGAATACTACCAGTCTGTGTCTCATGACAGGTTTCCTTCCTCACGAGTTCGATTCGCAGTCCAAGAATGCCCAGTTTCTCCGTTCCAGACAAAGCGCCCTCTATCATCTTTTGAGATGATATACTTTATAATATAGTATAAGATAGACTAAAAGTAAATGGGCTGGCTATGTTTAATGTGCTTGCGCTCAACTTGGAGGGATGGAACGATGAAGAACTTGTCACTTCTCTTGGTAGTAGCCATGCTGGCCGGTTGCGCCAGCGGCAACACCTCCGGCGAAATTGACGACCCTGCGGGCCCTAGCGTCGATTTCTACGATTCCAACACTTTTGACTCGAAGCTCTCAGGTCTGTTGTCCGAAAAACACGACAAAGTTACGGTCAACTTTCTTGGGGTCGTCACCGCAAACGACTTGCCGGAAAGAATTGACCAGTGGCTGTGCGCGGTGGACAAGTACAAAGGGCGCGTTGAAGTGGAGCCGGATCCGTTGTTGGGCAGCAAGGGGATCGTAGGAATTATTATTGATTTGGCGTTTGGCGCGGGCAAATATGCCAAGTACAAGAAAACATTCGGGCCCGTCAAGTTATACGACGTGTATTTGTATCACATTCCCAACGGTGAAGTCATAACTCGTATTGTCTTCAAAATAAAGAAACGCTGAGGTGTTGATTTGCCAACAGATGATGCAGAAACTCAGATGTCGCCGGCGCCGGATTCGGCAAAGCTGACGTTGGGAGGCTACGTGATCCGCCGGGAACTTGGCCGGGGCGCAATGGGGGTGGTTTACGAGGGCTTCGACGAGTCTTTGAACCGCAAAGTGGCGCTAAAGGCCATTACCGGCCAACACTTCACTCAACAGGAGTACGTTGACCGTTTCATGCGCGAGGCACAGGTGGCGGCCCAGGTTATTCATCCTAATCTGGTGGCCGTGTACTCGACGGGTTGCGACGATGGCCGGCACTACATCGCCATGGAATTCGTTGACGGCAAGCCGCTGTCTGATGTAATGAAGGCGGCCGGCAAGTTGCGGGTTGAGGAAGCTTTGTGCTGGGTGCGCGATGCCTGTGAAGGGCTGGCGGCGATTCATGAGGTGGACATAATCCATCGGGACATCAAACCGGCCAATTTGCTCCTGGACAACAAAGGGCGGGTGAAGATTACCGATTACGGACTGGCAAAGCCATTGTCCAAGGAGTTCTCGCAACTGACGATGGAGCCTATCGTCATGGGGACTATACCTTACATGTCGCCTGAGCAATGTATGGCGGCCGAGGCTGTTCCTGCCAGCGACCTGTTTGCTCTTGGCGTGACCTTGTATGAAATGTTGTGCGGCGAGTTGCCTCTGAAGGCCACTTCCATACGCGATCTGATGGAAGAACTCAAAACGCCTCTGCCGAGGGTTTCGGTTCTTCGACCTGACGTGTCGCCGGAAGTCGACGGACTTGTGGCAAAGTTTCTTGCAGTGGACCTGAAAGACAGGTTTGCAGAGGCCAAGGAAGCCATTTCCGCCATAGACGCCTGCATGGGGGAATCTGCCACGATAATGTCTAAGACAGCCGTGTTCGTTCCTGTGGAAGGTATGGTGACGCCCGCTTCGCGGCGCAAGACCGTGGCATTGAACGTCATTGCGGCAGTCGTCTTCATAATGATACTGGTCCTAGTTGGCGGCCAGGAGACAGGCCGGATGGGGGCTTTATGGCACACCCTCGCCGATACCAAGTATCGCGCACTGCCTGAGCGCGAATTCGATTCGAGGATACAATTGGTGGCGGTAGAAAACTGGACGGTTCCGCAAAAAGTACTGGCCGACATGGTGGCTGAATTGCATGCTCAAGACGCCGCTGTTATTGGTATGGACTTCACTCTTGACGAGAGCAGCACGATGAAGGATGGCGAGGATGAATTTCGGGCTAGAGAACTGATAGTACCGGTCGAGACAGGCAAAGTTGTACTGGTCAGCGAGATACAAGTTGATCGCGAAGTCAAAGCTCCCGATGCAAATCTGAAGCCTGCCGCAGTTGGTTTTGCCAACATGCCGACATCTCCGGATTTGCGCAACAGACGGGCCCTTTTGCACCACTCGACGCCCTATGGTGATGAGTATAGTTCGTTTGCAGTCAAATTGGCGAAAGAGTTCGATGACACGTTAAAGATACCCGATGAATCGAAAGTACTAATCAATTTTGGGTCGGCGCCCACGGCAACAATCATGTTTCGCGCCGATGATGTTCAAATAAGAGAAGAAGCCGCCGAGCATGAGAAGAACATGGGCAAAAGGCAATTCGACGGCAAAATCGTGATTCTGGGCGCCGTGGTTGCGGACGACAAGAAATACGCGCCTTTGTGGGACAGCGGCGGTGGGCTCATAACGGGTCTGGAACTTCAAGGTATAATTCTGGACAATATTCTCAATAACTGTTATCTTAAGCATGCGCCGTGGTGGCTTTGTTGGCCGCTTGTGCTGATACTTGCCGCGGGCTGTATGGCAGCGGCCGCGTGGCGTGGTTTTGGAATAATTGTGCCGGTCCTGATTGCCGGGACATTGGCTTATCTGTTGCTGGGCGCTCTGGTACTCAGGGCCGGTTTGTGGGTAATGCCCGCGTTCTGGCCATTGATGCTGATGATTGCCGTATCTTGCGCGGGCGCAAAATGGAGGAAAAGACTATGGCCGCAAAAATAAACATTGTGCTTGTATTGGCGATGAGCCTGATGATGACGCCGGTCTTTGCCGCGGACAACGAGGACGAGAAGCCTGTTGCATATGTGCTGAGTTCGAGCGGGGTTGTTGAGTGGCGGCCGTCTCCGGATCTTGGTTGGGACAGGCTGAAGAGCGGCCAGTGGCTGGTTAAAACGGTCGTTGTGCGTACTGACGATAATGCCGAAGCCCAGTTGTTGTACAAAGACGACAGCAAAGTGCGAATTGAGGAATCCGAGATATACAACGTCGGATCCAGAAAGACCAGTTCCAGGCAGAAAAAGTCCGGAATGTGGGCGATGCTGCAACGGATTGTCGATCAGGGCATCTCCGGGAAAGTGGGGGGCGTGGCTGCGGTGCGCGGTGGAACGAATGAACCTTTGGATCTCGACACCCTGGTTCCCAGAAGCGGATACGTTATGGAAACCGTGACGGATTTCAAATGGACTGAAGGTATCGGTGGGGGTCCGTATGCAGTCAGTATAAAAGACAAATCCGGCCGTATACTGTGGTCATCCACGAGCGACACGCCATCGAGAAGGATCTTTCTTTCGCATCTGCCGCTGAAACGGGGCAAGTCTTATATTTGGGAAGTGAGTCAGACCAACAACAAAGATCAGAAACCAGTGACCGCATCCTTCGAGTGGATGAAGGAAAAACAGGAAAACTCGGTGCGCGACAAGCGTGAGAAAGTCATCGAAGAGACCAAATACGCGCCGACGGCGGACAAACATTTTGCCCTGGCCTTGTTCTATATTGACAACGACCTGTTTGTCGACGCGGAGCGCGAACTGCTCGCTGCCGCCAAAGCGACAGGGTACCCGCAAATAAGCTACAAAATGCTGCTCGAAAGCATTTACGCGTTGCCTGTTCCTGGAGGCAATTAGCGAGCGACACGGGGATGCGCTAATATAATCCCAGATAATGCAATAAGACGCGACAAATTGCATTATCTGGGTTTAACAGTTTCCAGTGCATTTTTTGGTTAAATCAAGAGGGATATTCAATCATGAAAAGAATGGTGTTGGCGCTACTTTTTTTTGTTGCTGCATGTGTGGCTTGCCATGCGCAAATGCTTGGTTTGGGTGCGGATGATGCCTTGTACCGGAAGCCTGCGGGCGTTGTGTCGCGGTGGTACAGTTTCGAGAATCTGGAGGCTGCCAAGGGTGGGGGCGGCAAAGAAAACCATGGAGCGAAGGGGCATGCCTTCGATATGATCGCTCCGGGTGAAACGAAAGTGCTGATGGATGCCAAAGGCAGCGGCACGGTGCGGCGAATGTGGTTCACGCTCAAACCGCTTGCCCCCAGGGTTTTACGTTCTCTGCGGCTGGAGATGTATTGGGACGGCAAGGACAAGCCGGCGGTATCGGTGCCGATGGGCGACTTCTTCAATTGGGTGCTTGGACGGCCGGTGGCGTTTGAGAACGCGCTGTTCGCCAATCCCGAGGCGCGCTCCTTCGTTTGTTTTATTCCTATGCCGTTCCGCACATCTGCCAAGGTGACCTTGACTAACGATTCCGATGTCCCCGTCACGCGCCTTTTCTATGATATCAACATAACGCTTGGTGATGAGCACGGTGACGACGTTCTTTACTTTCATTCGTCGTGGCGGCGTGAACGTCCGACCAAGCTTGGCGAGGATTTCGCCATTTTGCCCCTGGTTAAGGGATCGGGAAGGTTCTTAGGATGTCATATTGGTGTGATAGCGGATGATCAGTACATCGGTTGGTGGGGTGAGGGCGAGGTCAAGGTCTACATCGACGGGGACAAAGAATTGCCCACACTGTGCGGTACAGGCACGGAGGACTACATTGCGACAGCTTGGGGCCAAGGCGAGTACGCGCAACGTTATCACGGTTGCTTGATCGCGAATAATGAAGAACACGTCTACTCGTTTTACCGTTACCATATCCCTGATCCGATTTATTTTGACCAGGACTGCCGGGTGACGATCCAGCAGATTGGCGGGAGCAGAAAACTGAATATCGTGAAAATGCTGGAAGCTGGCGTTCGCATCACGCCCATTACGATTCTCGATGGAGACAAGTTTGTGAAATTGTTGGAGCAGACGCCGCCGGTGGATCTGTCGAAAGAGTTTCCAAATAGAGGCTGGACAAACTATTACCGTCAAGACGATTATTCGGCGGTAGCTTTTTTTTATCTGGACGCGCCGGAGAACAATTTGCCGCCGCTGGCTTCAGTGGACGAACGCGTGGAGGCCATCGAGAACGTACCGCCACCGCAACGATAAGCGTATTTGTGGCTCGGGAATCATCGCGTTGAATTGTGAAACGGCATTGCAAGTTATGGGCACGCAAAGGAGGGGCACGGTATGAATATGGAATTTGGCCGGCGGGATTTTTTCAGGAATGTGGGATTGGCCGCGTCGTTTGCGGCGGTCTACGGAAAACAGGCTGTGGCGCAGAATGAGGGGCGGCCTAACATAGTCTGGATCTTGGCCGAGGACGCCTCGCCGAACCTGGGGTGCTACGGCGAGAAGACCATAGCTACGCCGAACCTGGATGCCATGGCGCGGGATGGCGTGAAATTCAACGCGGCTTTTGTCACTTGTCCTGTATGTTCGCCGTGCCGTTCGGCCATGGTGACGGGCGCTTACCAGACCACGCTGGGCATACATAATCATCGCAGCCAGGGGGATTCGGAAAAGCGCGGCGGGAACAAAGACTATTATGACAGCTACAGGCTGCCTGTAAAGTCCATCCCCGAAATCTTCCGGGATGCGGGCTACCATACTACCCTCAGCAAGAAATATCCCTTTGACACCTTCGGAAAAACGGACTACAACTTCATTTGGGACAAAGAGGCTATGTATGACGGCGCCGACTGGCGCGAGCGTCCGGAGGGAAAACCGTTCTTTGCGCAGATTATGCTGAGCGGCGGCAAAAACCGCGGCGCAAAGCAGCACGCAACAGACCCCGCGAAAGTGACCTTGCCCCCGTACTACGCCGATGACCCCGTCCTGCGCGAGGACTGGGCGAACTACCTGAATTCGTGGGTGCAGATAGATGTCGAGGTGAAAGAGATCCTGGAGAGCATCGAGGAAGCCGGCGTGGCCGACAACACCATCGTGTTCTTCTGGACGGATCACGGCGTCAGCCATCTGCGCGGCAAGCAATTCCTGTACGAAGAAGGGAGCCGGGTACCCCTAATCGTGCTATTCCCCGATAAGCGGCACGCGGGCGAGGTGCGCGAGGACCTTGTGACGCATATCGACATTGCCGCCTCTTCGCTGTCGTTTGCGGGCATTCCGATTCCCGGCCACGTGCAGGGCGTGGACCTGTTCTCAGCGGGCTATACGCCCCGCGAAACGGTCTTTGCGGCGCGGGACCGTTGCGACGAGACTGTGGACATAATCCGTAGCGCGAGGGCAAAGCGCTACAAGTATATCCGCAATTTTCTGGCGCACTGCTCGCATATGCAGCCGAGCCAGTACAAGGACGGCAAGAAGATTACGCAGACGATGCGGAAACTGCATGAGGAAGGAAAGCTCGATGCGTTGCAGGATCGTATTTTCGCGCCGACGCGTCCTCCAGAAGAGCTTTATGACCTGGAAAACGACCCGCATGAAACCAAAAACCTCGCGGGCCGGATGGGGCACAAGAACACGCTGCTCAAGATGCGCGGGGCCCTGTACGACTGGATGGAAAGCAGCCGCGACGTGGGCCTAATCCCCGAACCGATCCTGGAAGACATGGGGCGGCAATACGGCAACAAGTACTTTGTTCTTCAGCAGGAAGAGAACAAGACGCTGGTGCGCGAGTTGATCGCGGTCATCGAAGCTGGTGAGCGACGGGATGGCCGGGCGTTGCGGGCTGCGCTTGACTCCCCAAAACCGGCGGTTCGGTATTGGGGCGCGACCGGACTGGGGAATCTGGGCGACAAGCGAACCGTGAAGTACCTTTCGTGGCGGATTTCCGATACGGACGCGGCAGTTCGTATTGCGTCGGCGCTGGCCCTGTGCAAGATTGGTGAGTCGGAGAAGTATGCCGGCACACTCATTGAGGAAATCGACAATTCTAATCTCATTGCCGGTATGTACGCCATCCGCGCCCTGGAAATATCGGGAGTGGCCAATGCAGCCGCGCGCAAAGCCGTGGAAAAAGCCAAGGACAACCCGTACGAATTCACCCGTCGAATCGCCAAGCGCCTTTCAGCCAAATTTGCCGAGCGCTCTTAGAATAAGGGCAAAACTATTCTGAAGATGGAGTTTCCGCGTCAGGGTCTGGTGCAGGCACTTCAGCGGGTTTAAGGCGTTCGTGGGCCAGCTTTCTGAGTTCGGCTATTTTGTCGATTTGCTTCTGGTCCTCACCCACATGAGGTGCAATCTTGTCCAGGAACCCCTCTACTTCCTCGACTGATACACGATCCGAAAATGATTGCAACAGGTTCTCTACAGCCCACAATGATCGCTTTGATCCAGAATTTCCCGGATCGGTTACGAGAACAAGGAGAACGTCGAAGAACTTTTGATTCTGTTTCATTAAATAAGAAGGATCGCTTTCAATTCGCAGCATCCTCTGATATCCACTTTTGGCCTCCCTGGTGAATACGCTGTCTGGATAGCGCTCATCGAGCGTCTCAATGTACTCGGCCGCCTTATCCAGATCGTTGATTTTGAACCGAATCTTAGCTGCTGACGCCAAAGCCTGATCTCCAAAAAGGAAGCCCTCAGAATATCCAGCTTTCTCAAGATATTCCAGGGCCTCGTTCAGGTTTTCGGCCGAATACAAAAAACGATTCTTGTATACCATCCCTCTTGAGTAGAAAAGATAGCGGGCGTAATAGCTGTCCGGAAACCGCTCAAGAAATTCCATCTGCGCCTTGAGAGGGTCATTTTTGCCGATAGAAGCATGACGAAGAGTGATTCGGCTTTCTAAGAAATAATGATGGATTCCAAGGAGAAAACCGCTATGCATTTCAGAAGCCGATCGTATGAATTCGTAGGCCTCCTTTTCCGAAGCGGGAGGTTCTTTCACACGTTTCGTCAGCACATTGGAAGTCATTTCATATGTTTTATCAAAACTTTTCAGGACGCCCTTTATATTATATGTGCCCGGCTCTGGAAAGAGATAGCTCACTTCCGTTTTACCCTCAGACGTGGGTACTTCAGAAACATAGAGATATCCCTCATGTGAGATTTTCTTTCCTGGAAACAATACCCTGTCTTCTCCTAGGGTCGCCAGTGAAGGCAGGTACCCATCGGTCGACTGAAATTCACCATAGTCTTTACCGTCCTTACTTACAAGGATCCTGAAATCATCAAGCCTCGGATGGAGAGACGGAACGTGCGTGAACTTTGAATCCGTGGTGTTTGTCAGCGAAACGGCAAACCTTATTGGCTCCAACGGGAAGACATCCCTTTCTTCTATGCTTATCTCAAGCACCAAGCCGTCAGGCCGCTCTCCGAACTTGATATCGTGGGCATTCGCAACGCCAGCGATGGTGATCATCACTATAACACCGAACATTACGCAGAGGTTCAATTCCTGTCGCATAGCATTATTTCCTCACAATCTAACCTTTCGAATTCCGGAGTTCCCGGAATTGGGGAATTGGAATTGTCTTTGGTGTGGGGTCGCGCAAGAGTTGTATACGTCGTTGGCATGAGAATAACATAACACACTTGATGTGCCGTGGCAACGGCGTCTGTGATGAGGAAGTTCTTTGCTCAAATTCAGTTTGTACTTGAAACGCGGGGCGTTTTGGTGTGAAATGTAGCCAGGAGTGCTAGGATAAATGCAGATCAAGATGAATAAGGGGATCGTTTGAATGGAATGGTTCAGCGAGAAGATGGATTGGCTCAATGGGATCGTTTGGGGGCCGTGCATGATAGTTCTGCTGGTCGGTACTGGGATTTATCTCACGTTTCGACTGCGGTTTGTCCAATTGCGCTATATGGGCCATGGCCTGAAATGTATCAGAGGCCACTATGATTCGGAAGGGGACGAGGGAGATATCTCTTCGTTTCAGGCGCTTACGGCTGCGTTGTCTGCGACAATTGGTACCGGGAACATCGCGGGGGTTGCCACGGCTATTGCGCTTGGGGGGCCGGGAGCGGTTTTCTGGATGTGGGTTACCGCCGTGGTGGGAATGGCGACTAAGTTCGCCAGTTGTTCGCTTGCGCTGAAGTACAGGGTAATCCACGAGGACGGATCAGCATCCGGCGGTCCGATGTATTTTCTTTCTGAGGGGCTTGGACAGAAATGGCTGGGAGTTCTGTTCGCTCTGTTTGCGGGTGTGGCTTCTTTCGGCCTGGGGTGCGCGGTGCAGGCTAACTCGGTGGCGGACGGTTTGCTCAAGATAATGCCTGAGAGCATGAAGGCCGTGAGCGTGCCTGAGACTGTTCCGATAATTGGCGGGACCGTTATCGTAAAAGTGGTGATGGGCCTCGTGATGGCCTTTCTGGTTGGTGTGGTCATCATTGGCGGTATCAAACGTATAGCGTCGGTTGCGTCCCGAATCGTTCCCATCATGTGCGTCTGCTATGTGGTTGGCGCGTTGTTGGTCCTTCTGCGCTTCGCTGACGGGATACCTGACGCGTTTGGGCAGATTTTCAAGTATGCCTTCACTCCGATTGCGGCGGGCGGAGGTTTTGCGGGTGTTGTTCTTCAATTGACTATTCAGAAGGGTGTTGCGCGCGGCGTGTTCAGCAATGAGTCGGGTCTGGGATCTGCTCCAATGGCTTGGGCCGCCAGCAAGACGAAGGAAATGGCGCGTGTTGGATTCGTGGCGATGTTGGGACCTTTTATCGACACGATAATCGTATGCACGATGACGGCGTTGGTGATAGTTGTTACAGGCGCGTGGCAGGTTAAGGACGTTGACGGAGTAGTTTTGTATGGTCCCGGCGGAAAGGGTCTGCCCGCAAAAGTTTCCGTGGACGGCGAGTCGGTGCTTGTGGTGACTGATCCGAGCAATGGCGGGGAGCCTTTTGTGGATAGCAACGGCGACTATTATCGCGTTCCAACCAGTGCTTCACTGACATCGAGCGCATTCGAACTCGGCCTTGGCAAGGTGGGTGGCTGGATAGTTACGTTGAGCATAGTTTTGTTTGCCTATTCGACGGTGATTTCCTGGTCGTATTATGGCGATCGTTGTTGGGAATACTTGCTCGGTCCCAAGGCGGTTAAACCTTATCGTTATCTGTTCTGCGGGTTCATAGTTTTGGGAACTATGACGGGTCTGGAACTCGTCTGGACGATTTCGGACAATCTCAACGCCCTTATGGCGATTCCGAATCTGGTCGGGCTGATTTTTCTTGCCGGTGTTGTTGCGAGGGAAAGCAAAGATTATGTAGGACGGATGACTGACGAAGGCCGGTTGTAAGAGAGGGGAAGATTATGAAGGACTTGCGCGATTACGGCGCTTGGGCATTGATAACGGGTGCGTCATCGGGAATCGGCGAGCATTTCGCAAGGGCATTGGCTGCCGGGGGGCTGAATTGCGTGCTCGTTGCCAGGCGCTTGGACAGGCTCGAACAGCTTGCCTCGGAATTGGCGGACAAGCATGGCGTGCAATGCCTGTGCATCGAGCAGGACCTCAGCGAGGACGGTTGTGTTCAAAACATTGCCGAGCGTACCGAAGAGCTCGATGTAGGCGTCTTGGTAAATAATGCGGGATTTGGCTGCTGTGGGGATTTTGAAACCAGCGATGCGCAGCGGCTTGAAGATTTGGTCAAGGTCAATTGCCTTGCTCCTGTGTCGCTTACGAGAGAGTTCTTGCCCAAGATGGTTGAGAGAAAGCGTGGAGCAGTGATCATCGTCTCGTCGCTGCTTGGCTTTCTTCCCGCACCGTATGACGCCTGCTATGGCGCCTCAAAGGCTTTTGATCTGCATTTTGGCGAAGCGCTTTGGGCTGAGATGCGGCCAAAGGGCATTGACGTTATTACCGTATGTCCTTCAGCAACGAGCACGGAATTCTTCGAGGCGGAAGGCCGGACCGCCGAGCAGTCCAGACGAATATCCAGAATTGCAACTCGTCCGGAGAAAATAGTGTCGATAACGCTTCGCAATATAGGCAGGAAGCCAACCGTTGGGCCTATGGTTTCGAAGTTGCCCGCATTTTTGACGCGGTTCCTTCCTCGCAAGCTTGTTGTGCTCCTTACGGGTTTTGGAATGAGAAAGACCTTCGGGGCGAACTAGTTTCAACCGAGCAATGTGCCAATGAAAGAGCGATTCATAAGTGAGTGCATCAGGCCTGTTGAAGGCACGTTTATGTCGGCGGATGTGCCGATTGGCGAACCCGCTTTGCCTGGGAAATTCCTGTGGCGCGATACCGAGTACGAGGTCGCGGACGTTCTGGAGAAATGGCGTGAAACCTCGCCTTGCAAGAGTGGCGCAAAAGAGAACTACGCTCGTAAACATTGGTTCAGATTCACCACCAAATGCGGCTGCGAGATGAAAGTATACTTCGAGCGCCAACCGAGGTCGAAAAGCCAAGCCAAGTCGCGATGGTGGCTGTTTACCCTTCTTACAGAAGCTTAGAATCGTTCCGATTGCTTGAGCGCGAAATGAGACCGATTTGGCAAACGAGGGGTCAAAGTGTGTTGACTTTGCGTGCAAATTCCAGGAAGTCCAGGACGCGATTGTGTCTGATCGGCTCGCTGGCCGAAGCTTAGAATCGCTCTAAATCACCGAAATGCGCAAATCGGCCGATTTGGCAAACGAGGGGTCAAAACGTATTGACTTTGCGGAGAATTTATGTTAAAGTCAATACGCTTTGCCTTATGGCTTACGCAAAACGTATTGACTTTGGGTGGGGTTTTGACAAGAAGGAAAGTTGTAACTCATTATGGATAAACCACTTAAGCAATATCAGGTAGAAACTGGTGGCGTTGTTTCCAGGCGGATGACGCTTGTTAACTCTGCTACGATCTTTAAGTACAATCCACATTTGATGGAACCTGATGATGTGCTGCGGACCTGCGTTGGGCGGGACAAATTGCGCGATGAGCTTATTGAGTGGCTTAGGTCTCAGCGGGGGGCTACGAAGCCTGAGCATTTCATGTTGTACGGGCCTCGGGGGATGGGCAAGACGACTATGTTGCTTGTTCTTCGGTACAACATCGAGCGGAACGTGGGGCTTTCATCGTCATTTTTGGTTGTTCAGTTCCCTGAAGAGGAGCGGCGCGTTACGAATATGACTACATTTGTGATGCGTACCTTCGAATTGCTGGTGGGCCAGGCCCCCGAATTGCGGGAGGACTTCGAGAATGCTCGTGAAAAGGTGCAGAAACATCCAGAATGTGCGCTTGATTTGCTTATTGAGGCCGGAGAACGACTCGGGGATCGGCAAGTGCTGTTCCTGATTGACAATTTTGATGATTTGGTGTTGGGGGCGACCAGCAAGAAAGCGCAACTGAGCGGCACAAAAAAGTACCCACCTGTTGAGGAATTTCGGCGTTTCCTGTCCTGTGGCCGATTTCTTGTGGCTGCTACATCGCTTGTGAATCCTGCGAAATTCAAGAAGTTTCCCAGGAAGGTGCTCAGCCATTTCCAGGAACCGAGAGCGCTTGAACCCGTTCCAGATGCGATGATGTTGCTGAAGAGACGGGCGGAAAACGACCGGCGCGAGGGATTTTTGGAGCGGCTTCCGCAGATGGCGGGGCGTATCAAGGGTCTGGAGCGTCTTGCGGACATGAATCCCCGGTTGCTTGTATTTCTTTATGATTGTCTTGGCGATGGGCCGCTCTTGACGCTTGTTGAGATTGTGAACAAGCTCATGGACGATCTGACGCCGATGTATCAGGATGTTATCGACAAACTTCTGAACCGCGGCCAAGCGGCCATATTGGAGGTGCTTGTAGAAAACGGGGGCGTCGCCAAGGCGAGCGAACTTGCCGCGATGACTTACCAGAATAAGCAGACGGTGCGTACGCTTTTGGGCGACCTATGCAATATGGGCCTGATCAAACGCGCGTCAGACAAATCGGCCGAAGGCGAAGGGGAGCAACAGTATTCGGAAGTACACTTCCGCGTAAACCCACCGCTATTTCAGATTTGGTATGAGATGCGCCATTTCGAGCGTGAGTCGAGCCTGTATTTGGTCAAGTTTTTTTCGCATTTGAGCGAGCGCGAGGAACTGCTCAGAGAGTATGAGGAGATGCTGGGGGCGGGGCGGATGGAAAACTCCGCCGAGGTTTCGAGGCTGGTTGAAGACGTACTCGACGTACTCGATCCGGTTTGGGATGAACTTCGACGGGAGTTTATAGACGGGAGCATCGCCGATGGCGGCGGGTTCCCGGATGCCTTAAGGAAACTTGATGATGCCCTTGAGCAACCGGATGGTGCATTACGCATGGTGGGGCTGCTGATGTTGCGGGCAGAGGTAAAGATCAGGCTGGGCGAGCGGATAGGGGCGAAAGAGGACATCGACAAGGCCGAAGAGGCCGTCATTGAAGCGCATGTCGCAGAGACGAGTGTCAAGTTTCACGCAAGCAAGAGCAATTTGCTTGCTCAAATGGCCAAGTATCAGGAGGCGGCCAAAGAAGCGCAACAGGCAGTTGACGCATCGGAGGCGCTGACGGGGGCGAGTGCAGTTGAAATTCAGGCCGCTGCACTGGTGGCATTGGCTGGGGCACGGAACAGTCTTGACGAGTATCAAGCCGCGATCACTGCGGGCAAGAGGGCGGGGGATCTGCTCGACGAAACAGGCAACCCTCGCTTGCGAAACCGGGTTGCGTATATGATCGGCGTCACTTACTCGAATCTTGCTGACTACGACTCGGCAAAACAATGGCTTGAAGACGCCCTTCGGCTAGCAAGAGAAACCGGCAACCCCCAGATAGAAAGTTTTGCCCTGGGCAAGCTGGGTGTCGCGTATCGTTCGTTGGGCGACTCGAAACGCGCAATCGAATACTACGAAGAAGCCCTGTCAATTTCACGTGAGATAGGTGACAGACGCGAGGAAGGAAGCCTTCTTGGCAGCCTGGGCAACGCGTATTCTTCCTTGGGGGACTCAAAGCGCGCAATGGAATATCACGAACAAGCCCTTGCAATTTCGCGCGAGATAGGTGATCGGGGCGGCGAAGGAATCCATCTTGGTAACCTTGGCAGCGCATACTTATCCTTGGGCGAGTCGAAGCACGCCATCGAATACTACGAACAAGCCCTTGCAATTTCGCGCGATATAGGTGACCGGCGCGGCGAAGGAAACCGTCTTGGCAACCTTGGCAACGCATACTTTTCCCGGGGCGATTCGAAGCGCGCCATCGAATATCACGAACAAGCCCTTGCAATTTCGCGCGATATAGGTGACCGGCGCGGCGAAGGAAGCGATCTTGGCAACCTTGGCACAGCATACGGTTCCTTGGGCGACCCGAAGCACGCAATGGAATATTTCGAACAAGCACTGGCCATTACTCGCGAGATAGGTGATCGTCTTGGCGAAGGGGCGGATCTTGGCAACCTTGGCAGCGCATACTTTTCCTTGGGTGAGTCGAAGCACGCCATCGAATACTACCAACAAGCCCTTGCAATTTCGCGCGAGATAGGTGATCGGGGCGGCGAAGGAAGCCGTCTTGGCAACATTGGCAGCGCGTACTCTTCCTTGGGCGAGTCGAAGCGCGCAATCGAATACTACGAACTAGCCCTTGCAATTTCACGCGAGATAGGTGATCGTCGCGGGGAAGGAAGCCGTCTCGGCAACCTTGGAACCGCATATGGTTGCTTGGGCAAGACGAAGCGCGCAATCGAATACCTCGAACAAGCACTGTCCATATCGCGCGAAATAGGTAATCGTCGCGGCGAAGGAAACCATCTCGGCAACCTGGGTATCGCGTACAATTCCCTGGGCGAATCGATGCGTGCGATTGAATATGCTGAGAAGGCTCTTGCAATTGCGCGAGAAATGGGTAATCCTGACCTTGAAGCAAATTCTGTGGGGAACCTGGGCATAGCAAAGCGGCGGGAAGGCCGTCACAAGGAAGCGCTGGAATTCTTTAGTGAGGCCTATGGACTATTCAAGAAGTTGGGCAATCGGGCGATGTTTGAGCGTAGTGCTCTGCGTTCCGCAGATGTGCATTTGGTCTTAGCGGTGTCGGCACTAGGGGGACGGGACGTGCGAGGCTCCAACGACCACATTGAATCCGCATTCGAGATTGCGGCGGATGTTGAAGCGGAGGCATTTCTGAACAGATTTGTTACTAGTCTGCTTATTCCTTGTCTTGAGGAGGAACACGAACACCTCGAAGATCTGAAGCGGTATGTTACGCAGTTGTTCGAGTTGCCTGTTTTCAGGGAGCGCGAATCGCTGTTGAAGCCGCTCAAAGCGGTCGTTGAGTACTACCGAAGAGGTGAATTGAGGAGCGTTCTAGATTCCTTGGGTCCAGCTGAGTATGCGGTGGCGGGCTCGATTCTGGAGCGAATTGAGCGTCCGGATCATGTGCGGGCGAAGGAACTTCTTGGTAATGGTAAGAGCGCGGAGGCTCGGGAGGTTCTTGAGGGTATAGTTACGGGTCATCCAGAGGACCTGGAGGCGCAATTCAATCTGGCAGCTGCACTCATTGGCGAAAAGAAGTACGACGAAGCTGAACGAGTACTTGAGGGGATTTCGGATGATGAGCTGCTTAGAGGTGGCGCTGCACTTCCTCTGTCGCAAATTGCAGCTATGCGTGGGGATATGGGCAAATCTATCGAGATTCTGAAGGAGGCTGTCGAACGGTATCCCAAGACACTTGAACTGCATACGCGATTGGCCCAGTACCTTCGTAATGAGGGCCGTTTTGATGAGTTGGTGGCTACGCTCAAAAAGTTGTGTCAGGCGACCGAAGACGCTGATCAGCGCCTGCAATTTAATGTTTGGTTGGCTGAGGCGCATATGCTGGTGGGGGAATACATGCGGGCGGAAGTGGCTTTGCCTCCATTCAATTCCTCGTCAAAATCAGTGGATCTGGTCTTGCTGCTTCGACTTTTGCGGGTTGCTTTGACGCTGCATGTGGGAAAGCCTGAGGAAGCGCACGAATTTGCTGGCGGGGTGCTGCGCCTGGCTACAGAGCTTCCGCCGGGAACTGACACGTCGATCCTGAGTTTTGACGTTCTGAAGGAATGCCAGAAGTTTCTGGATGATGAGGATTTTCGTTTCTTTTATAGTCTTTATCTTACGGTTATAGGGCAGTTTGATCCTGTGCTTTTTGCTGAGGAATATCTTGGCGATAAGGATGCTGAAGCCTTGCGCAAGAGCAACTCCGATGAGGCTGCGCGCGCTGTCGATGCATTTAAGCAGGGAAAGATTAGTCATTTTAGTGATCTTGGCAGGTTGAGTACGCGTAGCACTGGGCCTTTGGCGGCGTTGGCTGCGCTTGGTGATTTGTTCCAGGAGTTGTCGGAGCGCCAGCGTGGCGTTTTGTTTGGCGTGCTTATGGGAGCGGTTGAGGCTGGGCGGGCGATTGAGGTTGAGGCTGCCTTTGGTTCACTTGGGCAGAACTTTCCGTCCTTTGACGCAGAGCAACGAGGGTGTTTTCTTGAGATGCTTGCTGGCCTTGGGGGTAATGGGGAGGTTGATACCGCGACGCGTGAACGGGCGGTTAGTGTTCTGAACATACTGTATCCGAACCTTGGCGATGACGAGCGCGAAGGAGTTCGTACTGTGTTGTCGTCGGTTGCGAAGGAATTGCATGGCCCTGCTTTGGTGGAATTTCTGAATGAAACGGTACCTGAAGTTGATAAGGAGAAAGCGTGATGAAAACTGCAGCAATCCATTCACACAAAGGCGGTGTAGGGAAGACGACGATTTCGCTTATGCTGGCTTTGCATGCCGCACGCAAGGGCCGTAAGGTTTGTGTGCTTGATTTTGATTTTCTCGGGTGCGGCATGTCGGCTCTGAACAAGTGGGATACTTTGGGAAAGAAACGTCTCCAACACTTCTTTGTAGCAGACGAACCCCACAAATTCGACATAGGAGACCTGCTTACTACTTACAAAGCGAAACCTGAAGTGAAGCGTAAAGTCGGCACGAAGTTTTCACTGCTCCTTAACCTTGGGAGTGGACTGAAAGTAGGGCGAGACTATGCGGAATTATCTGAAGACATGGAAAGCATAGTGGCCAATGAGTCGCTGTACCGGGAGGTTCAGGCAAAGACCAAAATCCTGCTGGACGCATTGGAGGAGAAGAGATTTGATCTTGTAATCATAGACTGCCATCCGGGAATGGGATTCGTATCGGAGACAGTGACAGTATTGGCAGACGTGAACGTGTATGTGGCGACGCAGAATCGCAGTGATTGTTTTGCGTTGCTTAAGGCGATCAATGCGAAAGGGCTTGACGGTAGGAAGGCCTTCCTCGCGCTGAACCGCACCGAAGGGAACATAGTTGATTTGAAGAGTTTTCAACAACGTTTTCGCAGGGATAGCGTTGTTGGTTCTGCGGCTAAGACGCTTCTTGGTCAGTTGAGTAATTTGGGGAAAAAGGAGCGACAATTCGAGGTGCTAGCAGAGAGAGAGTCCCTACGCGCATGGTTCAACATTGGTTCTGAAGGTATGGAACCCTATTCGGGCTGGCAACGAGATGTTCAGGCATTTTGTTCGAAACTGCTGAGATTCATTGAGACGAACGGCGGAGTGTGATCGCATGGCAAAGCCAAAGACGATAACATTTAATAGCGCGTTCAGCAAGAACAAACTGCGAAAGACACGGGGTCGCATCCTCAGAGAAATGGAGGATGCCAAGAACAACAGAATAATATTGACACCCCCTGATGGTATCCCAACAGCAAAAGACATTAATAAAGCGATTAAGAGGGTACTTGATCGTTTTGCCGAGTACCACGCCCAAAAGGGGAAGAAGAAGGTTTCGGTCGATTATACAACCAGACTACAGTTGCTGACTAACTCACTTAGAATCCTTGGTAACAACCTCAATCTTCAACACACACTTTCCATCTATGAACAAGTGGTATCCGTTGACTGGTTGGCTCATATGGCTCTGGACAAGGACAAACGATACCGAGATCATATCACGCATCCGGCGCATGTCACCGCCCTTGGATGTTGGATGTTGAATAACGTGAACTATGGTAAGTTGTTGGATTCAATGGCCGCATACTATGAGAAAAGCTTCAAGAAGTTTTACGGTGGGAAACTTGGCGAACCGGAGGGACACGAGTGGAAGTGGCTTGTTGAGTACGCATGGCTTGCGTGTGGGCTGCTGCATGATTCGGCTTATCCTTTGGAATATACGTTGCGTTTGTCTGAGGACGTCTTCGGAAGCTATGACGATGTGTTGCGTTTGGGTAACACAATGAATAGCCGATTCACCAGAGGGGACAGACGAAAAACTCTGATTAAGCCGCTGGAAGAGAGTTGGTTTCTGGAACAGAATAAGGATTTTGAAGATCGACTTGAAGCATTGCCTAAGGAAGAAGGGCCTTTCAAGCACGCACATACAGTTCTTGGGGCTTTGAGCCTTTTAAGCGGCTTCAAGAACGACCTGGGTTGCGCGCAAGGTTTTGTGTTGCAGATGGCGGCGAACGCTATAGTGCACCACCATGATGATGATTCTGCCAAGAAAATCAATAAATCATGGGATCCGCTTTCTCGACTCTTGTTTGTTGCGGACGGTCTTCATGCCTGGGAGCGCCAGTTCCTTCATAGGGAGCCGATGAGTGGCAGCGATAATCAACGCCTGCAGACCATTGTCGAGTGCGACTACATTAAGTTGAAGCCTAGAAAGACGGAGTATTTTGCAAAGTTCCACATGAATGAATCAGTGAAAGGCATTGTGAGGGGAGAGCCCTACGATTGGAATTTTGATGATTTCAAGAAGCCTAATGTTCGTTTGGAGGAGGTTTTGAAGAACGATCCTCTTTTGCCGACTATAAAACTCACCGACGAGAGTTGCATAGTGCCAAAGGACTTTCCAAAATGAAAGACTCCGTTGCTTATGTTTGGGGAACTGATGCTGAGGAGCGGGGGCGGGTTTTTCCCTGTGATGGGTTTGTTGATGCTTTGGGTTGTGGTGGGAAGTTGGGGTCTTATTATCGTGGTGTGAGTGTTCGGGGGCGGGCTGAAGTTGTTTTTGCCTGGTTGTGTCAGTTGCGTGTTGCTCCTTATAGTTATGATTGGTTGGACAATTTTGGGCGGCGTAGTCCTGGGACTTTGATCCCTGGTTTGACGGATCTGGCTGTTGGTCAGACGGTTATGATGATTTTTGAGATAGTTGATTTCGCGGCTTATGAGCATATAACGATTGGGTTGAGGCGGAAGTTTCGGTGGTTAAAGTTTTTTGGTGATGGTGTTGCGAGTTATGTGGTTTTGAGTGAATCGGGTTGTGAGTCGCGTGTTTTGGTGAAGCTTGTGATGAGGTATCCGCGTGGTCCGGTTGGCTGGCTGGGCGCTTTGGTTTTTCCGTGGTTGGACCTGGTAATGATGCGCCGCCAGTTGTTGAATATCCGGAATAATGTGGAAAAAGGCTAAGCGTTTGGTGGGGGGAAACCCTTTCTTTGGGAAAAGAAAGGGTTTCCCCC
>SDBV01003662.1_pt1 | contig 22469 bp, 19 predicted proteins | sample 2277081 | NCBI WGS metagenome assembly SDBV01 (sample SAMN10402039, study PRJNA504765) | marine sediment metagenome | isolation source: marine sediment core GS10_PC15, 223 cmbsf | place: Arctic Ocean: Southern Knipovich Ridge | collected 2010 | reverse complement strand
TGGGCTGACAAAATATTGTCTATTTCTTTGCTTAGTAAAAATACAAAATATTGTATAACAGAAAGTTAAAAATCATTCGTAATAAATATTAGGGCAATTAATTTGGATTACAACATAGAAGTGTCTGAACGGAAACTCTGCAAAATTAGAAATGTTTTTTTTGGCGATATTTTCATTTTTCTCAACTCACTGATGCTAAGGCATCACCGAATTTCGAAAAAGAAAAATCTCATCCAAAATAATTCATTTCATAAAATTCGACAGTTTCCGTTCAGGCACTAAATATAATTTAGGCTTTATACAATCGAGTCCACTTAGGAACAATGACGAAATAAATTGTTCACTAAAGCCTTAATTATTTTTGTTCCTGACAAGGCGAAAAATCTGCGCATACCTGTCCCGTTTTTTCGGGAGTAGCATTACGCAATGAACTATTAACGAAATCAGGGGCAAAAAAAATAAGCCCGCCTGCCGCCGACGCAGGGCTGACTGGGTAAGTTATTTCGTCATTGTTCCTTAATTTCCTAAACAGCTATAATTGAAGGTTTTTGTTCAATAATAGAAACTAAAAAGCACGATGTTATGATATCGCGTTACCAAAATGCTCATTTAGCGATGCTAAACTCCGTTTTTGGCGCCTTATATCTGAAAAAAATACCTGACTTGGCATTCCAAAACGAATTAATAGAGGAGCCCATAATATTATAGCCGGTGATATCGGTGAAGCGGAAAGTGGCTAATTGGCGGGTGGATTCTGGCATAATCATCTGATTTAATGAAAATCAAGGATATGTTGTAGTTGATTAAACTTAAAATATTGTGGGAGATATAAGTAAAATTGTTTGAATGAAATATTGGAATTCGTCTGGTCTATAAAAAATCCTTACATCCTGGCAAAGGAATAGTGACAAGTTTTTATTAAAAAAAACGGATCGCTGATTATTTTAGTAGTTCAATTAATTTTTGCAAATCTATATGGCATTACGTATCTTTACTAAGATTATTTATATTTATACGTAATGAAAACCAAGCTTACACTATATCTGGATAAATCAGTAATTGAAGGATTAAAAGAGCATGCCAGAAGGTTGGGCGTCAGCCTTTCACAGTTCATTGAAAGAGAATACAAATCATTATCACAAACAAAAGTAGAAGAGCCCATTCCGGAGTATTTTAAAAAAATGCAGTTTGAGGATGACAATCCTTCAGATCCGGATTGGAAAAAGGAAAGAGCAGATTACTTGTCGAAAAAACATGGATAGATTGTATTTGGATGCAAATGTCATTCTCGATTACTTACAGAGAAGGCCCAATGCCGAATTTGTACAAAAAATTCTATTGATGGCTCACAAAAATCAAGTCACCTTGTTCACGTCTGTTCTGAATTTTGCAACCATTTTTTATATTGAAAAGAGGAGAGGACATGCAACGAAGAATATCTTCGAGCGATTTAGATTGATAAATAAGGTTATTTCTCCTGTTGACCAGACTACACAAAGTTATCATGCCGCACTTAGGGTCTGCTCAAAAATAAATTACATTTATGATGTATAATTATACCACATCTTCGGAATATTTTTCCCTTCAAAATCCTCACAATAACTCGCTATTGCTGTGGTTTTGAATAAAAAAATATTTCAAATCTGCGGCATACTTATTTTTCAAAATAGTAATTTATTTTTGAACAAACCCTTAATTCAAATTTTAAAGATTTTGAAGATGCACTACAGTACTTTGCTGCAATGGAGAGCGAATGCACTTTTATAATTACCGGAAATAAAAAAGATTTCAAACACGCTGTAATACCCGTGTTAACTACGAAAGAATACATTAATAGAAATGTTTAGTTTTCTATATCGCTCGTTATCCGGATTAGAAAAGGAGCTTGTATAAAGCTGTTTTGTATAGCCTATTATTAATGGAATTTTGGCATTAACCTTTTCTCAATTCTGACCTGCCTTTTGGTAAATCGAAACATACAACGGTTTGTCCTTTGCTTATCGAAAAACTGTTGCTTTTTAGTGCGTCTGAAGAAGGCGCCACAGTCAAGTTCAGCCTATCATTTCCATGGTGAAGTATCGGATTGCGAATTTTCTTGTCTATTTTTATGGTAAAGTCTTTTGCCGGGAATGGGGCATTTATTACGGTTCCATCCTTTGATTCTTCAAAGGAAACAAATTCTTTTGCCGCCCAATATCGGGAAATCTCGCTGAGCTTCATCCATCTAATAATTGACCCATACTTTTGCTCAAGCCGGCCAACCACTTTCTTAAATATATTGAATCCCAACTTATCACCATTATAATATATGCCGGGCCAGTGACATACCATAATCGCAGGCTCTCCGCTTTCGATGACTTCCACCATTCTGCCGGAATTAAGATCTTCTGTAATGAATTTTGCCGCATCTCCGGGTTTCAGGCCATCCCAACCTCCAAACCAGTCCCCGGTGCAACCTATAATGTGTACAGAACAAGACGGATCAGCGGATTGGATATTTTCTTTGTGCATCACAACAGGCGCTACACTTTTATCTTTATCTGTAATGACACTCCTGAAAAAGTGACTGACATTTGCGCCATTTATTTCTTTTACAGCCTCCAGTGTTGCGGCAGCTAAATTTGGTTTGTTGCGACTGCCGAATCCTCCAGGCGTCGTGATCCCTTCACAATACAATCCGGCCTCTTTCAACACATTTAATGCGTAGGAAAGGTAAGACGCCAACTCATCGGCGCTTTTCTCCTGGCTCCATTCCCAGTTTTCCATGAATTCCGGAGTGGCATTTGGATAGGGTAGTCCTGACTTGATATCAATAACCCTGGTATGACTGATCATCTCAGGATGGATGTCCCAATTCCTTGTGACCTCATTCCGGACCAGGTCAAGGCTGTTTTTCAGTTCCTCGTTCGTCCAACCGGGAATAAACCGGTGAAGCCAGCCGGTACATGCAGGATATGGCACCATGCTGTATTTCCCTTTCACTCCTTTTGAATCGCACCATTCTATAAATTCCATCACAAATGAGTCCGGGATTTCCCTGGGTAATTTTCGCCAGTCTTGCTTGTAGTTGTCCGGGAATACTTCGGCGAATTGAGGAATCCCATAATGGGCCATATTGACCAGACTGGTGGAATCGTCAATTATCATGCTTACAGGCACCCGCCCTAAAGGATTTAGTATTTCAATATTATTATCTGTTGAATTTGCATGTTGAAATGATTCTGCCATGGGCTTGATGGATAGCGCTGATATGGCCGAATTGCGAATAAATTTTCTCCTGTTCATGGGTTTAGTGTTTGTTCATTGAACGATTGATTCATAAGCGCGATAAATATCACAACAATATAAATCAAATGCTCGTATCTTTAAAATCCTGAAGAAAATTAAATTGATCTTTGGTACCTGACAAAATAATGTGCACATTATTATAATGATATCGGAATAGACACTATTGTTTCTTTCCCGCCTCATATTAGCAATGATGCAATGGAATTTAGCTTCGCTTTTGGTGTTAACTAAATAGTGTCTAGTTGATTTTTTAATTTTAATAAGATTGAAGATGCAGAGAACTAATTTAATGGCAATACAAGAAGAAGGACAAAAATTAGTAATGATGGATGGAACGATCTGGATCATTAATCCCGATGACATTAAAAGCACTTCCACATGGACTCCGCCTTGCGGTATTCTGATAAAAGAAATAAACATCAATGCTGAATATGATTATGCCATAACGAATACAGATGAAGAACTCACTGTAACAGCCCAAAAACGTCGTTGAGCGTTTTTATTGTAGTCAATCAACGTTTTTGCATGCTGCTGTTTCTTTAGGTCGATAACTGATTAAAAAGGGTGAAATAACTTTACACCAATAGAATAATAACTAATAGATCACTTCCCGATTTTGTATAAATATTCACTGGTACGCATGATAAGGCTGTTCCTGATAATCGCCGGGGTGGTCCATATCTCACCATCAAGTTTGTTTTCAGCGATGATATGAAGTTCGCGCCCTTCCTTAACTACCGTTGTGTTGCCATTGGTCGAAGTAAAGTAAATATTGCCTGCAGCATATACAGGGGATGAATTATACTTTCCCTTCAATCGTTTTGACCATATTGTATTTCCCGAACCTGCCTCAATGCACATCATATTATTTTTTGTGTCGATTGTATAGATCAATCCGTCCTTAATCAGCGGGGTGGCCAATTGCAATATCGGGGTTTGAATGCTCCATTTTAAGTTAGATGACTCAAAGTCACCACTGCCGTCTGGGTTTACAGCGATTAATTCAGAATAGCGCTGATTATTTTCATCCGTCATAAAACCTGTATTAAAATATACCATACCGTCCTCAGTAAACGGCATAGCTATCGTTGAATCCTCACCGCGTATTATTCTCCAGATCTCTTTTCCGGTATCGGGATCATAAGCCGCACACATCGCCGAGCCGTTTGATATCATCATTTTCCGCCCATTTACATCAATTATAATAGGAGTGATATACGCTTTTTTTCCAATAGGTTCTAACTTATCATATATTTCTTTTGGCCGTTCTGTCTCCCAAACAGTTTCACCGGTTGATTTATTCAGTGCTGTAATCAGTTGTCTTTTAGTACCTTCAATATGTAAAATCAGTAAATCTTTATATATGATGGGCGATGCTCCCGGACCTTGAATATGCAGGGCTTTAAAGTCAGTGCGCTGCCAAATGATAGATCCGTCGTGCGTGCTGAGACAAGCGGTACCGTATTTGCCAAAATGAGTGTACACGCGATCCTTTTCAATACAGGGCGTGGGGGTAGCGAATGAGTTGATGTCGTGCTTTCGAAAGATAGAATCAGGGGCAAAGAGTTTGATGTCAAAAAGGATCTCGCCAGAATTGAAATCAACGCAAACAGCGTACATTTCTTTGCCATCGTCAGTGGCGGTGGTCATCCAAATCTGGTCTTCATAGACTACCGTTGAAGACCACCCGCGACCATGAATTTTGGTTTTCCAAACTATATTCGAATCGGGAGCCCATTTTACAGGACAAAATTCCACATTTGCAATGCCATCCAGTTTGCTACCCCTGAAGTGTGTCCAATTTTTTTCTGAGGTTTTATAAAATGCAGAAAAAAATATAAAGCTAAAACCAACAAGAAAAAATAGTAAGCGATACTTTGCCATTTCAATACATTTAGGAATTAAAAATTTGGGTATACTTAATCATTTAAAAGTAAGGAATCCAGTCAATTATTGTGTTAAAGAGGCGAAAATTATTTTCATGGATGATTGTCGATTTCTTGATGGGGTGACAACTGCTATTTCCTCTTTACAGGTACTTTTTATAAACTTATTATTTGGTGATAACTTCCACTAAAATGGTATCTTTAAGTAATCATTTTTGGTTCGGGAAAATGGGAAATACATATATCGGATTAAAACAATAAAAAAATGACACCAATATACGCAGGAGTTACCATAGTTATTTTAGAAATACTATATGACAAATGGATGTGGAAGCAAGGCAAAGATGATAAGCCTGTCAGTACGATATTAAGGGCTGTCCTGATGGTTGCGTCAGCTTTTACGATATCGTTGATCGGCGGCTTTACATGGCTTAATACCCTGACAATCTTCGGCGTAATTTTCAGTACGCACTTTCTTTTATTTGATTTTGTGTTAAATGTGGTCAGGTGGAAGGATCTGCCGGACCCCTGGACTTACCAGGACGGTTCGCGATACCGTAAAATATTAGAAAAGATCCGATCATTCACCGTCCGGTTTTTTTGGCATGGCGACCAGAACACGAAATCAATTTATGACCGGATTTTTCAACGCGTCCCACCAATCATGGAGTTGATCATAAAGGTGACTCTGCTTGGGACGGCAATCTATTTTAATGGATTATAACATCGGCAAAATTTTTTACACCAATTCCATTATACATGAATAGGGGCACATGCCTGATTTTCGACATCTTACGCGGGGCATATAGAATCCGGAGATGGCAGATGTTCATAAAATCAATTACGAAGTGCTTGAATATTTGATTTTATAATATAGCTTGGTTTTTATTAAGAATGCATATACCCCCAAATATTCAGGTTAAAGCCCATTTTGATCAATCAAATAGATTAGGGAAGCCATGGCCGCTGCACCAAGTTCCAATTCGCGCTTGTTGACCTTATCAAAGGTATCTGATGCGGAGTGATGGTAATCAAAATAGCGTTGCGTATCTGGCATAAAGCCAATGAGCACGGTTCCCTGATCTTGCAGTGGATTGATATCCGCACCTCCATAGCCTTTCACAAGTTTTCTAATGTCGTATGGTTCGAAAAGATCACTCCATCCTTGTATTTTGGAGAGTACTTCTTCGGAAGACTTGATACCAAAACCACGGGGTGTGAATCCTCCTGCATCCGATTCGATGGCGGCGATATGCTTTTCTCCTTTTTCTTTGGCGACCCGGGCATATTCTTTGCCACCACGCAAGCCATTTTCCTCATTCATAAACATAACTGCCCGCAAGGTTCTTTTTGGTCGAATGTCCAGGGCCTTGAAAATCCGAAGAACTTCTATGGATTGAACACAGCCGGCGCCGTCGTCATGAGAACCATCCCCTACATCCCAGGAATCTAAGTGACCTCCAACAGCGATGATTTCTTCAGGAAATTCAGATCCCTTAATTTCCCCGATCACATTGTAAGAAAGCACATCGGGCAACATCTCACAGTGTGTTTCCATATAGAATTTCATCTCATCATTTTGTGCAATGGCCCGGCTCAACAGCTCAGCCCCAACGGTACTTACCGCCACTGCCGGTATTTTTGGAAAATCTTCATCATAGACCAGGGTTCCGGTATGTGGCACATCATCCATGGCCAGGGTCAACGAACGCGAGACCACACCAATCGCTCCATATTTGGCCGCCCTTGACGCCCCTCTTGTGCGTTGGCTACCTGTATTTCCATAAGCCTGACCTGTCTGGATGAGTTTTGGATCCATGGGCCGATTGAAAAAGACGATTTTGCCTTTTAGCTTTTCTTTGCCAAGCGTTTCGAGTTCTTCAAAGTTTTGAACTTCGATAATCTCCGCCAGGATACCGCCGGCTCCTGTTCCAACAGAATTTCCAAGGGCAATTACATGTAAATCTTTCGTTCCAAACGTTGAAGAATTAATCATACGCCCCACTTCCTTTTCACCCCGTATCCAGTGAGGCGCCATCACTTCTTGAAGATACACCTTATCGAAACCGAATGATTCCATTTTTTCACGCGTATATTCTACCGCAGCTGCAGCCTGTGGAGAGCCACTTAATCGGTGGCCGATATTCAGGGAGAGGTATTCCAGCATGGGATAGCTTTGGCCACTTGTAAGCGCTTCATCATAAATTCTACGCATATCCTCTTTTTGAGATTGGGCGTTTGCTATGCTGAAGGTGAAAAGGAAAATACTTATTACGCAGGCTTTTTTCATTGATAAATTGTTCTGGTCTTAACTATTGAATTTGATTAAACAGCAAGTATACCTTTTATCCCTGGATTACTGAATAATTAATATGCAAATTTTTAATTCCGTGAGATAAAAGTGTTCTTCATATGAGGTTTATGATCCAAGCTCATTGCGCAAATTCTGGAATTATCACAGGCAAATTAAGGCTTCATTGGAAGAGAAGGGATTGCTCAAACCCACAGATTATAATTAGGATATTAAGAACAGCTTTTTGCTTTGCTCTTTTTCGGAAAAACGAAAGCGATGAAGCAAACTTTTAAGTATGGATATTAATGTATTTCTAAATCTCTCATCTTGAAGGTTATCAATCAGATCTTCAACCGCCATAGCGTTTTCTTCATTCTCACCCTCTATTAAATCAAGATTTTTGTTTATGAAATTAACGGCTTTCACCATGCTTTCAATAGTTCTTTGTGGGTCATCGCTATCTACAGGGTCTAATCCGGTAAACAATTTATGATATTTTTTAAACTGGAAATCCCTATCATTATTAATTTTTTCCCACACTTCTTTTAATGCCTTAGCTTTCTTTATTCTTTGAAAGTCTGCAATTTCAATTGTTAGATTTTTCATAGCTTATTTGCGTTTGCTGGCCAGCATATAAGTTAAGATAAAATGGGAAATAATAAAAGGTCAATGAAATAAAAAAAGCCCTGACAATTTGAGACAAGGTTTAAAATGAACGTATTCAGATGATTTTACTTCTGGAATCGCAACTCACCGGCGAGTGGGGGAGTCAACTGCATAAGTTTATTTGGCTGAAACGCTCAATATTAGTGCTTAAGGTTTTTCGAATGAAGACTATAGACTTCAACAATTTCCCTTTTTCCACGCAAAGGAACCTTTTCGTTCCAATTGGCATGAATATCAGTATCATGTTTTACTGCTTCACCCACTGCGCGTGAAACCACCAATCTTTCGCCCCGTTTTTTGCATAAATCAAGAAGTCTTGAAGCGGTGTTTAGTACGTCTCCGTGATAGACAATTTCTCTCTTCACGTCACCTACCTCAATGACTGTTACTGCACCATTAAAAAATCAGTCTTATAAAAACAGCAATAATTATCTCCTAAATTATTCGGATTAAACATTGTGTGATAGGAGAGGGCCGGCCCCGCCTGCGTATCTGACAAATCAGACTTCCGTTGCCATAATCTTATAAATGCAGCCAGCAGTTAATATTTTCCTTAAATAAACCATCATCTTCAAAAATTTTAGTTATTTGTAGCTGTGGAAACTTTTGTAGGAATCATTCAGCGTGTCACCTATCATAATCCCGAAAACGGATGGTCTGTTTTGCGTGTAAATCCTGTTGCAAGTCCTCACGAAGTAAAAACAGTTACCATACACCAGGCAAATGTTTTTGCAGGCGCTACGATGGAATTTGAAGGGGAATGGCAGCAACACGCTAAATTTGGAGAGCAGTTCAAAGCCCACAATGTAATTGAGAAAAAACCGGCTTCCGCTTCTGCATTGGAAAAATATTTGGGCTCGGGATTAATATATGGCGTTGGTCCGAAAATAGCTAAGCGTATTGTAAAATATTTCGGCAAAGATACCCTTGATATTTTTGAGGAGGACATGGATCGATTGACCGAAGTCCCGGGAATTGCACAAACAAAGCTGGAGCAAATTTCCTCATCCTGGACGGAACATCGGGAGATCAGAAATGTCATGCTGTTTTTACAGGAGTATGGCGTCAGCACCTTATTTGCCGTGAAGATATTCAAGAAATACGGTAATGACGCTATCCAAATTGTCAAAGATAATCCGTATCAATTATCCAAAGATATTTACGGTATAGGTTTTTTCTCAGCCGATAACATTGCGCTGAGTATGGGCCTCGAAAAAGATAGTCCCATACGCATCAGAGCCGCTATAGCGCATGTATTGGCAGCCAGCAGGGATCAGGGGCACTGTTATCTGGAATTGGAGAATATTATAATTGAGATTGAAAAACTACTAAAGGAAGATTTTAAGGAATTGGTAGAAACTGAGGTTACTGGGATGGAAAGAGATCATGAACTTAAAATCCGAATGAGGACAAGCGAAGCTGGTCCCGTAAAATGTTACTATTCCAAAACACTCTATTATGATGAATTGCATACTGCCACAATTGTCAAAAAGTTTAATGCTGAAAAGGTTGAAGTTGATGTTGGCCGTGTTGAGAAGTGGTTGAATAGTTACAATGCGCAGCAAGAATTTCCACTTCATACGGAACAATACAGTGCAGTATTGGGCGTAACGCAACATGCTTTCTCGATCCTTACTGGTGGGCCGGGATGTGGCAAAACGACCACGACTAAAGCTTTGGTCAAATTGCTGAAGGCAATGAAGAAAAAAATCACGCTTGCAGCACCCACCGGAAGGGCGGCACAGCGGATGTCAGAAGTAATTGGCGATGCTGCTCAAACCATTCATCGCTTGTTGATTTGGCAACCTGCCTCCGGTCAGTTCAGGAAGAATGAGGAAGACCAATTAGAGACGGATTTCATCATTATCGACGAGTGTTCAATGCTGGATATTTCATTGGCTGCGAGCTTGTTGAAAGCAATTCCTTCGACCGCCCAGGTCTTGTTTATCGGTGATGCCAATCAATTGCCCTCTGTAGGAGCAGGAAATGTATTAGGCGACCTCATTGAAAGTCAAAAAATTCCTTTGTTTCAACTTACTAAAGTATTTCGTCAGGCCCAGGAAAGTCAGATCATCAAATATGCGCATCAGATTAATAATGGAATAATACCAAAAATAGAATCCCCCATTCATCAGCCTGAGGTTTGGAAAGAAGATAAGGATTGCCTGTTTTTTGATTCCGAAGAAGCGACTAAAGATCAGATGAATTTTATCCGGAAAATCCGTACTTCCATGAAGTATGTGATAGAAAATGAAGGCGTCGCCTTTGTCAAGGAAAGTACACCGGATGATATCGAAGACTCCTACAAATCTGTGACGCTGGAAGAGGATTATTATATCGAATCTACTTCGCCAGAAGAAATAGAGGAAATTCGCAAACAAGGCGTGCGCTCCTACATTTTTTCAGTTTCCAAAGACTTCCTGCACGCCGATATCAATACCCTGCTAAAATCTGACAATCATGCTTCGGCATTGAGTGAGGTTCTTAAGACCATTCATCCCTGGTCAACACTACATTATGGTTTTACGGCTTCAGAAATGATTGTTCGATTGTATTCCCAAACAATTGAACAGCGGGTAGGCAAAGAGCTTGAAGTTCAGATATTATCCCCTATGACCGTAGGGAGTTTGGGGACACGAAACCTGAATCAGCTCATTCAATCAACGTTTAATAGAGAAAGCAATAGCAAGCCGGTTTTGCAAATGGGAGAGAAGATATTTCATCTTGATGACCGTGTAATCCAACGAAGAAACAATTATGACCTGGAGGTATTTAATGGAGATATCGGTGTAATAGCTTCCATTGATAATCTGGAAATGAATTTAACGGTTACCTACACCAATGGAAAAGTATCGCGGAATGTTCATTATAAGAAGCAGGACATTATGGATCTCGACCTGGCCTATGCCATTACGATTCATAAATCGCAGGGAAGTGAATTTGACGTCGTCATCATTCCATTGGTCATGCAGCATTTCACCATGTTGTACCGCAACCTGATCTACACGGCATTAACCCGAGCAAAAAAAATGGCCATTTTTGTCGGCACACGAAAAGCGCTCGGCATAGCTGTAAAAAACATTGATAACAGAACCAGAAAGACCATGCTCAAAGTAATTGTTCAGGAATAATTATATATTGCGTTTACATACAGGCACTTTTTAAATAATAAACTAAAACTATGCAAACACCCATCCAAAAACTCCTCCTGATTGTAATCTCAGTCCTGCTTGCTGTATCAGCCGAAGCAAAGCCCGACGATTTTGAGTTAGTAAAAGAAAGGGTGGTAGCCGAACTGTTGAAAACAAGTATTGATGACGACAGGGCAGAAACCATTATCAATAAGATGAATGATGACGGAAGTTTTCAAGACATCAATTATACTGATCTTAGCAGAACTGCAGGATTTCCTCAGCGGAATCATACCTACAATTTAGTGTACCTGGCTAAGGCCTATAAGAACAAGACGTCAAGTTATTATAAAAATAAAAAGTTAAAAAAACAGATTACTAAGGGATTTGAATACTGGGTTGACAACGATTTTGTTGGTGATAATTGGCATAACAATCAAATTTCGACGCCTACTAATTTGGTAAACCTTATGTTGATCATGGGAGATGAATTGCCTAAGGATTTGGTGGAAAAGGGCCAGCCAATTATTGGCCGGGCAAATATGAATGCTTCTGGAGCAAGACCAAGCGGTGATAGAATCGTAATTGCAGGTATTTTGGCCAAAAATTTACTCTTTATTGGCGACCGGGAAGAATTTGATCACATCATAAAATTGATAGAAGGGGAAATGAAATTTTCTACCGGGAAGCGGGGAATGCAGCACGACTACAGTTTTCATCACAGAACAGATAGGGTGAACAATACAACTTCATATGGATATGGTAAATACGCCAATGCATTTGGAGAATGGTCTTATTATGTAGCACATACAAAATATGCATTTTCTGTAGAAAAAATAAATCACTTAATTGACTACTACCTCGATGGTATTTATAAGCAGATGGTTTATGGCGTGTACACAGATATTAGTGTGAAAAATAGAAGTATCTCCCATAAGGCAAGGTTCGAACCGCATAGTACGCTTGAAATTGAGCGCTTATTGAAGAGTACCGATTATAGAAAAGATGAATTAGAGGAAATCATCAGCTTAAGAAAAGGAGAAGCAAGGCCATCGCAGTCATTCAGTAAATTCTTTTGGCAAACGGAACATTTTGTAGTGCAACGACCTGATTTTTATACCACGGTGCGCATGTACTCTACCCGCAACAGAAATATGGAAGCGCCGTATAACGGGCCGGGAAAAACAACTCACCATAGAGCAGATGGAACAAATTATGTGATGCTTAGAGGCGATGAATACCACAATATATGGCCTGTTTACGATTGGCAGAAAATATCCGGGACTACCATCATGCAAAAACCGGAGCTATACGGGCCTGATGAAATTCAAAAAGATGGTCTTACCGACTTTGTAGGTGCGGTAACCGACGGCTTATATGGAGCCGTTGCATTCGACTTCAGAAGCCCTCATGATATGCTGAAAGCCAAAAAATCGTGGTTCTTCTTTGATGAAGAGTATGTTTGCCTTGGAACGGATATTAATTCCAGGCCCAGATTGCCGGTAGTGACAACCATTAATCAGGCATTGTTGAAAAGTGATGTAACGGTTATGCAAGATGGTAAAATTGTAGTACTCCCACAGGGCAGTCGAGAATTGGAACATGTGAGTTGGGTACATCAGGATAAAATCGGGTATATTATGCCTGAGCCAACAGGTATTAGCATTTCAAACCAGGTTGAAGAAGGACGATGGTCGGATATTACGGATCAAAAAAATATTTCCCAGGAAATTGTTAGCGAGGAAGTTTTCATGCTGGGTTTCAATCATGGGAACCGTCCTGAAAATGCTTCATATCAATACATTGTTGTGCCCCATGTGAGTACAGGGGAATTAATGGAAACCGCCGGCAATAATCGCAGTATTGAAATTCTTTCGAACACTTCTGCCATACAGGCAGTAAAAAGCAATAAGCTTGGAATAAGTCAGCTTGCATTTTATAAAGCCGGAGAGGTAGAAATCTCGCAGGATTACAAAGTGGGAATGGACAGCCAGGGAATGGCCATGCTGAAAATGAAAGGAGGCAGGATAGAAGAGTTAACTGTTTCCGATCCATCGAGAAAGCTAAGTAGAATACTGATTACGGTACCGGATATTTACACTATTTCGGGGGATAATTTTATTGTAATTCCGGATAGCAAGCAAAACAATACATTAATTTTGGTTGACCTGCCTCAGGGTGTTTATGCAGGTAAAAGTGTAACGATTAAGTTATAGAAGCTACTTTTTGTTTGGATTAATTCAGGATGGATTTCTCTGCTTTGACAAAGCGTCTAAATCATTTGGTAATTGAAGCCACTACCTTGGAGGTCACTGCAGCTAAATTAAAATGAATTAAGAACATTCGAACATTTGAATGAGGAATTGAGAAGTAAATGGAGAGTTCTGCTTAGCATTTGAGTTATAAGCTTTTCTTTTATTTCAAAATTAAATTGTTCATTTATACTATTATTCTTTTGTTCGATATCTAATAATCCTGATATAGACAAGCTCTAAACTAATCCCGTATTCGGGATTGGTTAGTTTACTTTTTTTAGCGCTTAGATGTCGCGATCTTCATCCGATCCTACTTTTGAAATACAAAGCTTTGATAAAGCGACTTTCTACTTTCAAGATTCTCATAAATCTTTGAGCCCTTTGTGGCGGCAAATTGCAAAAAAGTACGTGTCATGAATTTATGAATAGATTGGTTTACCAAAGTAATCTTGTTTTCATTATCTAATTTCAAAGCCTCAACAACATTTGGAGTTATGTCCATCTCTGAGATTAATTTTAATCCTGATTTACACAATGTTTCTCTGAGGATAAGCAAATCCGCTTTACTCCGAAAATCAGCAAAAAGAAAGTATCCTCCTTTGCAAAGTACTTTCTTAACTTGATCCAGAAAATTTTCGATTGAGTTATAACAATGTGAAGACTCAACATTTATCACAACATCAAAACTGTTATCAGGAAAAGGCAGAGACTCGGCATTGCCGGTTTCATAAGAAAGGCCATTGAGCGAATAATTCTGATTACAAAAATTAACGGCATTTTCTGAAAAGTCTACTCCAACCATTTTATTGGGTTTAAAATACCTGTTGATGTAATCTGCCCCACCACCTCGGCCACTTCCAACTTCCAATACCTTCAAGTCCTTGAGATCTACCGCGCTGGCAACATGATGGTAAAGTTGAATGCAATATCGATTACCAACGTCCTTTTCATTTAAACAAACATTCTCACTTGGAGCGCCTATTGGAGCATACCCATAGTTCATGAAATTCCAATCTTTATTTTGATAGGATTTAGCTATGAATTGGTACCACCGTTTCAATATTAATCCTTTTAAGTTTGGGAATATTCGGACGAAGATTTTAAATAATGTAATTATCATTTTAGGCTAAAAATTTGTGTTTAAAAAGATTTAAAATATAAAATGGTTTTCACGTGATTGGAGATTAACACCCTGCTTAAGTCTTCCCACATCGGATATTTGAATGATACCATCAGAGCTTCCGGAGGATGGATGACGCAGAGGAAGCATATATTTAGTGGGCTGATGCCAACGAGAGGAAGCCCACCAACTGATCCATAATATGACTACAAAATGGACGCCCACGATAGATAGGCAGAAGAAACTTATGTCATTCATTAAAGTTGAATTAGTCTATTATCAAACAATGATATTCAAAAGTTATTACTATGGTCAGTGACGCCAACGACCATCGAATGAAAAACAAAAAAACTATTGCTCGCAATCTGCATCAATTCATTATAACGGTGGCTATATAGTATGAAGCTAATTGGGAGTTATTCCAGATGAAATTTAATTGGATTGCTCCAAAGTTAGCTCTTCACCACTTTTTGTCATATGACGAGTTGTATGCATTTGCGTATATTTGCTCGTAAGCTGTATTCAAAAATATGAAAAATATTTAATTATTGAACTTATATTTTAGAAATTTATTAAACAAGCGCCATTTCGAATCGCTTCTCCATCAATTTCATTTAAAGAAGAGGAAGCTTCATTTTCTTTAATAGCTCGATATACCTTGGATTTTCATTTAACCGATCAAAATGACCAATACATGTTGATATATAAGGCATATTCGGATCGTGTATTTCATACCCTTTTTCAAGCAATTCCATAACATTGTCGTATTCTTTTATTCTTAAATAAAACAATGCTACATCAGCGGGCGACATAAAACCTTCTTGCGTAGCCTCAGCCATCACGCTGACCATCTCCTCCAAGGCGGTGAAATAGCCTTGCTCATATAAAGTGTTTTCGATGGTTGATAAGACCTCATCTTCAATTGGGAAAATTTGTTTTGCTGCTTCAAATGATTTTTCATAATCCCCATTAAAATAAGCGGCTGATTCCAAGGTCCAATTAGCAAAGTTGTGATCGGGTTCGATAGATAGCGCTTTCTCAGCATGAGTTATTGCAGATTGGTAGTTACTCAGCTAGAGGTTTGAATCCCTCAAAATTTCAGGATATCAAGAACAGAATCAAAAACTTTTTCTTTTATAATCAACTTTGATTCGGGTAAACTTGGATTCAGATCAAGGTATTGCAATTTTCCTTTGATCGGTAATTCCAAGGTATAAGGTTCGCACTTTGAGATCACCTCAATTGCCCGTTTCGCCCCTTCGTATAGCGCTTTTCTATTTTCTTTGAATGAATAGAGCTCGGCGGCTTCGCGGGCAAGTCCACGCTTGGTTGCCACCGTTACAATTTCTTCACCGAAAAACGTCCTTGCTTCACGACATGTTGCTTCATCTCCGGTGAACATGATAAGCGGTACCCCAAAATGTCCGGCAATGGCTGCATTTTGTACCAGCTCCCCGGATTCCACCCCATTGTACCAATAGCGATTCTCTGATTTCGACGATTGGGTGTGGTTCAACACACCATCCGGTGTGCCCATCATGGCATGGAATCCCAGCATCACCATCCCGGCAAAAGACTCGTCCAGGCCTGTTAGATTAGCTACGCCCGGCCTTGGTTTTCCGGTCACATATGTTGCTCCTGGTATCATCAGGTGCGGAATGATGGCTTGGTTCCCGTGGCCATCGAGTACCACGATTTCTGTGGCCCCGCCATCTTGAAGGCCCCTGATTACAGCAGCCAAATCACCCATGAAATACTCACAGGCCTGAATGTTTAAGGGAGTGCCTTTTTCACGGGTTTGGGCAAATTTATAGACCCCGCTGATCCCTTCCAGATCTGTATTAATATAAATTTTTATTTGGGCATTGACTGGAATTACAGCACTTAAAATAAACAGCAAAATTGCCAGGGGCCTCCATGATTGAAAAATTGCGGGAGCTAATTTGAACCAAGAAAAATTGAGTTTCATATCATTATTAGTTTTAGTGTTAAAAAGTTTGATGTATAATTTATGCTTGTGCTGACAATATCGGTAAATCCACCTTCGCTAAGGCTAGGGTGGGTAGGCATAATAGCAGCTAATCGACGTTCTTGCATAGCTAAGGTTGTTTTAAGTCGATAACTGGTTCAGGCAGGTTGTGAAATATTTGTACAATTTACTCAAAACTAAGCAACAAAACCACTATCATTCAATTGATAATGAATTACTGGAAAACGATTCAACAATAATTCACCGCTTACTTTTTATAGTACCCTTTCGGCAGAAAAAGCGTCAAGTAATAAGGTTGAATCATTTTTAATTAATATATACAAAGCTTGGTGAATTTATTTTGCAGCCAAACCAGGCTATAGTATCCGGCTGTATGTTTAGGCCTTTACCTGATTTTGAAAGTAACAAATTAGCGTTTCAATATACTTTGCAGCCCATGGCGAAGTGATTATTATGGAACAAGGAAGGGGGCGCTGGAATTGGCTGAAGATTGATTCGGATTATAGTTCTTGTTCATCAGTCTTCGCGTAAAATCCCGACCCTCCAGGCTGGCCACTAACTAAAAATTTCCTGAGTGGACATTTTAATAACGCCCGGACCTCCTGCGGAACATGTCGGTGAGGTGAAGGATTCAGCTAGGTTAAGTTTGTAACTACACCTTTATAAAATCAATTTCAAGCAATGTGAATAATCCTGAATAATTTCCGGCACTACTGTACATATTATCCCACTCTTTTTCAACCCATCCTGCCCGGACAGGATTTTCATGAATGTAATTCAAACGACTATCAATCATGTCATTGCTACTTAATTCAACTGCATGATTTTCGTGTGTCCATAATTGAATACCTTTTGCTCTTTTATTGTACTTTGCGTGATATTCAAATACCATCTTGGAAGAAACAAATAATACTAAGGTGTAATTGCAAACTACACCTAGAGGGGGGGTCTGAAGGGAAACAGACGATTTTTATAAAATGGAAAAGATCGCAATAATAAACGTTTTTATTATTGATGTGTTTCCGTTCAGAAACTATCTAATTGCTCTAAACAAAAAATGCTGCTTTAGCATGTATTATCCACTTTCTCTTGGATAATAAAGATGATTTTATAAAATTTAGTGGTATTCATAACGATTTTTTAGAAATTATGTCATTCATTAAATTTAAATAATAACTTTTCAATTCACTATGGATTTTACTAGCACACCCAACTACAAAGAATTGCCCAAAGACAAGGACTATTTTAACGCCTATCTCAACATGGCCAGACACAATGCATTTATTGTATTATCTTCCATTACGGAACAATTGGGAAAGCCTCCTGCTGAGGAAAACAAACTAACGGACATGTACGCCTTGCGTATTCTTTTAGAAAAGGATAAGCCGGATATTACCTTAAAGGTGATAGAAAAACTAGATAAGCATTTCCCTTTTCTTCGCCCGATGTTTGACAATGACATTAAGCATGACCAGTATAGCGAGAAAAAAGGAATGGCAAGGCAACGGGGAATCGACCTTGCCTCTGATTATCATAACACCTTATCTGTATTATTGCTGCAACTCAATAAGCACCGAAATTACTATACACATCCGGTGCATGCAGACATAACTGTTGACGAGAAATTAGGGTACTATTTAATAGCTACCTACGATGCTGCCATTCGGCTGGTAAAGGATAGATTTCAACTGAGTGAAAATCAACTGTCGCATTTGCGGAGATATAGAGGAAAGAATAAAACGCCAGATTTTAAGTATGAAATTATTGGAAACCGGGGAAAACTATCAGAAAAAGGAATAGCTTTTTTTATCTGCCTTTTTCTGGAAAAGAAGTACGCCTTTATGTTCCTGAAGAAACTTCGGGATTTCAAAGCCGATTATACGCCGGACAAACTGGCTACCTTGGAAACCTATTGTGTCTACAGGATGCGTATGCCGAAATTGAGGTTGGAAAGTGGGGACGATTCGTTGGGATTGACACTAGACATGTTTAATGAATTGAAAAGATGCCCCAGAAGGCTTTTTGAATTATTGGGCGAGGGAGATCAAAAGAAATTCAGGGTAAAAATAGACCAATGCCAGGAGCTTGCGCAGACTAATGGGGAGTATGATGAGGAAATATTATTGATGCGCTACCGTGATCGTTTTCCATATTTCGCCCTAAGCTATATTGACCAACAGGAAGTATTTCAGCACTTGCGCTTTCATGTTGATTTGGGAAATTACTATTACAAATTTTACGACAAAACCACCATTGACGGAATACAAAGAGACCGGAGCCTGAAAAAACATCTGAAAGCCTTTGGTCGCCTACACGAATTGAGAAAACAACGGCTGGACGAGTGCGGGGAGATGATCATGCGCCCAATTGACCGGGAAGAGAATGATATGCGGCCATATCTTACCGACACTTATCCCCATTATCACATTAACAGCAATCAGGTCGGCCTTAAACTTTGCCTAAATGGAAAGGCAGAGTTTCCCACATTAAAAGGGCAAAACACTATAACCAAGGCACCTGATTTCTGGCTGAGCGCCTGGGAGTTGCCCGGAATGGTATTTTATGCCTGGCTCAACAAGGATAGCGAAACAAATCCTGCAGAGCGTGTGATACTGGATTACCGCAAAAATTATCACAAGCTATTAAAACGAATAAATGAGCCTGATTTTAATTCGAATCCCGATAAAGAGTATTGGATAGGTAATTTGCCGGCTAATTATTCCATTGGTTTTTTTGACTTACCCGATCAGGTAAGAGATATTTTACTTGGCAATAAAGGAAAAGACACAGGAGAAATTGCATTTGTGAAACATGCCGAAAGAAAACTGAAGGAAATTACCGATGAAACCAGAAAAAAATAAAACAAATTAATGCTGACCTGAAGTGGTTGAAGGGCAAAAGTAACAAAGCCGGAAAAGAGGGATGGGTGGAGATAAAGGCCGGGAAGCTGGCCGACTTTCTGGCTACTGATATGCTGCGCTTGCAAGCATCTGTTGATACAGATAAGGATGGGAAGAAAACCGGAAAAGACAAGTTGACCGGCTTGAATTACCAAATACTTCAAGCACATCTCGCATTTTTTGGACGAGATAAGCAACTGTTGCCCCAACTGTTTGAGCAAAGCAAACTCATCAGCTCTGATAATCCACACCCCTTTTTGCATAAGATCAATGCCAATGATTATAAGGACATTGTGGGCTTCTATCAGGCATACCTCAATGAGCGTCTCAAATACTTTGAACGCTGTGAAAAAGAAAAGGACTATAAAGCATATTATTTCCTGAAACCGGAGCGGAATAAATGGCAGGCCAAAGAAGCGAAGTATTATGATGAACTTATAAAAACCTATTTAGAAATGCCCATCAACCTGCCAAGAGGTTTGTTTAAGGAGGCACTTGTAGCATGGTTTCAAGAAAATGGAAGCCTCGAAATAAAAAGTTTGATTAACGAGTCAGAAAGAGTCAATACCATTTACCTGCTACAAAAGTATTTTGAATACGACTTCCATAGTGATGGCAGTCAGGAATTTTATTCCTACAGACGTTCATATGAGCTTATTAATACCTTATTTGACCATCGAAAAGGAGGGGACAAATATAAGCCAAAGGATCGGCAATTTTTGACCAGGGCGGAGTTGGAAAGCAAAATGAAATCGCTTAAGGATAAAATAGCCCGGCTACCGGAAGAAAATGAAGTACATATCCGGGCCAAACGAAAAAAGGAATTCGTCCGTTTGACCAAAAACGAAAAAGTCATCCGCCACACCAAAGCAAGCGATATGCTCTTGTTTCTTTTGGCAAAAGAGATGCTGTTTGATCAGTTAAACAAAGCGATACAGCAGGATGATTTTAAGCTTAGCGACATTAAGCCGAATGGTGATAAAGACATTCTCTCTACCTCGATTCCCTTTTGTTTACCACTTGATTATTATGAAACAAATGAAAAGGGAGCGATTACTAAAGAACGAATACTTTTGGGCGCTAAAGTCATCCATCAGAAAGCCTTGAAAATAAAGAACTACGGTGATTTCAGACGCTTTGTCAATGACAGAAGACTAAACATGCTTTTTCAGTGGATTGACAATGATAGAATAGAACGTGTGGACCTGGAGAAAGAACTCGAAGGCTATGATAAAGCCAGGTTAGAGGCCGCACATTGTATCTATCATTTCGAAAATGAGGTATGCCAACGATTAATGATGGTCAAGAAGCCGAATAAAACCTATGTAGGCAATGAGGAAATATTGGAGGCTTTTTATGCTCAATTTCCTCAATATGCAGTTGAGCGACCGATAATTAAGCAAATTCGAAATGCCTTTTCACACAATCAATATCCTGATGTAACTATTTTTCCGGCTGGTTTTTCCAAAACATTTCCGGGGATAGCCCTCGGTATCGTGGAATGGCTAAAAGAAAAAATGAATCGCTATATCAATGCATTGCAAACTATAAAACAAGGACAATAATATGATACACCTACATTGCCAGGCAGCACAGCCTGAGCTGTATATGAAACTTAGCGAATGGGGAATAAACGGGGTAGTTACATTATGTGCGGTGTTGATTGCCTCCTATCTCACCTATCGCTATGCGCTGAAGCGTTTGCGAAAAGAAACAGAAGTATTGATTGAACGCGAAAAATACAAGCGGGCTTTAAAATCGCTGGAAGCCTGTTGGAAACTATTGGCATATACCACTGCTACGGAAAACAACAAATCAATTCTCACCTTTGTCAAGAAACCGGGCGACAAAAAGACATGGTTCGCAAATACCGGGCATGCACAGGAGTTTATGCAGGCCCTGGCCCAATATTTTTACCACAGCGGACTAGGTTTGTATCTGCCGGAAACGGTAAAAAAGTTATTGTTTGAATACCGGAGCATATTATATGGTTTGGTTTTGGCAACGAAGCAAAGCCCTGAAAAAATCGTTGAGGTAAACAAACCTGAGATGAAAACCAGAATGATTGAAATCCATCAGGAGCTTATCAAAGAGTTGCGTGAGAAACTTGGGGTACACAAACCGGGATCAGGATCGGATAAATGAAGTATATGAGGGGAGCGTATCATTATTCAGCTCATTTCCCCCTTCCTGTTTACACCCAAACAGGCCAAATACAAGACAAAAAACAGTCTTTAAAGGACAAAGAGAAACATTTTAGATAATAAATGGACGGACAGCTGTAGTTGCTCTTATTTTGAAGGGTATAGACAGCATCGGGTGTCCATGATCCTTCATAACAAATCGCTGTAGTTGCTCTTATTTTGAAGGGTATAGACAGCCAACCCCAGTTGCTCCCGAGCCAATTAAAGCTGTAGTTGCTCTTATTTTGAAGGGTATAGACAGCTAATCCATAGGCACATATTCATAAGTCATAGCTGTAGTTGCTCTTATTTTGAAGGGTATAGACAGCATTCATTATTTTTCTGAACATAGATCAAACGCTGTAGTTGCTCTTATTTTGAAGGGTATAGACAGCATAGATGAAAGCAACAAATACAAATAGGATGCTGTAGTTGCTCTTATTTTGAAGGGTATAGACAGATCTCAACGCCGCTGTAAATGTCACAATTCAGCTGTAGTTGCTCTTATTTTGAAGGGTATAGACAGCTTTCGTCATGCTCATAGCCCAAAGGATCGGGCTGTAGTTGCTCTTATTTTGAAGGGTATAGACAGCGGTCGATACCTCTTTGCATAATATCACTAGGCTGTAGTTGCTTGTATATTTCAATTGAAAAGTTTACCACTGTTTCATTTCAAAAGTATACCAATTTAACTTTATAGTCAAGAGTTGGAAGGAAAATGGGGTACCCCATTTTCCTTCCAACTCTTGTTGGCGCT
>SDBV01003661.1_pt1 | contig 22470 bp, 17 predicted proteins | sample 2277081 | NCBI WGS metagenome assembly SDBV01 (sample SAMN10402039, study PRJNA504765) | marine sediment metagenome | isolation source: marine sediment core GS10_PC15, 223 cmbsf | place: Arctic Ocean: Southern Knipovich Ridge | collected 2010 | reverse complement strand
CTCCTGGTGATCGCGCTTGGCGTGCTTAGAAACGGAGTGCCATATCAGGAGGACTGGGTGAGCAAACGACCTGTGGGATAATAACACTTGACTCTGATCACGGAATCTACAGCAAATCAGAAAATATTCTACAAGTGGTGTATCGCCATAAGCCGCTCGGGGTCACGGACCCCCTTTAATTTGGCGTTAAATGGTCAGAAGGTGAAATTAAGTCCAGTCCGTGACTGGCGGGCTTGTTCAGAGAGCCACGCACGTGCCCGGAAACAGAGGCGCGCGCTCCTTCATTTTCTCTATTGCCTTGTCATCCACCGAGCCGCTCTCCAGCATCCTCATGATGCTGCTGAGGTTTCCTGCGTGTTCGTCCAGCCTCTGGCGGGAGTATTCCGCGGCAGTGTCCTTGTGAGAGAGAAAGCTCCAGTCACTGCTTTGGAGCAGCAGGAGCTCTCTCATACCCTGCCGCATGGCCCGGCCCTCAGGCGTATCAGCCTTCATGCCTCCACGGGAGGCCATGGCGCAGAACCTGCCGGTCTTGCTAAGTACCAGTGCGAGGCTTGCGCCCTCAGCTCCGCTGTCGCTCCAGGTAAGCCCGTATCCCCCGTCGCCCCAGCTTGAGAGAGAAGGGCTCGCCTCCTGGTAATCGTCTGCTCCTGAGAGGTGGTCCGATGGAAGTTTCATGGCAAGTTCAGGGTGACTGTCCACACTCCTTAGAAAGTGATCGAGCCAGTGTGGCCCTTCGTTCCACCAGTGGCCAAAGAGCTCTGCATCAAAGGGCAGCACGAACAGGGGGTCAAGCCCGTTTTCTGTGCGGAGTTCCACTGAGCGGGCAGCCAGCACCCCCACAAAGTGCAGAGCGTCCTGCTCTGCCTGCTCCGTGGCATCATCAAGGCGGTATGGTTCCTTCAGGTGTGTTTGCCCTGTGATGCGGTGGTATTTCAGCCCGGTATATGCATGGCCCCCGGGGGCGCCGGATACCAGAGGCTCTACAAACTCCCTTATGTGGGGGGCGTCAATGTCAAAGCCCGCGTCGCGGTAGAAGTCCCTGTAAACAGGATTTGCCGGATACCCGCTCCTGGCGGACCACACGAGCATGGAGAGTTCCCGCTCCCGGCCAAAGGCGACAACACCAGAGGGCGTGGTAATGGGCCTGTACAGGCCGTGAGAGGGGCGGGGGCTTGCGTGGAGAAGCCCGCCGGAGGAGAGGAACGTATAGCCGACCTCCTCTTCCGCCAGTATCCGGTCAAGCCCGTCGTAGTAGCCGCATTCCGGGAGCCAAAGCCCCCTTGGACCCTCTGTATGATGTCCAAGATGTTTCTTGAAACACTCGCGTCCTATGCGGACCTGCGAGCGAACGGCATCGGGCAGGGGGGCAAGGTTTGGCAGGTATGCGTGTGTTGCCGCGGTTGTGAGAAGCTCCACGTGTCCGCAGGAGGCAAGCTGCCTCAGGGGTTCAATGAGGCTTCCGCCGTATGTTTCCCTCAAGGAGTGCCGTGCATGTGAGAAGCGCTCAAGGTACATCCGGGCAAGTGGGTTCATGTCCGGGTCGCGGCAGGTGCGCTCTGCTTCGGCATAAGCAAGGGCCACGAGGCTGTCCAGGTGTTTAAGGAGCCTGCTTGTCAGCAGCGGGTCAGCCATCATCTCCAGAAGCGTGGGGCTTACGGACAGGGCCACCCGGGCGCGGGGCGAAACCTCGGGCAGGCGCAAAAGGATTTCAAGAAGCGGCAGGTAGCTCTCTGTGGCAGCCTCGAAGTACCATGTCTCCTCAAGATAAAGCTCGTGTTCGGGGTGTCTTACGTATGGCAGGTGGGCGTGCAGGAGAAGTAGTATGTTTCCCATGCTACATTTTATTGGTGGGGGAAGGTTTATGCAAGCAGATGCGCCTTTAACTCAAAAAATGCTTATAAGGATCTTACTGATTATGTAAGCAACGACGAAGCAGGCCGGAAGCGTGAAGACCCAGGCCAGGAGTATTTTTCCGGCAATGCCCCAGCGCACGGCCGAGAGCCTGCGGGTGGCCCCCACGCCCATGATGCAGGTGGAGATCACGTGGGTAGTGCTCACCGGCATTCCCATCATGCTTGCGCCAAGTATTATGCCTGTTGCAGAGGTTTCCGCCGCGAATCCATGAACCGGCTCCAGCTTGAGCATGTTCATGCCAAGGGTCTTGATGACCCTCCACCCACCCATGGCAGTCCCGAAGGCTATGGCTACCGCGCACAGGAGTATGACCCATAGCGGGACCTCCATGGTATCAAGGTAGCCTCCGCTAAAGAGCGCAAGCGTTATGATGCCCATGACCTTCTGCGCGTCGTTGGTGCCGTGGCTGAATGCCATGAACCCGGAAGACAGGATCTGTAGTTTGCCGAAATTCCGGTTTATCGTACCCGAGGGCAATGTGCCAAATACCTTAAGGATCATTTTCATGAACATGTATCCAAAGAATATGCCGAATATCGGTGAGACCAATAGGGCGGTGAATATCTTTATAAGCCCCTGCACGTTAAGGATGCCAATGCCTCCATATGCAAAACCCGCCCCTATGAGGCTTCCGATAAGGGCGTGTGAGGCGCTTACGGGCAGGCCCAGCACGGTCATGGCCCCGTTCCAGAGGAACCCTGATATAAGTGCTGAGACCACAACTATCTCGGTTATGCTCCTGGGGTCCACAATGCCTGCGCCAATGGTTTTGGCCACCGCAGTGCTGAAGAATGTGGTGGAGATTATGGCGCCCAGCATGTTCATGCTTGAGGCCATAATTACGGCCTGCATGGGCGTGAGTACGCGCGTGGAAACTACGGTTGCTATGGCGTTTGCCGAGTCGTTCCAGCCGTTGCTGATCTCGAAGGCGATGGCGACAATTACTACAAAGAAAGTGATCTCAAGCATGCTTCAGAACTATGCCTTCGAGGATATTTGCAACGTCTTCGCATTTATCAGCGGAGTCCTCAAGGTGTTCGTATAAGTCTTTCCATTTTATTACCATCATGGGGTCGCCCTTGAAATCGTCGAAGAGCGCTCCCAGCGCGTTTCTGTATACCCTGTCCACAAGGTTCTCCAGCCGGTTGATCTCTATGCAATGTTCTTTTACGCGTTCATAGTCCTTTGCCCTCAAGTCCTTGACGGCCTTCACTATGGCCTCGGCAGTGAGGTTCAGGTCGCTTGCAAGCTGTATGGCGTCCTTTGTGGGCTTTTCGATGCGAAACACCACCATCTTGTCCACACCTGCCCAGATCAGATCCACTATGTCGTCGATGTTAGTGGCCAGGGCCTGGATGTCCTCGCGGTCAATGGGTGTGATGAAGGTCAGGTGGAGCTTGCGGATTATCTCGTGGGTGAGGATATCACCCTCTTGCTCGATCTCGTAGAGGTCCTTGACCTTTTTCTCCACATCGGTGTAGTTTTGAAACAGGTCCAGAAGGGCGCTTGTGGCGTTGGTGACGTTTACCGCCGCTGCCTCCAATATCTCAAAAAAATCTATCTGTTTTGGGAATAGTCTCATTGCGGACATATCATATCAGGGAACTCTGTGTATGTCAATAAACGGCATGCCAGTGAATGAAAATCCACGTCTTGCCGGCATGATATAATAAACAGGAAACATGCTGGAGCAAGGGGGATCTCCATGTACATTTTTCTTAATAAAGGGCTGGTGCCGGAGGCCGAGGCGCGCGTGAGCGTGCTGGACCGGGGGTTTCTCTATGGCGACAGCGTGTTTGAGACCCTCAGGGCGTATGGAGGAAGGCCCTTCCGGCTGCACGCCCATATGGAAAGGCTTGTGCGCTCAGCTGGCGCTCTTGAGATAGAGATACCCATGTCCGTAGAGGGATTGCGCTCGGCAGTTTACAGCACGCTTGAGGCCAACTCGCTAAAGGACGCCTATATCAGGGTTATGGTGAGCAGGGGGACCGGTCCCCCTGGATTCGATCCCACAGCGGAAACCATTCCAACGGTCGTGGTGCTGGCCAGGCAGATCCATATCTACCCGGACAGCATGTACTCAGAGGGTGTCCGGCTCATCGTATCCTCTGTGCGCAGGAACCCCTCAGAGGCCCTTGACCCGGCCATAAAGAGCGGCAATTTCTTAAACAACATCAGGGCCAAGGGCCAGGCCTCGCGCGAAGGGGCCTTTGAGGCCGTGATGCTGAACATACAGGGCCACATTGCCGAATGCACAGCAAGCAATCTGTTTTTTGAGCATGAGGATATCCTCTATACCCCCTCCACAAGCGTCGGCATCCTGGATGGCATAACGCGCGGGATTATCATCGACAAGGCCCGCCAGCTGGGCGTTGAGGTGCGCCAGGGAGAGTATAAGCTTGAGAGGCTCCTTGAGGCTCGCGAGGTGTTCCTTACCAATACCACCACAGAGGTCATGCCAGTTCGGAGCGTGGAGGACAGCCGCTTCCGCATAGGGCCGCTGGCCCGCAGGCTCAGGGAAGCCTACCAGGAGGTGGTCAGGGCTGAGGAGGACGAGTGACAGGGGAAATATGCAGTCAGATAGAGCACACCCTGCTCCGTGCCGACGCCACGCAGGGTGACCTTATAAAGCTTTGCCATGAAGCCCTTGAGTTCGATTTCTATTCTGTCTGTGTTGCCCCGTGCAATGTCCCATTTGTCAGAGAGCTGATAGACCAGGATGGTGGTATGGCGCGTGTTACAACAGTCAGCGGGTTCCCGCTTGGCACAAGCGAGTCTCAAGTGAAAGCCAATGAGGCCCGGCTTGCAGTGGAGCAGGGTGCCCAGGAGGTGGACATGGTGATGCGGGTAGGGGCCGCGCTTGAGGGCCGGTGGGATGTTGTGGAAAGCGACATAGTGGCCGTGCGCGTTTCGATCCCCGATGCCGTGCTGAAGGTGATAATCGAGACGTGCTACCTGGACAGGGCCCAAAAGCTCCGGGCTGTTGAGGCTGTGGTAAATGCAGGAGCTGACTTTGTTAAGACCTCCACCGGGTTCGGCCCGTCAGGGGCCACTGTGGAGGACGTGGCGTTCATTAAGGAGGCGGCAGGGGGTAAAGGTATAAAGATAAAGGCCGCAGGAGGCATCCGGACCTATGAGGACGCCCTTGGCATGATAGAGGCGGGCGCGGACCTCATCGGCACATCAAGCGGTCCGGCCATTGTTTCTAAAGGGCGCTCCCGGTAACAAGAGGCAACTGAAAGCTCAGGGGGTCTTCCTGTTTCCCTTTTTCCCCCAGGGGCAGGCGCGGATGCAGACTCCGCAGACAAGTGTGCCGTATTCCGGGATAGCGCGGTTTTCCTTGGTGCGTGCGTAGCAGGCTTGCAGGTCAAGTGCCTGCTCTCTGTTCCCGTAACGGCTTGCAGGGTCATCAGGGTTTTCCAAAGCCGTGCCTTTGATAGCTCCCACCGGACAGGCCTCGGTGCATTCCATGCAATCGCCACAGCGGTTCTTAACCGGCCCGTCAGCAGCAAGGGGCATGTCCGTGAGCACGGTGACCAGCCTTACGCGGGGGCCGTGCTCTGGGGTTACAAGAAGAAGGCTCTTGCCCTGCCACCCAAGGCCCGCCATCCGGGCCACTGCCTTGTGGGAGAGGTTGCCCATGAGGTTGGGCTCGTGGGCAAAGTACGAGGCAGGCATGGCCTTGGCTTTGTATCCCTGCTGCTCTATCCACATTGAGGCGGCAAAGCCCGCGCGGTTTAAGAGGTCGTTCACCTTCCAGTAGAGGTGCGCATAGGCATTGGTTGGGCGGTCCGTGATGCCGTCAATTATTTCGTCCTCAAGGGCTATTGCCATGCAGACAGCTCTGGTGTATGGGTCAAGGAGGCTTTCCGGTATTACGGAGCCCTCTTCCTTAAAAGGGGCCAGGTCGGCAACTCCAACCTTGAAGGCCCCGTGTGCCTTACATAGTTTCTCTAACTCAGCTCTGTCCATATCAGATTATTATCTCCTTCATATCGAGTTTCTCCCGCTGCCTTGGCTCCATTGCCGGATACCCGACGGCCAGCAGGCAGACCACGTGCATGTTGTCCTCAAGTGAGAGTATCTCCTTTACACGAGGCTCGTCGAGCAATCTGACCCAGCATGTGCCAAGCCCCAGTTCCACGGCCCTCAAGACCATGTGCTCCACCGCTATGGCTACGTTGAAGGCTACAATAGGGGAGATCTGAGCCATGTCCATCTTACGCATCTCGGCGGCATTGGCGCAAGTGATATCCACTATGCGCTCTGCAACCTCTCCGATGCGCCCCAGGTCCTGCATGGTGGATACTGTCCTGTCTATGTAGCCGCTGATGTCTGCGCAGGCGACGATCACTGCCGGGGCCCTGGCTATGAAGTTCTGGCGGTGCGCGGCCTTGGCAAGCTCCAGCTTTGCCCGCTTGTCCGTGACTACCCGGAACCTCCAGGGCTGGGCGTTGCACCCCGAGGGGGCAAGGCGCGCGGCCTCAAACATCTCGTTAATAAGTTCATCAGGGACCGGCTCTGGCTTGAAGCGCCTCACACTGGCCCTTCTCTTTATGGCTTCCTTTACGTCCAATGTATTCTCCTTGCCAGCTTGATAATTTAGCAGATTAACAGATTAACAGATTAACAGTGTGTCAGTTTGAGCATCTTGCCGCTGCCCTTTAAGAACTCGATACTCACCGGCAGCACCTCGGCCCGTATGTCCTCGTCAGCCAGGGTGGAGATGATATAGCCCAGGTAATCGTAGGGCTCTGCCTCAAGTGTTACAAGCGGATAGAGCCTGACCTCGCGCGAGGCCACTCGTAATAGCTCTCTTATGTATTGCAGGTGCTGGTCAATGCTGACCCAGTTTGCATAGAGGAACAGGAAATGTCCGGACAGGGCCATGGTGAAGGCATTGTCTTCAAAGGGCAGGGCAGAGAGTGAGGCCTCAACGTATCTGTCGCTGGGCATCTTGCCGTAGTCCCTCAGGAACCTCTCCGTTGCCTGTCTGCGCAGCGTCAGTACCTGCTCTTTGTTCTCGTAGTAAGTCCAGACATAGTTGTCACGGACAGGGTCAAAGGAGTCAAAGACATGTAAGAGGTCCTCTGCGGCCTTCCTCTTAAGCCCCTCCCCGGTGAGCGAGAAGCATGGGTCGCATGCTGTGACCTCAAGGCCTTTTGCATGGGCTTCGGCGGTAAAGGACGAGGGCCCGGAAGGGCAGTCCAGCACCTTTATGTCCTTGAGCTCTGACTCTGTGAGGCCGAACATGTCGAGGTACTCCTGAAACGTCCTTCCCAGAAATGCTATATGTTCAAGCTTCATATGTGCTCCTGATAGCTCCTTCTTCCATATTGTACGCGTTTCCCGGAGAAATATAAACGCTATTTAAAGATGCAGGCCGTATTGCGATGCCATCTCGATGTCCGCCTCCGGGCTGCACCCGGCCACTGTAAGGCAGTCCCCGGTCAGCAGGCCGTCCGCCCCGGCCGCAAAGCTCATTGAGTTTAGCTTGCCAAGGGTTTGGAGCCTGCCCCCGCATATGCGTATCTGCCTGTCCGGGAGCATGAGCCTGTAGAGGCTGACTATTCTAAGCGCCTCCATTGGCTCTAGCGGCTCGCGCTCCCCCAGCGGCGTTCCCTTTATGGGTACGAGGAAGTTTATAGGTATTGAATCCACCTCAAGGCTGCGAAGCTCATTTGCCATCTCTATCCTGTCGCGCCAGAGCTCTCCAAGCCCGAATATGCCGCCGGAGCAAACGCTTAGGCCAGCGTCCTTTGCCGCAAGGATGGTCTTGAGCTTCTGTCCATATGTATGGGTCGAGCAGATCTCAGGGAAAAAACGCTTTGAGGTCTCCAGGTTGTGGTGGTAGCGGTTGAGCCCTGCCTGCTTGAGCATCTTGAGGTCGTCTGTACCCAGAAGCCCGAGAGTTGCGCAAGGCAGGAGGCCCTCCTGCTGCACGGCTGAGACATAGCCTGCAATGCTTTGGAGTTCACTGTTGGTGGAGGCCCTGCCGCTTGTGACAATGCAGAAGCGCTTAGCGCCCGAGCCCTTTGCGCCCCGGGCCTTCTCCACCACCGCTTCTTTACTTATGAGGGGGGTGGCCCTGAGCCGGGCCTCAGAGCGGGAGGACTGGGCGCAGTATGAACAATCCTCCTGGCACGCGCCTGTCTTTGCGCTCACTATCGCGCAGAAGTCCGCCCTCATGCCCATGTGGTGTGTGCGGACTTTCGTGGCCGCGCTAAAGAGGTCCTCTGTTGCGACCTCATGAGCTATATAAAGAGCTTCTTTATTTGAGAGGCCCTCAAGCGCCATGGCCTTCTCAGTTATGGTTTTAAGTGTGGTATCAGGCACAACGAAAATTCCTTCCTGTTAATACCGATCTTTTAATGAGATTACCATTAAACTCATATATAGGAGAACTAGTATAGAGGAGAACTAGCATAGAGGAGATCTAGAAATATCTTACGGAAAATGAACTGAACTGGCCAGTGGCCTTTTTCCATATGGTCTCCACATTGTCAACATACGCGGATGGGGGGCCGATGGCGCATTTTCGTATTGCTTCCTCAACGCCCTGCCTGCTGCCCTCGAACACGGCCTCAACGCGCCCGTCGGGCAGGTTCCTGGCCCACCCTGTCAGCCCATGTGCGTGCGCGGTATCTTCCGTGAAAGAGCGAAAAAAAACCCCCTGCACCTGGCCTGAGAAAAACACGTGTGCCTGTTGCTCATCAATATCACCCTTGTCCATAATGAGATTATATCACGGGGACACGCTTCCTGATTCAGCGCATCTACGGCAGAATAAGCCGCTCGAAGTACGAAGAAGCACTCCTTGACCTTCATAAGGTTCTTCTTTGTAGCTACACAAAAATCAGAAACCGTAATGGTCACGAACTTTATTGTTAGCAGACTGAGTGTTCGTGGCATCTCGTGCTATAAGTGGGTCAGCTGCGGAAGGAGCTTCTGTTTATCGAGAAGTTCATTGCAGGCTGTACAAGGTCCGTGCCCTGCGGCACAAAGGGGAGGAAGTACAGCTGCATCCCCACTGTCTCCACCCTTGCGTTTTCAAGCATGGGGAAGGTGTGCTTCTTCCTGACCGCCATGGAGGCAAGCACGCTGAGGATCGCTTCTGCCGCCTCATCCGGCGAGACGTTGACCGGACCGAGCCGGGCACGCTTGAACACAGGCCGGGCGCGGCCTTTAAACAGCATGCCAGGCCTGCCAAGGGTGACAATTTTTGAGAGTCTTAAAAAAGTCCTGGGGCTTAACTTCATGCCCGGCATCCAGAAGAACATCTCCTCTTCCTCCCACGCAGCGCGCATGGCCCTGGGGAGGTTCGCAAGCCGTACGATATCGGCGTACGTGTCAGCCGCAATGCCAGTGATCTTTGCCCTTATCCTCCAGAACGGAGCATAGAAGGCGTCTGCAGACCTTGCCTTGACCACTCTAAAGGGTATGTTTGTGAACTTGCCGCGTGCCAGCAGCCAAGCAGAGTCGCAGTTGCGGCATACGAAGACCACGTTGTCGGAGTGGCCCTCAAGGTCCCACCCGCAATGGGGACACTGGGCAGGAAGAAATCTGAGCTTCCAGCGCTTCAGGCGTCCGGCCCCTGCCAGGGCCTCCTTTCGCTTGAAATCCAGGTGTGCCACCGGCCTGTCAAGAAGCGCGTCAAAAAGGCCGCTGCCCTTGATGTAGACCGGAGCGAACACCTTGCTGATGGTCTCGCCCACAAAGGCCCGGTGAAACACCTTTAGCCCGGGAGGGTCACGGTGCAGGCGCGAGGCAAGCACGACGCTTTCGTGTATCTCGGCGTATCCGGTCTCTGAGCCCAGGAATGAAGCGTCCATATCAGGAGAGGCAAAACGGAGCGCCTGTGTCTGGGTCCTCAGGCCAAGGGATTCCGGCAGGTATGGAAAGCTGGCGGCCCTGAAGCTGGTGTCGATCATGCTCTGGTTTATCTTGTAGGGCAGCACGGTGAAGCTCTTGCCCCTGAAGCGCCAGTAGGGGACGAATACGAGGTCCTGGGTATCAGGGTTTTTGGGCGGGATGAAGTAGCGCATGAAATCCCCAGGCGCGATGCAGAGGCGCACCCGGCAGAACCCGCACTCAAAGAAACGGTCTGTCTCGTCCAGGCTGATGGGACCGCCGCACTGCGGGCAGGGGTGTTCTACCCTTAGGCCGCTTTGCCTGCTACCCATACTAATTTATAAACGCTCGCCGCACTGATTGCAGAAGACGGACTGACTCAAGTTCTCAGCATTGCACTTGGAGCAGGTCTTTATACGCTCCTCATGTTCCACTTTGAGCCCGCAGCGTGAGCAGAAGGCCGCGTGGGGGGGAAGGTTCTTTTTGCAGTTCTCGCACTGCTGGAACACCACCAGCTGGTGGCCGCAGGCAGGACAGAAACGGTCGAGCTTGCCAACCACGCCGCTGCACTCGGGGCAGTTAAGCCCGATGCTCTTTGGGGCGGCAGTGTCTTTACTAGAGGTGCCCGTGGCACTATCAGGAGTGCCCGTGGCACCAAGGTGTTGCGCGAACATGGAGGGCATCATCATGCCCATGCCCATGCCCATTCCCTGGCCCGCGCCGCCTTCGGCCTCGGCAGCTTTTTCAATGGCCATGGCGGCCTTCATCTTCAGCAGCTTGTTTATATCGTCAAAGACTGCCATGCGGCTCTTGTCGTCGATGGCCTGCTGCACCTCAGGAGGCGGGGTGATGGAGTTTATGTAGAGGTTCCTGAGCCCTAATCCATAGTGGCTCAGGTCAAGCTCCACGATCTTCACAAGTCCCATAGCTAGCTCGTCGTATCTGCCGGGGAGGTTCAGCACGCTGTCCAGGTGTATGCCGAGGTGGTCGTTGAACCTGGAGACGATGACCTTGCTTATGTACTCCTCTATATCTACCGTGGTGAACACTCCCTTGGTGCCCACGAGGTTGTTTATGAATAGCGCGGGCTGGAGCACCTGCACGTCGAATATCCCAAAGGCCCTCAGCCGGATGAGGCCGAGTTCGGAGTCCTTGAAGGCCACCGGGTTCTTTGTGCCCCACTTGAGGTTGGTGAAGACCTTCATGTTCGTGAAGTAGACCTCTGCCCTCAGAGGGCTCTTCATGCCCCAGGGGATGGAGAGCACCTTGTTGAGTATGGGGATGTTTGCGGTGACAAGAGTGTGGCGGCCCGGGCCGAATACGTCGCAGGCCCTGCCGTTATAGAAAAATACCGCTCCTTGGCTGTCCCGTACTATAAGCTGGGCCCCGAGCTTGATATCGCCTGAGCCTTGCTCCGGTATGCGGTTGACCATCTGCTGCCCGGTGCGGTCGAACCATTCGATGATCTCAAGAAACACTACATTGTCAGTGCCCATATGTAATCCTCCCAAAAGCGCGGTAATGTATCGTTTTACCATTATGGCGGAATAAGGTCAAGGTCGTTGTGTTGCAGGAGGTTGTAAATACGGTTTTACTTAAGGTATCAGTATGCTTCCCACTGCGAGGGCATGAACAGGCTTGCGTAGGTCTGGATGGCGAAGCGGTCTGTCATTCCAGCCACAAAGTCGCACACGCGCCTTTGAGTGTCCTCTCCCTCCACAACGGGGATGTCCATGAGCTTGATATCGTCTGGATGCTCAATATAGTAGTCGTAGATGTCTTTGAGTATCTTCTCGGCCTTCCTGAACTCTCCCTTTGTTTTCTCGCCCTCGTAGACGTGCTTGTAGAGGAAGGCCCGCAGGGTCTCCACAGCCTCGCCTATCTCCGGGCTCATCCCCATGCTATCGAGGTCTCCGGCAAGCGAAGTGGAGATGAAGTCTCTGACCATGGTGTTTATGCGTTTTGAGTGGGAATTGCCAAGGGTCCTCAGCACTTCCGGGTCAATGTCGTTTTTCCCTATCACTTTTGCCCGGATGGAGTCGTCAAGGTCGTGGTTGAGGTATGCGATGGTGTCCGAGACCCGCACCACCAGCCCCTCAAGCGTCCTGGCCCGGTCCTCTTTTGTTTTCGGTATGATTAGGCCCTTGCCCTTTGAGTGCTTCAGGATGCCGTCGCGGACCTCCTGGGTGAGGTTCAGCCCCTTGCCCTTTTTCTCCAGGTGGTCCACCACCCTCAAGCTCTGCTCATAGTGCTTGAACCCTTTGGGGTGGATCTTGCTGAGCACTGCCTCCCCTGCGTGCCCAAAGGGGGTGTGCCCGAGGTCGTGCCCCAGGGCGATGGCCTCTGTGAGGTCTTCGTTGAGCCTCAGGGCGCGCGCTATGGTGCGGGCTATCTGGCTTACCTCAAGCACATGGGTGAGGCGTGTGCGGTAGTGGTCGCCCTTTGGGGCCAGGAACACCTGGGTCTTGTGCTTCAGTCGCCTGAAGGCCTTTGAGTGGATGATGCGGTCGCGGTCGCGCTGGAAACACGTGCGCAGGTCTTCCTCGCGCTCCTGGCGATTGCGGCCCATGCTCTCAGAGCTTTTCGCGGCCTTTTGGTGGAGGGTGTCCGCTTCTATGGATTCGGTCTGTTGGCGAATGTCCATGGCAGCCCGTTCAAGCGTCTGTCAGTTCCAGCGACACCACTTTGGAGTTGCCCGGCTCTTCCATGGTGATGCCGTAGAGGTAGTCGGCAATTTCCATGGTCACCCTGTTGTGGGTGACAACGATGAACTGTATCTCTCCAGAGAGCTGCTTCAGTAGCTCTGAGAATTTCTGGGTGTTGGATTCGTCAAGGGCGGCGTCGGCCTCGTCGAGTATGCACAGCGGGGTGGGCTTTATCAAGAACCCGGCAAAGAGCAGGGCCAGGGCTGTGAGGGTTTTCTCGCCGCCTGAGAGCAGCGTGATGTTCTGGAACCGCTTGCCCGGGGGCTGGGCGATTATGTCAAGGCCGGTCTCAAGTATGTTGCTCTCGTCCGTGAGCACCAGCTCTGCGCGCCCTCCGCCAAACAGGGACACGAATACCTCCGAGAACTTCACCTTGAGTTCGTCGAAGGCCTCACGGAGCTTTTTCCGCGTGGTGGCGTTTATTCGCGCAATGGCCTCCTCAAGCTCGGCAATGGACTGGCTGAGGTCGTCCTGCTGCTTGGTAAGGAACTCGTGCCGCTCTTTGAGTTCGTCATACTCTTCTATGGAGCCCAGGCTCACCGGGCCAATGGAGTCAAGCTTCTGCTTAAGTTCCGAGAGGCGTTCTTCCTCCTCGGGCGCTACCTCTCCGAGTGGCAGGGAGGGGAGGTCGCAGTCATATGTGTTCCTGATCATATCCAGCAGGCTCTCCCGCTTCATCCGGTTCTCGGTGTGTTTTATGTCGAGCTCAGAGAGCTTGTGGGTGGAGTCGTCAATGCGCACCCTGAGGCCCCTGAGGCTCTGCTCGGCTGTGCGCAGCTCTTCGGCCTTGCCCTCGATCACGTCTCGCGTTTCGGATATTTTTAAGGCGACCTCGCTTGCAAGGACCACCAGGGATTTCAGCTCCTCCTCTTTAGCCCCGATTTCCTGTTCAAGAGATGCGGAGCGCTCGATGGTGGATGTTATCTCACGGCTTATTAGCTCGTCTTTTTCAGCAAGTTCTCCAAGCAGAGTGCCGATGGAGCCGCTCTCGGTGCGGATGGAGTTCAGCCTCTCCCTGAGTGTGGTGAGTTGCAGCCCGATCTCTACGGACTCGGCCCTCTTCACCTCGTATTCCTCGCGCATGCGGGTGGTTGCGGCCTGCATGGAGACTATGGATTCCTCTATCTGGGCCATGCCGTCCTCTAACTTGCCGATCTCCACCTTCTTCTGCTCGATCTGGACGCTCAGGCTCGCGCGCTCCCTGGTCAAGTTGTCCATCTCTATCCTGAGCTGGGCCTGTTTGCGCCCTGCTCGCTCTGATTCCTCGGCGTTGCGCTCGGCCTTGTGCCTAAGCAGCGAAAGTTCCTTTTCCTGTTCCACCACACGGGCTGCAAGAAGCTCAAGGGCCTCTTCTTTCGTGGTAAGAGACGCCTGGGCCTCTTCTATGATAGCGCCGAGGCTTTCCACCTTGCGTCGCTTCATGTCAAGGTTGCCTTCAAGCTCTCGTATCTGGCGTTTGAGGGCAAGCAGGCCGAGGCTCTTTCCGGCTATGACCGCGCCGGAGGCCTCCACCACCTCGCCGCTTGTGGTGACCACTGTGTATCCTTTGCCTGCAAGGGAAAGAGCTGTATCCAGCGAGCGCACCACCACTACGCTCTCGAGCATCCTTCGCACGGCCTCTCCGTGGGAATTGCGGGCCTTGATAAGCTCTGAGGCAAATGCTACGGCCCCGTCGGGAAGCCGGCCTTCGGGGCTTCCGCCCGTACCCTGCACAGGAATGAAGGCCGTCCGTTTGAGCTCTCGTGACTCCACCAGGGAGACGGCCTTCCTGATCTCTCCGTATCCCTGAAGCACAAAGCCCTCCACGACCTCCCTGAGGACGCTCTCAATGGCCTTCTCGTATTCTTTTGGGACGTCTATGGACTCGCTCACAGGGGCAAGCACCTCTACGCCCTCTCTGAGCACTTCCACGGATGACTCTGTGACGTCCATCTCCTTCAGGGACTCAAGCCTGGAGGAGGCAGAGGCCATGTCCTCACGCGCTGCGGCTATGGAGGCGCGGAGTTCTTCCAGTTTTAGTTTGAGCGCCGTGGTTTCCTTCTCCAGGCCCTGACGTTCCTCCCGTATGTGCAGGAGTTCGTTGTTGCGTGCTAGCATGGCGTTCTGGAATTCCGTGCGCGCGGTCTCAAAAAGAGAGAGGTTTCCAGCAAGATCGCGGACCTCAATTTCCAGTTCCATGTGTTTGCGGCCAAGGTTTTCGTGGCTGGCGGCGAACCTGTGCAGGTCGTTTTTGAGGGTGCCTGTCTCGTCAGAGACACGGAAGCTCTCGCGCCTTCTGACATCAAGGTCGCGTTCGTGCTCCCGGATATTTTCTTCCTGGCCCTTGAGGGCCTCGTCCTGGGCGTCCTTGCTGGCGGCAAGTGCGACAGTCTCCTGCTCAAGGGAGCTTACCTGGCCAGCGAGCTCCTGTCTGCGCGCCTGTGCGTCAGAGCGTTTCCTGGCGTTCTCCTGAGATTGCTCGCGAAGGCGGACAACGTTCTCCTTGAGGTGCTCGATCTCTGAGCTGGAGACCGCTATGGCCTGTTCCTGGGAGGCCACGGTGCGCTGGCGATTTTGCAGGTCCCCCTGGAGAGCGTCAAGCTGTTTCTCGTCCTCTGTGAGAGATATCCGGCGGCTCTCAATGTCTGTTTCCACCCGCGACAGCTCAGCACGAACAGCAGCGTCCTCCTGCTTGGCCAAAGCCTGCTGCTGCTCAAGCCCAGCAAGGGCGACGCTCAGCTCCTCGTACTTTCTCCGGGCGATCCTGAGCTCTATGTCCTTGAGCTCTTCCATGAACTTCTTATAGCGCTCGGCCTTGCGCGCCTGCCGGTCAAGGCCTCTGAGCTGGCGCGTGACCTCGCCAATGATGTCGCTTATGCGGGCAAGGTTATTGCGTGAGGACTCAAGTTTGTTCTTCGCCTCGTGGCGGCGTACCTTGTACTTGACAACCCCGGCAACTTCCTCGATTATGAACCTGCGTTCCTCGGGCTTGGCCGTGAGGATGGAGGATACCCGATCCTGTTCGAGAATGGAGTAGCTTTTCATCTCAAGGCCCGTGTCGAGGAATATGTCCCTTACGTCCCTGAGCCGGCAGCTCTGGCGGTTGATGAGGTACTCCGAGTCTCCGGAGCGGTAGAGCCTGCGGCTTACGGTGGTGTTTGATTCCTTGCCGTTCTCGCTCTTGCCAAGGCCCGAGAGGTGGAGTATGACCTCGCTCATTCCACGGGGCTTCTTGCTTGAGCTTCCAGCAAAGATGACCTCCTCCATCTTGCCGCCGCGGAGGCTTTTTACGCTCTGCTCGCCAAGTACCCATTTAAAGGCGTCCACGACGTTGGACTTGCCGCAACCGTTTGGCCCGACAATGCAGGTTATGCCCTGGTGGAGGTTGAATACGGTCCTGTCCCCAAAGGATTTGAATCCGGCAAGTTCAATTTTCTCTACGCGCATATGCCTTTCCTGATCAAATGTGTTCGCCTGCAATATTTCAATTCGCGTGCAGACGGCCCACAGGAAATCCCCCATACCCCCAGTAGGCGGGCTGTTATCCGGTAATCCCCCAGAGGTCGGATAACGGGTCAGTTGGGCAAAAATCCACCTTGGTCTGGGCCTGATGGATATGTAGTATACCTTGTGGGGCAAGCCTCTGGCAAGGGAATATTCGGTTTTTGGCGTCAGCTTGCTGAATGGGGAAATTATATATTAAAATCAATGGGATAAGTGGGTTAGAATATGCTGTTTTAGATGGAAAATATGATTAATGAGAACTCATGGAAGACCTGGGAGTATTAATGTCGCGAAGCAGAGGGGCTTGCTTTTTTAATTGAAAAGATGTTTAATAATTAGGATTACCAAAATATCGTACCGGAGATTTCATGGCAAAGATCAAGCAAGAACCGAGTGAAGAAGAAAAGAAAGACATTCCGCTTTATCCCATCGGGATAGTGGCTGAACTGGTTGGCACTACCGACCAGACGTTGCGTTTATATGAGAAGCACGGGCTGATCACTCCGGCGCGCAGGAACAAGAACAGGTACTACTCCGAGAACGATATAAAGTGGATCCGATGCATCCGCGAACTCATCCATACCAAGAAGATCAGCATCCAGGGGATCAAGAAGCTCCTTGAGTACGCACCCTGCTGGGAGCTAACCGAGTGCGAAGAGGACAGGAAGAAGAGCTGCTCTTCCTACATTGACAAGACCAGGCCCTGCTGGGAACTAAACCGCCGCATCTGCGCCCGCGATTCCGGCAAGATATGCGAAGACTGCATTGTCTATATCTCAAAGCACCAGGCTGCCAAGGCCAAGCATCCGGAAGAGAAAATAGTAAAGAAGGCCTGACTCTCGGAGTTCCACTCCAAAAACAAAAAAGAGGGGTCATGACCCCTCTTCTCTATATTAAACAATAACGTTTGAGGCTGGTGCCATCGCCTAAAAGGGGCTCGTGGGTGCCACCCGTTTAAATGGGGCTTTGCCCCCTCCTGAGGCAAGCAGACTCGATACAAGAAACATAGAGATGGAAACATCTCCTTCGAAAGATAAACAAGAACGCCTGAAGATGAGATGCTACGTTACTTCTCCCGAATACGTTCGAGGCTGACGGCCACCAGTTAAATGGAACCCGTGGCCCCGGTGTCACGGGCACTCCGCTAAAGGTCGCCACGACCCATCAAGCATCCTTCTAAAGCAAGAAACATAGACATGGAAACATCTCCTTCGAAGGATAAACAAGAACGCCTGAAGATGAGATGCTACGTTACTTCTCCCGAATACGTTCGGGGCTGACGGCCACCAGTTTAAAGGGGCCTGTGGCCCCCTTCTGAAGCAAATAGTTTTATACAGGCAAGGTTTCAGCGTTACTTCTCTTGAAAACGCTCGAAGCTGGACGCTCCAGTTGATACCAGCCCGTGGCTGGGGGCCCCTACTTTTTGTCCAGCACCTTTTGTAGTTCTGCTTCTACTTTTGCTTTTATTCTGTCGAGCGAGGCCTGGTCCTTTGCTTCGAACCTGAGCACCAGGGCTGGCTGGGTGTTTGAGGCCCTTATAAGGCCCCAGCCTTCGGGGAAGTTTATCCTTATGCCGTCAATGTCTATGACAGGGTAGTCGGTGAAGGCCCCCTTCATTTGTTCGGCGACTGTGAATTTCACGTCGTCGGGGCATTCCTGGCGTATTTCTGGCGTGCTTACGGTGTGGGCAACGCCTTTAAGCAAGCTGGAGGTGGAGTAGGGCTCGCCAGAGAGCTTGATTATCTCCAGGAGCCTGAGGCTTGCGTAAATAGCGTCGTCAAAGCCGAAATACCTGTCGGCAAAGAATATGTGCCCGCTCATTTCTCCGGCAAGCAGGGCTCCGGTTTCCTTCATCTTGCTTTTGATGAGAGAGTGTCCGGTCTTCCACATGACCGCGTTGCCGCCGCTTGCCTCTATTTCGTCGTAGAGGGTCTGTGAGCATTTCACTTCTCCTATGACGGTAGCCCCTTTGTTTTCCTTTAGTATGTCGCGGGAGAAGATGATCATCAGCCTGTCGCCCCAGATGACCGAGCCGTTCTCGTCAACAACGCCTATGCGGTCGGCGTCTCCGTCGTATCCAATCCCGCAGTGAGCGCCGGTCTCTTTGACCTTGGCAATGAGGTGTTTGAGGTTGCCTAGCACCACCGGGTCCGGGTGGTGGTTGGGGAAAGTGCCGTCAGGCTCAGTGAAAAGCTCTGTCACCTCTGCCCCAAGTGCGCGCATGAGGGCCGGGCCCGTGAGCCCGCCAGTGCCGTTGCCGGCGTCCACAACGACCTTCAGGCCGCGAAGGCTCTTAAAGCGCGGCAAGAGGTCTTCGATGTACTCGGTGATGGCGTCATGGTCGCGGAGGCTTCCTTCGCCTGAGACCAAGGCGCCTTGTTCAGCAAGCTTCCTCACGTCCTGTATCTTTGAGCCGTAGATGGTCTCCTTGCCAACGGAGAGTTTAAGGCCGTTGTATTCCGGGGGGTTGTGGCTTCCTGTGATCATTATGCCGCCATCCAGGCCATGGTGGTGTATGGAGAAGTACTGCACGGGGGTGGGGACCATCCCGATATTCATAACGTCTATGCCGCTTGCGGTGAGTTCCTCGGAGAGGGCCTTGTTGATGGCAGGGGAGCTTAATCGTGCGTCATGCCCGATGCTCACCACTGGCCTGTCCTTGCCAATATGCTTTTTAAGGTACACGGCGTAGGCACGGCCTATGGCACGCACTGCCTCTGTCGTGAGGTCCTGCTCCCATATGCCTCTGATATCGTATTCGCGGAATATCCTGGACTCGATCATGTGTTTTAAAAATACCCCCTTGCGGTATGTTTTGGGATCAGTGATAAGAAAATTATATCAGGTTTTAAGGCGGATGTGGTATGCCAGCGGGCTAACGGAACAGGCCGCCCGAACCTTCGGTCTCCAGCAGCAGGTCCTGCTTGTTCCTGGTGTTCCAGATGGAGGGGGCTTTTTCCTTTGGCTCGGAGCCTTCCTTGAAGTATTCAATTATGGGGTTTTTTGTCCACTTGCTGGCCAGCAGGCCGGTCTCCGGGTCGATCTTGCGGGTAACTATAGTATCCGGCTTATCAAAATCCCTCCGCTCGTGGTCTGCGGTGGCTTTTATCATGAAATCGACCCACACAGGTGCTGCGGCCCTGCTTCCGGTCTCATTAGGCCCTAAAAAGCTCGGTTCGTCAAAGCCCACCCAGACGCCTGTGATGAGGTCGGGGGTGTAGCCCATGAACCAGGCGTCCATGTTGTCGTTGGTGGTGCCGGTCTTTGCGGCCACCGGGCGCTTTAAGGCCCGGGCACGCCAGCCGGTGCCCTGGGTCACAACGCTTTTGAGCATGGAGGTGACAAGGAACGCACTGTCCTCGTCAAGCACGCGCGTGCCCTCTGGCTCGTTGCTCTCTATTATCCTGCCGTTTTTGTCAGTTATGTACTTTATTCCGATGGGTTTCATCTTGAGCCCCCTGTTTGCGAAGGAGCCGTAAGTGCTTGTGAGTTGCAGGGGTGTCATGCCCATGGAGCCCAGGGCGATGGTCATGTCGCGGGACATCTCGTCTGGCACCCCCATGCGCTTTGCAAAGTCAATGAGCCTGTCAATGCCAAGGGCGTCAACGAGCTTGACGGTGACCACATTCCTGCTTTTTGCCAGGGCAACGCGGATGCGCGTAGGGCCGTGGAACTTACCGTCATAGTTCCTGGGCGCCCAGTAATCCTCCTCGTCCTCACCGCTCTGGAACGTAACTTCCTCGTCAATGACTATGCTTGCCGGGGTGAGCCCCCTGGTCATTGCAAGGGCGTAGATGATGGGTTTAAAGGCAGAGCCCACCTGGCGGTTGGCGTAAAGGGCCCTGTTGTACTGGCTTGTGGCAAAGTTGTAGCCGCCTACCAGGGCGCGGATATAACCGGAATCAGGTTCCATTGCCACCAGCGCGCCCTGCACATCAGGCTCCTGCTCCAGCGCAAAGGTGGCAATGCCGCCCTCAATTGTCTTCACCTTGGCCCAGATGACATCGCCTGGAGTGAGGATGGACTCAAGTGTGAAGTCAGGCATGCGCTCGTGCTTGAGGCTGGCCGCATTGATTATCTGGCCCGCCCACATGGCGTCCTTCAGGGAGATGGTGCCGCGAAGGGTGTCGGCCTTGATGGCAGCGCTTAAAGGCGTGACTTCCAGTACTATGGCGCGGGTGGAGTCCCCGGGAAGCGGCGGGGTCGAGCGGAAGGAGGGTAGCAGGGACGGGTCTTCCGCCAGCGTTTCAAGGTCAACGTGGTCTATGGGGCCGCGGTAGCCCCTGCGCTTGTCCAATTCCCTGAGGCCCTTCTGCAGAGCTGCTTGCGCATTGGACTGAGCCTTCTTGTCCAGTGTGGTGTAGACGCGGAGGCCGCCCTTGTAGATGACCTCCTGGCCGAAGCTCTCCTCCAGGTAGTTGCGCACATAGTCAACAAAATAGTTGTTCGTCCAACCCTCCTCGTCATCAGAAGAGAGGTACATGGCGGTCTTTAAGGCCTTCAGGCGCTGTTTGTGTGTTATAAACCCCTCGTTCTCCATGCGTTTGAGCACGATCTCCTGGCGGCCCTTGGCCCTCTTGAAGTGGCGTTTTGGAGAATATGCCGACGGGGCCTTCAGCAGCCCGGCTATCATTGCTGCCTCGGGCAGGGTGAGCTTTCTTACGGACTTGCCGAAATAGCGCTGGCTGGCCATCTCCACGCCGTAAGCGCCGTTTCCAAGATACATGCGGTTTAAGTAGAACTCCAGTATCTCTTTTTTGGTGAGGGTGCTCTCTATCCTCAGTGAGAGCACAAGTTCCTTGAACTTTCGGCGGAAGGTGCGCTCAGGGGTGAGGAAGGTGTTCTTTGCAAGCTGCATGGTTATGGTGCTTGCGCCCTGTTTTATCTTCCCGTGGATTATATCGGTCGTGGCCGCGCGGACGATGGCAATGTAGTCGATGCCCCCGTGCTTCCAGAATTTGGAGTCTTCCACGGAGATGACCGCGTTTATGAGGTCCGGGGGGAGCTCATCAAAGGGCACGAACACACCCTTCCTGATCTTTAGCTCGCCTATGAGTGTGTCGTCCTCCGCATAGATCTTTGTCCCAGGGGGGATGACCTCCTGTTTGAGTTCCATGATGGAGGGCACAGTGCGCGCAAAGGCAAGGAAACCGCCCATGAATATGCCTATGGCAACGGGCAGTATGAGGTACATGAAGAAGAAGCGGGTCACCTGGAAGAGCTTTTTGAAAAGCCCAGTTTGTCCGGGCCTCCTCCTTGGCCTGCGCCTTTTTCTCGGTCTTCGTCTCTGTGCCATAACCCATTATTATAACGGGGTGGCAAAATCAGTGCAAAGGCGGGCGGGTTGAACGGGTTTAATTCCAGCTATATCAAAGGGTGTGCTAAATGCATATGCCTTGCGGGAAATGGGAAGTAAACGGTGCAGGGTTCGAGTCCCTGCACCTAATCACCAACGGCAATCCACTGAAAAATCAAGTAATTTTTCAAAAGGCTCTTTCAGACGGGCCAATCATAGCATATTCTGTGTACCATTTTGTGTGCTAATATCATTTATGTACTCAATTAGAACAAAATTTTCGTTGGTACGATACCTCTCAATCCATGAGATCGGGTTTTTAAGGGTTCTTCTGGGCGGTCATATCAATACAGCAGATATCCTACAGTATATACCAATGATAAATGACGACCTTACAGCTTGTATTAATTCGGCATCAAATGAAAGCCTTATGGCCTTATTAAACAATATGGTTCAGACCTCCGGAGATCTTCGGAATAGGATAGAGCCTCGATATAGGCATGACCAATGCTGGACTGACCTCCTCAACTGCCTTCTCTTAGACGGGTTTTCAGTTGAAGATAACCGTCTAGTTTCAATAGACCCCAATATAGAAGGGCAGGAGCCAGTAGAGGATGAGTTCATTAGAGAGCTTAATGCTTCTAGCTTATCTGATGTTGATGATATTAAGGACTTATTAAACAGGTCAGCAGACGATTTTCGGAGCACTCCTCCAGATTATAACGGGTGTTTAAGTAAAGCAAGAATAGCTATAGAGACTCTTGCCAAAGGGATGGCTCTCCATCGCCAAGCAACGCACCCAGCACAATATAATCCAAGTAGTTGGGGGTCTGTTCTGGGATACCTGAGAACATCAGGTCTGATAACTGAGAACGAGGAAAAAGGTCTTGCAGGGGTATATGGCTTTGTCAGTGCTGGATCTCATAGACATGTGGGGCTATCTGAAATGGAAATGGCAAGACTTGGCAGGAACCTTGTAGCCTCTATGTGCTATTTTCTGATAAAACTTCACTACAACCCCTAAATCATCTACGAAGTCTTTTTGTTGATAATATCATCACAGTGTTCAACATATGTAGCTATTGCCCTCAAACGAGTTTTAGGCTTAATTACTTTTTCGTATTGCTTTTTTGGAGGATAGAGTTAATGATTTTGCGTTTCAGGTCTGGCTTGATGCCACGGTGAACACGAACTAATTCTTTTAAGTAAGCGAACGATCCT
>SDBV01003660.1_pt1 | contig 22476 bp, 23 predicted proteins | sample 2277081 | NCBI WGS metagenome assembly SDBV01 (sample SAMN10402039, study PRJNA504765) | marine sediment metagenome | isolation source: marine sediment core GS10_PC15, 223 cmbsf | place: Arctic Ocean: Southern Knipovich Ridge | collected 2010 | reverse complement strand
AGAAGATGAAATGATGGGATAAGGTTCGCATCCTTTTAGCAAGAAATTATTTAGGTTATTCATTTTCATGGTTAGGTTGTCTGTTTAATGAAAATGCACGTCGAAAGGCGTGCATTTTTTTTTGTTTAAGAAAAAGCATAAAATGATTTTCAAGAGTCATAATTCATCTTAAATTCATGGATAATTTAATCAAAGCAAACCGTCATGAGAATTACAGATAAAACCAATCCTACAGAATACAGGGCAATCGAAGATCGATATGATGAAATGACCTACCGCAGATGTGGACATAGTGGCATCTTATTGCCAGCAATATCCTTGGGATTATGGCACAATTTCGGGTATCTGGACAACCTGGAAATAGGGCGCAATATTCTAAGGGCAGCCTTTGATGCAGGCATCACACATTTTGATTTGGCAAATAATTATGGACCTCCTTATGGTTCTGCCGAAGAAAATTTTGGATTATTACTCAAAAGAGATTTTGCAAAATACAGGGATGAATTGATTATTTCATCCAAGGCCGGTTACGACATGTGGTCCGGGCCTTACGGCAACTATGGTTCCAAAAAATATTTGGTAGCCAGTTGCGATCAGAGTTTGAAAAGAATGGGATTGGAATACGTTGATATTTTTTACCATCACAGACCTGATCCTGACACACCTCTGGAAGAGACCATGTCGGCGCTGGATCTCCTCGTTCGGCAGGGAAAGGCGCTCTATGTAGGTATTTCCAATTATCCTGCTGACCTGGCAGAAAAAGCTGCTTGTATATTGAAAGACCTTGGAACACCTTGTCTGATACACCAGGCAAAGTATTCGATGTTTGAAAGGTGGGTAGAAAGCGATTTGTTGGATATTCTCGATGATAATGGCATTGGTTGTATCGCCTTTTCACCCCTGGCCCAGGGCATGCTCACGAATAAATATATCGATGGAATTCCGGATGATTCCAGGGCTGCTAAAGAAATGACCTATCTGGAAAGAGAGCATGTAGAAGCGAAACTAGTGCAGATAAAGCAACTTCATGAAATTGCAGAGAGTCGCGGACAGAAACTCAGCCAGATGGCATTGAGCTGGTTATTGAAGGATGATCGTGTCACTTCCGTACTTATCGGAGCCAGCTCGACGAATCAGCTAAAGGAAAACCTGGAAGCTCTTGATAAAATTGTGTTTGAAGAAGATGAAATAAAGAAAATTGATGAGGTGTTAGGCGTTTAGATATGAAGGCATTAGTTTCCAGGTACTGGATTCTGGGTACTGGGCCTATTACGATGTGCCTGGTACCCAGTGCCTGGCACCTACTTCTTACTCGCATTAAACAGCTTTTCCTTTTCATCTTTGGACAGGCTGTCATATCCTTTCTCTGAAATTTTATCAAGAATCTTATCGATCTCTGCCTGGTTGAAGTTGGCGCTTTTAGAACCCGAAGAAGCGGCGCTATTTGATTTAGCAGAAGAAGATTTCTTTTGCCGATGGCTGACCCTTATTTTTGGCTTCTTTACAAAAAAGCTTTTTATGAACTCCATAATCTTAAACACCCATGTTCCGATCTCAATCCCTTTACTTAATTGCCTGGCATAGATAAATCCGACCAATGCTCCTCCAAGGTGAGCAAGGTTTCCTCCAGCATTTGGCCCAATGCTGCCCAATAAAGATGACATGATAACAAAAGCAGCTATATAAACTATTTTAACAGGCCCAAAAAATAATAAGTGAAATTTATGTTCAGGCCAATAAGTAGCTGTGGCAACAGTTACCGCATACACAGCAGCAGAAGCGCCTACCATTCCATCGAACATATTGATCCGATCTGAATAAAATGGGATTAAATTATACGCCAAAAGATAGGTAACTCCCCCGGCAATAGCTCCCATGACATATAAATTGATCAGCTTCTGAGAACCAAGAAAATCAACAAACACTCTTCCGAACCAGTATAGAACTAACATATTCATGAGAATATGCCACAAATTACTAAAGCTATGTGCGAATGCATAGGTGATTATTGTCCATGGTCTTGTGAGAAATTCTCCAACTGGGGCTGGAATAGTGAATTGCTTGAATGCAAAGGTAAATACCGCATCAACTCCGGCAATACTTGAAAAAACAGCTAAAATTCCAAGAATAACAAAAACCGAAACATTGATTATAATGAGTTGAGTGAGTCCATTATTTGGTTTGCTCCAGGCGTTTTTAAAATCGTCTAATATTGTGTTCATACTTTCTGTCTGCTATTTAATTTCAAATTAGACCTTAAAAAAACTTACTTTTATCATTTTGCCAGATCTTCAGCAAAATAAACGCAACCAAAGCGCCACTTAAGTGAGCAAAGTGGGCGACATTATCCCCTGCCGAATTTTGAATTCCCGAATAAAGCTCCAATAAGGCATAACCGGCAACAAAATATTTAGCCTTAATAGGAAATGGAAAGAACAATAACATGAGTTCGGTATTTGGAAAGAGCATCGCAAAAGCTAGTAAAATGCCAAATATCGCACCGGAGGCGCCTACCATGGATGAATTGCTTTTCATGTATAGCACCTGCTGAAGCGTTTGCTTACTTTCATTAATGTAGGAAGCATCTTCAGGATGATCGCTATAATCGTAAATAAAGCTATTCAGTCGGGCATTACGTTTTACATCAATATTTGCCTTCTTTTCGAGGATATACTTGAACTCCCCGGGGCTTGGCTCTTGAAAGTATTCACTAATGACTTTTTCTAAACTATTTGTTTCAATATAGTTGATTCCAGAGTAAAGAATGCCAGCGCCAACTCCCGTTACGATATAAAAGATCAAAAAGCGTTTTGGCCCCCAGAATTGTTCGAGGAGCGGCCCAAAAATAAACAGGCCAAACATATTGCTGATCAAATGCCAGGTTCCCCCATGCAAAAACATGTAAGTAAAATACTGAAATGGCAAAAAATGCTCACTATGCAGATTTCTGAGGCTCAGGAATTCATTGAGGTTGAGTCTCAAAAATGAGCTTATAAAGTATATGCCTACATTGGCGATAAGTAAGTTTCTTACAATCGGTGTTAGTCTACCAAACATTATGCTTTTATTTTAAAAATGTCCTCAATTTTTTCAAGGCCCAATATATAATAAATCAATCGTCCGTTAGGAGAATAATTTGGATTTTTACAGCCAAACAAATGATCAACAAGGCTTTTCATTTCTTCAGTTGTCAGTTTTTTGCCACGTTTTATTCCCGAATTTGTCGCCATGGATCTGGCAAGATTTTCCAGATTACTACTTTTGTATTCCAAAAAGTTACGTTTGTAATCCTCTAACACACCTTCAAAAACCACCTTTCCTGAATCAACATTAATCAATGAAGGAACCCCATTGATAACCAGGGCATTCTCTCCAAAATATTCGAAGGCAAAGCCAACGCCTTTTATTTCCTTTTCCAATTCCTTAACGAGAGAAAAGTCGGAAGGGTTTAGTTGAAGTGTTTCCGGGAAAAGCAATTGCTGTGAACTCCCGGTATTATTTTCCAGGATTTTCAGATAACGTTCATAGAAAATCCGTTCGTGGGCAGTTTGTTGATCAATAAGCATCAAACCGGATTTTACCGGCGTGACAATAAATGAAAGATGGAATTGAAATATATTTTGCTTATTACTTTCCTCCACATGTTGGATGTTTTCATCCATGTTGTTGATAGCGCTCTCAAAAGTCAGTGATAAAGGAGTGCCTTTTGCCGCCATCTCTCTTTTTGTCTCCGCTTCAATCGTTTCGTTATCCAGGGCCCCTGCATAAAGCTGCTCCCAATTTTTTAGATTGGACAATTCCCTTTCGGTGTTTTTAAACTGCGAATAATCCCTTTCAGAGGATGACAATCCTGATGACGGCGCTATTGAGGTATGTAACCTGAAGTTTGTATCCGCGCCAAAATCAAGCGCCGGAGTGATGTTGAAGGTTCCTAGAGATTTTCTCACCGAAGTTTTAATAAGACTATATACACTACGTTCATCATCAAATTTTATTTCTGTTTTTGTAGGATGCACATTGACGTCAATATGTTTTGGTTCGATATCAATGAACAGTACAAAAAACGGGAAAGTTCCTTCAGGTATCAATCCTTCATAAGCCGAAACTATGGCGTGGTTCAGGTAGTTGCTTTTTATGTACCTATTGTTTACAAAAATAAACTGCTCCCCTCTTGATTTCTTTACAAAATTCGCCTTTCCGATATATCCTTTTATAGCAATTTCTTCTGTTTCCTCTTTGCAAGGAATGAGCTGCTCCCTATAATTTTTCCCAAACAAACCAACAATTCGATGGCTGAGTTTACTTGGCTTGAGCTTGAAAACCTCAAGGTCATTTTGGTAAAAATTGAAGGCAATCTCAGGCTTCGCCAGGGCAAGTCGATGAAACTCATCCATAATATGCCTCAACTCAACAGGATTGGATTTCAAGAAATTTCTTCTCGCCGGCACATTAAAAAATAAATTTCTCACAAACATCGATGTCCCCTTTTGGCAAGAGACATTGTTCTGACTCTTAAATTGTGAGCCGTCTATAGCAATGGAAGTTCCGATTTCTTCATCTACCGTTTTTGTTTTCATTTCTACCTGGGCCACTGCAGAAATTGAAGCCAATGCTTCCCCACGAAATCCCATAGTTTTTATTAAAAACAAATCTTCAGACTTTCGTATTTTACTTGTAGCATGTCGCTCAAAGCTCATCCGGGCATCAGTCTCAGACATTCCGTTGCCATCATCTACGATCTGAATCAGGCTTTTCCCGGCATCTTTTACAATCAAGGTTATCTCACACGCTCCTGCATCAATGGAATTTTCCATCAATTCTTTTACCACAGAAGCGGGCCGTTGCACCACTTCGCCGGCAGCAATCTGGTTGGCAATAGATTCGGGGAGTAACTTGATGATGTCGGACATTATATGTAATTACTGAAAAAACTTTCGTGTCCTGAAAAATATGTAAAGAAGAAATACAGGGACAAAAAAATACAAAGCTACATTACCATAAATTAACCAGCCTCCAAATGCCCCTAAAAGAATTAGAATAAGCAATAACTGCATGAAATCGCTTGATTTATCACGTTTGGCCCTGATGCGAAAAGCTGCTTTTAATTGCTCATGATGTGATTGAGAAGAATTAATTTTCAGCTCGCCTTTTATTCTTTCCGTCCGATTTTGGATATCCTCTTTGACCGGATCATAATATCTTGGTTCAAAATTGAATCTTTTATATTTGGGTATCCTTGAAAGAGATGGAAATTTCATAAATTTGATCGATTCTTGAGTTACAAAGTAAGTTTAAAATTGCATTTATACCAAATGACTAAGTTCCGCAAATGAAAAAAGTTTGGCAGGTAATTTTTGTGTTATGTATGATGACAGGAACGCTGAAGGCTGAAACCTCAAACAGCTTTTTTGCGGATGCTTGGGTCGATAGTATGTATCAAAAGCTTACCGAAGCCGAAAAAATTGGTCAGCTTATAGATCTCAGAATTGCTCCAACCTCAGAAAACATTCTGGAATTGATTACTGTTATTTCCAAATATCATATAGGTTCCATAACCCTTACAGGCGGAAATGTGGAGGCTGGCGTTCAATTAACAAATGCCTTACAAAACATTCTAAAAGTTCCTGTATATGTGAGTACTGAAAACAAAAATGACTTAAGCCTACCCTATGAGTCATCCAACTCTTTGCCCTTGCCTTCAAAATTTCTCCAGGCTAATGATGCTAAATTATTGACATCCACCATTCCGACACTATCAGGTATCTATCATGAATTGGGTGTGGATGGCGTTTTGTATAACCCCATGGAATTACGGTATTCTGAAACCGGATTGGATTATATATGTAAATTAGATGAAGGAGGGAGGTCTCTTTTTAGAGAATATGCTCTAAAGTATTATCAAAATAATATTGTAACAAATACGGATTTTCACTTTAGCTTTATAGGTAATTCTGAGTTCTCTCCAAAATTACTAAATGCAAAAAATGGCAATGCCTGGAGAGAAATAATTCATAGAATAAAAGAGGACTGGAAGGATATTAATAAGGCGCAATCTATAATTACTATAAAATCACTCCCAGAATTTCCGGAAACGGAGGCTATTTATTTCAATAAAAAAATTATCAATCCTCTTTTCTGGAAGCACCTTCAATTCGGAGGCATATTGTCCTCGGATTTTGATGCCATAATAGAAAATAATTGGCCCAATGAGCAGGATGCAGCAGTCAGGTCACTTCTCAAAATTGGTTCAGATAAAATAGTAATTTCTTCCGATGTTGAAAGGAAGATTTCGGCAATCAGAGATGGATTGGAAAATCGATTTTTCAGGAAAAATGAACTCCGGGAAAAAGTAAAACGAGTACTTAGATTTAAATTGAATGCCGGATTATCAGAGAAAAAAAATATAGACAATACTAATTTATCGAGTAAATTAGAAAACCCGGATTTGCAAACAATCAGCTATCAGGTCTATTCTAAAGCTATAAAAACCATTGAAAATGGAGAAAAGTTAATGCCGTTCCCAAATCTGGAGTTTACTAATTTCGCTTCTTTATGTCTTGGAATCAGTGAGTTGAAGACCTTTCAGGAAACACTTGAAAAGTATGCTCCTTTCTCACATTACAAGTTGCCGGATGTTACCCTTGATCCTTATGAACTGAATATACTTTCTGAACAATTGGTGAAATATGAAAATATAATTATTGGATTGCATACCACTGGATTAATTTCCCTGGACCAGACCTTATTGAATTTTCTGAACTATTTGAATGATCATACCAATGTAGTTATTGTCTTTTTGGGTAAGGCTGTTGATGCGCATGAATTCGAAACATTTAATAACAAAATTTTTATACATGAAGATAATTTTTTCACCCAACAAATTGCAGCGCAACAAATATTCGGGGCTCTAAATAAAAAGCAAAATATCCGGAGATTGGCATACAGTACTCCTGAAATGCAGGGAATGGATTCAAAAGTATTACATAAAATAGAGAAAATTGTAAATGAGGCTATATCGATAAATGCTATGCCTGGGTGCCAGGTTTTGGTTGCCAGAAATGGATCAGTGATTATGGAGAAAGGATTTGGATATTATACTTACAATAGCATAATGCCGGTAGATACCAGAACGATTTACGATCTTGCATCCATCACCAAAGTGGCAGCCACTACCCAGGCTATTATGAAATTGAGTGAGCAGGGCAAAATAGTTCTTGATTCAACATTGGGTGCATACTTGCCTGAATTGCTTGGCTCGAATAAGGCAACTTTGGTAATAAAAGATGTGCTGGCGCATCAATCCGGACTGCGAGCTTTTTATCCATTTTGGAAAAATACGATTGAAGATGAAAATCAACAATTGCATTATTACAGCGACAAGCCTAACGAGAATCACACCAATAAAGTAGCTCAAGGCATGTTTGCCGCAGAAGACCTGAAGGACTCCTTATGGAGTTGGACAATCGAAACGGAGCTCAGAAAAAAAACAGATAAATATGAGCCTTACGATTACAAATACAGTGATCTGGGCTTTTACCTGTTACAGGTATTGATTGAAAGAATATCTGGCACCACATTGGACGTTTTTGTAGATTCTGTTTTTTATAAACCGATGGGAATGAGTACACTTTCATTTAATCCACTGAGCAAATATCCATTAAATAGAATTACTCCAACAGAGCGGGATACCCAGTTCAGACACCTACTTGTTTGGGGTACAGTCCATGATGAAATTGCGGCTATGAAAGGTGGAGTTTCTGGACATGCAGGTCTTTTTAGCAATGCACACGATGTTGCCAAAATTATGCAAATGCAATTACAGAATGGATCATATGGGGGAAAACAATTTTTACAAAAGAATACCGTTAAGAAATTTACCTCCAGGCAGTTTGAAGGAAACAGAAGAGGATTGGGCTGGGACAAGCCTGAAAGTGGGGAAGGTTATACCACAGCTTCAAGATATGCTTCCTTAGGTTCATTCGGTCATAGTGGATTCACAGGAACAATTGCATGGGCAGACCCAACATTTAACCTTGTTTTCGTGTTCTTATCAAATAGGATTTATCCGAACATTGACAATAGTAAACTAGTTGACTTTAACATTCGGGAGAGAATCCATGATGTGGTGTATGAATCCATGTGGAGTTTTGAAAAACAATTTAATTAAAAAGATTTTATGAAAATAGGAATAGTATGCTACCCTACATTTGGTGGCAGTGGAGTTGTCGCAACTGAATTGGGCATAGCTCTGGCAAAAGAGGGTCATCAGGTTCATTTTATTACCTACTCTCAGCCAACACGGCTCGACTTTTTTAATGAAAATTTATTCTATCATGAGGTAGATATGTTGGCATATCCGCTATTCCAGCATGCACCGTACGAAACCGCATTGGCAAGCAAAATGGTTGATGTGGTAAAGTATGAAAAACTTGATATTTTACATGTTCATTATGCCATACCACATGCTTCGGCTGCTTTTATTGCCAAGCAAATTCTGAAACAGGAAAATATTGAAATTCCTGTTATTACCACCCTTCATGGCACTGACATTACACTGGTAGGCAGGGATCCTTCATTTGAACCTGTTGTAGCATTTAGCATCAATCAATCTGATGGAATTACCGCGGTTTCCGATGATTTAAGGAAAGACACTTTTGATCATTTCAAAATCGAAAAAGAAATACGCGTCATTCCAAATTTTATTGATCTTGAACGTTTTAGACGTTTAAATAAAGGTCATTTTAAAACCGCTATTTGTCCTAATGGAGAAAAATTGATCGTGCATACTTCCAATTTCAGACCAGTAAAAAGGATAGAGGATGTGGTAGAAGTTTTTAAGAACGTGCGTAGTAAAATGCCGGTGAAGTTGCTCTTAGTTGGTGATGGGCCCGAAAGAACCAAAATAGAATCCTTGTGCAGGGAATGTAGTGACTGTGAGGACATTCGTTTTCTGGGCAAACTGGAGGCTGTCGAGGAGGTGCTTTCAGTTGCAGACCTATTTCTTATGCCTTCTGAAAAAGAAAGCTTTGGCCTGGCAGCATTGGAAGCAATGGCCTGTGAGGTGCCGGTAATCTCATCTAATGCAGGAGGATTGCCGGAACTTAACATCCATGGATTTTCAGGATATTTGAGTGATGTGGGGGATGTGAACTCGATGACAAATTTCGCCCTCGAAATCCTTGACGACAAAAATTTGCCGACCTTCAAAAAAAATGCCTTGGCGCGGGCAAAAGAATTTGAGTTGAGCAAAATTTTGCCTGATTATGAAAACTTCTATGAAGAAATTATTGAGAAAAAGTCGAGTCTGTCTCCTATATAAAAATGGTAAAAGTAGAAAGCAGAATCCTCTGGTTGAAGGATAAGCGCAGCGGTCCTTCGACCGATCAATAACAATAGCGTCCGCTCGAAAGCTAAAACACATATTCCGGCAGTCTTGAAGGGTAATAGCGGACGCTCAGGGGGAGTCTGTCTCTCATCTAAACAAACGAATGTGGTGTTTGATGTGTCTTCTCATTTTTGGGAATATGTTTGAAGAACGATGCTGCAAAAGAAAAACCGTTAAACGCTCCACATCCAACATTTCTTTTATTTAAATTACCAACATATATCAGAAATTAACCATCAAGAAACAGGCAATACCTGAGATTATTATTGAAGCTCATTTGAGCATGATAATAATTTATACATGGCAATGCATTTATAAATTTTTAAAAAGATGAAAATTAAGGTTGGATTTGGATACGATGTACACCAATTGAAAGAAGGTGAGGAATTTTGGTTGGGTGGAATAAAAATCGAACATTACTCAGGTGCAGTAGGTCATTCCGATGCAGATGTACTGATACATGTAATTTGTGATGCCTTGCTCGGAGCGGCGAATAAAAGAGATATTGGCTACCATTTTTCTGATACTGATCCAAAATTAAAAGGAATAGACAGTAAGGTGTTGCTTCGGCAAACATTAGATATATTAACTCAGGATAATTGGACGGTACAAAATATTGATTCCACCATCTGTCTCCAGAAACCAAAGATCAATCCACATATACCCGCCATGAAGGCCTGTCTGGCAGAAGTAATGAATATTTCTGAAGAAGATATATCCGTGAAAGCAACTACTACTGAAAGATTAGGATTCGTAGGCAGACAAGAAGGCGTTTCTGCTTATGCAGTTGTGCTGATATCAAAAGGATGAGCGAGAAGAAATTTCTGATAACGGAAGACGGTTCGCATACAATTTATATTCCAGAATTGGATGAAACCTACCATTCCACCCACGGAGCGATCAATGAATCGAACCATGTTTTTATTAAAAATGGACTCCATTACTTATGTAATAGGGAAAAGATGGATAATGTCAAGCTGTTTGAAGTGGGATTTGGAACTGGCTTAAATACACTTTTAAGTGCCATCTATGCCAAAGAACATCACATTCACCTTCGATATGAAAGTATTGAAGCTTATCCTCTGTGTAGTTTGGAAACTCAAAAATTAAATTATCCTGAATTGATTGATAATCCATTTTCAAAAGATGTATTCAAGGTAATCCATGAATCTCCATGGGGCCAATGGATCGATGTTTCGATGAACTTTCAACTGAAGAAGGTGAAAAAAACGATCAGGAATTATACGAGACAGGAGTCTTTTGATATCTGTTTTTTTGATGCCTTTGCTCCATCTAAGCAGCCCGAAATGTGGGAATTATCTGTCCTTAAAAAAATTAGTAACCTACTTGTTTCGAATGGCGTCTTTGTGACCTATTGTGCAAAAGGTCAACTAAAAAGAGATTTGAAAAGCATTGGGTTCGAAGTGGAATCACTACCTGGACCTCCGGGCAAATTTGAAATGGTCCGGGCAATTAAAATTTGATAATCTCACCTGGCGTAATACAATAATTCAGAGGAATATCCCATGGATCAAGGTCAGTTATGTGATCAAGAGGAGAGAAAAAGCTGAGGCCGATTTTTAGAACCTTACGATCAATCGAGGCGATAAATTTATCGTAATACCCTTTACCATATCCAACACGATAACCGCTTTTATCAAATGCTAATAGAGGAACTATAATTAAGTCAATTTCATTATCCTCAATTTTGGAGCTTTTACCCGGTTCAGGAACGTCCAAATCATTTGTCACAATTTGAGTTTCCTTAGTAAGCAGCCACGAGCCCATGGTATTTTTTTGAGGGGCCATCACCGGAGCAACAACTCTGATATGTTTCTCCCATAAACCATGAATTATCGGCCAGGTATCAATTTCTGATTTCGATTGAATGGGCAGATAGATATGTACAGTTTTAATTTTAGCTTGCAGGAAGTCGTCAAATTGAAACTTAATTTTTTGATTGAATTCTTTTACTTTCCGATTAGAGAGCGCTTTTCTTTTATGGAGATAAAGTTTCCTTATTTCATGCTTAAGCATCCTCTGTCAAGATGTTGTATTTCAAATCAAAAGGATCCAAAAGATTGATCAGCTCATTGATAAAGCCCTGATTGTTGATATAAAAATTTAAGAAATTATCCTCTCTTTCCTGTGGATTTCCCCCTGGAAATAATTTTTCCAATATACCTTCCAATTGCTTTATACTCACTTCTTGTTTTTGTTCTTCAGCTTTTTTCAATCTTTTTTGAATGTTGCCCACACCTTTTTCGGCCTTCTTAAATTCACTCATCACAAACCCTTCAAGTGATTTGTCCAGTAATTGTGTCTTTGATTTTATGGATTCAAATAGCTTTTCAAGCTCGCTTAACTGGATGGTCAAATCGTGAAGCGGTTCTGAATCTTTGTACAGTATTTTTTCTTTTAGTTCATTAAAATTATCAAAAACATCTTTCTCTCCAAGTTGAAGTTTATCCATTTTTTTGGATATGGCTTTTGAAATGATCATTACAAAAAGCCTGGGAAATAGAACTGGAAAAGAAATGTTATAATGGCCAAAAACATCCTTCAACTGCAACCAGTAAGACACTTCTGCCGGGCCTCCAATATACGCCAGGTTTGGCAGAATCACTTCCTGATACACTGGCCTAAGTACCACATTTGGGCTGAATTTTTCAGGGTGTTCATCAACAAGTGTTTCGATCTCTTCCTTCGAAAAGGAAAGTGAGGTATTCAGCACAGTATATTTTCCATCGACTTCTTCAATGCGTTCTCGGAGCCCATCCTCCATGAAGAAGAAGTTGATCGGTCGTGGGAAAATCTGACTTTTATATCCCTGGTCTTCTAGTTTTTCGGTGGCTGATTGCACCAACTTGTGAGCGTTGCCATTGAACAGATCATCTTTAATAACCGACTTAAATTCATCCTTTAACTCTTTCTCATCCGCATCGAGAATTACCAGCCCATGATCGCCAAATAATTTGTTTACAATATATCTGGTAGCATCAGAAAGAGTGGCACGGCTTAAATAGGCATCCGTAAAAAAGTCAGGCTTTTCGCTAAGTTCATCCAAAAGTCCTTGCAAGGATTTCGTTTCAAATCTTCCGACCGGTCCTTTTTGTGCTGCTTCCCAAACGTATTTTTTCCCGAATAGTCTGAAATTGTTGATTTCTTCAAAGTCATGATCTTCAGTAGCCATCCAATAGACCGGAATAAAGTTGAAAAAAGGATATTTTTCTTTTAACATTTTAGCCATATTGATGGCAGCAGCAATTTTATAAATAAAAAATAATGGCCCGGTAAAAAGGTTTAATTGATGCCCCGTGGTAATTGTATAGGTGTTTTTATCACTCAGCAATTCAATATTTTCAGATACCAGACTTGAAATAGAATCATTTTTATATTGATCCTTCAGAATTTTGACTAATGGTTTCCTTTTGGCGTCATCGAAATTTCTCTGAGCAATGGCTTTTTCAAAGCTTTCAATATTCGGCGGATATGAATAGTTAAGTTGAAGTTCTTTTTTGCCTTGTAAATAGTCTAAAAAAATAGAGGAAAACCTACTAGTTTCCTCAAATTCAATCTTATTTAATTTCATATAAATGTGAATTTAACCTCAATACTTCATGAATATATCTGTGCGATGATTACTAACTCATAATAATCATTTCCTGGGTTATCCAGATTAAAAACTTATTAACAGCCATTGTCAGGAATTGTTTGTCGTTGGAATTCCATATAGATCAAACTCTCTTGCCTCAGTAATTTTTATGTCAGCGAAATCACCAATTCTCAGAAAATGTTTTGAAGCTTCAATTAATACTTCGTTGTCTACCTCAGGCGAATCAAACTCAGTTCGACCGATAAAATAACCCGATTCTTTGCGATCTATTAGCGTTTTATATGTTTTTCCAACTTTTTGCTCATTGTGTTCCAGCGAGATTTGTTCTTGAAGCGCCATCAATTGACTGGCCCTTTCTTCTTTAACCTCCTGAGGAATATCATCAGTTAGCTTATGGGCAGACGTACCCTCTTCATGAGAATACGTAAAAACGCCAAGTCGTTCAAACTTCCACTTTTCCACAAATTCCAATAATTCCTGAAAATCCTCCTCCGTTTCGCCAGGATGTCCAACAAGCATTGTAGTGCGCAGAGTGACTCCGGGGATTTTACTTCTTATTTTTTCGAGGAGCTTTTCTGTCTTTTCTTTGGTGGTTCCGCGGCGCATGATCTCCAGCATTTTCGTTGAAGCATGCTGTAGCGGGATATCGAGGTAATTGCAGAGTGTTGGTTTTTTTGCTATTATTTCTAATATGTCCTCAGGAAATCCTGACGGAAAGGCATAATGAAGCCTGATCCATTCGATGCCTTCTACATCAGAAAGGCGATCAAGTAATTCGGCAAGGTTTCTTTTTTTATAAATATCCAGACCGTAATAGGTAGAATCCTGCGCAATGAGGAGCAGTTCTTTCACACCGTTTCGAGCAAGATTTTTGGCTTCGGTAATGATGTCTTCGATAGGTTTGGAAACATGTTTTCCTCTGATGAGCGGGATGGCACAAAAAGCGCATGGCCGATCACATCCCTCAGAAATTTTCAGATATGCAAAATGTTTGGCAGTTGTAATTACCCGCTCGCCGATCAGCTCATGTTTATAATCAGCCTTAAATTTTTTCAGGAGCAAAGGCAATTCCATCGTTCCAAACCATGCATCAACATTTGGAATTTCATGTTCAAGTTCATCCCGGTAACGTTGACTCAGGCAGCCGGTGACGTATAATTTTTCGATTAAGCCATTTTCTTTTGCTTCCGTATATTTCAATATAGTATCAATAGATTCCTGCTTCGCATTATCGATAAAGCCGCAGGTATTTATGATTACAATGTCATGCTCATTCCCATCAACTTCATGATCTACAGATATCCCATTGCCCTTCAATTGGGTTATGATTACTTCAGAGTCTACTAGATTTTTGGAGCAACCGAGGGTAACGAGATTTACCTTCGATTTACTTTTGTTTTTTGTCTTCAATATATTTTCAATTTGGAACACAAAATTAGCAAATTAATTGAGCCTACTTTGATGGTTCCATTATTAGGTGCTTCATAATGATGTTAAAAAGGATGTAATTTCAATTAAATGAATAAATTTGCGTTTCATTTGGAAATGCTCTTTATGCCTACAGAAAAAAATAAGTCTTATAAATATATTTTTTGGGCAATTGTCATGTTGGGAGGAAATTTATTTTTTTCGTGTCAGGATGAAGATTGCATATCTATATATAATAATTACCTGATGGTAAGTTTTAAAAATGCAAATACTCAGGACCCAGTTGATACAATTTTTTATTCTGTAACTGCTGAAGGGAATGATTCGGTTTTTTACGATAGTACTGATGTTGTATCAGAACTTACCTTACCCGTAAATCCAGCTGAAGGATTTACAACTTTTAATTTGCAAATGATCGACTCGATCCGATACGACACCCTCTCTTTGGAACCAATTATTATTGATACCATATTTTACGTAAATCCAACTCCACATATAATTACTGTAAGCTATAATAGGAGCAAGAGCATTATCTCTGAAGATTGTGGTGTTGAGATTGGATACACAAATTTATACCTGGAAGAGATTTCATTTCCAAGTTTCAATTTAGAAAACGATAAACTTTCAAGGTTAAATGAAATCATAGATGAAGTCAACATTGAAGTATTTTTTTAGCATATTTTGTTTGCTTGCTATTTATTCTAATCTTTTTGCTCAGGCAGACCGATACGCTCCTACAGCCATAAGGCTTGGTGCAGATCCCGGAACTTTGGGATATATGATTTTTTCTAAAAAGAGAAGTTTTCTGGAGTTTGAAGGCGATATTGACATTGATCAATATTTTATTGTAGCCAACTATGGAATATCAAGTTATAAGCTCAATGAAGATACCTATACGTATGAAAATGACGGATCATATTTGAAGCTTGGCGCTGATGTTAATTTTATGTATAAAGACCCAAACCTGAATGTCGCTTTCTTTGGACTAAGATATGCCTCCAGCTCATTCACTGATAAGTTAGATTATGATACCGAAGCGATTATTCAATCTGAGATAGGATGGCCTTCGACTCGTGAAACCATTTCAAATACAAAAGCAAAAGCGAACTGGTTTGAAATGACTTCAGGATTGAAAATCCGGATTGTGAAACAATTATATATGGGCTTCACTTTTCGATATAAATTTATGCTGAAAATCAAAGATACTGAGGGGCTAAAACCTTATTATATACCGGGTTTTGGAAAAAACATTAATAAATCAGCATTCGGATTTAATTACTATATCTCTTATAGATTGCCATTCAGGAAAAAAATCATTTATATAAACGACAAAAAAGATAAGGAAGAAAAGAAAAATTAGATGTAGATTTTTTTAATTGGTTTTATCAAAAAATGAATCTACAAATTCAAGTTTATTGAATATTTGTAAATCATCGACTTGCTCACCGACTCCAATGTATTTGACTGGTATTTTAAATTCATCACTGATACCAAGCACAACGCCCCCTTTTGCCGTTCCATCAAGTTTCGTGACCGCGATGGAAGTGACTTCTGTTGCTTTGGTAAACTCACGCGCCTGAATTACGGCGTTTTGTCCGGTGCTTCCATCCAGTACCAGTAACACCTCATGTGGTGCATCTTCTCTGAATTTCTGAATTACCCGTTTAATTTTGGTCAACTCATTCATCAAATTCACCTTGGTGTGCAACCTTCCTGCCGTATCAATGATTACCAGGTCCGCCCCGGTATTCACACCCTCTTTAACGGCATCGAAAGCTACAGAAGCCGGATCAGTGTTCATCCCGTGAGATATCACAGGCACACCAACTCGCTCTCCCCAGAGTTTAAGTTGATCAACTGCAGCGGCTCTGAATGTGTCGGCGGCTCCAAGAACCACCTTTTTTCCACGATTTTTAAATTGTGCCGCAAGTTTCCCTATGGTGGTAGTTTTACCAACCCCATTGACTCCCACCACCAACATGATGTAGGGCTTTTTATCTGATGGCAAACTGAAATCTTCCTGATCTTCAATGTGGTTTTCTTCCAGTAAAGCGGTAATTTCTTCTTTGAGAATTTTATCGAGCTCCTGTGCGTTCAGATATTTGTCTTTGGCAACCCGGGCTTCAATTCGTTCAATAATTTTTATTGTAGTATCGATACCCACATCCGATGTAATGAGCGCTTCCTCAAGTTCATCAAGCACCTCCTCATCCACGATAGATTTTCCAATTACCGCTTTGCCGAGCTTAGAAAAAAAATTGCTTTTACTTTTTTCTAAACCTTTATTGAGGGTTTCTTTATTGTTTTTCGAGAAAAACTTGAACATATTATTTTAGAGGAAAGGAAAAATAATGAAAAAAAAATCCCTGAATTGCAGGGATTTTCATTTTCAAAAAGAAAATCTTTTTATTTTTTTGCTAACAAATCTTTTACGTGATCTGCGCTTACGATTTCTTCCTTAAAGGTGTATGCGCCAGTCTTATCTGATTTGATCGATCTGATTACTCTGGCGTAATTTTTTCCGCCTTTAGTTTTTAGCGTTGCTACAACCTTCTTAGCCATAATTATTTAATTTCTTTGTGAACTGTATATTTTTTCAAAATCGGATTGTACTTTTTAAGCTCCAATCTTTGAGTTGTGTTCTTCCTGTTTTTTGTGGTAATATAACGGGAAGTTCCTGGCATACCAGAGTTTTTATGCTCTGTGCATTCCATAATTACCTGAACTCGATTTCCCTTTTTTGCCATTTTTTAGACTTTTTTATAATATAAAAACTATACTAATACATTGCCCTGCTTTCGTGCCTTCTTCAATACAGCGGTGATTCCATTTTTATTAATGGTCCTGATTGCTGCAGCAGATACCTTTAAGGTAATCCATCGATCTTCTTCAGGGATATAAAATCTCTTTTTATGAAGGTTAGGATAAAACTTTCTTTTGGTCTTATTATGGGCATGGGAAACATTATTTCCTACCAAAGGTCTCTTACCCGTTATTTGACAAACTCTAGCCATTTTTTAGTGTAAATTATGTCGATTCACAAATTGGTCTGCAAAAGTGATTAAAAAATACGTAAGATCAAAACCGACAAAGTTTATTTTGCATTAAAAATACAAGATACTGGTATTGGTCCATCAATCTTCATTTCAAAATCTGCTTTTGGATAATTGGACATCTTGATTATTAAATTATTTGCAGTTTTGTTCATTCTCTATTTTAAAATATCTTTGGATTGAAAAATCAAAATTAAAAAATATTTGGGATGATAAAAATTGAATCAAGTGAGAATGCAATGGCCCTTGAAGGGAAATATGGCGCTAAAAACTATCACCCCCTGCCTGTAGTGCTCAACAAGGGGGAAGGTGTGTATCTTTATGATATAGAAGGCATTAAGTATTTTGATTTTCTTTCTGCTTACAGTGCAGTAAATCAGGGCCATTGCCACCCAAAAATCCTTCAGGCGCTGCAAGACCAGGGATCAAAATTAACGCTCACTTCCAGGGCATTTCACAATGATGTGCTAGGTCAGTACGAAAAATATATTACTGAATATTTCGGCTACGACCGTGTACTACCAATGAATACCGGTGTCGAAGGAGGGGAGACAGCGGTCAAACTTTGTCGCAAATGGGCATATGATGTAAAAGGGATTCCGAGTAACCAGGCAAAAATCATATTTGCTGAGGGAAATTTTTGGGGCAGAACATTAGCCGCTATTTCTTCATCCACAGATCCGTTAAGTAAAACAGGTTTTGGGCCATTTATGCCTGGGTTCGAACTTATACCCTATAATGATCTGCAGGCGTTGGAAAAAGCATTGGAAGATCCGAATGTTGCCGGATTTATGGTGGAACCCATACAGGGTGAAGCGGGCGTGGTAGTTCCGGATGACGGATATCTTAAAAAAGCCTATGAATTGTGCAAAAAAAATAATGTCCTGTTTATTGCTGATGAGGTGCAAACTGGGATTGCGCGAACCGGGAAGCTCTTAGCCTGTGACTATGAAAATTTCCAGCCTGATATATTGATTTTGGGTAAGGCCCTTTCGGGAGGAGTGCTGCCCGTATCAGCAGTATTGGCACGAGACGAAATTATGCTGGTCATCAAACCTGGTGAACATGGTTCCACCTATGGCGGAAATCCGTTGGCATGTGCCGTGGCAATAGCTGCATTGGATGTAATCAAGGATGAGAATCTGGTCGAGAATGCATTTACGCTTGGAAATATTTTCAGAAACCGGATGAATGACTTAGTAAATAAATCAGAATTGGTAAATTCGGTTAGAGGAAAAGGATTGCTCAATGCGATTGTCATTAACGATTCAGAAGAAAGTGAAACAGGATGGGATATTTGTTTGAAACTAAAAGAGAACGGTTTACTGGCTAAACCAACGCATGGAAATATCATCCGCTTTGCACCTCCCCTTGTTATCGATGAAAATCAATTGGACGAATGTTGTGACATTATCGAAAAAACAATCCTTGAATATAAATAGAAAATTGGCCATGCCTGAGATTTTTATTGAAGCCTGCCGGTCTTCCGACAGAATAGTACTCATGAGAATGATTAAAATGATCCTTCTCATAGAAAATTTTAAAATATAAACAGATGAAAATGATTTTTATCCTAATACTCTCATCGAGTCTACTTTTTCCTGTTCAACAGTCGAAATTTGTAAAAACAAAAGTGAGTCATGGCATATCTCTTTTGTTGCCAGGCGATTTTATGCCTGTGAGTGAGGAGGATTTAAGAAGGAAGTACCTCAGTGCGAAACCTCCGGTGGCCGTATATACAGATTATTCCAGATCTGTAGATTTTGGAGTCAATGTGGCATATTCAAAGTGGAATGAAGAGGATCTGGAAATTATGAAGAGCTTCTACAAATCCAATATTATGGGATTGTATAATGAAGTTCAATTCATGAATGAATCCATTGAAAATATCAATGGGAAAGATTTTGCTGTTTTCGAATATGTAAGTGATGTATATGATGAAGAAAGTTTAGCCTTCAATCAAGGCAAAATCAGCAAATATGTAAAAATTCAATATGCAATTGTAAATGGCAAAACTGTCTTGTTTAATTTCTCATGCCCTGCAAGCCAAAAAGACAAATGGATACCCATTGCAAAAGAAATTTTAGGATCTGTAAAAATAAGTAAAACACTTTGATGGACTTATCAGTTTATTCTCCCGAAAGGTATATGAAAGAAGCTTTCAGGCAGGCGCAGCTTGCTTTTGAAAAGGGAGAAGTACCTGTAGGCGCTGTGGTGGTAGTCAACAATAGGATCATTGCCAGGGCGCACAATCAGGTGGAAATGTTAAACGACCCAACGGCACATGCGGAAATACTTGCAATTACTGCCGCTGCTGAATTTTTGGGGAGTAAATATCTCGAAGATTGTACCATGTATGTTACCCTGGAACCATGTGTGATGTGTGCAGGAGCGCTAAATTGGGCTCAGCTCGACACCATATATTATGGGGCATCGGATGAAAAAAGAGGTTATTCACTAATTGGAAAAAACATTTTACATCCGAAAACAAAAGTTAATACAGGTATTATGGCCCTTGAGTGCAAACAAATACTTGAGGACTTTTTTAAACAATTAAGAAAAGAATAAATCCGAAATCGGATTATTCACATTAAGAAAAATTATTTTACTTATTAAAAACAAATTAAATTATGGCTTTTGAACTTCCAGCATTACCATATGCAACCGATGCATTGGAACCGCACATTGATACACTTACCATGGAAATCCATCATGGAAAACATCACAATGCCTATGTGACCAACTTGAACAACGCTGTTGCAGGAACAGATGGTGAAGGAAAATCTATTGACGAAATCATTGCTAATATCAGCAAATTCCCCACTGCAGTACGCAATAATGGAGGAGGGCATTTCAACCATTCCCTATTTTGGTCTATTATGTCTCCAAATGGAGGGGGTACTCCTTTAGGGGATTTAGCAAGCGCTATTGACAGTACATTTGGATCGTTCGACGCCTTTAAAGCAGAATTTTCTAAAGCAGCTGCCACAAGATTCGGATCTGGATGGGCTTGGCTATGCGTTGATGCTAACGGAGGCCTTTTTGTTACATCATCTCCAAATCAGGACAATCCTGTTATGGATATTGCTGAAAAATCCGGCACTCCAATCCTGGCATTGGACGTTTGGGAGCATGCCTATTATTTGCACTACCAAAACAGAAGACCCGATTACATTTCGTCATTCTGGAATGTGATTGACTGGGATGCGGTAGCGAAGCGATATAGTGATGCAAAATAGAACTATTTAGAGTCTGTCCATAAAGTAGAGAAATGTGAAGAATTTAAAAAGGTAAATACCATAAATCCCCTCCTTGGAGGGGTAGGGATGGGTATTTATAAAATATATTTACTTTTTTCAAATTCCAACCAATATATTAGACAGACTCTATTTGATCAATTTATTATAGAATGAAAGCCTCCTGTTTGGGAGGCTTTTTAATTTACTGATTTACGTGAAAGGGAAAAGGATTGTACATTTAGCGATATGAAAGCTATTGCCGGTAATATTTCTTCAAATTTCGAACAATGAAAAATATAAAAATAGCCACCGCTCAATTTCAACCCAGGGATGGAGATAAATCATACAATCTTTCTGTAATAGACTCGCTGACTGAAAAAGCCAAAGAAAGCGGTGCCGATGTGGTAAGTTTTCATGAAATGTGCATCACCGCATATACATTTTTCCAGGACCTGAGTGAACAGGAAGTATTTGATTTGGCAGAAGATATCCCAAACGGGGAGAGCGCCAGGGGACTCATCAAAATCGCAAAAAAGTATGACATCACCATTCTGGCAGGATTGGTTGAGAAAGAGAATCATCTGATTTACAACACCTACATTTGCGTGGACAAAAATGGATTGATTGCTAAATTCAGGAAGTTGCATCCGTTTATCAGTAAATATATGTCCCCAGGCAACGATTATGTGGTCTTTGATCTTCATGGATGGAAATGCGGCATACTTATTTGCTATGACAACAATGTGATCGAAAATGTACGCGCCAATACGCTACTTGGAGCAGAAATCATTTTTGCACCACATGTAACGGGTTGCACACCATCTGCTATGCCCGGAAGAGGATACGTGGATACGGCGCTTTGGGAAGACAGGAATGAAAATCCGCTTCCGCTCAGGCAGGAATTTGATGGCCCCAAAGGTCGTGGCTGGTTGATGAGATGGCTTCCCGCAAGGGCTTATGACAATGCCGTGTATTACGTATTTAGCAACCCGATTGGCTTTGATGGCGATCACCTTAAGAATGGGAATTCGATGATTATTGATCCTTATGGAGAGATCTTATCTGAAATACGAAGTTTCGAAAATGACGTCACCACAGCCACACTCACAGAAGACAAACTTACCTTAGCCGGCGGATATCGTTACCGAAATGCCAGAAGACCAGATTTATATCGTGACATTTTGAGCCAAGCACACAATCCTACCTTACACCCTGTTTGGATGAAAGGAAATGGAGAGGGTGATTAGGGACGGTTTCTGTAATAGTTGTGGCGCTAACTTAACGTGAGTTCGGTCTGGGAGTTCTTTGGACATGTTAGTAAATATCAGAAAAACAACACTTTACGTCATTGCGAACGAAGTGAAGCAATCCCTATCAATAAACAGATTGCTTCTTCCTCCTTCGTCGTTATCGCAATGACGCATAATATTTTGGCTTACAGCATGTTATACTCCGAACTCACGTTAACTTATTCAAGTCACAATTTTCACAATTGACTATTTATGCAACTTCGCTACTTGATTGTTTATTTCATTATGTGGTCACAAATTCGAATTGCAAATTTAGCTTACCATTTCACGAAAAATACTGAAAATAGATATTCAAAGCATTTTCAGGCATTTCAATTTTTTCTCCTAAGGCACTGCGCACATATTAATTGGCTTATTATATTCATAAATATACCACTTTTATCTATATAAGTTCATTTTCACACGTCGTACACATCGTAAACATCACAAAATAAACGAGATACTG